>Ga0207695_10001549_pt1 | contig 37807 bp, 34 predicted proteins | sample KBSC54metaG_FD_184354 | JGI IMG/M metagenome (GOLD analysis project Ga0207695, IMG submission 184354) | Corn rhizosphere microbial communities from Kellogg Biological Station, Michigan, USA - KBS C5-4 metaG (SPAdes) (version 2) | ecosystem: Host-associated > Plants > Roots > Rhizosphere > Soil... | reverse complement strand
CCACCAAGAGTATCGGTGCATGTATCGTCGTTCCCGGACCGAAAAAACAAAAAGGCCCTGCATCGCTGCAAGGCCTTGTTTTGCATGGCTCCCCGAGACGGGAACAAACTCGATGCACAAGTGGTTGTTCCGTATGCGTTCTACTTGTCAGCGAGGCCGACCGTGCCCCCAAATGTGCCCCCAGTAGCGCTTTCCGCGACGAATCGCATCGGAGCCGGACAGGACGGCCCCTGTTTCGGGTGGCATAGGACTTACTCGGACATCAAAGTGCGCAGCGACTTGAAGCCTGCGCGTAGTTCTTCCGTAAAGAGTTTCGGCTGCTCCCAGGCCGGGAAGTGCCCGCCCTTGTCGAGCTTGTTATAGTGAATGAGTTTTGGGAAGGCGCGCTCGGCCCAGCTCCGTGGGCAAACAAAGAGTTCATCGGGAAACACACTCACCGACACCGGGATCTTGATATTCTTCGGTGCGAAATAGGCGAGCTTGTTTTCCCAGTAGAGACGGGATGCGGAAATCGCCGTGTTCGTCAGCCAGAACAGCGTAGCGTTGTCGAGGATGTCGTCTCGCGTAAGACTCACCTGGTCTCCGTTGAAGGCCCGCGTGATCAGCTCCCGGCCGCGTGCGTCGAAGTCGCTCATGAACGCGGCGAGGCCCACAGGAGTATCGGCCAAGCCCGTCAGCGTTTGAGGACGCGATCCCATATAGAAGGCGTAGTAGACGTTCTTGTACACGAATGCCAGTTGTTCAAAAGCGCGCTTTTCCTCTTCCGAGAGGCCCGAAGGCATCGAAGCTGCCAAATACGCCGCTGCGTCGACAGCGGATGGAACGGCCCCTGGCATGTTGGTGTGGATTCCGATCAATTCCGGGGGCGCTTGCACCGCTATCTGCTCCGCAATAAGCGCACCCCAATCGCCTCCTTGTGCAACGTACCGCGAGTATCCGAGTCGCTTCATCAGGACCGCCCAGGCACGTGCGATTCGGGCGGGATCCCAGCCAGTCGTCGTCGGCTTGCCCGAAAATCCGTAGCCCGGCATCGACGGAATCACGAGATCGAATGCATCCGCTGCGCTTCCACCATGTGCCGTTGGGTTGGTCAGTGGATCGACGACGTTCAACGTATGGGTGACCGAGGCTGGCCATCCATGCGTGATGATGAGGGGCAGCGCGTTCTTGTGTTTCGACCGAACGTGCATGAAATAGATATCGACGCCATCGATTTCTGTCACGAACTGCGGAAGGGCGTTGAGCTTCGCCTCGCACTTGCGCCAGTCGTATTCCGTCCCCCAGTAGTTCGCGATCGCCTGCACCGTCGCAAGCTGGATACCCTGCGACATATCGGCCACCGTTTCCCGTTCGGGCCATCGCGTCATCTTGACGCGCCTACGCAGATCGGCGAGCTCTGAATCCGGAAAGTGCACGCGAAACGGACGGATTGCCGGGTTGCCGCTATCGGTGGGCTGCGCAACTGCGTTCATGACATTGGTCCTCCTGCGGTGTACTGGACTTCTTTGCACGCCGATCAACACATCACGCGACTGGCCGTGCAAGCACTGGCGACAAGTGAAACATCACCGCAGAAACCACGCGATTACACCAAAGTGTCCATGCATATCTTTGGACAAGTCGATGGCGAATATCCGAACCTCTCCGCGTTCTAGGTGCCAGTTCGCCCCGGCGACTTCCTGTGCGCGCGCCGCCACGGCCAGCAGCCCTCGATTTCGGTCTCCAGTGAGAAGCTCAGGAACGTGCGGACTCCCACGATCCCTGCCAGCATTTCGACGCTCTGCGGGGTAAGTGGCGCCGTGGTGGTGAAGATGATGTCCGCACCGACGAGCAGTTCGAGTCCCAGCAAGATTCCACGGCCAAGGTTGGATCGATACACTTTGCAGACGTCGCGCCAGCGCCGGTCTCGTAGTCCGCCAAAGAAAAAGACCGTTGTGGCGATCAGCACACCGCAAATGATGATGCCGACACCCGCGAGCTCAAGAAGCTTGGCGAGCTGATCTACGAACGCATGGACTTGGTCGCTCAACATCAGTTTTGGCGGCTTTCGCGTCAGAAATGGATTGGTGCTCTTCCTCGCTGCGGATGTCGAAGCCTGCGAAATCGCCTCTTGCCAGTGCGACCAACGTGACGACGAGAAGCCCTGCGATAACCATCGTCGCAATCGCGAGCAGTACCATGGCGATCGTGTCTGTGACCAAATCGGGCTTGGCCGCAGCGAAGCGAATTGCGGCAACGCTGCCGGACGCCAGCGGAAAGCTCACAGACCACCACGAGACGCGGAAAGGGCAACACACGTGCAGATTGCGCAATTGCCCAAGCAGAAGTGCCAACATGAAGAGGGTCAAGACGTAGAGCGCTTCGGCGAACAGGTCGGTTTGCCCAACCGTGACGGTGTACGTCGAGTAACCCACCGCAAAAGGCGCCACCAGGATGAGCAACGACGGCTTGAGAGTGGGCGGCACGGAGGGCCCAACCAGCAGCCGCGATAAGATGAGCGTGAAAAACGGCACGGTAAAGAACATCCCGATGGCGAGCGCCGCAACCATGAGCCCGTGAAGTTGTGGCAGGCCGAGGGTCGGTAGAGCGAGCGGCATCTGCAGCACACCGGCGACAGGAATCATCCAGGCCGGTGAGGCGTGAGCAACCTGCTTTCGATTAGTCATCCAGCGGCCGATAGCGAACCAAGCGAAGAACGACATGCTCGCGGCGCCGGCCAGCCATACAAATTGAGCGAGCCGATGCGCGAAAGGTTCAATTACGGTTGGCAATTGGAGAAGGCTGATCGGCAACGTCCCAAAAAGGTTGCCGGCAATGGGGTGACGAAACTCTTCGCGTACTGCAGGAAAAGCTGTCAGGATCTTGAGGGTGTATCCGGTCACCACCAGAACGAAAGCGACCACGGCGATGACGGCGATTGAGAGTGCGACGGCTTCGGGGGCACCGTAGCGCACGTGAGCGAATTGCCATGCCACGGACAGACCCGTCACGCCCATCACCGAACCGAAGAGGCCGATCGGCAAGTGCGCATGCGCTGGCTGTGTCGGCGTAACGAGCGTCAGCGCCCTGCTCACGGAGCGATCGTTTTCAGCAGCCTCCATGGGCTCAGTCCTTTTCAGTCAGCGATGAACCGCGCGTCGGTTAGACCTCTGCGTAAGCCACACCGGTGAGGTTCCCTTGCGTGCGGAGGAAGTTTCTTTCGTTTTTCCCGTCGAGATCGGCGACATAGACCGAGCCCGCCAGATCGGTGACGAACATGCGATTGCCAGGCACATCGAGGGCGATGCCAATGCCCTCCATGAGACGGGTGATCAGAATCGCCGGCGCGCCCTCTTCGTCGATTGCCGCGCGATTGACCGTGTTACCACGCGGAGGATCGCCGCGGTCGGTCCAATAGAGAACGCGGTTCGCTAGATCAAGCTCGAGGTCGATCGGTTCCGGTAGTTGATCGAATAGCACTTCAATGTCGCGGCGGTTCGTCGCGCTTGCACCCTTGGGAATGTCGATGTTGGCGCGAAAGATGCGACCTTGGCCGCCGTTCGGCGGCCCCTTTTGCGTCCAGTAGATCTTTTGACATTTCGGATCGATGGTGATGCCGACGCACCACCGGGTTGCTTCGCGCCGATCGGTATCGCCGTGACCCGTCTGGACGAGCGTCTCGAGTTGCGAGCCATCGAGGTTCACGCGCATCACGCGCATACCCTCGCGGTCACACCAATAGAGCTTGCCTTTGGGCTTATCGAGGTGAATCTGTTTCGGTGAGTAGGTAACGCCTTGGGGGACGATCACCTTCCGGTTGCCACCGTCGAGATCGGCGCGTTCGATTGAGCCATCGTCGAGTTCGGGCACGCCCATGTTCGTCCAATAGATGTGGCCAGCCTCTGCATCTACCACGATGCCGTCCGGCAGGTGGCAACCAGTAATGATGATTCTGTGGTCGGACCCATCCGTGTTCATTGAATGAATGCGATCTCCGCTCATCTCCAAGAAGAATAGTCGACCGCGGCGAAGACCAACTTCCGCAACCGATGGACGCGAAGTGAGTTCGGCACCGTCGATGTGTTCTGTTTTCCTTTCAACTCTCATTGCCATCTCCTCCGCGCTGCAGACTCGTTCAGCCGTCCGTCGGCCTGAGCGACGGAAGGTACCGACCGAAGTTCAATTCGAAATCGCTCGGAACACCGTATCCGATATTGCGGACTTTGGCGCGGCGCGCCTGCGCAGTGGGCCAGGCCAAAGTTGGGAAGAACAAGTCGTTGCTCGATTGAAGCTCGGCAGGGGATGGTTTCCCGTAGCGACTGATCTGCGTCTTTGCCGTGTCAAGCGCTTCGCGGTCGAATGTGAGCAGGCGCCCGACCAGCGCATCAACAAACGCGTCCAGGTCATCGTCATCAAGCGTACGGTTCACCCAGCCGTAACGCTCGGCGATATCGGCATCGAAATCGTCGCCGCTCAACACGATCTCAAGCGCGCGTGAGCGGCCTACGAGGCGCGGGAGCCATTCCAATGCCCCGCCGCCTGGCACGAGCCCGACCCCGATTTCCGGCTGACCGAACAGTGCGCTCTTCCGACCCGCAAAGCGCATGTCGCAGGCCAGGACGAACTCGTTGCCGATGCCTCGTGTGCGACCCTGAATCTTGGCGATGCTCACGATTGGTGCGGACGACAAGCGCAGCACGAAGTCGCGCCATTGATCCAGGATGCCCGGCCGCTCAGCTGCCTTGGACACGTCCAGATGCGCCACGAAGAACTCTGGATTCGCCGATTGGAACACCACGACCTTCGCTGAGGAGTCCGCCTCAAGCTCGGCCATCACTTCGAGTAGTTCAGCGATGGTTTGGGGAACAAACATGTTTATCGGCGCGTTGTTGAAGGTGACCGTCCACAGGCCTGGAATGGTGCGGTCGATCTTGAATTGCGAAGAGGCAGGCATTGCACATCTCCTACGTTGATTGGAGGCCCAGTTTTGGCCGTCGCAGTCGTTTACTTCAATAGAGCTAAAGTATGAGTCGACACCGCTCGCTGACGAGTTCATTCAGCAAATGAATCGGAGTAGCATGCAAACCGAGCAGAGAGTTGCGCGCGCAATGCTATTCAGCCGCGACGATTGCTTCGCCTAATGTCTAGTCGATCCCGCGTGCGGGCTATCGGAGACAACGTGACGGAAACTCGACCCTCACCGCAGAGTGAGCAACGAGCGCCGGTGAACACCTCCGGCGAAATTCGTCGGCTGCACGGTTGCATCAACGATCTAATCAGCCTGCAGGCACTCCCCGCGATCTGGATCGGTCAAGAAGCTTCGCGGATCATCGCGATTCTGCTCGAGGCGATGCTTGGCATCTTGGAGCTGGATTTCGCTTATGCGCGCGCCAACGACACACCTGAAGGCAGCATCGATGTACTTCGATTTCGCGATCGGCGGACGTCAGATGAAGATGCCAGTGCAGTGAGACAAGCCCTCGATTCCTGGCTCACCAGCGACGAATCGAAGCGCTTGGTGAGCGTTCAAACTCCGATTCGAATCGGCCGCCACTCGGGGGCGCAACTGAGACTGGGTGCCCAGGTGGAAACCGGAGTGCTTGTAATAGGGTCGGAGCATCCGGGCTTTCCCACGGCCGTCGATACGCTTCTGCTACGCGTGGCCGCAAATCAATTAACGGTCGCCCTTCATGAGTGCCGTACAGCCGCCATGCAGCGCCGAACAGCTGAGGATCTGGAACGTCGTGTCGCGGCGCGGACTCTGGAGCTCTTGCAATCCAACGAACAGCTTCGCAGGCAGGAGGTTGACTTGCGTGCGCTCCACGAAGAACTTGCGGCGGAACTTCAGGCGATGACTCGTCTGCATGCGCTCAGCACAGGCATCTGGGAAGACCGAGAGCTGCAACCGCTCCTGGCGGAGGTGCTCGATGCCAGCATTCGTTTGCTCAACGCCGACTTCGGCAACGTCCAGCTATACGATCCGGAAGCCAGGGCGCTGAGAATCGTCGCACAGCGGGGCTTTGAGCAGGAATTTCTGGACTACTTCGATCATGTCGACGAAGGCACCGCGTCCTGCGGAAGAGCGCTCGAACTTCTGGAACGCGTGGTTGTCGAGGACGTGGTGGTCGATTCCAGCTTCGCTCCGCATATGAAGATCGTCAACAGTGCAGGATACCGCGCGGTACAGTCGACGCCACTCATCAGTCGTAGCGGCGAACCGCTTGGCGTGTTGTCGACGCACTTTCGAAAACCGCACCGCCCCAGCGAGCCTGATCTGCGTCTCCTCGACCTTTACGCGCGGCATGCGGCGGAGATCATCGAGCGAAGGCGCGCCGACGACTCGCTGCGGCGACTGCAGGAAGATCTCGCGCATTTTGCACGCATCTCGACCATGGGTGAGTTGACCGCTTCGATTGCGCACGAAGTCAACCAGCCGCTCGCTGCCGTGAGCACGAACGCCGACGCCTGTCTGCGGTGGCTGAAGCGCAAGGAACCGAACCTGGAAGAGGCATCAGACGCACTGGAACGCATAGTGCGGGAAAGCGGTCGCGCGAGCGACGTGATCAGTCGGATTCGTGCTCTGTCCAGCAAGACGACACCGCAGCAAACACGGTTGCAGTTGAATGACATCGTTCACGAGGTGGTCGCGCTGGTGCAGAGCAAGCTGCTGAGCCAGCAGATAACTCTGACCATCGACGCATCCGCGACACTCCCCGAGGTACTCGGCGATCGCGTCCAACTCCAGCAGGTCTTGCTGAACCTCATTCTCAACGCCATCGATGCGACGCAGCCAGTCGTCGGGCGTTTGAAAGAACTCCAGATTCGGACCAGCTCCGCCGGCTCCGAGGAGGTAGTGTTGGCCGTGCGCGACTCCGGTGTCGGGTTGGATTCGACAACGCAAAGGCGGCTCTTTGAACCCTTCTTCACGACCAAGCCCGAAGGTATGGGACTTGGACTGTCCATCAGTCGCCGCATCGTGGAGGCGCACGGGGGACAGCTGCACGCAACTCCGAACCCGGACTATGGAACGACGATGGCCGTTGTCCTGCCGTCGGCGGCGCGCGATCGTGCGAGCTAAGTCGTCACGAATTGAGCAGGCTGGCGGTCTCAATTCTCGTGGATTCGAGCACGCGTGCGGTGACGGCAGCGGGATCGACGGCGATCGGAGCCTCGGCCGTCACCTGCGCCAACGCCTGCACCGCTCGGATGGCAAGCGGTTCCCACTTCGCGATCCATTGCGCTATAAGCTCGCGATTGGCGGCGGTGTCGCCAAGGGCGTGCCGCGTAAGTTCGGCCGACCATTCGCGGTGCCAACGGGCGTCTTCGTCGAACGAAAAATGGATGTTACGCAGTATGAAATCCCCATTTGCCGAAGCGACCGTTCCCGCGAGTTCCTGGTTCACCAGGCGATCGATGTGCGGCTTTATCACCAGGTTTGTTACAACGAACGCTTCACCCCAGTCATAGGAGACCAAGGCCCGTTCGATCAACTCGCGCAGCGGCTGCAAGAGATCCGCATCCTCCCAAAGGCCCCGATGGGAGGCGATATTGATGCCGGTTCGATGTCCGGCCAACTGCACGGTGCGGTAAGCAATTCGCTGTTGACGGCGTAGCTCATCGCCGGCCTGGAACGATGCGCAGTTCGTGATCCTGGACGCGGGGGCCATCTGCGCGATGTATGCGGCAAGCATCTGCATGCCGTGGAGCGGAAAGCGCAACGGAGCATACCAGCGGTCCAGGAACGTGACCCAAGCATCGACGAGGTCGTCGTCGTAGCTGGTTTCATCGATCTCTCGGAGGAGCCCATCGACCACATCTTCCCGCGTGTCCTGAAGCGTGTTGTACGCTCGATACGTCGTGCGCCTTGGATCGGAGAACGCCTCCCAGTCGCGCGCCGACAACGATGACCCTTCGCGGTGGCGCTCGTACCAGTCGACGATGGCGTTTCCAACGGGAAGTTCGAACCGGTGTGGATAGCTATAGTGCAGGTTCGTGCTCACGACCTCGTACTCGGAGAGAACGCGCCGCCGACCTTGGTCAATCCGCGTGTATGTCTTCCGGCCAGGTGGGCGATCGACTGGCATCAGGCCTGTCCACTGATCGATGCGGGCATATCGGGAACGGGCTCGGAGGCGAGCCACCAAACGGCACCGGATTCCGACATCCGGACCAAACCCGCAAAGGAGGACATGATCACTTCGAGATCACCCGGCAGATGTACTGAGTGTCCTGCAGCCGCTGTGAGCGCCGAGCAGGACAGCCGGCAAACGCGTGGCACCAGTACACGGAAGTAAGCTCCTTCGTCCTGGACTACGACGCCCTGGTTCTCGGCCTTGATGGCCGAGAGTACAACCTCTGCAAACGGCGTCGCATGCAGCACGGGTCCGACGCCCAGCGCCATCCTGTGCGCGGCGCTCATTCGGCACCCGCCTTCATACTGACGAGAATGCGCTCACCGTCGAGTCGAACCGGGTAACGGTGCAGACACGCGCTGGCCGGGTTGATACCGCCTCCCGTTCGAACGTCGAACGACCACTCATGTGCAGCGCAAGTAAGCACGTGTCCCTCAAGCTTTCCCATAGAGAGCGGGTTGCCCAGATGTGGACACGAATTGTCGTACGCGAAGACAGTGCCTTCGACGTTGCACAGTAGGACCTCGAGGCCGTCGAACATCATCGACCGCAGGTCGCCTTCCCAGAGATCGTCAAGTGTGCACGCGACCACCCAGCGTTCCACGTTAGCCTCGGTCCACTGTGAAGAGATCGCCGCTGGAAAGCCCTGCCTGCGCAATCGTGAGCTGCGGATCGAGGACGTTGCCGGCCTCGTTCGTCACTCTGTATCGACCGCGGACCTCCGGATGCCAACCCCACGACACCAGTTGTTCCGCCAGTCGTCCAATCGTCTGATCGGAGGGCGTGAACACAACGCGCCCGAGAAAGTCATCGCTCATAAAACCAAACAGATGGACGACCTCCGGCATCTTCATACCTTTGGCACCGGTTCGAGTCGCCACCGATCGAGACCGCGGCGAAGGTCCTTTCCAGTCTCCATCGGCGCCTGAAGGCCCATCCACTGGTGAAGGTCGGGGAGATTGCCGGGCGTCACACCGGCCACGATGCGGTCGACTACGGACGAATGTCCGGCAAATCGCGAGAACTCCTTTTCGAAGATCCACCGACACGGTTCCGAACAGAACACGTACTTGCGTCCACCAACCTCGCGGGTGCAGGCCGTATTCTTGCCGGGCTTCACGAAGAGCGTTGGAAGCTGGCAGAGATTGCAGACTACCGGTAGCGCGTACGCGAGCGTGCTACCTTCACCTTCATCCTGCCAGCGGTGCTCGAGCGCGTCCCAGGTGGGCCCATAAGTCTCATTCCAGCTCGGGTACTTTTCATTCAACCAGCGGCGCTCCTGCTCGTCGGGCATCGCCACGTCGAACCAGAGCGTTGTCCGATACGCGTAAAGCCCAAGCTGAAAGCTATGGTGTGCGTAATCGAGCTCCTCAATGAAGAGATCCCAGAACCACGGCCGCTCCAGCGAGAACTCCGCAATGTTCTTCATGAACTGATCGACGACCCATTCATCCATGAACTCCTTGAACGATCGCCGCCGGACAGACAGCGGTACGTGGTAGTCCATTGCCGACCCGGTCAGCGCGAGGAAGAGTCGCCAGCACCGCCACCACATCTTGTCGACGAGGTACTGGGCGTGCTCTCGATCCCCGTTCTCAATGAGAGTCCTGAGCACCGGATGACCGATCTGAGCGTGGCGTGCCTCGTCGGTCTGAATGCTCGCCAGCGCTTTCTCGAAGAGGTGGTGGGACGCACCGTCGGCCATGGCCGCCATGGCCATGAACTGGATGTTCGTGAACCCGGTCTCGAGCACGAAGTTGAGCTGAATCGCAAGGTCCACCGCGTTCGCGGCGAGGAACATGTCGTCGAAAAGATGGCGAGCTGCAATGATGACCCACTCGTTGGTGTGATACGCCTTGTGAGTCCAGTCAAAGTTGCCGTCGAACGGCAGCATGTCGTGCCCCATCAACAGGGGAATCTGGCCGTGCCGGGTTTCATCAAGGGCGCCCAACGTCGACATCGTGCGCCACGCACTGTCGCGGCCGAACCGAGCCATCCTTTGCTCTGCCACGACAGCAGCGTACTCGGACAGCGCGAACGTACCCTGATGAAACTTCACCAGCTGTACCCACCCCGGTTCCAGCTGCTCGAGAATGCCGACCTTGCTGAGCGCGGATCGTGCGCCCATTAGTGCATCGTCCTTGGCACGTTGATTCCTGACGTACTCGCGATAGGTCGTTCGGTAGACCTCGTTCCACTCCTTCCACGCCTCCTGTGGGAGCCACGGTGTTCCGCTCACGCCCTCAGGGAACACTTCTCGCTCGTCGACGTAGCGATACGTCCAGTTGACCTTGCGGGCCACATCGAGCCAATCGTCACGACGCAACGTCATCGGTCATCATCCGATTGGGTTCAAAGGGCGGCCGTTGGCACGTAAATGCGACGCGGCAAGAATGTCGTCCGGTGTCACGGAGACCTCGTCCTGTGCCAGGTAGAAGGGGTTTTCGACGATCGTGCTGCCGACGATCACCTTCGGATGCAGCTTGATCACGCTGCTGATGAGTTCTCCGCCGAAGCGCTCGATGTCGTACAGACACAGCATAACCTGGGGATAGAGCGGCAGAAAATGCCGCATCTCAGATTCTAGGTGCAGTAGCTCACGAGTGTCGGGCACGACGTATCGGTGTGACCATGTCTCGACCGCGCGGATGCAGCAAAACTGACCCTGATACATGACTTCCGAGACAGCTGCCTTCCAGGCGGCAATCGTCTCCCCAGCGCTGAACTTGCCCGATCGAAGATTTACGTCGGCCGCACGCATGACGTCGAGTCGTTTAACGCCGGTGGGCGTGCTCTCAGCAGCCAGTGGCCCTAGCGCGGAGACGATCTCGGTCGGCTCCGTGCCGTCGATGATGCAAATGCATTTGTCGCCAGCGGCGAGGCCTGTTCGCAGGAAAGGTAAGAGAATATCGTCCCGCTGTTGAACTCCGGCGTGAAGAGCACATAGATGCTCTCCCGGTTGAAGTTCGATCCCCCCGAAGCCGAGATCAATCGGCATAGTGCGCAGCCTCTGCGGCGGGTTATAGAGACTAATGCGCCGGGCGACGGCGGTCAATCGAGCTACGCTCGTGCGAGACTGCGCTGTCGTCTGCAGCAAGCCGGGTCACCGGTCGGATTCCCGCGCTGGCGCGACCGTTGGCCGCAGCCGTTCCGCTAGTTGAACCAGCGCTGCCAGGGAGCCAGCCCGCATTTTTTGCATGACTTGGGCACGATGAACTTTGACGGTAATCTCGCTTGTCCCGAGGTCGAAGGCGATCTGCTTATTCAGCCGACCGGCTACCACTCCCGCCATCACTTCTCTCTCTCTTGGTGTCAACGACTCATATCGTCGCCGGATCTCGGCTACCTCCGCACGTTGTCTGCGCGCCACAGAGTCTTGCACGACGGCGTGCTGCACGGCATCCAGCAGCTGCTGGTCCCGGAAAGGCTTTGTAAGGAATTCGACGGCGCCGCCCTTCATCGCCTCCACGGACATTGGAATGTCGCCATGTCCAGTGATGAAGATGATGGGGATCAACCTCCCGGACTCCGCCAGCTCGCGCTGAACGTCGAGGCCGCTAGCCCCGGGTAGACGGACATCGAGCACCAGACATGCAGGCAAGTCAGGAAGCTTGGCACTCAGAAATTCTGAGGCGGACTTGAATGTTTTGACCTCAAGCCCGATCGACGCGACCAAGCTCCGGATGGCATCACGGACGCCCGTATCGTCATCCACCACTAACACGATGGCAGTTTCGTCGCCCATGAGAATCTCGGCGCCTAGCGTCCGGGTCCCTCCACGCAAAACGTTCGCCGGCTGATTGTCAGGAAACCCTCCGAGCGAAGTCAATCGCGCCGAGGTAGGCCGGAGTAGTAGTCAATGTATACCATCGTATAGGTCGGCGGCAGCCTTCCACGAGTTGTAATTTGTTGCAATGAAAGTTTCAGCCGACGTCGTTGGGATTGTCGACGATGACGAGGGAATCCGAGTCGCGCTCGACGGGCTGCTACGTTCGGCGGGATTTCGAGTCGTCGCGTTCCCGTCTGCCGAGGCATTACTCGAATCGACACTGCTGCCGACGATTGCTTGCCTGATAGTTGACCTTCACTTGCCCGGAATTGACGGACTCAGTCTCCTGCGCCGCCTAGCGCAATACCACCGTAGCATTCCCGTCATCGTCCTCACGGCGCACGGTGATGGCGACACCCGCGCGCGAGCTATCGACGAAGGGGCAGTAACGCTTCTGACGAAGCCTTTCAACGCAGATCTACTTCTGGAAGATGTCACTCGTGCGCTGATGCGCACATAGTCGACGCCCGATCATGCATGACGGGCGTTGGCGCTCGTCGCGCCGGGTGTAGGTCAAGCTATACCCGTGGATGCGCAGACGCATACGAAGATATAGCTGGGCAACTTACCCGCGCCGTTGCTACCGTAGTCTCTGGTGATTGGATCGACTGTCATCCACGTCCTGCCAAATCGAGTTGTGACAAGTATGAACATCGGAAACGTCGCATGCGCGCAATACTCCATAAATCCGGAGGCCGCCCCTCGCAACACTAGTAGCGTCACCAAGCTCGATGTCGGTTCCATTGTCTTTGTCGTCGACGATGACTTGTCAGTGCAGGAATCTTTGGACACCTTGATCCGGAGCGTCGGCTGGCATCCCGAAATGTTTGTGTCGGCGGCGGAATTTCTGTGCCGACCACGTCCCATGGTGCCGTGCTGCCTGGTACTTGACGTGAGACTTCCACTACTCGGTGGATTGGAGTTGCAGGGGCAGCTTGCCGAACGGGGCTGGGGCTACATACCGATCATCTTCATCACGGGGCATGGCGACGTGCCGACCACCGTGCGGGCAATGAAGGCCGGGGCCATCGACTTCCTGACGAAGCCCTTCAAGGGCGATGTCCTGTTGGACGCAATTGGTGTTGCCATTGAGCGCAGTCGCGCAGCTCTACGTCTCGATGCAGAGCTGTGTGCGGTGAGAAGGTGCTATGGGTCACTGTCGCCGCGTGAACGCGAAGTCATGGGTCTAGTTGTATCCGGGTTATTGAACAAGCAGATTGCCGGCGAACTTGGAATCAGCGAGATCACCGTCAAGTCACATCGACACCGGGTTATGTACAAGATGAACGCCGCCTCTCTCGCAGATCTGGTGACCATGGCGACAAACCTTCACCTTGTCTTTCCACAAAAATCACGGAGACGGCTTGCTGTAGTTCAGCGCGAAATCATCTGACTCAGATAGGGAATCGTGCGAAGGCAGTTGATGCAACTGTAAGTCCAAAAGTCGACAAGGACGACATTGCCTCGCAGATCGCGCAAACGCAGCGGCTCTGAATCAATACACTCTTCCGAAACTGCCCATTCGGGCGCCGTGAGTTGTGAGTTCCCGGGCCTTCAAGTTTTGCGCTTAGGCTTAGCATGAAAGCTCCCAGGATCAACGCCAAGAATGCGAGCGTTGCGACAACGGCGTTCATGTCACAACGAGGCCTCAAGCAGTACGCCAACGAGCTCTCGTGTCGTCACGATCGAGTGGGCAAACGTCGGGCCGTTAAGGTCGTGAGCGGAGTGCATCATTTCTCGCTTGAACGCTGCAGTCGCATCGCGGACCAACGTCACGTGATAGCCAAGCTCCATTGCAAAGCGTGCCGTCGATTCGATGCACGTGTTGGCGAGCAGGCCGACGATGAGGACATGCGTTATACCGTGCTGCTTGAGCTGCATGTCGAGGTCGGTATTGGCGAAACCGCTTTGCCCCCAGTGCTGCCGAACGACAATATCGCCCGAGCGAGGCGCGAATTCCTCGCGGAACTCGCCGCCCCATGTTCCCTTCGCAAACGAATGTCGCTTCATGACATTGAGCTGAGTCGGGTTGGGGTACTGCCAGGTCTCGAAGTCGCCTTCTTCCCACTGACGATGTGGAACGAAGAAGACACGGATGCCCGCCGACCTGGCTGCAGCCTGGACCTCGCGAAGATTGCCGAGCAGCCCCACTTCTTCTGCGACTCCCTTGACGAGCGGCCACAAGAGCCCGCCCTCGGAAAGGAAGTCGTTGTAAGGGTCCACGAACAGCAGTGCCGTCGTTTCTTGTTTGTACCTACCCGTCGACATCGCACGCTCCACTGGTCACGGCGACGCTCGCGACCTTGGAAGTACTCTGTCCCCGAAGCGCGTGGCGCTCGATACTTGCGGCGAAGAATGGTGTCTCCTGTTTGTTGTGCGCGACGCTCATGGGCTGCCGCTGCGCACGAAAGACTTCAAACGGAATCCCCTGACGAGCGAGGAAGTCCAGGAATTCGTCGGTCGTCCGGGAGCGCACGTGATTGGTGAACTCGCACTTACCGTCACCAAGCGGTTTGACGCTCAGCTCCCACATGACGCGGATCTTCGTTCTTCCCGCCGGCGTGAATAGATCCGAAACGGAATCGACGATGAGGTGATGCTTCTCTGCGGCGACTTCGACGTAGTGCTGCACCATCGGTACACCGCCGATCACCTCGACGTTGATCGACATGCGGCGACCATCGCGCGACGTGGTCGCACCGGCGGCGAAGTGTGCTGGCGAACACCCCTGGTACTCCTCGTCGGGTAGGCTGAAGCACCAGGTGGGAATATCAACCTGCTCGAACGGCGCATTGATGGTTGCCGAGAAGCTCGAATCGACGATCACTTGCTCTTCCATGTTCCGTCTCCAGTCGGTTGATGATGACTGGAACACTAGGCGAGCAGGTTTTCGTCGCCAATAGTACGAAGGGATCAGTCGGTCCGAGCAACTACTCGAAAGTGTAGCCGGCAGATTGCCACACATGGTGATGTGCGCGCCGGCAAATCTCGCCAGCATGTGGCGAAGGTATCCGCAAATTCATCGCTAGTCGGATGAGATGCATATGCACGCAATCGATTCGATCGTGTTTATCGTGAATGCTGACAACGCCCACCGCAATGAGCTGGCGCGTATTGCGACTGGGGCGGGATTCAACAGCGTTGCGTTTGAATTCGCTGCGGACTACCTCGCTTATCCGAAGCCGGATTTGCCGTCATGCCACATTTTCGACTTGAACCTGTCGGACACGAACGGCTTTTCATTGCAGGAGTCGGTGGCACCGACAGACGCCGTCGTATGCGTGGCAGAGCGGCCGGACATGTCTGCGTTGGCGGGTGCCTTCAAAGCGGGGGCAATCGACTTCGTCATGCTTCCCATTGACGAAGAGAGTCTGCTGGGTGCAATCAACTGCGCGCTACGTATCGCAAGCGAAAGACGCGCCGAGCAGGAAAAAGCCAATGCATTGCGGCGGCAGTGGGACGCTCTCAGCAGGCGGGAACGAGAAGTGCTTCAGTTGATTGTCAGTGGATGCATGAACAAGCAGGCTGCATCGGAGCTGGGGATCACTGAGATCACCGTCAAGTCTCACCGGGCACGCATCATGGCGAAGATGGCCGCGAGTTCGTTCGCCGACCTCGTGCGCATGGCTACCATGCTTGACGTGCCGCTAATTGGCGGCCGACGGGGCTCGCACAGTCGCTTCTCGGCAACGCCTGCGAGGTCCTACGCCCGCTGGGAGGCAGGTGCTGTACGCGCGAGTGCTGCTCAGAATGCTTGACAGTCGAGTCGGTGCGCGCGTTCAAGGGCCGCGCCAATCAATCTGATCGATTACCGCGGCGGTTCTTAAAAACCACTGTCTTCCTGCCAAACAAACGCGCGTCGATGGAATAGGCACCAGGGCCAAGCAAAGCAAGTGCGAGCGCGACCAGTGCCGACATGACCACGCAGAGTGCCATTGCGCTTGCGGTCGCGAACAGCAGATAGATCTCAGCGACGCAACAGATTGATGCGCTGATCGGTGTACCAAAGCCGAAAAACAATGAAAGGCTGAGGATCGCAATCGCCCACGTTAGGCTCTGAGACGCTGATATGCTCGATAGGGTTCCTAGGAGCAGCGTTGCAATTACCGAGAGGCGCAGGCAGAGCAAAGCGATGCCCGCTCGGCCAGAAGGAAACATAGAGAACAATCGTTGCATGCTCGCAGGGTAGGCGCATGTGTTACTCGCAGCCACACACGCAAGTGTATGTTGGGACTTACCCTTTCGGGTGATGCCTTGGACGCCTATTTGCTGCCACATGCGTCCGTTGTATTCTGATGTCTCGTCCTACATTTGTAGCCCTCCTTCGAGGGCCGAGAAGAGGGCCGCTTGGTGGCGAGCTTTTCTGGCATCGATTCACCTACGCGTCGCTTCGTTCGCGCGGTCTGGTGCCGCTCGGGGGCCGCTCGTGTTGCCCTTTTCGCCATTTGCTTCTTGCTCGACGCGTTCGAAACAGCTCATGCGCTCGATCCCGAGCGCTTGTTGACGCAATACGGGCACACCGCATGGCGATTGCAGGACGGCGAGCTGCCCGCTCAGGTTTATCCCATCGGGCAGTCGAACGACGGCTACCTGTGGATTGGCACGCAAGCGGGCCTGGTGCGCTTTGACGGCGTGAGTTTTGTTCCATTCGCCAAGTTGGCTGGCGAGCCTCTACCGAATCCGATCGTGATATCACTGCTCGGCGCGAGAGATGGAAGCCTCTGGATGGGTACGCCGACCAGCGTGAGCCGTTGGGATCATGGGCGACTCGTCAACTACGAGGGCGCAAAGGGCGGCGCATTCTCATTGCAGCAGGACGAGGAAGGCAAGATTTGGTTCATCACGTTCGACCATAAGGGAAAGTCGCTGTGCGAGATAGCAAGTGATCGGGTTGTGTGTCATGGCAAGGAAGATGGACTCGACCTTCCAGACCGGGTCTGTTCGCCGATGGTCACCGACCGCCGCGGAACGTTTTGGATCAATACCGATACTGAGGTGGTGCGTTGGCGTGCAGGCACTCGCTCCCAATCATTCCCTGTCGAGGCAAAGATCAAGGGGGCGTTTCCCGGGTTCCTGATTCTTGCGTTGGAGCCGGCCAGTGAGCTCTGGGTAGGCGTTCCTGCGCCGGGGCCCGGCCTCGGCTTGATGCGTCTCGTGAACGATAGCTGGCAGCCTTTGGTTACGCCGATCGACGGTAGCAAGCTGGCCGCCCAGGCCTTGCTGCGCGATCGGAACGGCACGCTGTGGGTCGGAACAATCGATCACGGCATCTATGTTATTCGCGGCGACCACGTGGACCACTTCGACCGCAAGGACGGACTGACTGGCGACGGTATCTACTCGTTTTTCGAAGACCATGCGGGCAGCATCTGGGTTACTACGTCGCAGGGAATCGACCGTTTTCGCGATTTTCGAGTATCGACATACACGACCAAGGAAGGGCTGAGTGTCGATGAGGTAGATGCCGTGCTCGCCGCCAGAGACGGGAGCATCTGGGTTGGCACGGCCAGCGGGATCGACATTCTTGATCGTGGCCACATACGCTCGATTCGATCGGGAAAGGAATTGCCCGGAACTCAACCGACTTCAATGATGGAGGACAAGACTGGGCAAATGTGGCTAGGCGTCGACCAGGGCCTCTGGACTTACAGCGACGGCAAGTTCACGTCCGTTCCAGGCAAAGATGGAAGTCCGCTCGGGTTCGTGCTTGCGGTGGTGCAAGATTCGGAACAGGACATCTGGGTATCACTAAAAACAAACCCGAGAAAGATTGTGCGCATTCGAGACCGCAAGGTCGTCGCAGAGTACGCCGACCCGGAAGTGCCAACGGTGGTTTCACTAGCGGCCGATCCAATCGAAGGCGTCTGGCTGGGGCTTCGCAACGGTGAGATTGCCCATCTGCGCCCTAGCGGGTTGGAAAGGTTTGCATCTCATTTGAACGACGCTTCAGTCGGGCGGATCGCCATCGCGACAGACGGCACGATCTTTGGCGCCACACCTAAGGGGCTCATCGTACACAAGGACGACATCACTCGAGTCCTGAACTCAAAGGAAGGTCTGCCTTGTGACGAGGCGTATGGGTTCGTCGAAGACGGAGACCGTGGGTTCTGGTTGTACATGGTTTGCGGACTCGTCAGGGTAGGACTGACTGACATCCAACAAAAACTGCGCGACTCTCAACAGGAAATCACCACCGAAGTACTCGATGTACTTGATGGCGTGCGGCCCGCCCACGCTCCCTTCGAACGCGCGGTGCGCGCGAAAGACGGTACTCTTTGGTTCGCGAACGGCGTTAGTCTGCAGACGATTGATCCCCGTGTAACAGCCAGCACGATCATTCCTCCCGTTTATATCGAGCAACTCACCGCCGACCACAAATCCTTTCCTGTTGCGGACGGCCCAACGCTTCCTGCGCTCACGCGGGACGTTCAAATCGACTACACGGCGCCGGAGCTGGCCGTGCCACAGCGAGTGCATTTTCGTTATCGCCTCGAAGGTCACGACCAGGAATGGACAGACGCGGCAGCGCGGCGCCAGGCTTTCTACACAGATCTGCCACCAGCGGAGTATCGATTCCACGTAGCGGCCAGAGTGGGTGCAGGACCATGGAGCGAAGCGCCATCGACTTTGAAATTTGCGGTTCTGCCCGCGTTCTATCAGACCCGTTGGTTCGCCGTGCTCGTCGTCGCGGCCATCGGCACCTTACTCTGGATGGCCTACTCCTGGCGGATCGGACTGGTCAAAGAGCGCATGCGCGCGCGACTCGAGGAGCGGCTTACCGAGCGCGAACGCATTGCACGCGAGCTGCACGATACGTTCCTGCAAAGCGTTCAGGGCCTCATGCTCCGATTCCAGTCGGTTATGGAAAAGATTCCGCCGGCGCAGACAGCGCGCGCGTTGATGGAAAAAGCACTCGATCATGCTGATACCGTGCTGACTGAGGGCCGTGATCGCGTCACGCAGCTTCGGTCGAAGGAGCAATCGGCCAAGGATCTTCCCGCTGCTTTGCAGGATGCAGGAGTGGAACTGGCGCGCGACGGGCGCACGACGTTCCTCCTGACGGTGGAAGGAAACCGCCGTGAGCTCGATCCCGTCGTGAACGACGAGGTACGCCACATTGCCGGTGAGGCTCTGGCCAACGCGTTTCGCCACGCGCAGGCCAAGCACGTTGATGTGAGCGTGATTTACCGGCGGCGTGAATTGTCCGTAAGCATCGTCGACGACGGTCAGGGTTTCGATGTCACGACGGTCGGCGAGAACACGCCTGCCGGCCACTGGGGACTCCAGGGAATGAAAGAGCGCGCAAAGAAGATCCGTGCCAAGCTGGAGTTGTCGAGTGGACGTGACATCGGAACGGCAGTTGAACTCAAGGTCCCCGCATCGATCGCGTTTCGGCGCACATCAAAACGGTGGCATCGATGGCTGAAGTTCTGGCGGATCGAATGACGCGATTGCAAACGACAGGCGGATGAATCTTCGCAGATGGAGTGAACGTGTCCACGCAAGAAGGCAGGAATCATCCGATCACTGTGATGGTCGTAGACGATCATCCTCTCCTCCGCGACGGCGTCGCCGCAGCGCTCTCGGCTGAGGACGACATGCGAATCGTGGCCAACGCCGCCGATGGGCAAAGCGCAATTGAGCAGTTCCGCGAGTATCGTCCGGACGTCACCCTGATGGACCTGCAGATGCCGGGCATGAGCGGTATTGAGGCTATGCGCATCATTCGCGCGGAATTTCCACATGCGCGCATCGTCGTGCTGACGACCTATAAAGGCGATGTGCAAGTTACCAACGCGCTGCGTGATGGTGCGAGCGGCTTTCTACTCAAGGGTTCCTTACGCAAGGAGCTGCGCGATGCAATCCGCGCAGTTCATGCTGGGCGTCGCGTCATTCCCCCGGAGATTGCCGTCGAGCTGGCAGAACACTTGGGAGGCGATGTGTTGTCGGAACGCGAGCTGGAGGTGCTGCGGATTGCTGCTCGCGGAAATGCCAACAAGGTCATCGCCTTGGAGCTTGGCATCTCCGAGGACACTGTCAAGGCGCACATGAAGAACATCCTTTCGAAGCTTGACGCGAAGGATCGCACGCATGCGGTGGTCACGGCGCTCAAGCGCGGAATCATCGAGATCTGAAAGAGGAGCCCGCAGGCGACCTGCGGGCCCTCTCTGTTGGCTTCCTGCCTAACTACGCTTTGCGCAACGTCTTGAAGCTTGCGCGAAGCTCTTCCGAAAATAGCTCCGGCTGCTCCCAGGCCGCAAAGTGCCCGCCTTTGTCGAGCTGGTTGAAATGGATGAGTTTGGGAAACGCCTTCTCGGCCCAGCTGCGCGGGACCGGATACAGCTCGTCAGGGAATGAGCTCACAGCAACCGGAATCGAGATGCCCTTGACATTGAAATATCCGAGTTTGTTTTCCCAGTAGAGACGAGCGCCGGAGATCGCCGTGTTCGTCAACCAGGTGATCGTGACGTTGTCGAGGATGTCGTCTCGGGTCAGGCCGGCCGATTCCCCCGCAAAGACGCGAGAGATCAGCGCATAGCTGCGAGCGTCGTGATCGAGGAAATAGGCTGCCAGGCCGACGGGGGAATCCGCGATTCCGTACAACGTCTGCGGGCGCAATCCCATTTGGAATCCGTAGGCGATACCCTTGGTGTATACAAACTGCAGTCGCTCATAAGCGGCTTTTTCTTCCGCCGAGAGACTGGACGGTGCCGGTGCTCCAGAGAAGGCCGCCTTGTCGATGTCGCCGGGAATTACGCCAGGCATGTTGGTGTGAATGGCGAGCAGACCCGGAGGTGCCTGCAGGGCCATCTGTTCGGTGACGAGGGCGCCCCAATCGCCGCCCTGCGCCACGTATTTCGTGTAGCCAAGGCGCTTCATCAGCACGGCCCATGCGCGCGCGATATGAACGGGATCCCAGCCGGTGGCGGTCGGTTTGCCCGAAAATCCGTAGCCCGGCATCGACGGGATGACGAGATCGAAGGCATCTTCGGCCCGCCCGCCGTACTTCGTCGGATCGGTGAGCGGACCGACGATCTTGAGTTGCTCGATCACCGAGCCCGGCCATCCATGCGTAACGATCATTGGCAGGGCGTTCTTGTGCTTCGATCGAACGTGGATGAAATGGATGTCGAGTCCGTCGATCTCGGTGAGGAACTGCGGAAGCGAATTCAGTTTCGCTTCGCACTTGCGCCAGTCGTACTCGTTGGCCCAGTACTGCGCGAGGTTCTGGACTGTGGCGAGTTGCACGCCCTGTGTCGCATCAGCGACCGTCTCCCGATCGGGAAAAATTGTCGCCTTTACACGCCTGCGCAATTCGGCGAGATCCGCTTGCGGAAAGCTCATTTGGAACGGACGAACAGCTGTGGCGTCACTTGCTGTCTGTGCAACTGCATTCATGGCTAAGCTCCTTTTTGGGAAGAGAAGACTGGGAAGGGTGAACGCGCTGGCGGCAAGGGTCGCCGCTGCGGTTCCGCAAAAATGACGGCGATTGATGCCGGTTGTGTTTTTCATTGCGACCTCCTCGAACAATGGTGGTTGGATTCGTGGGTGGCCTGCAGCGGCGCCCAATCCGACGGCAACTTCACCAAAGGAGAGACGTCGCGGCGATTGCACCAAAGTGTCAGCTCATCCTTTGGTATCTGTCATCCCGGCGCGGAGCGTTTCAGCGATGTGGCAGGGGTAGTGGCCTCATATACCAAAGGTGCATAGCGCCCCTCTTGCGCTTCCGATCAGATCGCCGCTAGTTTCCGATTCGGACCTTAAAGGCGAAGGCACATCCAAATGAGTGACGACAACCCCGAGGCTGGCCTGACGTTGCGGCCCAAGCTGGACCCCAACCGCGACCACCTGCGCGGTGGGACCGGCCCAGAAGGTTCGGTCAGCCTCGTGGTGTATGGCGACTACCTCTGCCCGTACTGTCGACGTCTCTTCGTCGTTCTAGCGGAGCTCCAATCTGCGCTAGGCGACTCGCTTTCGTATGCGTTCAGGCACCTGCCGAACGAGCGGGAACATCCCGGCGCGGAACTCCTGGCTCAAGCCGCGGAAGCCGCTACGCAACAAGGGCGCTTCTGGGAGATGCACGACTGGCTGTACGCGCAGCAGTCAACCATTGGGGTTGCAGAAGTCATGAAGCACGCGCAGGAGTCGGGGTTCGATGTCGACCGCTTTCGGCACGACCTGGAAAGTGAATCAATTCGTGCGCGTGTTATGAAAGACCTCGCCGAGGGCCGCAGGAACGGGCTCACTGTCACGCCGACTCTGTTCATCAATGGAGAACGCTACGACGAAGCTTGGGACTACCACTCGATGTTGGAAGCACTGCAGCGGCCGCTGGCCGCCAAGATCAAGCAGACCGCACGTTCGTTCGCAAACCTGCCGGCATCAGGAGGTCTGGCGTTGCTGCTCGCGTCGCTCCTCGCGCTTCTTTGTGCGAACACGCCCATCGCGGCAACGTACCACGCGCTGATGGATCAGGGTTTCTCCATCGGCCCTACCGGCCGCGAAGTGTCCATGACGATCGCAGAGTGGTTCTCGCAAGGATTGCTGGCCGCGTTCTTTCTGCTCGTTGGCTTAGAAATTCGTCGCGAAGCAACATCGGGAGCCCTCAGGGACTCGCGCGCTGCCATTCTTCCAGTCGTGGCAGCCGTTGGTGGCGTGTTGGCCCCGGCTGCTGTCTTCCTGGCGATCTCCACGCCGGCAATTCGGCAAGGTTGGTCAGTTCCGACCGCAACCGACGTCGCATTCACGATCGGAATTCTCGCGGTGTTGGGCGCCAGAATCCCGCCCGCACTTCGAGTGTTTGTAGCCGCACTCGCTGTCGTCGATGACATCCTGTCGGTGTTGACGCTCGCGATCTTCTATCCGATGGCTTTCAACGCCGCATGGCTTCCGGCGGTCGCACTCGCAACGCTATTGCTGTTCGTGCTCAACCGTTCTCGTGTCTATGTGACGTGGCCGTACGCCGTCGTCGCATGCGGGCTCTGGCTGGCGTTGCATGCGGCCGGTATACACGCGGCTCTGACGGGCGTTGCGCTCGCGCTCTTCCTGCCAGCGCGTCCCGCTCCCTCTGCCGCTCCCCTGCTCGCACAAGCGGCGACTGCATTGGCAGCATTGGAAGGTGCCGAGCGTCAATTAGGCAGCGAGGCCGCTCGCTCCTCCGGCAGCCAGCTTGCCTTGGTGTGGGAATCGGCAGGACGGAATCTGTCTGCCGCCGCGGCGCGCCTACTCTCACCTGCGGAGAGAATCGAAAGAGTGATTGCGCCGTGGAGCACGTACTTCATCTTGCCCCTGTTCGCTTTCTCTGCGACTGGCATCCTGCTCTCGGTTCATCTGGATTCCGCTGACGACATACGCGTCCTGTTGGGTGTCATTTTGGGTCTGGTGATTGGCAAGCCCATCGGAGTACTGCTCGCATCGTATGCCGCGGTCAAGTCCGGTATTGGCATTTTTCCGGTACGCACATCCGCGCTCGCTTTCATCGGGGCGGCATGTCTGTGCGGAGTTGGCGACACCGTTGCATTGTTGATGGCCGACCAGGCGTTCCCGCACACCTCGTACGCCCCGATCGCCAAGATCGGCGTTTTGCTGGGCTCTGTTGTGGCAGCGGCGCTGGGAGCGGCGTTGCTTGCACGCGCACCACGCCAGCCAAGAATCGACGAACCGTAGTCGATCGAACACCGGAGCTTTCAGAAAGGTGCCGTCTGCGGACATGCCGCAGACGGCGGAGGACGAGTGGGGGAGGACCCGTCCTCAAGGGGCATAGCGGGCAAAGACAAAATCTCGAGTTGCCGCATTCACATGACAAGAGAAGCATGCCTTGTGCGCGGCTTCACTGCCGGGTTTGCCATTGTTGAACTGGGCGTAGCCCCAACCGCCGGTCGCTGCGTATTTTCGCGAGTCCTTGACCATGAACTGGACGCCGTTCTTGGGCGCACCTGCAACGTACGATTGTGGTGAGCCGAAGGCTTTTTCGCTTTCTGCGAGAGGATCGAAACTCCAGGCCAGCCTGGCAATGATCGAGCCATCCGGAAACGAGGAATTTCCCGACCGGTATGCCTCTATGGCAACGTCGTTCCCAAGCACGGCGCGAATGTCGTCGAGGCGCCCTTCCTCGCGAGCGATCGAGATCAACTTCCAGTCGCGGTATCCAGTTGGAAGTTTGATTTCGAAGATCGGTACTGAATCTCCGTCGCCCTGCCCGGACGCACGGGAAATCCCAGCCGCGGCGACTACCGACGCTACCGCAACGCTCGAATAGAAAATCCAGCCTTTCATGCACCACCTCCTTTCCTGCATACGTGAAAGGAATTGAGCCGCATGCATCCTTCGGCTGCCATTGCACAAAGGTGTTAGTCGGTACGAGATTGCCAGGTTCACTAGGAACTACATTCTTCGCGCATCTGCCTGTACGCGATTGCCGTACGGTCAAAGCTTTACTGCCAGTCCCATTTTGAGGACACTGGAGGGACAGTTCGCCCTGAAGCATGATGGTAGCGCGCGCTGCTTGAGACAGTCGAAGGAATTCAACCTGCTTTAAGTGTGAAAAAGGGTTTTTCGGTAGGCATTGTCGACCCGCTGCGTCAACTTACCCCGTCTACGTCGATCCGCTTGAGCAAACAATCAGGCAGAATATCGGCAGGCATGCTTGGCATCTGATGCAATCTGGTCCAGAGCTGCCGTTACGAGCGACGACTTTCAGTGGTTTTGTGTCACGACTTCAATCAAATCCGTTGCGAAAGATCACCAGTATGGCGGTGTTGGTGGCTTGCATCGTACCGTTGAGACTGACCGGTCACCGTGGGATCAGGCGTCGTCGTCAGCACCGTCACATCTAGCGTCCATGTAAGCGTGCCACCTATGCGCAAACTCGGGACGGTCATCGATGCGCTACTGCTCGGCAGACGAACTCCACTTTCAGTCTGCGAGTTCCGATGCCCTCGACAATCAGTTTCGTAAACAATCATTCCCTGGCCAAGACTGATCAATGGCGACTATCGGCCAAAACGCGACGTACGATGGTCATGAATTGGCGCCAGAAAGCGGCCACTTGAATATCCGCGAAGTCGATACACGAACTAAGTTAGATGTGCGCATGGTGTTTCTTCGATGGTCATCAACGTGAGCACGGAGACAGTCGGAAGTTCAAGAAACCTAGTCCGAATCTTCTCCCAAGTTTCACGATGCGGGTTCCAAGAAGGGGACAGTTCGAGTCCGGGTAGGAACTTAGGTCGCTACAAATTATTGATTTCAAAATCTTATTTTCGGTTCAAGGATCTTGCCGAGACGGACTCGAATGCATCGGGCAACCAATTGAGAGTGATGGAGTAATCCGCTAGGTTTGGCATCTTGTGCCCCCAAATATGCCCCCATGGCCTGCCTTTGATGATGGTCAGCTATTGGTGGCAAGACTTGACGACTAAGCCAAATGGGCTATTGCCACCCATGAATTGCGGCAACGCACTCTTCAAGAACTTCGGAAAATAGGCGGTTACCGTCGACAATTGCGTCGGCGATTTCCGGGATGCCGATCTTCACTTCAGACTCTACACGATGCGATTCTGCCCTCTCGAAATCAAGATCTAGTGATCGTCCAATGGAGCGCTTGCGTCTACTAGCGTATTCCGCATCCAACAAGACAAGCTTAGTGATCGAGGGCTGTGCAACCAACTTTAGGGCGTTGTAGATCTCAACGTGCCGAACACCGTCGAGAAGGAAGTTCTCTCCCGGCAAAAAGTTGCCACTTCGCAACACGTCACGACAGAATCTCTCCGCACCTGCATCTACGAGCGACTGTCCGACGTCTTGCAACGTTTGGCGGGATGTCGGATCACCACCTCTGCGGCGCACCTCGCTTCTCACGTAGTCACCAAACCCTGCTCGGGTCCACCCCAGGCGCGCCGCTAGCTCTTCCGTCACGGACGATTTCCCGCTTCCGATACCCCCCGAAAAGCAAACCAGAAGTCCCATGTCAAAAGGCGAGGGACATCTGTCTCGAGCGCAAGGTGACCCATCCTCGGCGGTCGCGTTTACGCAGGTCCAATGGCTCCATGCAAGCAATGTCGCTCAGCTCAATCAGCGTGGCGTACGCCGCGTCGCCGCGTGCTGACCAAAACTCCTCGTCTCCGCAAATAAGCTCGCCATAGCGGCCTCGGATTTGGTCGATGGACTCCAGATGGAGGTCATAGAACCATGCACGGCGCGCCAGCGCGAGCGCGCAAATCGGCCCAGCGACCTCCTTTATCAAAATGATGTCCCCGTCCGAAACTTCACCGAACGGTGCGCAGCGATTCCTGCTGAAACGAGATTCGACGGTTTTTCTACCGTCGAGGAGGAACGATAGGAACGGTTCCGCAAAGATCGCGACGTGCATTCCAATCCGGCTCTGCGGATGCTCTGCTTCACTGAGATAGTTCTGCCAAAAGGCACTCTCAGCAAGCCTGCTCCTGATATCGTCGATTTCGACGTTCACGGCTTGCGCCACTCCACGAGGTGAGACCACGGCCTGCCCGCTCCTCATCGGCTTCTCTTGCCGATATAGCGACCAGCTTTCTCGCCATCCGTTCGACGGCGTTGCGCCCTGGTATCGTGCACCATGTCAGGGGTGAAGTGCTAGACCCCAATCGCGCCCGAGCAGCGAGAACTGCGGCTTGGATCACCGAAGTGGCGTCCGTTGTGTCGAAGAGCCTGTTCCCGGAAGTCCAGACGGCGGCGTGTGGACGCCGTGGGTCGCTTCGGCTCACCGAAGGCAACACGTCGCCGTCCACGACTGAGCTAAGTCCCAACTCAGCGAACTGTTTCCCGCCGGTCCGCACAAACACCCGCATACGTCCGATCTCGACCTCTTGCCATTCACACGGGCGGTCAAGCACCCGGATTGCCAATTTTGGACTGTCAGCGGCCTTGCGGAACACCATGAGGTCACCTCGGCGCCAAGGATAGTCGACAAGAACTCCAGCGGCTGCCAGCGCATTTCTCTCAAAGAAGGGCGTCTCGTAACAGAGCTCTGAGGGGTAGACGCCAATGAGTTCAAGTCCGAGTCGGTCTGCGCTGCATAGCAGTAGTTGCCGTTCCGATTCTGCCGAAGCGCGCACTCCTTCAGGCGGTGCGCTGAACAATATGAATCCAGATGGCCGCAATCGGGACGCCGCGGCCGTTAGCATCGGAATTTGATAGTCCAAGTACCACGGCGGATCGACAATGATTGCGCCGGCTGTGATCCGCGATGATGGCCTTGTGTCGACCAAACGCAGCGGTAGTCCCATCATAGCGTTCAAGCGGAGGATTCGTCGCGTTACAAGATTTTCCTCGCCCAGGAATTCGGTTGGTCGGTCAATGGGAGACACTATCGCTTGAGCAGCCACCCCCGGCGTGCCGAACAGTAATACTGGAGAGGAGGAGTCAGTCAGATCGCGCGCGCCATTAAGGAGCGACCGCGAAGTCTCCGGCGTGAAACGCCATTCGAAATTCAACGGATGCGGCAATGGTAGGAGGTCGCTCGGACGATGCACCTGCTCGCGCTGTCTCGTCTGCACGCAAAGTGCCAATGAATCTGCTGGACGGATTTGTCCGCGACTAGCCATACGTCGCACAGCTGCTAGCACCAGTGTGGGATAGACACTCGGAAGAGCGGCGAGAAGCTCGCGAAATCGCATCCCTGGCCTACGCGCATGCGATACCCAAGCCTCAATTCGCTCATCGAAATTTTTGCAGCTACTCAACATCATTTGGCACCCCAACGATGTCCCACAGGGATCTCACAGATAGGCAGATTTCGCAGCTTCGGTTCGAAGCGCTTTTCGAGCTCAAGTGACCACACGGCGATAGCTTCCTCTTGAATCTCGAGGCTTCTCATTCGGTCGTCTCGGCCCACCAAGCGCGCTTGTACCGGGCTAAAGACTCGTATTTGCAAGGGCACAACGCGTAGCGGCAAGTTTTCGTCCAGTTCTTGGAGGCGATCGATGAACTCCCGAATGCCTGAGTCTACTGCGTCATCGTGCGGCGACGTGAAGGTTGCATACCCGTATAGGTCGAGATCGAGCTCAAGCAAGCGACGCATTACTTCGAACTGTCGTGTGAAATCTTCTGGTGCTGCCCTCGTGTTAAAGGCGAAGGAGCGCGCATCGTATCCCTTGAAGCAACAGACGCGACCATAGTGGCGAAAGGTCAGTACCTGAGTCAGGTCTTCCTTACCCAGGCAATCGAAGAAGTACGAAGTGCTGAGATTGTCGTCCGTCCAAAGGTATGTTGATTCGGCCAAACCTGCGTTGGCCAAGGCTCGCATCATCCAAGGGGTCCATTCGGGGACGAGATCTGGAGAGCCACCTGATAGATCCAGTATCAGCGGTCGATCTGGTTCAGACCCGTAGAGAGCAACAAGGTCATCCGCCGAGAACCACCTTGATTTCTTCTCGTCTGCCCGAAGCAAATCGTCGGGCACAAAACAGTACCAGCAACGCCAAGCGCAAGCGGCATTCTGGAACACTTGCGCACGCATAATGGTCGGCGGAACGACGATACCTAGCGAGGCACAAGCCGGAACGATGGGTAGGGGGTTTTGCGGCCAGCCAGGCGACGTTTCGAGGCAAAAATGACGAACGCGCCCATAGCCGTCACAGTTCGTGGGTGCTGTTAGGTCAACCTCTTGCGCCGAACCAGATAGCCGAGAGATAAGGAGCTTCCGTTGAGAAACGTCGATCGCGCGCGATCGCAAGTGCTCTGCAAATTGCTTCGTGTCAATCGGGTTCATTGCGCTTCTCGCTAGAGCCTATCCGGCTCCCGCCGCTGAAATCGCCGCCGAGATGGCACCTTTACCGGCTTATCCTCGAGATCTGGCAGTCTTTGATCGAGGTAGAGATCAACTAGCTCGGCGCAATAGTCGAGTTCTGCTGGCGTTAGCGTTCGTCCTTTCGGAACGCCATGCCAGTACTCGAGGCACGTGCGGCAGCAAGTCGCCGTCGCATGCTGAGCATAAAAGATCGCGTTGCCTTCCATGGGTGTTTGTCGCCCATCTCGAACCGGATTTGCCGGCGCAAGATATTTTTCTAGACGAACTCTTGCTGCGTCCTTGAGTTTAAGCCTGCCCTTGCGTTTCGCATGGCGAATTGCAGTGTCATCGACTTCTTTGTGAAAGAAGTGATGACGGATCAATTCATTTTGCAGCGCTTCGAAGGTGTGTTCCGCATCATTCAGATCTCGCCGATGTACTCGCTCCCAATTCACGAGATTCGCACCGCAGGCGCGACAATGCCCGCGTTCCTGCGGCGTCATTTTCTTGAGCTGCTTGAAGCAATGCAGTTCGTTCTCGCAGTCGGTTGACGTGCATTTGATTTCTAGTGGGGGAGGCTTACGAAAGGTCGCCATGATCGTTCTCAATGCAAGGCTCGTTCGAGAATATCTCTGTCAAGCTGGTTGTTGATGTGGAAAGGGAACCGCTCAAGAAAGACGTCGCGCGCTACAGCCCATGGTTCCAGGTCACCGGTTTGCAAATTTGATGCTGTCCCCCACCAACTGATTCCTTGCCAGGAAAGTCGAAATGCTAAGTAGTTCGCAAGTGCACCGACGTTAACACCATAGAGGGTCGCAACTCCTGGCACCACGCCCTTGAGACGTTCGACAGAGCCCTGCGCTGTCTTTACGCATTCCTGCGCGAGCTCCTCAGCGCGGCCATCCAAAACCACGTCTCCTGCGAACTGACTTGCTGCAATTTCCTCATCCGAGTTTCGGCGTTCGACGGACGTTTCGTCGGATTCGATCACTCCAAACGTTTCGCTCTCGGGCTGCTGCGATGCATGGAATAGCTCGTGCAATAGATCGAACAACCATCTCTCTTCGAACCGCGAACGTTGCTTCAAGATGATCACGTTGCGATGTTGGTAGCGCCAACAGGCGCCATGGAATGTACCTTGGTCTCGAAGTGGCAGAACAGCTACGCCAAGGTCCCACATGAAATGCAACGTCGTGCGCAAACTCAGCGTTGCGTATTTCTCAATGATCGCCGCCCGAATCACCCGCGGGTCATCTGAGATTGGCTTCATTGGAAGATCGGAACAGGCCTTGAGCACAACAACGGCCAGATAGTTGGCATAAGCTGCATACATCGAGGCAGCGACTTGCGAGCGGCCAGCAGGCATTTTGAACCGTGCCTCGGCGGCAGCAAACCGAGGGGCGGCCAGTGCGTGCGCGCCAAACAAACTATCCGGGGTCCAGCCGTAGATGCGCTCTAGTACCGAACCAGTTTTTGCGGAGAGCGCTGAGTCATCTTCTATTGGCACTTCGCCGGTAGCGCGAGCAGCGTCCGCGGAAGTCAACAACCGCGAAAGAAGAAACTCACGGTCGATACCCACTTGACGCAGTTTGTTGACGACGCCCTCGAAATTTGAAGGCGCTACCGGAAGGAGAATTTCATTCTTAATCCGCACGCCAATGGCTGATGCGACTTCTCGTAGGCGCTGAAAACTAGCCGATCCGTATCGCTCCGCCTCGTACCGTTGCACCTGCTGTTCTTTCAAGTTCAAACGCTCAGCTAGCGCCTTTTGACTCAAACCAGCAGCGATTCTCGCCTTAATGAGTCCTTCCGCAAGCTCATCAAATGTATTGATCTCAATTAAGGCGAGCTTGGCCGACTTGAGGTGCTCGTACTCTGACAACTCCGCTTGGAGGTCCGCCAGTTGACTGTCCATTGCTTCACGTTCTGCCTGCAGAAGCCGTGGATGAATCCCTTCACGTTCTGTTCCTTGCTCCAAATCAGCAATTGTCTTCCGAAACCTCTCAGCTTCGCTTCGGGTGATCTTGTACTGCCGCTCATTGGTAATCATGGAAGGCTCCCGAGGTCGATGCTCACAACACCCTTCGGCGTTCCGTTGCGATCGCGTTGAAAAAAATCTAGGTACCGAACTCCTGGCGCCGCCTGCGCGGTCGCTGGAAATAATTCGCCGCCGTACTTGGCTTTCATGGCCGCCCTGCCGTTACTGAAGTCGAGCAACACGGAGTCCAGCTTCGACGGATCAACTCCATGCAAATCCCAAGCGCCGTCGTAGTCGTTCGGAAGGGCCTTGGAGGAAACGAAACTGCCATCCAATACGATTAGCGTGCAGCCTGCTCCGACCAGATTTTTGACAGCAGCCAGCAATCCATTCGTGAGTAGCCCACGGTGCGTGTTGGAGGAAAAATGTTGGACGATCTCCGCCCACGTCCCGGTGTGAATTCCCGGTGGGATGTATCCGGTAGCTGGATCAATCGGCGGAATCATTGCGACACAACAATAACGTTGTGTTGCTAAGAAGTCAAGGATCCTCGTAAGCAGAGGCTTTGCCCCGCTTTTAACGTTTTGCGCGCACCGCGTGAGCAGCTCAAATTCGACGTAGCGGAGGGTACATACTATTTTCCCGCTTACTTCGCCAATTATGCACGCACTTAACTTGTTGATGCATATAATATTTTCCCCGGCCTGTCAGAATGGCTTTTTGTAACCGCATCAATTTTCCTCCATTTTCATTAATTTTCTCTTGCGCCCGGACAACGCCAGCCGTACAGTCGCCGCATGAGCGAAAATATTCTCACCATTCGCGAAGTAGCGGACCTTCTCAAGATCAACGAGAAGACGGTCTACAAGCTAGCCGCCGCTGCGAAAATTCCGGGCATGAAGGTCGGTGGATCCTGGCGGTTTGACCGCGCGACGATCTCGACCTGGATCAAGACTAGTTCCGCCGCCGACATGTCCGCTTCGGATGGCGGCGCGTCTGTGGAACCGGAACAATTTGCGGAAGCCGCGTTGGCCGGCGCGCATTTCTCACCGCAACAGGGAACCTTTTTCGCGCACCGTCTTACGCTTGAGGGCACTGGCGAGGACGCGCTCGCGCAATCGCTTTCTACCGGGCGGGTTGATATGAACCCGCATCAGGTGGATGCCGCTTTGTTCGCGCTGGCTTCTCCGCTCACCAAAGGTGTGTTGCTCGCCGATGAAGTCGGCCTCGGCAAGACCATCGAGGCCGGCCTCGTCATTGCGCAGCGCTGGGCCGAGCGGAAGCGCCGCATCCTTCTGATCGTGCCCGCGTCACTCCGCAAGCAGTGGAGCCAGGAACTCTACGACAAGTTCTCGCTTCCCTCCGTAATAGTCGAGCGCAAAAGCTACGGCGATCTTCGCAAAAAGGGATTTGCGCGACCCTTCGAGCACTCCGATCGCGTCGTCATTACGTCCTACGAATTTGCGGCGCTCAAAGGGGACGAGATTCACGCGGGCCATTGGGACGTGGTGGTGTTTGACGAAGCACACCGCCTGCGAAACGTCTACAAAAAGGACGGGGCCACCCGCGCCAAGCGCTTGCGTGATGTCACACGTCCGTTCTTCAAGATTCTGCTGACGGCGACGCCGCTACAAAATTCGCTGATGGAACTCTACGGCCTCGTCTCCGTGCTTGACGAGCGTCACTTCGGCGACGAAGACTCTTTCCGCAACCAGTACGTCGTTGGTCCGGGCGCGCGCAATGGCCATATCTTCCTGCGCAAGCGCTTGGAGCCGATATGTAAGCGTACGCTTCGTCGCCAGGTCCAGCAGGCGGGCCTGATCCGCTATACCGCACGCAGTCCGCTGACGATGGAATATGCGCCGTCGCCGGACGAATTAAAGCTCTATGTCGACGTATCCGCGTATCTACAGCGCAAGGATACGATTGCCTTTGGCGACAAACCCAACCAACTTGTAACGATGGTCGTACGCAAGATTCTTGGCTCATCGACCTTCGCCATTGCCGAGACGCTGAAAAAGATCATTGATCGCCTCAGGCAACTGCAAGTGCCGACGGTCGAGACCGTCGCCGACTATGACGTGATCGACGAAGAAGCGGAGGAGCTTGAGGAGAGCGAGAACGGCGAAGCACAGAGCGCGCCGGCAATTGATCCTGCCAGACTTAAGGCCGAAATCGCGCTGCTTGAAGACTACCGCGAGCTCGCACTGTCGATCGGAGAAAACGAAAAGGGCAATGCGCTCGTCAAAGCGCTTCCTGGCGTCCTTAATGAAATCGATAAGAAGGGCGGCCAGCGCAGGGCGGTCATTTTCACGGAATCGGTCCGCACTCAGCACTATTTGGCCCAGCTTCTCTCCGACAACGGCTACGCAGAAGATATCGTTCTCCTCAACGGGCAGAACAATGACCCGCAGAGCAAGGCGATCCTTCGGGACTGGCTGGCGCGGCACAAGGGCTCGGACGCCGTGTCCGGATCGACGACGGCGGACATGAAGGCCGCCGTCGTCGATGCGTTTCGCGAACGCAAGACCATCCTCATCGCGACGGAATCCGGGGCGGAAGGCATCAATCTCCAATTCTGCTCGCTGGTTGTCAATTTCGACCTGCCGTGGAACCCTCAACGCGTCGAACAGCGTATCGGGCGCTGTCACCGCTACGGGCAGAAGATCGACGTTACTGTTGTCAACTTCTTGAACCTCAAGAATCACGCCGAACAGCGAATCCATCAGCTCCTCGATGAGAAGTTCAACTTGTTCAAGGGCGTTTTCGGGGCGAGCGACGAAGTGCTCGGCGTCATCGAGCGCGGCGTCGATATCGAGCGCCGCATCTTCCAAATCGTACAAAGCGCTCGCACAGAGGCAGAGATCGACGCGGAGTTCGACAAGCTCCAGGATGAACTCAAGGAGCGCATCGACGAACAGATGCTCGACGCGCGCAAGCGTCTTCTCGAATCCGTGGACGAAAGGGTCATCGATCGGCTCAAGACGCGGAAGGACGAAATCAGGAACCAGCTTTCGGACTTTGAAAAACAGCTTCTCTACGTCGCGCGCGCCGAACTTCCCGAAGCCCGCTTTCACGCAGGCGACCAGCGTCGCTTCGACTATCGCGGCGATACCTATACGACTGAGTGGCCTCTCGCCGACGAACGGAACTGGAAGTTTTTCCGCCTGATGGAAGGTACGCTGGCAACGGATATTGTAAATCGGGCCAAGGAGCGGCGGTTCGATACAGCCTCATGTCTGCGATTCAACCTCGCCGCCTACCAAGGCGGACGGCTGGCCGACGTGGAGCCCTTACGCGGCAACGCCGGATGGGCGCGTATCGGCAAGCTCAGCATCGTGACGAAGGCCATCACGCGCGAACATCTAGTCATGGCCGCCGTCACCGACGACGGCGAGACCATTCATCCCGAAACCTTCGAGCGCCTGTTCCGCGTGCCCGCGCAGAACGAGCCGCTCGCTGGCACCGCACCCGAGGAAACCTTGCAAGGCCGTGAGGCCGAGCGGCGTAAGGAACTTCTCGACGAGGCAGAAAAGCAAAATGCGGAATGGCTCGACGTAGAAAGCGAAAACCTTGACCACTACGCCGAAGACCTTGAACGTGCCTTCGAGACGGAAATCAAGACCGTGGAAGCAGAAATCAAGGAAGCCAAGAAGGCTATGCGCGGCTCGGCCCTGCCGATGGCGGAGAAGCTTGCCGAGAAGAAGCGCATCAACGGGCTTGAAGCCAAGCGCGACAAGTTGAAAAGGGAGTTCTTCGACCGTCGCGAGAAGATCCGCGAAGAAGTCGAAGCCATGCTCGACAAGATACAGGCGAGCCTGCAACTCGACCCGTCGCTGACCCCGCTCTTCACCATCCGGTGGGAGGTGACATGAGTAGGGAATTTATCGGCAAGGCGACGAGGAACGAGTTCCGCGAAGTTCTCGTCGGCTCCACCTTACGAGAAATAGATATGTTCTTCGAGGCGGGCGGCCTTTCGCCGAAAGCCGACTATCAACCGACAGTCGGAGGACAACAGCGAAGCTCGGTCGAGACCTACTACACTGACGTTGATTTCTCGTCACCAACCGATATTCGCAAGCTTCTCGTCACTTACGGAGAGATCATCGAAGACTTGCAACGTGCTCAGGACGCCGCGCCCAGCGACAATCTGCGGGCAACCATCAATAACCTTTTGTGTCGCATGGAGCGCGACGGCTTCCGCTACCAGAACGGGCACTTCGTGTCTGAAGCTCTCACCGCCGCCATCGTCCATGCCCCTGCGCTCGTCCGGCTCACGGAAGAATCCATTCAAGAGCACATCGAAAAGGCGCGGCATAAAATCACCAACGGCGACGCTGCCGGTGCTATCGCCAACGCGTACACGCTGGTCGAAGAGTTCCTGAAACAGCTCCTGCGTAAGACCGGCACGGCTTTCAATGAAAGCGAGGGCGACATTCGCGCGCTGTACAAGTCCGTCGCCGCGCCCTTGCATCTCGAGCCCAAGGGCGAATCCCTTGAGAACTACCTCAAGGCGATTCTGGAAGGACTCCAGCGGCAGATCGCGGGATTGTTCGAAGTCGCCAACAAGGCCAGCGGCAGGCACGCGCGCAAGTACAATCCGGCACGTCACCACGCGAAGCTCGCCGTCAACGCGGCCTTCACGCTCTGCGAGTTCCTGCTGGAATCGTTCGAGTACCAACAGAAGAAAGAACAACGAGGTGCATCATGAGCAACCGCAAGCAACGCCTCGAACTCACATGGATAGGAAAGGACCAACGCCCGCGCCTGGAACCGCGCATCCTTTTGGAAGACGTGGAAAAGTCCTATCACGCCAAGGCGCGTGTCACGGACAATGACATCTTCAGCAACATCCTCATCCACGGCGACAACTTGCTCGCGCTCAAGGCGCTTGAGCAGGAATACACGGGGAAAGTGAAATGCGTCTTCATCGACCCACCTTACAACACCGGAAGCGCCTTCGAGCACTACGACGATGGCGTGGAGCACTCGATCTGGCTATCTCTCATTCGGGATCGCCTGGATGTTCTTCGGGCGCTCTTGTCGGATGATGGGTCAATATGGATCACTATCGACGATAACGAGGCCCACTATCTGAAAGTACTTTGCGACGAAGTGTTTGGACGATCTAACTTCATTGCAAACGTCGTTTGGCAAAAACGCTTCTCTCCAAATAGCACTGCGCAATTCCTGTCTGACTCACACGACCACATGCTTGTGTTTGCAAAAGACAAGAGTCGATGGAAAAGGCAGCTCCTACCGCGAACTGATGCGCACAACGCCAACTATAACAATCCCGACGACGATCCTAGAGGCCCTTGGACGTCTGGCGACCTTTCGGCACGAAATTCCTATTCTGCCGGGATATATCCCGTAATCACTCCCTCGGGCCGCCGAATTCCTGGCCCACCAAAGGGGATGTATTGGCGCGTATCCGCAGAAAAGCTCAAGGAACTCGACTCTCAGAAGAGAATTTGGTGGGGGAAGAATGGTGACAATGTCCCGCGACTCAAGCGTTTCTTGTCGGAGGTTATGGATGGAATAGTTCCTCAGACAATCTGGCTACACGACGACGTTGGCAATACCCAAGAGGCCAAGAAGGAGGTCATGGCGGTCGTCCCGCAGGATGCGGTAGTGTTTCAGACGCCCAAGCCGGAGCGATTGATACGCCGAGTCTTGGAAATAGCCACCCAGTACGACGACCTTGTTCTTGACTCGTTTGCGGGATCAGGAACTACCGGCGCAGTGGCGCACAAGATGCGACGCCGCTGGATCATGGCCGAGGTGGGAGGGCATTGCGACACGCATATCATGCCCCGCTTGAGGAAGGTTATCGACGGCGACGACCCGGGCGGAGTCACTGACGCAGTTGGTTGGAAAGGCGGCGGAGGCTTCCGTTACTACCGCATCGCCCCGTCGCTGCTTGAAAAGGATGCCTGGGGTAATTGGGTTATCGCTAAGGATTTTGACGCTCCGAAACTCTCCCAAGCCGTATGCAAGTTGATGGGCTTCGTCTATGAGCCCGACGAGACGCATTACTGGATGCAGGGGCGGTCTTCGGAGACCGACTTTATCTACATCACGACGCAAAACATGACGCACCAGCAGCTCGCCGCGATTTCGGAAGAAGTCGGCGACGAGCGCACGTTGCTCGTCTGTTGCAAGGCGTTCCGCGCCAACGCGGACGCCTTCCCGAACCTCACCATCAGGAAGATTCCACAAGCCGTGCTACGCAAATGCGAATGGGGGCATGACGATTACAGCCTCAACGTCCAGAGCCTGCCGGAAGCGCCGCACGACACGCTGGCGGCTGCCGAATCCTCGCCGACCTCCAAAGCGCGAAAGATCGGCAACGGCAAGTCGCAGGACGACCTCTTCGGCCAGGAGGGAGGCAAGTGAGCGACCGCACCGTTCGTACAATCAGCCAGCGGCTTTCCCTCCGCAAGCCGCAGGTGGACTCCCTGGAAATCCTTGCAGACGTCGCCAGCAGGATTGCGCTCTCCAAGGGTGGCGACCCCGCCACCGCGCTCGCCGCTATCCGCGACTTCTATCCATCCGTCACGGAGTTCGAGCGCGAGTTCCCATCGCTCTGTTTCGCCTTGGCGACAGGCGTAGGCAAGACGCGTCTCATGGGCGCGTTCATTTCCTATCTCTACCTGACGGGCAAGAGCCGCCATTTCTTCGTGCTCGCCCCGAACACGACCATCTACACAAAGCTGATTGCTGACTTCTCGCCCGACAGCCCGAAGTACGTCTTCAAGGGCATTGCCGAGTTCGCGGCGAACCCGCCGCTCATCGTCACCGGCGACAACTACGAAAGCGGCGTCGGCGTGCGGTACGAGACCGGACGCTCGACAGACATTTTCGGCTCCGACGTTCATATCAACATCTTCAACGTCGATAAGATAAACAAGGAAGAAAGTCCGCGCGGCAAGCCTAAGATGAGGCGGCTTCAAGAGACCATCGGCGAGAGTTACTACCAATACCTCTCCAAGCTCGACGACCTCGTCTTGCTGATGGATGAGGCGCACCGCTACCGCGCCAGCGCGGGTGCGGCCGCCATCGACGGCCTTAAACCCATTCTCGGCCTCGAACTGACGGCGACCCCCAAGACCGTCGGCGCG
>Ga0207695_10001548_pt1 | contig 37825 bp, 34 predicted proteins | sample KBSC54metaG_FD_184354 | JGI IMG/M metagenome (GOLD analysis project Ga0207695, IMG submission 184354) | Corn rhizosphere microbial communities from Kellogg Biological Station, Michigan, USA - KBS C5-4 metaG (SPAdes) (version 2) | ecosystem: Host-associated > Plants > Roots > Rhizosphere > Soil... | reverse complement strand
TGGAGGCGCACGGAGTCGCCGACGCGTGGACGATCGCGGCGGTTGCGGCCGAGTCTCCCCTGACGGTTGCTCACCTGGAGGAACTGACGACAGTGATTTCACCCAAGGCGCTGGCAGTCTCCGCCGGCGCGTTCGCCGCCTCACTCAACGTGGAGCGCATGGCAGAGGTCGTGTTGAACTCGACGGTGCGCATCTTCGACCTGATCTCGGCGATCAAGGACTATTCGTACATGGACCAGGCGCCGATCCAGGAGATCGACGTACATCAGTCGCTGGACAACACGCTGACCATGTTCAACTCGCTGCTGGAGGGCGTCCACGTGGAGCGGGAGTACGATCCCGGGCTGCCGCACATCAGCGCCTACGGTAGCGAGCTGAACCAGGTATGGACGGAGTTGATCAACAACGCGTTGGAAGCGATGGCGGCGGCTAGCCCGGATGGGAAACCGCACGGCACACTACGCCTGAAAACCAGCCATTCCAGCGAGACTGTCAACGTGGAGTTCTGGAACTCAGGGCCCGGGATCCCACCGGAAATCATCTCCCGGATATTCGAGCCGTTCTTTACCACCAAGCCGCCGGGCAAAGGCCTCGGGCTGGGACTGGACGCAGTGAACCGCATCGTCACGCGCCACTCCGGCAACATTAGCGTAGAGACGAAGCCCAGAAGCACCTGCTTCCAGATCCGGCTTCCTATCGAGCGCGCTCAGGCGTACTGAGAAGACCCTGGACGATCGTTTGGAGCTAGGTGGTGATGACCTCAACTCCGCGCCAAAACGCGACATGGTGCTTGACACTGCGTGCGGCGGGCTTAGGATCGGGGTAGTACCAGGCAGCGTCCGGGTTCTCCTGGCCGTCGACTACTACGGTGTAGTAGCGGGCCTGGCCCTTCCAGGTGCAGCTAGAGGTAGTGGAACTGGCGCGGAAGAACTCCCGCTTGACTGACTCGTCAGGAAAATAAACGTTCCCCTCGACGGTGACTGTTTTGTCGCTTTCGGCCAGAACCTGGCCATTCCAAACTGCCTTTGCCATGGCGAAGATCGCTTCTTTCAAAGACTTACCCGCTCCCTGGGAGCTGCACACAGAGCGCAGGCAGCCCCTTGGGGCTGCTTTGGTCCACTCTTATTTGTAACAGAAACGAGGCAAGAAGAAAAGTGCGCAGGGGCGTCTAGGTGATTAACTCCTGTGAACGCAGTCCTTTAGACCCGGCTCTCGACAACGGGCCGGGTCTTGGCAGGATCCGGGATTCGCAACTTCGGCTCGAGACTGGCAGAGGGGCCCGCCAGTTCCTTGATATAGGAGCACTCGGGCGCCGCGGAGACGGGCGCCTCCTCTGCTGCTCCCTTCTTTCGCCGTTTGGGGAGCGCTTCGCGGTTGTTCGGACAGACCAGGAAGGTTCCCTTAGAATTCGTGAGTTCCAACAGATAGGCGCTCTCGCATTTCGGGCAGGTCTGGTTGATCAGCTTCTGGTTGGAGGAGAAGTCGCACTTGGGGTAGTTGGTGCAGCCGTAGAACACATCGCCCCGGCGCGTCTTGCGGACAGCGATGTCGCCGCCGCATTTGGGGCACGGCACGTCGAGCAGCTCCTGCTTGACGTACTTGCATTTCGGATAGCCGCTGCAGGCGATGAACTCGCCATACTGGCCGTCACGCTGCAGCAGAGGCTTACCGCACTTCGGGCAGGGCTCGTCCAGCTGCACTGGGGGCTTCTGCTGCACCTTCTGCGTCAGCTTGCGGATCGTGCGGCAAGGTGGGTCAGCGGAGTAGTCCGGGCAGCTCATAAAGGGACCGAACGGACCATTCTTGAGTACCATCTCCTTGCCGCAGTTGTCGCAGAACTCCTTCTCGGGAACGTCGTCCGCTCCGGGCGCGCTGAGGTCGGGCTTGGCGGCGAAGTTTTCCTTGGTGAAATCGCAGCTCACCTGCTCGACGATGACCTTTTTCGCCGCGCGCTGGGCCTTTTCAATGGCTGCAGGAAGCTCCCTTGCATTGTCGACCTCTTCGGAGAATTCGGTGACGTCCTCCACCATTCCCTTCACCGTCATGGGAAAGTGCAGTGCTCTGGTGATCTTCTTGACTACAGCCTTCTGATCCTTCTTCCAAGGGCCCGCGGCAACTGTCACGGGCTTGGAGCGCGTGAAGTTCGTGCAGGAGTAGAAGCTGCCGAACTTACCCCATTTGAGAAGGAGCGGGCTGCCGCATTTATCGCAGATCTCGGTAGTCGCATGCTCCATGCGCTTGATGTCTTCCATGTTTTTGCCAGCGACCTGGAGCTCCTGCTCGAAGTGGTCGTAGAAGCCGTTGAGCAGATCGGTCCAGCGCTCCTGACCGTCTTCGACAGCATCGAGCTCGCTCTCCAGCCGGGCAGTGTACTGTGTGTCAAAAATGTAAGGGAAGTTTTTGACCAGCAGCTTCGTGACAACGGTGCCGATCTCAGTAGGCACAAACCGGCCCTGGATCTTCTTGACGTAATCGCGATCCTGAATGGTGTTGATGATGGAAGCGTAGGTGGACGGGCGGCCGATGCCGCGCTCCTCGAGCACGCGCACCAGGCTGGCCTCGTTATAGCGCGGAGGAGGCTGCGTGAACTTCTGCTGGGGATCGAGCCGGTTGAGTGTGAGCGGCTGGCCATCGCGGAGTGCGGGCAAACGCCGATCGGAGTCGTCTTCGCCGTCAGTATTCCCGTCTGTGTTAGCGAGCGCTGCAGCGGCGGCAGCGGCCTGCTCGGCGGCTTTGGCCTGAGCTCGGGCCTGCTTCTCTTCCTCTTCGAACTTGAGGTGACCGTCGAACTTGAGGACGCTGCCGGAGGCGCGAAAGTCGTATGCCTGCCTTCCCTGCGCCACGATATCGACCGTGGTCTGGTCGAAGACGGCGGGCGTCATTTGGCTAGCGACGAAGCGCTGCCAGATGAGCTTGTACAGGCGGTACTGCTCGTCTGAGAGGTGACGGCGGATGGAGTCAGGGGTAAAGTCCACGTTGGTGGGCCGGATCGCCTCGTGCGCATCCTGAGCGTCGGCCTGCTTCTTGCCCGCATACTCATTGGGTGTGGACGGCAGGTACTTCGGCCCCAGCTTAGAGATATAGCTGCGCACCTCGGTGATGGCGTCCGCGCTGACTCGGGTGGAATCAGTACGCATGTACGTGATGAGACCTACGGTCCCCTCGCTGCCAAGTTCGATTCCCTCATAGAGACGCTGGGCCACGCCCATCGTTCGTCGCACGTTGAACCCCAAGCGCGCGGAGGCATCCTGTTGCAGTTTGCTGGTGGTATAGGGGCCGCGCGGGTTGCTGCGGCGTTCCTTCTTCTCTACCGACCGCACGCTCCACTTTGCGGCCTTTAGATCGCCCAGAATGTCATCGACGGATTTCTGGTCAGGGAGCGCGTTGGAGAGGAACTGTGGCTTGCCTTCAGCATCCGTCCCGTTGGGTACGCGCGCCGGTGTGCCATTGATTCCGACAAACCGGGCAATGAAGTTTTGCTTTGCACCTGGGTCAAGGTCAGCATCGATGTTCCAGTACTCGACCGGCTTGAACGCATTGATCTCCTGCTCGCGTTCGACGATGAGGCGGAGTGCGACCGTCTGCACCCGTCCGGCGCTCAGGCCACGGCGCACCTTATCCCAGAGCAGCGGAGAGATTTGATAGCCAACGAGGCGATCGAGGACACGGCGAGTTGTCTGGGCGTCGACCAGGTTCTCATCGACATCGCGCGGATGCAGAAAAGCGGCTTTCACAGCCTTCTGCGTGATCTCATTGAAAGTGACACGCCGCAGCTTCGAGGGATCCTTGACGACGGGCTGCAGCTGCAGAGCGAGATGGGCGGCAATGGCTTCGCCCTCGCGATCCGGATCAGGCGCCAGATAGACGTAGTCCGCCCTGGCCGCCAGCTTTTTCAACCTGTCGACGACCTTCTCCTTGCCAGGAGAGACGATCAGCGTGGGCTCGAACGTTCTGCGTTCGAGCTCAACCCCGATGTCGTTTTTGGGCAGGTCCATGATGTGGCCGATGGAGGCCTCCACCACGTAGTCCGCGCCGAGATATTTATTGATCGTCTTCGCCTTCGCAGGCGATTCCACGATCACCAGTGACTTTGCCATTCTTTCCCTTCGATCCACCGCTGCTGCATGCCGACGAAAAGCCTCTCCGGCGGGTTCATCCAATGCGAACCTAACACGGAACCGGCAAACTTGCGAACCTGCCTCTTCCCGGAACGACCATCGAAGACAGTCGAGAATCTACACCCATACACTGTGTTGGTTCAATTTCGTATCCGTGGAGAAAGCAACAAGGCACATAAATTGTGACCGGAAGCGCACGGGATTCTTCTTCTCTCTTGCGCTCCGAGTTCTGGCCTGCACCGTGCCGCTAAAGCAGATTAGAAGCAGCGGATGTAATTCTTTCCAGGCATCTGGCGTATTCGGCCGCGGAGCTCTAACTCAAACAACGCAGTGAAGATTTCGGCTGAGCCAATCTTTCCTTCCAGCGCTTCGATGAGATCGTCGAGTTGCGTCGCTTCATCCTGTTTGAGACGGCTTAGGACCGCACGCTCGTGCTCTGGAACTGGCGGTTCATCAAATAAAGATGCGATACCCCCCGGTTTCGATTCAGGGTTGCCGGAACGGCGCTCGAGCTCCAACTTTACGTCGGAGGAGAGTTCCTCCCAGACATCCTCCCAGGTTGCTGTGAGTTTCGCGCCCTGTTTGATGAGGGTGTTGGGGCCCCAGGCATTCTTATTGGTCACATTCCCGGGCACGGCGAACACATCGCGGTTCTGCTCCATGGCGCAGCGGGCGGTGATGCGGGTACCCGAGTACTCGCCCGCCTCAATGACCAGAACACCTATACTGATGCCGCTGAGGATGCGATTGCGTATCGGGAAGTTTTGCGGCGCTGGGAAGGTGCCAATCGGGAATTCGCTGAGGATCGTGCCCCCGGATGTGACGATCCGCTCTGCAAGCTTTCGGTTCTCTTTTGGATAGACAACATCGATGCCGGTACCCCAAACGGCCACCGTAGTTCCCTGGGCGTCGAGTGCGCCTTTATGCGCGGCAGTATCAACTCCACGGGCCATGCCGCTGAGGATGATCAGGCCGCGAGCGCCGAGATCGCGCGCGAGCATCTCGGCCATACCGGTTCCGTAGGGTGAAGGATGACGTGTCCCAACCACTGCGATGCCTGGGCGGGCGAGCGTGCTCGCGTCTCCGCGTACCCAGAGCACCGCAGGCGGATCGTAGATTTCCAGCAACTGCTTGGGATACTCATCGTCCTCAGGCGTAATAAAGGAGCCGCCCGCCTCCGTGATTTGGTTTGACTCCTGCTCAGCTTCGTCCAGGGCGCGGCCTTCAAAAACAAACTGCGCCGCCTGCGCGGGCAGACCGGCTGCTTCGAGTTCAGTGAGCGATGCTTCGAAGACACGTTCTGCTGCGCCGAGTTGTTGGATCGCGCGAACGATGCGCACAGGGCCCATCAATGGGGCGAGCTTGAGAGCCATCCAACCTAGCCTGCTGCGATTTTTTGCGCTCAGCCTGTACTGCTCTGCTTCACTGGCTTGATACATTCTTTCCTCGACAACGAATTGTGTTAGATAGGTTTCAAACCGGCGGCCGCAAGCATGTGCAGAAACTGTCGGCGGGTACGCATGTCTGTGGCTTGAGAGGCAAGTCTACCCTCGCGATCGAAGACAAAAGTTCGGGGGATGCCAGAAACATGAAACTGCGTAGCGACTCTGCCGCCCTCATCGAGGAGTACTGGCGGACTATAGCCGATGCTGCGGATGTAGCTCTTCACGGTGGGGCTGCTTTCGCTCGAGATTGAAAGGACCACCAGTCCCTGCTGCTGGTATTGCCGATAGATCTCATCCAGGTCCGCCATCTCTTTTCGGCAAGGGGGACACCATGTGGCCCAGAAGCTGACGAGGACAACGTTGCCACGTAATTCAGAGAGGCTGATCTTATTGCCCTTGAGATCCCTGAGCGTGAACGCGGCTCTGGCTGCGTCTGCGTCATACGCGGTGTATCTTGCCAGCGCCTTCTGCAGCATCGGATCCTGAAGATCAGTGGAAATGCCCTCATAGCGTACTAAGCGTGCGAGATCCATATATGGAACGGGCGGTAAGCCGTTGCTGGAGGGGACTGGCGTCTCTCGCAGTGCCTGGGCAAGGGTGTCTCCCACGGCCTGGAGTGTCTGCTGCCCGGGATCACCCTCAGTGACGAGGTGCGAGAGCGCGTCAGCGAGCTTGAGCTTCGGAATGCCGGCCGGCAGCGTGCGGATGTCCTCGGCGATGTGAGTCGTGACTGCAGGCCGGCGATCATCGGGAACCGACCGCAGGTCTTTAATCTGCGAACCGATGGAAGACTCGGTGACCTGCGCGTTTGCGAACGGAATGCTGATCGCGCAAAGGAGATAGACAAAAGCTCTGAGGATTCGCAAGGGAGCACCTGGACCAAACTATTGTAGTGGGCAGCCGCTGGGCAGCAAACGAGAATCGTAGCCTGAGGCCGAAATCCGTCTGCTTACATCCAATAGACTGACGATATTGAGGCCCGAATTGAAGAACCGGCTGCGCGTAGCAGCGATCCAATTTCTGAATCCCGCCCCGCTGATGTGGGACTTCGAGCATCCGCCACGCAATGCGGAGTTGGCGGAGCGCTATGACGTCCATCTTACTCAACCGGCACTTTGTGCAGATGAGCTGCTGAATGGACGAGCTGATTTAGGACTGATCCCGGTGGCGTCGCTGACCGAATCTCTGGCAATCGTGCCGGGGTGCGCGATTGCATCGCTTGGAAAGGTTCGGTCTATCCAGCTGATCGTGAAACGCCGTGGTGACTCGAGTAGCGGGCCTGACGACCTGCTGAAGCAGGTGCGCAGCATAGCGGCCGATACTGCTTCGCGCAGCTCGATAGCCTATGCACAGGTGCTGTTCAGGAAATTTCTTCACACCCAGCCCGAGCTTGTGCCGTTCCGAGCAAATGCGGAGGCTATGCTGGCGCGAGCCGATGCAGCCCTGCTGATCGGTGACCCAGCGCTGCTTGCCCTCGAGCGCCGGGATGAGATTGAGCACGCGGCTGGTCCGTGCCTATGGCTCGATCTGGCCGAACAGTGGACCGGACGGACGGGCTTGCCCTGGGTAGCTGCGGTATGGGCAGTGCGGCCGGATTCGCTGAGGACTGCGTCGGTCACGGCTCCTGTGCTGGTGAACGACTTGCAGCATTCCAGAGACGGCGGGCTGGCAAACGTGGAGCAACTGGTGGTGGAATGGGCGGGTAAGATTGGCCTGCGGCCCGAGACGATTCGCACGTATTTGACCCGGAATATTCACTACATGCTGACGGACGAGTGCATAGAGAGCCTCCGTTGTTTCCGGGCGTACGCCGCGGAGCTCCGAGTGCTCCCGGCGTCCCAATTGCGATTTCTATGAGAGGCAACCCGACGGAGCACGCGACTTCTATGCTCCAGCAAGCGTCCTAAACGCATGAGCCCACTGTCACTCCGATTGGCATGGATGCATTCAATACCGGTTGCAGTGGCGGCCGCCGCCCCTCACAATTCCTCCGGCCTATTGATGCACTTCCTGTTTTCCTTTGGGATGGTGGGGCTTTTTCTGGTGTCGATTGTGGACTCGTCATTCGTGCCGCTTCCAATCCCCGGTGTCACAGATATCATGCTGCTGGTCCTCGCAGCACAACACTCAAATCTGTTCATGCTGATCGCGATTACAACGGTGGGCTCTGCCCTCGGCGGGCTGTTCAGCCACAAAGTGGGCCAGGCGGGGGGCATGGCATTTCTGGAAAAGCATATCTCCCCACGCATTTTTCACCGTACCTGTGAGTGGATGGAGCACCATGCCATTCTTTCTGTAGCGCTACCGGCAATTTTGCCTCCCCCAATGCCGCTGTCACCCTTCGTGCTTGCCGCCGGAGCGCTGCAGATGCCGCGCCGAACCTTCATGATCAGCTTTACGGCAAGCCGATTTCTGCGGCATTGTGCTGCGGCGGCGCTGGGAATTTACTTCGGGCCGCATGTGTTGCATCTGTGGAGCATGTTCAGCCGCAAGTGGGCCGTGCCGATTCTTGCCGGGATATGGATTGTAATTCTGGTCTTCGTTGGCATCGCGCTATGGCGACTCTACAGAACGTCGCGCGAGATGGGTGAGCGAAGCGGCTCAGCCAGCTCTCCGGATACAGCCTCGGCTGGACATGGTTGAGGCGAGCTAGATCTCCCAGCGAAGAAGGGTCGTTCCCACCGTAAATCCAGCGCCCACACTCGCCAACAGTACAAGATCGCTCTTCTTAAGGGCACCCTCGTCAAGCGCCGTTTTCATTGCAAGTGGAATGGTTGCGGCTGTGGTGTTGCCAAAGCGATCGATGTTGATCACCACCCTGTCGAGAGGCAGGCCCAATCGATCCGCGGTGGACAGGATGATGCGCTTATTCGCCTGATGAGGGATGAAGCAATCGAGATCCGCTCCAGTAATGCCATTGCGCGCGAGAACGGTTTCCGCTGCCTCAGCCATCTTGCGAACGGCAAACTTGTACACCGCTTGGCCGTCCTGGTGGACTACATGCATGTTCTTCGAGATCGTTTCTGGGGTGGGCGGATTAAGGCTCCCACCACCGGGCATATTGAGGGCCGGGGCGCCAGCTCCATCGATCTCATGGTAGTAGTCGATGAGCCCAATCTCACCTTCCAGACATGGTTCGAGCAGCACGGCGCCCGCTCCATCTCCGAAGATGACGCAGGTTGCACGGTCCTTATAGTCAATGATGGAGCTCATGACATCAGCCCCGATCACCAGTACCACCTTATGCGCGCCGCTCTCGACAAGCTTCGCGCCCACTTGCAGCGCATAAGGAAAGCCGGAACAGGCGGCCGAGAGATCGAATCCCCAAGCGTGCTTAGCGCCGATTTTGTTCTGAACCAAGCACGCGGTGGCTGGAAACATCATGTCTGGTGTGACCGTGGCGACAATGATTGCCTCCACATCATCAGCCGATATCCCGCGGGCTGCGAGGCAGCGGCGCGCCGCCTCGGCAGCAAGATCGCTCGTCGCAACGCCTTTGTCTACCAAGTGGCGCTGGCGAATACCGGTGCGCTCAGTAATCCATTGATCCGTAGTCTCAACCATCTTTTCGAGGTCGGCATTGGTGAGTAGGCGGGGAGGCACATAGCATCCGAGAGAACTGATTTTCGCCCGGACAGATTGCCGTGGCCGCAATTTAAGACTCAACCTGGTCACCTCACACTTGCTGCGCAGACCTGGTGCTTCCCAGGCCGCTGCTCCCGCTGGATCGAAAACGCAGACGACCCCGTGTACATTGTCGCTGAGGCTGATGCCCAGAACAAGAGTGACTGATGGAGTTCCTGCTTCTATCCCGGCGATAACATACTCCGCCCTTTGGCACAGGCGAGGAATGGGTATAGATGCGGTACCGGAGCGCCCAGCGGCAGGAGATTCATAGTACCGGGTGACCTACTGCGCCCGTATTAGCCCGTTACCGTTGCTTCCTTCCGGACCTGGCGGGGTTGGCGGGATTACGTCGCGTAGGACCCGGCACAACTCCGAGTCTATCACCAGCCGCCCTGCAGAATCTCGCGGGAAAGCGGCTCGCTTTCTGCAGACATGTCACTCCTTAGCTGGCCGCCGATAGGTGCAAGGCCATTCGGATCTTTGATTGATTCCTGTGAGAGCAGCAGCTTGCACGCTGCGGACGTGCGTATGCAGGACCAGGGCCAGCAATACACATCATCGGGTCCAACACGGGACCTCACTGAGGTACTCCTTGCGGGCTACAACTGACGCGGCGGCGCAACATCAATATTCAGATCACGACTTGCGAACGTCCGCCATCATCGCTCTCGAGCTCTCCCACGTGATTTGAGCGGGTCGCGGGGTCGAGTGGACCACGGGTACTGAGAAATCCTCGGGACAGTCGTGCATCCAGTCCTGGAACGCACCGTCAAGCGAGTAAGCGTATTTATAGTTGAGCTGCCGTAGCTGCGCCGCTACCACGTTGTTCGAACGGAACAGCTTGCGGACACGCACTGGATTGATTGGTACTTCCAATCCGAGTGCGCTGCCGACGGCCGCCACCGGATAGGAGAGAGCTAGCAAAAGTGGACGCGGCACGTTGAACGGGGTGTAGGTCTTCCCCGTAACTCTCATAATGCTTTCAACCATCTCCTGAACTGTAGGCGCGGGGTCCGTCGTAAAATTCAGGATGAGGCAAGGCAAGCCGCTTTTCTGCAATGTCTCAAGTCCGAAAAGGGCGACGAGGCAGAGTTCCTTCACATAGCCGGCCGCCTTAATGGTGTCGCGATTCCCCATGTATACGAAATAGCTCTTCATCAGGCTGCGGACCAGGCGTGTGACGTTGCCCCGCTCTCCAGGGCCGAAGACGACTCCTGGCCGGAGTACCAGCAGCTGACGTCCCTCTCCCCCTGACTGCCACATCATGTGAATCTTCTCGGCAGCCAACTTCGAACTGCCGTAGGGAGTCTCCGGGACAGTGAGAGAGGCCTCGGTTTTCTGATCTTCGCACGGGCCGTATGGCGAAATGCTACTTGTAAAAACCACGTGCTTGCAGCCGATGGATGCCGCCCAGGAGCAAACATTTTCTGCTCCGAGTAGATTTGTCTCGAAGTATTCGCGCGCCTCATGCCCAGGCTCGCGGTGTACCGCAGCCAGATTGAAAATCAACTCAGTATCAGAAGGAAGCAGATCGCAAGGAACAGGGTTGCGGATGTCGTGAGCAACGTACACTACGCGGCCGCTGCTAAGCCCCGCGTGAAGCTGCTCGGCAAACGGCTGCCTACTGGGTTCCTCGATATCGACAAGATAGATCGTTCCGTCGGCGTTGCTACTCAACAGTGTCTGCGCGAGATGTGTCCCGATAAAGCCAGTCCCGCCGAAGATTACGATGGATTTCATACCGAAACCAGACTCCTTGCGATGCTCCTTGAATTATCAATCAGATTTGGCGCGAAAAGGATGCAACAGGAGTCGTAGAAGGAACCCCCTAGCCGAAAATCACGCAGGTAGCCCATGCTTCCGCGCAGAAGCTGGCGATGGCGGACAGCTACAAGGAGTGGGCTCACATAGTCGAATACGCAGAAGCTACGCTGCACGTGATCAAAGGGATCTGCATTCGAACAACGCGTCCTAAATTTCGACATGGCCCGCTCCGCTGAAACACCATGTAGCTCTAATGATAACAGCCGCCCGAACACTTCCGCTTAGCAGCGACCACGTGGGGAGTTTCATCGAGTTTAGCATGACACCTTTGCGGATCAGCCACTCCTACGGAGATCACGCTTTGAGCGGCTATTCCCTTGAGGAGAACAACTTGCGGGTCGCGGCCGGTTCACGATGCGACTCAGGAACTGAACTGGGCGGTTTGAACTCCATGACTGACGTGACAACTCGGGCCTTCAGGCCTTCAAAGCTGATTATGATCGCAAGGGTGTCCTGGCGCCATCCGGTTGCTCAGCAGCGGCCTTTGCACTTGGCCATGATCGCCGAGTGAAGGCGTTCACGAAGCTCTTGAGGAAACTCATAGATCTCGTGCTCGCGGTAAATAGAGATGGTCTTGCTGGTCGTGTCCAGCACCACCTCGCAGTGATGGCACTCGCGCACGTGCTTCTGGACTTCGTCCAACAGTTCTGGATCGATTTGACCATCGAAATAGTCGGTGAGCTGGCTTAGGAAATCTGTGCAGGTCACGGCTTGGAGCCTCCGTTCTTCTGCCGGAAGTAGCGGCTCAACCGCTCTCGCAGTTGGAGGCGCGCTCGCAAGAGTCGAGACTTCACAGCGGGGACACTCAAGCCGAGCGCCTCCGCTGTTTCTTCGGTGGAGAGGTTCTCAATGTCCCGCAAAGTGAAGACGGTGCGGAATCCCGGCGGCAATCCCTGAATCGTCTTACGTAAGATCTCACTGAGTTCGCTTTGCCCATACAACTGCTCCGGGTTCGGTCTCCATTCGGCGAAATCCCGAGGGATTGCACCATCTTCCGTCTGCACATCCTGATCCATCGAGACTGTCTTGCTCGTCTTGCGCTTGCGCAAACGCATCAGGCTCTCATTGACTGCGATGCGAACCAGCCAGGTAGAGAACTTGGAATTACCCTGAAACTGTTCCAATTTCTCGTAGGCCTTCAGAAAAACATCCTGCGTAATATCCTCAGCATCTTCCCGATTCTGCGTAATGTGCTGCGCTACCCGGAAGATCTGCCGCTCATACTGCCGGACAAGTTGCTCGAATGCCTCGCTATCGCCCTGTTTGGCGCGCTCTACAAGCGCCACATCCGGGCTTATATCTTCTGTTGCTGGTGATTGGATGGCTGGCATATCGAGAGGATGCAGGAACTCGTCTAACACTCAACGAAGGCAACAGCGCCGAAACCGGCTCGTCGAATCCGCTGTTTTTAGTCTATACGCCGGCCATAGAGCCAGGCAATGGAATCGAGACCTGAGCTTCGACGTCGCTCAAGTACCTGAAGTGGTTCGGAGCGCACCGTCGCTAACCCGAGGTAGCCGCCGCCGTTTTAGAGTCGTAACGGGGTGCTAACAATCCGCAGCGCCCCCCGGAGCACAGGGAGCAGATGAGCCGTAGAACTATCTGGTGGTTGATTGCTGTAGTTGCCGTCGTCCTGCCGGCGGCGGTTCCTCACCAAGCTGAGGCTGCCAGTTCGCCTTCAGTGACGCACTCTTCCAAAAAAGCTAAAAGAAAGACAGCCGGGAAAGCTTCCAAAACGGGAGCCGGCACAAGCCGTAAAGGCCATATCCGACCCAAGAAGGCAGTGTCCGCTCCCACCCTAAGGAGCTTGAAGCTGACCAGCGCATTCCACGCGTCTGAGCAGCTCCGCCCGATGGCGCAACAACTGGCGGCCACCCGCTCACCCGCCGCCTACAACGGCGTGCTGCAATATGCGCAGAGCCATCCGGGTGAAGGGGCTGCAGCTGCTTACCTGGCGTTAGCGCATGCTTACATGCTCGATCACCGCTACTCGGATGCCGCGAACAACTTTGTCCAGGCACGCAAGGCCGGTGAAGCGCTGGACGACTATGCCGATTACCTGGGAGCGCAAGCCAACATCCAGGGCGGCCACCCAGCGAACGCCTATTCGGCACTCGAACACTTCCAGGAGCAGCATCCCGACAGCATCTTCGTCGCACAGGCGCCGGTCCTGCTCTCGAATGCTCACCTGCAACTTGGGGAGGCCAAGGACGCTCTCTCGACGCTTACCCCGTTTCTCAATACTCCATCCTCCGATCAGGCCGGCTTTCAGATGGTCCTTGGTCGTGCCTATCAGGCCTTGGGCGACAGCGCTCAAGCCAGCGCTATCTTCAAGAAGATTTACCAGACACGACCGCTCACCGCTGAAGCCAACCAAGCCGCCGCACAACTCCAGACGATTAACATGCCCCTGACTGCGTCAGAGCGTAAGCTGCACGCTGACGCTCTGTTCAACGCAAAGAGATATTCGGAGGCAGAGGGCGAGTACGGCTCGATTTCCCGTAACAGCACACAATTGAACCAGCCTGACCGGGAGGCACTTGCTATCTACATGGCTGTCTGCAACCTTCGGCTGAAACATATCAGCCGGCACGAAATCGAGAACCTACCCGAGACAACCGATGATACTGCTGCCCTGAAGCTGTATATGCTGGCTGAGCTTGCGCGTAACGAAGATAAACGTGCAGACCACGATGCTTTGGTCTCTCAGCTCGTGCTGCGCTTTCCGGGTAGCCGCTGGCTGGAAGAAGCACTGTACTCGGGCGGGAACATGTATTGGCTCAAGGCGTCGGCGCCACAGGCTATTTACGATTACGGAACGCTGTACAAGATGTTTCCCAACAGCACCTACGCTCCCTCCGCGCACTGGCGAACAGCGTGGCTGAACTACCGTACCCGCAACTACTCTGAAGCTGCCCGGCTGATGGATGAACAACTGCAGCGCTATGCGGGCGGTCTTGAGATTCCATCTGCGCTGTACTGGCGTGGGCGCATTTATGAGGACGAGGAGCACAATTTTCCGCAGGCCGCGAACTACTATCGCAAGCTGACTGCGCTGTACCCCAACTACTACTATGCCAATCTCGCTAGGCAGCGTCTGACGGCGCTGGGGACGCAGACACAAGCGCCTGCTACTACTGCCCTAAGTGCAACCGAAAAACCCGATACTCCCGAATTGAGTGCCGACCTTCCTGAAAATGACGTACACCTCATCAAGGCGCGGCTGCTCGCAAACGCTGCCCTGAATGAATACATCGGACCGGAGATCCATGGCAGCCAAACAGCTGACCAATGGGGCGCGCTCGCTCAGGCCGAGATTTACGTCTCCTACGGCGAGTTCACGCGAGCGCTTCAATCGATGAAACACAGTGGGATCTCCTTTTTCGGTCTGGAGTTTGAACGGGTCCCCCCGATCTACTGGCATCTTCTTTTTCCGCAACCCTATTGGAACGATCTGGTTGAAAACGCGACCAAGAACAACCTGGATCCCTACCTAGTCGCCTCGTTGATCCGCCAGGAGTCGGAGTTCAACCCTTCGGCCGTGAGTCCGGCGAACGCGTACGGGCTGATGCAGCTGCTTCCCTCGGTCGGAAAATCGCTGGCCAGAAAACGTGGCATTCGTAAGTTCGATGCTCGGCAGTTGCTCAATCCAGCCGTTAACCTTGAACTCGGGACGATCAACCTGCGACAGGTTCTGGACCGTTTTGGCGGACAAGTGGAATACGCGCTTGCCGCCTATAACGCCGGGGATACACCCGTTCGGCAGTGGCTCTCAAGCAACGACTACAAAGACGTGCCAGAATTCGTTGAGTCCATCCCATATACCGAAACCCGTGAATACGTTCAGGCGATCCTGCGTAACCGGGATATGTACCGGCGGCTCTACCCGCTTCACTGAAGCCGTCGAATAAATCCACGACCCTCTAACGTCTATGAACCTCTATGAAATGGATACAGGTTGAATCTTCAGTTGTATCTGCATTGAGTTATGAGATTGAGCGGCATCAGCTCGGAATCGACTTTAAGCGGGCGCCAGGTGTACGTCTACCCAGATGTTCCGTATTCGGAATTTGAGGCGTTTCTAGCCGCAGAGTCAAAGGGGCGCTACTTGACCTCGGTCTTTTTACCGAAGAACTCTCCCTGCAGAGGTCCATACCGGAGCCGCCGCGAAGCCGCTCAGAACGGCTGACCTGGAATGAAGACAAATGGAACACAAACGTGGTCGAGGCACACTGATTTACGATGATGGGACTACGCCCGGATGGTGAAATCGGCAGACACAGCGGACTTAAAATCCGCAGGCCCTAACCGGCCGTGGGGGTTCAAGTCCCCCTCCGGGCACCGACTGGCTTTCTAGGTACGTCAAGTCAGCACGGCTAACTTTATTATTAGATTGCAGTACCTTCAATGAAGCGTGGCAGCAAAACAAACCGACTTCTGGATTTCTACATCGGCATTCCTCTGCTGGTGCTCGCGTCGCGATTCCGGCAGAAGCGCGCATGGCCCAATCGCGTCCGCCGCATAGGCCTTCTTCCAAATCCAGCTCTCGGGGATACGCTTCTTTGCTCGGGACCTATTCGGGACATACGGCTTACCTTTCCTGACTGCGAGTTGATACTGATTGGCTCTCCCACAAATCGCGCCTGCGCCCGTCTCCTGCCGGGTGTCGATCGGATCGAAATGATCTCGCCCACCAAGCCGATGAAGTCAATCCGTAAGCTTCGCTCACTTAATCTTGATTTGCTCGTCGATTTCACATCTTGGCAAAGAATCACTGCGCTCATGACCGCATGCAGCGGAGCCCGTTTTGTTATTGGCTACAACACGCCAAATCAATACCGACATTTTGCTTATGACCGGATGGTCGAGCATCGCCATGATCAGCACGAATTGGAGAACCATCGGGCCCTCGCTCGTTGTCTCGGCGCAAACACCGGGTCTGAACCGCACTTGATCGTTCCGCCCGGCGAACTCACCAGCGCTCTGAAAGCATACGACCAAATAATCGTCTTCCATGCATGGGCGGGAACACGTAGCAGTCTGCGTGAATGGCCTGAAGAACGATGGATTGCATTAGGCAAAGCCCTGAACCAACCGGGACGAGTATTTGTTATCACAGGCTCCGCCGAAGATGCACCCCGATCGCAAGCACTCAGGCAGCAACTTTCCAAAGAGCATTTGGCTGTCCAAGTGTTCGTGGGCGAGGACGGACTCGCCTCCGTAGCTCGTTTGCTACAGCGGGCCAAACTTCTCGTCAGCGTTAATACAGGTGTGATGCACTTAGGTGCAATTCTGGGAACTCCCACCATCAGCATTAACGGCCCAACCGCTCAGGGGCGTTGGGGACCGGTGGGGCCATGCGTCGCTGGAATCAACCCTCCAGACGGGGTGGGCGGCTTTCTGCACCTCGGTTTCGAATTCGATGGGAATCCGACCGATTCCATGGAACGAATCTCGGCTGAACAAGTAATCGAAGCTGCCACTACCCTCCTAGAGGGTAAGTGCTGAGCAATGTCCATCGGAGCGCCTGGTTCTAAACACCTACAGGTTCGCTTTGACTGGGCAGAGTGTCTTGCTTCCACACTCGATACTGCCGGTAAGCCATACCAAGCACGAAATAGCCCGCGAACAGCGCCAAGGCATTGACGTACGTGGCAAAACTAACCAGGAGAAAGACAGCGGCGACCAGCAAGATGTTTTGCTTTCTTGCCTTCAGAGCGACAGTGACCCGCTTGAAAAAAACGAAATAGCTCACCAAGAACGGCAAACCGAAGTTCGCAGTATATTCGAGCAGGAAACACTTCGCATCGAGCGGAACATTTCTCCCGTTTACATACTCCGATACTTCCCCAAAGTTCAACGGTACAGGCGATACCTGTTTTACCCAATCTATTGCGCCGGGAAGATAATTCGTGATCGCCTCATAGAGTCCACTGAATCCAACGCCGAACGGGTGACGTGCAATTACCATCGCCGTCCAAACCGCCATAGAGACTCTGGTGGCAAACGTAGTTGTGGACTGCGCAAGATCTATGATGGTGAGGTTCCGCCAGATCAGGAAAGCCATTGGTATCGCGACTACTATCGATGCCAAGACGTATGCGGCACCTTTGAGTACGCCGGGTCTGTTCAACAGAAGAATGATCAACCCGCTTACCGCTGCCACAATGAGTGCACCCTTGGATTGGGATATTACTAGCAATGCGAAAGTGACTATGAGCATTAGAGTTCGGCTGAATCGAGATTGCGATAAATGAGCGGAAATCAGGCCTAAGCTAACTGCGGTCGCCGAAAACATGCTTGGCTCCGCGCTGAAGGACCGCCAGCGTCCCCCTCCTTGATCGGGGGTGATATGAAACAACCCGTTCTCCGCTATATGAACCCCAGGAATCCGCATATCGCACAGGATAACGCCGACGATCAAAATGGCTAATGCTGTCTGAACCGAGTATCTCAATCCGCTCCTAGGCGAAAGATCCACGTAGAAGATGGAGTAGGCGCAGAGGAAACACGTGAGCCCCATCGAAAACATCTTGTAAATCACACTGAAGCCATGAGATTCCGGGCCCCAGATTGCAATGTATGCGATCGACAGCACTGCTGCGTACGCTACCCACGCCAGGGCACATAATGAAACGGTGAGCCGTTGTTCACGAAACCAGATCACCATTCCAATCAGGGCACAACCGAGTATCGGTATAGAGCTGAGGTTAGCACCGAGGAATCCGAGCGGCGTACTGCCTAGAATGGTGTCCTGAAATGGCGTGAGCACGATCGCAGCGTAGAGAAAGGCCCGCTGTAAGTCTCGCATAGTGCTCCAATCATGCGTCGGATTCAGTTGAGGCAGAAGCTACTAGGTCTTTCGCCATGATACGTCGAACGCAAGCCATATGCTTGCAACCTTTCATGTTCCCACACGGAGAGCACGAAACATTGTGCGTCCAAATCATAGCTAAGCTGGTATCGGGCCGCCAACGAGCTACCCCCGCCATACCGCTGTATGCCAGCACCGATCGTGTGCCGACGGCGGCTGCCACATGCCCCGCCATCGACTCAACACCGTAAAACCTTGCCGCATGCCGAATTGCGGTTACTAGGCCACGCCACGATAGTCGATCACATGCATCGACGCAGTTCGGAAAACCTGCAATTATCTTGCGGATCTCGGCTTTTTCGCGAGCCCCTCTACCCGTAAACAGCAGCAAATGTTCTCTTGAGAGTTCAGCCACGACAGCACGCCACGTGGAGGATGGGAGCTCTCGTGCCGGAGCACCTGAGCCGATGTGAATAACAAAATAGTCAGCAGCGTGAAGATCTGAAAGCTGCAGCAGATCACACAGTTCTTTCGTTGATTCGAAGGAATCCGGGGCCAGTTCCGCTCGGCAATGGCTCAACTGAGTTTCGTCCAAAGACATAGCGCGCAGAAGTGCCGCAAGGCATTCCCGCTGCTGGACAAAAGGGCTCTCCGGATACCGGGCGGTCACGTTGGCCAGTGGCGCAAAAATGCTTTGCTCGAAGGCGACTCGAACCGGCACGTCCGCTTGCCAGACGAGACTCAACAAATCAGAATAGTATGCGTGCGAACAAATCGCGATGTCGTATCTACGTGCTCTAATCTCTTTCAATGCTCTCGTACGCGTCCGTACATACTTCACGTACTTAACAAGAAAAGAATCACGAGAGCGATTGGATTTCCAATGATCCACCGTGTGAACGAAGTCGACATTGGGGTGTTCGGCAACAACCATTTTTGACCAGCTTCCAACCACGAATCCGATTTCTGCATGGGGAAACGCGCTACGCAGCGATCCGAGAAGAGCAGTGGACATCACAATATCGCCCACGTGGGCGCCATTCACCAGAAGAATCCTGGCTGGGTTGGACAGAAGCTGAGCAGGGAAAGCCCCTTCACGCCCGAAAAAGAGAAGTCGAATCAGCTGCTGGGCGACTAACTTCAGGCGCGCTTTCCACTTCGAGGTCATACAAATCTTACCCAGGTGTTCAACATCGCATTAGGAGCGTTGCGATCTTGCAAGTTCTATGCCCTCCCTGCGATGGTCTAATTTGCGGTTGAGCATTTCCGCATCGTACGTGCCCCGGACTCGTTCGATGTAGTACCAGGCCAGGAAACTAAGACTTGTTAATAAGTACCTTAACCCTCGCAAATGTTTCCGACAAAAATAAGCCCGATTGCGAGTGTTATATCGAACGGAAAACGGGGACTCAGCTCCTGTTAGTGAGCTAACTTTATGCCACAGCTTCGCTGCCGGCAGATAATACATTTTGAGACCCTTCTTCCAAGCCCTGTACAAAAAATCAAGATCGTCCACATAAACAAAGTAAGCTTCGTCCATGAAGCCAACAATCCCAAACACTTCGCTGCGAAATAGGACGCAGCACGTCGGAGCATAATTCACCACCTTTGGCTCTTTGAATTTCCCCGAATAAACAGCCTCGGCTCCTCTGTGCCGCACGCGAAGCCCTGCCCACCACTGAAACTCCCCACCGGCACACCAGATAACGTCCGGACGATCATAGTAATAGATTAGAGGCGTGGTCATATCGCACCCATACTGGCGCATTCCATCAACGAGTTGCTGAAACAAGTCTGGTCCGAAAACCACATCGTTATTTAACAGCAGGACATACTCGCATCCAGCACTCAGGGCGATTCGGATCCCTTGGTTGTTCGCTGCAGCAACACCTAGATTTGTCTCGTTCGCGATGATCACCTTCTCGGATCCGCGATATGCCCTCAACTGCTCTAGGGTCCTATCAGGTGATCGATTATCGACAGCGATAAGCACAAAATTCCGGTAAGTTTGCTTTTCTAACGAATCGAAAAAACCTGGAATCACTTCAGAACTACCAAACGTAACCGTGACTACGCCAATTTTACCCGGCGCAGACTGCTTGGAAACATCCGCTACCACTTCGGAAGAACATCTACGCTCTTCCATGCAGTAACCCTCGAGTTTTCATCTCAGTCAAAGACTCGTCGTAGCGACTGACCGCGGAGCGACTTTCCGCAGCCCACTCCAGGAATTTACGCAGCCCGACATCGAATTCGTATTCCGGGTTGTAATTTAGTAACCTCCGAGCCAGGCTCAAATCCGCAAGCCCATGCCGAATATCACCTTCGCGAAAAGCGCCAGTTATTTCAATCGGGGATGTACTTTGGAAAAACTGGCGGACTCCTTCCGCGACCTCACTTACCTTGGTCGCAACTCCGGAACCGACATTCACAGCGTACCAACCTTCGGCATCGCCAAGAGCGGCCGCCCTGGTTGCTCGCACAGCATCCTCCACAAATACGAAATCTCTGCTTTCCAGTCCGTCTTCAAAGATATGGAGCGGCTTCCCGGTACGAGCCAAAGTCGAAAATATGGCCAAAATCCCGGTGTATGGATTCAAGAGGGATTGCCCTGGGCCGTAAACATTCTGATACCGCAGAGCAAACGAAGTTATCCCCAGCATGCGTCCGAACATCAATACCATCTGCTCCTGCACCTGCTTGGTCAAGCCATAAAAGGAAGCGGGGTGCAGTGGAGCCGACTCAGCCGTAGGTACCGGAGCGCAGGCCTGTCCACAGTTTGGACACAAAGGATCAAACAGACCAGATCGCTTGTCTTCGGAGGACCTCGGTGAGGGATAAACGAGTCCGTCGGCAGGACAATGATATGCACCTTCGCCATAGATCGAACGCGAGGATGCCACTACGATCCTTTCCACCCTTCGATGGCTTGATTTCGTCAGGAGTTCCAACAGGATCGCGGTCCCCGATAGATTGGAACGCTCATATCGAGATACCTCATACATTGACTGGCCGGTCCCAGTTTCAGCGGCGAGATGTATGACACACTGTGCACCTGACAGAGCATCTTCCATCGCAGAACGATCCGCAACATCACCGACGACAAGCCGGACATGATCTTTCAAGTCTGAGGCGACCGATGCATTGCAACCGTGAACCTGAGCCAGAAAATTGTCCAGAATGACGACTTCGTGGCCGCTCTCTAGCAGATCGCGCGTCAGATGTGTCCCGATGAAACCCGCGCCGCCGGTGATGAGGATGTTCATCAATGACCCCTAATTCCTGCATAGCCGCTGCTTGTTCGCTGCGGCTCCATTATAATTGTTACCGTGAGCCGTGAGTCGGTCGGGTTGGTTGCAAGAGTGAAGAGAGTCCTTCGCCTTCCTTTCTACGAGCAGTTGAGTCTGCTGAAGGAACTCTATTGGAGATTTAAGACCGCCACGTTCTACAGAGCTGTCTTCGGCAGCGTCGGCGCGAAGAGCGTCATTCGAAACCCTATGTTTGTCGCCAACCCTAAATACATCTTTTTAGGGAAGGGTGTGCACATCCGGGATGGTGCGAGGCTGGAGGCCGTGTTACACAACCCCCACCGTACTCCGCGATTGTCGATAGGAAACAACACCAACATCGAACAGAACGTCCACATCGTCTGTCAGGGCCGAATTGAGATCGGGAATGACGTCAGTATCACCGGAAACTGCGCAATTATTGATACGACACATCCCTATCAAGACGTCGAAAACCCGCAAAAAATCGGAGAGCGCATTCTCGATCAAGAATCCTTCGTGGAGATCGGGAATGGCAGCTTCCTAGGCTTTGGATCGCTGATCATGCCTAATGTGCGGGTAGGGAGACGTTGCGTTATTGGCGCTCACTCAGTCGTTACTTCCGATGTTCCCGATTACTCGGTCGTAATAGGAAACCCAGCGCGTATGATCCGGCGGTACGACTCACCAGCAGGAAAATGGATTGGCGTAAATTGACGCTTCAGTAGTAGCCACCTTTCACTAAGCTGTAGGTATTCCGATGGCAGACGTTCCGTGCGTAGTATGCAACTCCATTCAGACCGACCGCCTCTTTCAAACTCATGATCGCCACTACGGGATTACGGGAGACTTCGAGGTGGTACGGTGTGTGCACTGCGGCCTCGTGCGCATGAATCCACTCCCCTCCCTCGAGGAGTTAGCAAAATTCTATGCTGAGGATTATTACGCTTACCGTCCGCTAGTCCGCAATACAGCCCTGAGATCTTTTGCAAAAAAACTATTCCGGACAACAATCACTACCCATAATCCGGTTTTCAGAGCTCCCGGAACGTTTCTGGACGTAGGCTGCGGAAGTGGCGAATATCTTCACTTCATGAAGTCAAAAGGTTGGCAGGTTCGGGGCGTTGAACCCAGTGCCTTCGGTGCTGGTCAGGCTCAGCGCGAAGGGCTGGAAGTGGCTCATGGCAGCTTGCACGATGCGCATTTTCCAGACAGCGCGTTTGACTACGTACGCTCAAATCACTCTTTTGAGCATGTTCATAATCCGGCAGAAGTACTAGCGGAAATACACCGAATCCTTAAGCCGGGAGGAAAGCTTTTTATCGGAATACCGAACACCGAGAGCGTTCCGTATCGGGTTTTTGGCAAATACTGGTGGTACTTGGGAATTCCTCTTCATACGTTTAGCTACGGAACCTCGAACATAGAGGTGTTGTTGCGGCGCTTCGGATTCCAGATCGAGCGGATCTATTATCAATCCAACTACTCGAGCATTCTCGGTAGCATTCAGATTTACTTGAACCGAAACACGACGAGGAGGTCCACTGAGGGTTGGGTGATCCGCAATCCAATTCTAAAAATGCTGGCCAATCTGTTGGCCCGCTTTTTTGACCTAGCTCGACGGGGAGACGCTATTGAGGTCATCGCTCTCAAGCCACGCTAGTGACCTTCCGGCTTCAACTCAATCGCCTCTCTTTTCCTAACACTTCCACCCTTGACCGATCCCACCATCCGAAGACGCTAATTGAAATGGCAAGAGAGAGAAGCCAGCCAAGCACCACATTCAGGTGGAATACCGTCTGACTATTCAGCAAAATAGTACAACCTAACAGCGGCATGAACATCAGCGCAGGCAGGAGAACACCTGTACGCAAATAGGTCAAACTGCTGAGACTGAGAATCGCTACTCTGCGGAACGTATAGAGCAGGTAACATGCGAGTCCAAGGACTGCGCCGCCGAGTGTCCCCCAAGCTACTCCAATCGGCCCAAGCCAGTGTATGCCAATAAGGCTTAAGGCTACATTGCTGAACGCCTCTACAGCTCCCGGCAAGACCGCATACCGGTGCTCCCCCATTGCGAGCACCGCCGACGCGTACGCGCTCGCTGTCAATCTAACAGCCTGGCCAAGTAAAAGTACCAGCAGAATGGGGAACGCATCTTGGGTGTAAGACTGCCCAACCCAAAGCTTCAGTAGAGGCCTGCCGAAAACAACAACGCATGCGAGGATCGTCAGGTTTGCGACAGTGTTCAGGCGCGTAGCTCGAATTATCACACTTACAATGCGTGGATATTCAGCTCGGGTATACAACACGGCCACAGGAGAAATGAATGCGTTGAATACCGAAGAGTTCAAACCTGAGAAGAAAGCAACCAACGTGGCAGCAACGGAATAGTAGCCCACAGCAGCAAAATCGAAGTAACTGACGATAGTCACGTCAAGGCCGGTAATTAGCAACATCCAAAAGGAGAAAAAGGTCAGAATGGAACAATAGCGTGCCAATTCAATCGCCATTTCCCGACTGACGTTTGCTATCGCCATGCGGGCTCCGGGCAACAGTTTGATGGAGATGATCAACTGTGCCAGCCCACCGAGTAGATTGGGAAGTGCCATGCAAACAGCAAGCCAGAACAGCGAAGAGGTGTGCCGCGAGACTACGATGACAGCTATGCCACCGATGAGTCGGCTTCCGCCGATCGCAATGGCTGGGTACTCATTCAGATGAAGCCCGATCAGCACTCCAGTGAAGGTCGAAATGGGAAGAAGAAGTGAAGAACTTGCTGCAAGGACCAGGATTCCTGCTCGCATCTCTGCCAGCAGATAGCTGGGCACGTGAGAAAAGACCGATGGCAGCCTCCAAACGATGACGGCTATCAATAGAAAGGCGACCGCCGCTGCAATCGAAAGTATGGCGAGCGCGGTGGCAATTAGCCGATCACGCGTGGTGGTGTCACCACGCTCAATGGCTTGCGCTAGGTATCGTGCAACTGCTGTCTGAAGTCCGAAATCGAGATAGCTAGCATACGCCGCAATCTGCAGCATTAATGCCCAGCAAGCGAACCGATCCCCTTCCAGTGAACGGGTTAGGAAATGCGGCAGCACGATAGCAACAATGGCGGTAGCCCCGCCCCGAACGACGTTAGCAAATGCGTTCTTGACGAGCGTATATCCTAGTTTCCTCACTTCACTCCTGAAAGCCTGCCTGCGACCGGAATCATCTATTCGCTCCGAACACCCCTTGCCCTTGCACAGTCTATTCGAGCCCGGCTGCTTCTCTGAAACTGACTGTGACGTACAGCGCTCCCCCAAGTAAGCTATATTCTGAGGTTCAGATGCCCGCACAGAACGCAATCGATCGGCACGCCGCTCCCGTTAGGTTTGAGAGCGACGCCTCGCCTTCCCATACTGGCTCGATGGATCTGATTGAATTATTTCGGACACTGCGCAGAAAGAGAACGTCCGTTGCCCTATTTACACTTGTCTTCACCGTTCTAGCCACGCTCCTCGCGTTCTTCTTGCCTCCGCGGTATACCGCCACCGCCTCGATCATCCCTCCTAATCTGAACGCTGGTAACCCGATCGCCGCAGCACTGGCAGGCCAGCTATCCGCCGTCGGCGGCGGAGACCTCTTGGGCGGCGGCAAGACCCCAGCGGAGTTGTATGCCGGCATACTCAGAAGCCGATCGATTGCCGCAGAGTTAGTCAAGACTTTCGACCTCATGCGCATCTATCACGTGAAAAAGGAGAGCAAAGCCGAGAAGGTACTCAGCGATCGCACTAGCATCTTGGTAGACGCAAAATCCTCGATCGTAAGTGTAAGCGTGACCGACAAGAGCCCTGTCCGCGCACGCGACCTCACAAACGCGTATGTAACCTCGCTACGTTCGACCGAGGGGAGACTTGCTCTTGGACAGAGCTCTGAGAAGCGGCTCTTCTACGAAAAGCAACTGGAGGCGGAAAAGAACAGTCTCGCGGATGCGGAGGTTGAACTCAAAAAAACCGAGGAACAATCGGGATTTGTGGCTCCGGCCGGCCAAACGGAAGTGGAGATTAGGTCTATTGCAGAGACGAGAGCTCAGATTGCCGCGAGACAGGTGGAACTCGCTGCCTTGAGACAATCCGCAACGGAGCAGAACGCGGAGCTCGTTCGCGTGCGAAGCGAAATTGCCAATTTACAGGACCAGCTGACGCGTTTACAACACGGCTCGTCCCTGCATGGAGGCGCGGCCATTCCAACGGCACACCTGCCGGAGGTGCAGTTGGAATTTATCCGCAAGCAGCGCGACGTTATGTATCACGAGGCGCTTTTCGAGATCCTCTCCAAACAATATGAAGCAGCTCGCTTGGACGAGGCGCGGGACGCGCCCGTTTTGCAGGTTCTCGATTCCGCCTCAACGCCTGACACCCCTAGTTTTCCTCTGAAGGCGTACTTCATCGGCGCTGGGCTCCTAATTGGTCTGATCGTCGGATCTGCTTGGGCTTTGCTTCAGGAAAGTATCCAGCAGCTATTGAGACGTTTATCCTCGATCACTTAAGCAGAGTGCTACCTTCTTCAGAGGTTTACTGCCTCCCTGTGGCTTGGAGGGCTAAATGTATATCGTGACCGGCGGCGCCGGATTCATCGGAAGTAATCTCGTTCACGAGCTTAATGCCTGTGGGATCACAGACATCCTGGTCGTCGACCACCTTGCGGATGGCGGCAAACAATCAAATCTGCACGGCGCCCGGTTCACCAGCTACATGGATAAAAACGAGTTCCGCCGCGCCATCAAGGAGGACTCGCTCGGGCTTAGGCGTGTAGAAGCAGTATTCCATCAGGGCGCCTGCTCGAACACGCTCGTGGACGATGGCGTTTACATGATGGATAACAATCACACCTGCTCGGTCGAAGTCCTCAAGTACGCGGTCTCAATGAACGCTCCTCTCGTCTATGCCTCCACGGCCGCCGTTTATGGCCTGAGCGGCCCAGGTCATTTCACCCCCACGCTCGCGAACGAGAAGCCACTGAACATATACGGATTTTCCAAACTTGTCTTCGATCATTACGTTCGTGCTCGGATCGAGGAAGGCTCGCTTTCCACTACCGTGGTCGGTTTACGTTACTTCAACGTCTACGGTCCCCGCGAGCAGCACAAGAGCCGCATGGCGTCCGTAATTCACCACTTTTCCAAGCAGATCCTCGCGGAGCGCCGAGTGAAGCTCTTCGAAGGGTCAGGAGGGTATGGGAATGGCGAGCAGCGCCGCGATTTCGTGTATGTTCGCGATCTGGCCCGCCTCAATATGTACTTCGCGCAGGTGGGGCCCTACGCGTCCTCTCATAAGACCTACCAGGGAGTCGTCAACGCTGGAACCGGCCAAGCCCGCAGCTTCAATGAGGTGGCGCGAGCCCTCATGCGGGTCCATGGTGAAGCTCCGATTGAGTACATGCCCATGCCGGCAGACCTGCAATCGCGGTACCAGCATTTCACCGAGGCTGATCTCACCTCGCTACGCGAAACCGGATGCGATCTCCAGTTCACCTCACTTGACGAAGGCGTTCGCGAAACCTTCGCTGTTGTTGAACCGACGTTCGCCTGGTTATCGCTTTGACAGCATCGCATCTACTGCTTCAGCGAGTGATTCCACGGTTCCGTCCGCGAGCTTTTCAGCTGTCTCCGAGCCCGGCTTCCTTGTATTCGGATCACCCTTCACAAATATGGACCGGCATCCGAACCTTACCGCCGCCTCGATATCGGAAAGCGAATCGCCAATCATGACGCTTCTTTCCGGGGCAGCCGCCGCGAACTCCCGCTGCGCCTGCTTGAATAGACCTATCTCCGGCTTGCGGCAACTGCACTCGCCTTTCTCGTGCGGACAAAAGTAAAAGCCATCTATGTGCGCTCCCTGCGCCTGGAGGTGCAGTTGCAGCCTCGCATGCAACTGCTCGACCACCTCCGCGGTATAAAAACCGAGCGCAATTCCACGCTGATTGCTGATCACCAAGACTTTGCAGCCAGCTCGATTAAGTCTGCCAATTGCCTCCTCCGCGCCAGCCAGCAGCTCGAAGTCTGACCAGGCGCTGATATAGCTACCTTCCGGAGGTTTGCGGTTAATCACTCCATCGCGGTCCAGAAACACACACCGAAGACCTGGAAACGGCCCCACTCGCCTGAGACTTGATTTCATTTACGGCTAACCTAATCGGTATCATCATGCAAGGCCCAGGCACATGCCTATTGCCAGGAACCGCAGACACACCCTACTTTCAACATTCTAGGCTTTAATATGGAGCATCCTTCTCGCCGACCCTGAACCGGCCTTCCGCGGCACTCTGCACCAGGAGTATCTCTATTTCATCCGCAGCACTTAAAAGGAAGCGTTACGCATGATCCAGGACCTGCACGCTATCGTCGATCTCATCGAAACCGGATGGACCGGAAAAGAAGTTCTGGTTATCGGCGACGTCATGCTCGATCGCTACACCTGGGGCGAGGTCGAGCGCGTCTCTCCTGAAGCTCCCGTGCCGGTCGTGCGTGTGCTGCATCAGAGCGAGCAGCCCGGAGGAGCCGCCAACGTCGCCATGAACATCGCCACGCTAGGAGCGAAGGCCACGCTCGTCGGCTTCTGCGGGGACGATACTGAGGCCCACACACTCGAGCACCTGCTGCGAGCAGCCGCGGTCCGACCTCATTTGATCCGCATGAGCGGCCAACCTACGACGACCAAACTCCGCATCATCGGCGGAAAGCAGCAGATGATCCGTTTGGATCGCGAACACGTTGACGGTTACTCGGACGAGGGTTTTTCCGGCCTCAAGGCTCAGATCGACACGGCCCTTCGGACTGCCGACGCCGTTATCCTGTCCGACTACGGCAAGGGTGTTCTCAGTGAGGATATCTGTCAGTACGCCATCTCAGGCGCACGTTCGCGCAGTATTCCCGTTCTCGTCGATCCCAAGCAGCGCAGCTTCCAGCGCTACCGTGGGGCCACCACCCTCTGTCCCAATCTCAGCGAGCTCTCCACAGCTGCCGGCATCTCAACCCGCGACGTCGATGCCCTGCTGTCGGCTGGCCAGCAGATGGCTAAAGATCTCGGACTGGACGCGTTGACCGCTACGATGAGCGAGAAAGGAATCGCTCTTCTCCGCCCCCAATCCCGCTTCATCGCTCCTGCAGCCGCCCGTCAGGTCTTCGACGTTTCCGGCGCAGGGGACACTGTGATCGCAACGCTGGCCCTGGCACTTGCCGGCGGATTGCAGATGGAGACCGCTGTTCAACTCGCGAATATAGCCGCCGGAATTGCGGTGAGCAAGGTTGGTACGGTTCCGGTCAGCGGCGACGAGCTTCTGCTGAGCATCATGCCGGAGATCGGACACCAGGCGTCGGAAAAGGTGCTGACATTGGACGGCCTCCGCGCCCGTGCACACACTTGGCGTAAGGCGGGCGAGCAAATTACATTCACGAACGGCTGCTTCGACATCCTGCACATCGGCCACATCACATTGCTTGAGAGCGCCCGGCGTGAAGGCGACCGCCTCGTAGTCGGCATCAACAGCGACCGGTCCGTCAGTGATCTGAAGGGCCCAAGCCGCCCGATCGTTGGCGAGCGCGAACGCGCTCAGATACTAGCTTCGCTCTCGGCGGTGGACGCGGTTGTAATCTTCAACGAGCCGACGCCGTTGCGCGTGATTGAAGCGCTGCGTCCGGACGTGATCGTCAAAGGTGGCGATTACACTGAGGCGACGGTCGTAGGCGCAAACGAGGTCCGCTCCTGGGGCGGTCGCGTGAAAATCGTTCCCACTGTGGAAGGCTTCAGCACGACAAGAATTATTGCCAAGGCGAACACACCGGAAATCTCGAGCTAGCTGCTGCTTCTATGCCTGTTCGGGCGCGAGCCCGTCGAGGCGGCGCCATTTGTAAACCGCGATCGAAATTGCCCAGCAGCCGGCAAACAGTGCGATGACGCCAGAGCCCAGCAAGCCGAAGTTCTGATTCAGCGCGGAGATCCAGTGCCAGAAGGCGCCCTGCTGGTGCTGCCTGCTGGCCAGCAGCCCGAGCGCCTCCACTCCCCCGACCACAATTGCGATCACCGCGGAGACAGCAGTTATGGTGAGGTTGTAGTAGAGCTTCCGGATGGGGTTCACGAGAGCCCATCCGTAAGCTTTCAGCATCAGCACGTTGTCGGCAGTGTCCACCAGCGACATTCCCGCTGCAAACAGGACGGGAAAGACAAGCACGGACCAGAGTGGAAGCCCTTTCGAGGCTTCAGCGGCGGAGATCGCGAGCAGGGCGATCTCCGTTGCGGTATCGAATCCGAGGCCGAAGAGCAGGCCAAGTGGATACATGTGCCAGCTTTTCCGAACCAGGCGGAACACGGGACGGAAGATCCTGGTCAGGAATCCGCGGCTGCCCAGCAGCAGGTCGAAGTCCTCGTCCAGATAGGCGCCGCCGCCGCGCACATGGGTAAATGTCCGATAGACGGACCGCAGCACGACAAGATTCGCCAGTCCGATCAGGAAGAGAAAGGCACTCGAGATCACAGTACCTACAAGGCCGCCGACGTGCTGAATATATCCGGTACTGTGTTCCATCCGCATCGCCGTTCCTGCGATGGCCATCGATCCCAGAACCACCACAGAGGAGTGACCGAGCGAGAACATCAGGCCAACGCCCACCGGCCGCTTGCCTTCCTGCATGAGCTTGCGGGTAACATTGTCGATCGCGGCGATGTGGTCCGCATCGACCGCGTGGCGAAGACCCAGGCAGTAAGCCAGGAAGGCGGTTCCCAACGCCGCCGGATAGTGATGAAAGGCCAGCACCGCCGAGAGCCACGCTGCTGCATTGAATGCGGCGAGCAGCCCGAACATACCGGCAATTCGACGCTTCAGTCCTCCGGGCTTGTCGGTGAACTTAGCTTGCACTCGCAGGCGCATCGTTAGTCCTCGCAGGCTTTGCGAGGGTTCAGTGTAACGAAAGTGCCCTGCGCTGACCCGGGTACCCCATCAAGTAAGCCATTTGTTTTCTTATTTTTGCGTGTAAAAATAAGAAATAAATGACTTATCTGCGATCTGACCTGCCAAATAATAGGAAGAGCCCCGGAGGACCGGGGCTCTAGGTTCATTTCCATTCTAATTTAATCGTAGCAGGTTGAGCATAACTGGTGTCACATCCGCCCGCGCGATGCATGTCCTGTCTACAGAGATACTTAGGGCAGGTTTTGCCTGAAACAGGTCTTGACAGGCGACTTTTGCCCGGAAGTTCGGCAGAAACCTTGTATGTTGCAGGAAGCATTCAGCTCTGGCGGCACGATTGAGCCAAATGTCGCTTCGCGATTTGCTGTCGAGGCCGCAGCGGAACCGCCGAGTTGGAAAACAACAGCTGAGGACTGCGCGACTAGAATTGCCTCGCCAAGAGCGGCGCCTGTTCAGGGCCACCTTGAGGCCATTGCAGCGCTCTGCCGGGTCCTGCAGATCAACCAGTATTTGCGTAAACACAGCACCACGAACGTTGTATATTCAGGCTCGGACCACGATAACTAGGCTAGTCCTATTGATGAAAGCAACCTCCTAACTCTCGGGAGGGACGGTAAGCAGCACAATGCACCGACGTCACCGAGTATTTCTGGGCGCCTTGATTTGCGTGGTTGCCGTTGCGGCACCGATTCTCGTTTCCTTGCGCATCGCGTGGAATGAGGGCTTTGCGGATGAACGCCGCGAAGGAACGGGATATGCCACAGAGATCGTGCGCCGGGCCGAAGAAACGGGAAACCAGTTCGGATCGGCCATCCACCAATTGAACACAGATCATCTTTCGCCCTGTTCGCCTGCAGAGCTCAACTTGATGCGCCAGATCGATCTGGGCTCCACTTACATCCAGATGGTGGGGCGCATTTCCGGCGACGAACTGAAGTGCACATCCCTGGGTACGTCTGCTCCGATCGCAGTCGGGCGGCCTACCTTGATCACGAGTCACGGGGTGGCTGAGTACACGAATTTCAAATTCTCGGAGCACCAAGCTCACCGCCTCACACTGATCGCCAGGGACGGAGTGGCAGTCGCAATCGATCCGAGGCTCGCAATTGACGTACCGACCGAAGGCGATTCTGTGTTTCTGGCGATGCTGGTTCCTTCTACCGCACAGCACGAGAGATTGATTGAATCAACTGCAAGCTTCCGGCCGGAATGGTTTCGCCCCATCCCTGCGGGGTCTTCGACAACTTTCATTCGCGATGGGCAAGTGATCTCGGAAGTTCAATCGAAGTGTCTGGACATAGCAGCGGTGTCTGCTGTGCCAGAGGCGTTTGCCTACAGGCGCATGATTCACTTCGCAAAGACTCTTGTTCCTATCGGCCTGTTTTGCGGCTTTTGCCTGGGTATGGCGGCTATGTACGTTGCTCGAACACAGTCCTCGATTCCGGCGCTACTGCGGGCTGCGGCAAAGCGAAACGATTTTTTTGTGCAGTATCAGCCAGTCATTGAACTTGCAACGAACCGGTGCGTCGGTGCCGAGGCGCTTGTCCGATGGAGCCGTGAAGACACTGTGATCAGCCCGGGAAGCTTTATCCCCTTGGCGGAGGAGAGCGGACTAGGTCCACTGATCACGAAGAGCGTGCTGCGGCAAGTAGCTCGAGACCTGCCCCGGTTTCTCGAGATCGACCCGAGTTTCCATATTGCGATTAATCTCACAGCGAGCGATTTGAGGTCAGAGGCGACGATCGCAGCGCTGAGCAAGCTTGTGAGCGACAGCGGAGCCCGCGCGGAGAACATTGTCGTAGAGGCGACGGAACACAGCTTCCTGCAGGATCCTCGTACCCGCGCTGTTATCTCCGGAATCAGGCAGCTTGGATTCCACATCGCAATCGATGACTTCGGAACCGGGTATTCGAGCCTCTCCTGCGTTCAGAAGCTCGATCTTGACACTCTGAAGATTGATAAGACTTTCGTTGAGTCGATTGGCACCGACAGCGCCACCCGTGAGGTGGTCACTCTGATCATCGAGATGGCTCACTCTCTGGGGCTGAACATTGTGGCCGAAGGCGTGGAAACCGAGGCGCAGTGCAGCTTTCTGCGAGGACGCGGAGTGCAGTTCGCCCAAGGATGGCTCTTCGGCCGCCCCGTGGACATCGGAGAACTCTGCCATCAGCTGCGCGAGCCGGCATTTCCGGACATGCATGCGGACGAGGCAGCGGTCCTTCAACCTGCCCATTCCTGAAGGTTGAGGCTTGAATGGTGCGGGGTTTCTGGTTGCGTCAGAAGTTCCAGGTGCAATAAAGGATGGCCTGAAGCGCTAAGCGCACACTCGCTTTTCTACTCGCCGGTCATACGGATCGGGTCGAGGATTTCGGTCAGTTGGGCTTCGGTGAGAAGCTTCTGTTCGCTGACCAGGTCCACGATGCTCCGGCCCGTCGCGATGGATTGCTTCGCGATTTCAGCGGCGCGGGCATATCCGATGTAGGGGTTGAGGGCGGTGGCGAGGGCGACCGTGGAGTGGGCGTAGAACTCACAGGGCGCCTGATTTGCCTGGATGCCGCGGACGCAGTGCTGATCAAGCTGGCGCAGGGTGTTGGTCAGGATGGTAATGGACTGCAGGACGGAGTAGGCCATGGTCGGCATCATGACGTTGAGCTCCAGCTGACCGGCCTGAACGGCGAGCGCCACGGCGGCGTCATTGCCGATGACCTGGAAGCAGACCATCGCGGCTAGCTCGGGCAGCACGGGGTTGACCTTGCCCGGCATGATGGAGGACCCAGGCTGGAGTGCGGGCAGCTGGATTTCGTTGAACCCGGTATTGGGGCCTGAGGAGAGCAAGCGGAGGTCGTTGGAGATACGGATGATTTCCAGCGCAAGGTTGCGCAGTGCGGCGCTGATATCCGCCATCGGCCCGCAGGATTGCATGGCCCACCGCATGTCTTCAGCCGGGGTGAGGCGCTGGCCGGAGATGCGGGCGAGGTGCTGGATAACTGCGATTCGGTAGCCCGGACGAGTGTTGATTCCAGTGCCAACGGCGGAGCCTCCGAGGCCGAGTTCGCGGAGACCGTCGGCGGTGCGGCGGATACGGTTGCGAGCGCGGCGGATAGCGATGGAGTAGGCACAGAACTCCTGGCCGAGGCGGATGGGCACCGCGTCCTGCATGTGGGTGCGGCCGGATTTGAGGATGCGATCGAATTGGCTTCCCTTGCGGGAAAGAGCTGTGGAGAGCGAGTCGAGCACCGGATAAAGGTCTTCGAGCGCCAGCAGGGTGGCGAGGCGCATCGCGGTGGGGAAGACGTCATTGGTGGACTGGCCAAAGTTGACGTGGTCGTTTGGATGGACCTGCTCATACCTGCCCAGGCCGGCGTTGGGGTCTGCAGCGGGTGCGGCGGCCTCCGCGAGGAGCTGGTTGGCGCGGTTAGCGATGACCTCATTGGCGTTCATGTGGAAGCTGACACCGGCGCCGGCCTGGAAGACGTCCACCACGAAGTGCGGGGTGAGAGTGCCGTCGATGACCTCCTGCGCGGCGCGGGCGATGGCCTGCGCGCGTTCGGGTGTGAGGGCGCCAAGCTGGCCGTTGGCCTCGGCGGCGGCTCGCTTCACCATGCCGATAGCGCGGATCAGGGCCGGATGAGCGCGGAGTCCGCTGATGGGGAAATTCTGCAGGGCGCGGGCGGTCTGCGCGCCATAAAGAGCGGAGGCGGGGACTTGAATCTCGCCAAGGGAATCTTTTTCGGTGCGGGTGTCAGGCATGTGGGCCTCAGTTGGATTAGACGGCGCGGGGAGGGCCGGAGGCGTAGAGGCGGGTTATCGACGAGCGGAAAGGTAGTTCTTGTGCAGGATACCGGCGAGGATGATGAGCGACGCGAGCAGGCGAACGATGTAAGTGAAGGGGTGCCCCTGGCTGGGTTCGGGCAGGTCCAGGATGACGGCGCGGTTAACGCCCTCAGCCAGAAAGGCAATACCAAAGGCGAGAAAGAGTCCGTCGCGGGTGCGGCGCCAGAATTTGAGAAAGAACAGGCCCGCGAGCACGGAGCAGGTGCAGATAATGCCGAGCAGGAAACCTTCCAAATGCATCATTCTCCCTCCCAAATGAGACCGAACATGAGCAGCAACATAGCAACAGCCGCTGTGACGAGGCGCAGCACGTATAAATCGCGGGTCGGCAGTAGGACAAAGTCAACAAAGACGAGGAAGTTGGAAATGGCTAGACCGGCGAAGCAGAGGGCGCTCCAAAGCAGGAGTCGCTGGCGTACGCGCCAATAGGCTCTTCCAAGCAGGGTGGAGCAGGTGGCGAAGGTGATCGAGTTGAGGATGTAGACGATGGATCTCATGTCATTCGCGGTCCTTCTTGAATCGGAATGCATCGGCGAACTCACGCACGCCTGGCGAAGCTTTGGAATGGATAAAGCGAGAAATGCGCACCAGGTTGCGGCGGTACTCGGTGTCGAGCGCAGCGACGACGGGATCGACCTCAGGGGAGCCGTTATATTCGAAGAGCTCGGGATCTTTTCGGACGGCAAGGTGGCGGCGCGCGAGGCTGTTCAGGATTTCACGGGCGAAGCCGTCGTTGACGTAAAGGGCCTGCCCCATCTCGGGGACCGTCCAGCCCCTGGATCGGCTATTCCACAGCAGGAGCAAGGCTTCCAGATGCGGGACACTATCCAATTCTCGCTGGATGAAATCGTAAACCGCCCGGTTTGGATTCGGCTGCTCTCCCATGCTGAAGCCGGTGCCAGTATAACGGCTCCAGTTGGATGGCTTACGCAGGACAGAGATTTGGCCGCGCGCCTAAAATAGAAGCAGGACCATTTTTCCATGACAACGATTCAGCAAGACGATGTGATCCGCTCGGTAGCGGATGCGCTGCAGTACATCAGCTTTTATCACCCGGTGGACTACATCACAAACCTGGTGCGCGCGTATGAGCTGGAGCAGTCTGCTGCGGCGAAGGATGCGATTGCGCAGATCCTGATCAACTCGAGAATGTGCGCGGAAGGTCATCGGCCGATCTGCCAGGACACGGGAATCGTGACCGCGTTTGTAAAGGTGGGGATGGAGGTCGCGTGGGCTCCTTCGAGCAAGCACGGCCTGATGACGATGCAGCAGATGATCGACCAGGGCGTGCGTGAGGCGTGGTTGAATCCAGAGAACGTGCTGCGGGCCTCCGTGCTGGCGGATCCAGCGTTCACACGCAAGAACACACGCGACAATACACCTGCCATGGTGGTGGTAGAGCTGGTGGAAGGCGCAGGGCTCGACATCACGGTGGCGAGCAAGGGCGGCGGATCGGAGGCGAAGTCGAAGTTCGCCATGCTGAATCCGTCGGACTCGATTGTGGAATGGGTGTTGAAGACGGTGCCTACCATGGGTGCGGGCTGGTGCCCGCCGGGCATGCTGGGGATCGGGATTGGCGGCACGGCGGAGAAGGCCATGACGTTGGCGAAGGAATCGCTGATGGACCCCATCGATATGCATGAGCTCTTGCAGCGCGGGCCCAAAAACAAACTGGAGGAGCTGCGCATCGAGCTGTACCGCAAAGTGAACGAACTGGGAATCGGAGCGCAGGGCCTGGGCGGGCTCACGACGGTGCTGGACATCAAGATCCTGGATTTTCCGACGCATGCCGCGAATCTGCCCGTAGCCATGATTCCGAACTGTGCGGCGACGCGGCACCTGCACATCCACCTGGATGGGAGCGGGCCCGTAGCAGTCGATCCGCCTTCGCTGGAGGCGTGGCCGAAGATCTCCTATGCGCCGCAGAATGCGCGCAAGGTCGATCTGAACACCGTGACGCGCGAAGATGTGAAGACGTGGAAGCCGGGTGAGGTGATCCTGCTCTCCGGCAAGCTGCTCACCGGCCGCGACGCGGCACACAAGCGGCTGACCGAGATGCTGAAGCGCGGGGAAAAGCTCCCGGTCGACTTCCGGAATCGGTTCATCTATTACGTCGGGCCAGTGGATGCCGTGCGCGACGAAGCGGTGGGACCGGCGGGTCCGACGACGGCGACTCGAATGGACAAGTTCACACGGCAGATGCTGGCCGAGACGGGTCTTCTCGGAATGATCGGCAAAGCGGAGCGCGGGCCGGCGGCGATTGAAGCCATTCGTGAGTTCGAGGCGGTGTACTTGATGGCGGTGGGCGGCGCCGCGTACCTGGTGTCGAAGGCGATCAAGGCCTCGAAGGTACTGGCCTTCGAGGATCTCGGTATGGAGGCGATCTACGAGTTCGACGTGGCCGACATGCCGGTGACGGTGGCAGTGGACTCCAAGGGAACCAGCGTGCACCAGACCGGGCCGGCGGAGTGGCAGGCCAGGATTGCGGCGAACCTCCCGGGCACTGCGATTCTGCAGTAGCTCGGCGGAGGGACGTTTGAATGGGCTGCCCTGGGGCGCCGTAGTCCCGCACTATTTGCCTGGCTGGCAGCGTTGGAGCAGAATGGATGTTCTTCATCCATTCTGACCGGGAGGTACTTTATGCGCCTGGGCCCCTTCTCTCCAATTTCAGTTTTGCTGCTGGTTTTTGCGTGGAGCACCGCTGCTCCGGCGCAGAGCTCGTTTAAAGTGGGCGACCGCGTTCAGATCAGCAGCCCATGGGGCTGGATCGAGGGGACGGTGACCAGGGTCAACGGGAACTCCTACTTCGTGCACTCAGGCGCGGGCGATGCGTGGAAGAGCTATCCGGACGAAGTCCGCGGGACCGGGCCCCAGACATCGCAGGACAGAACGAATGGGCACTATCAATTGCATGACCGCGTGAAGGTGAACGTTCAGGGGCAGTGGGTGGATGGCGAGATCATCACCACGATGGGCAGTGACTACCAGGTCAAGCTGGCGGGGAGCCGAGAGGCCTGGGCGAATGCGAGCCAGTTGCGCTTTGTGGGTGAGGCGAAGGCTCCTGCTGTGGCGAAGGGCGGGCAGCCGCCGGCACCGGGAATGATTCCGTGCGGTAGCAAGCTGCAGGGGCGCTACTCGAGCGCGGGCGGTGGGTTTGGGATGTTTACTGTCATCTTCAACTCAGGCAAGGCGACGGTGACGGATCCTAGCGGCCAGGGAGAGGTGCTGGAGTGCTGGACCAACGGCAGCAAAGTTATCCTGCATAAGCCGGGCGCGTCGAACCAGGATATGCCGATGGACATCAACAACGATGGCACGCTGGACACGCCGTTGGGCGAGATCAGGAAGAAGGGCAACTGAGGGAGTGTGGGCGGGCGATCCGCCCTTGCCGGAGCAGTTGCCGAAGCTCTCGTATGCGGCCCAGAACGCGCCCACGGTGCACCCCAATGAATGTAGTGAGAGACGTTACATCTTGCGCGGGCTGGTGAGCAGGTCGAGCAGGCCGCCCCGTTTAGAAGCGCGCAGCAGGACGCGTGTCGTGAATCCGCCCATCAGTCGGCCGTGCTCAAGGTACATCCAGTCGGAGATCTGGTCAGGGAGAAATGGGACGCGCTCCATGAAGCAGACGCTTTCGATCTGGGGCTCGTTGGCGACCACGCCGGTCGCGGGTCTGGTGGTGAAATCGAGCTCGGCAAGCCAGATATGCTCTGACCCGCAATCATCCACGAAACGAGCCTTGATCGAGAAGCCGGTCTGGCCGGGCTGAGGATTCTCGAATGCCTTGAAAAAATCGCCGATCGTGGCTCGCGCCTGATCGATGGCGTCCCCCATCTCCATATTTGCGCCGGCCACCGGCACGACTACATCCTGGGTTTCAATCATGTTCTCTCCCCTGCCCGATCGCCTCTCTGCGATTCCGATGTGCATAGCGGGATGATGCTCCGCCGC
>Ga0207695_10001545_pt1 | contig 37913 bp, 29 predicted proteins | sample KBSC54metaG_FD_184354 | JGI IMG/M metagenome (GOLD analysis project Ga0207695, IMG submission 184354) | Corn rhizosphere microbial communities from Kellogg Biological Station, Michigan, USA - KBS C5-4 metaG (SPAdes) (version 2) | ecosystem: Host-associated > Plants > Roots > Rhizosphere > Soil... | reverse complement strand
CGCGGTGGCGACTCCCGCCGCGTTGCCGGCTGCCGCCGCAGCGCCGACTCCCGCCGCGGCGCCACCGGCGGTCGCCGTCCCGCTGCTGGCGACCGGCGCGCCGCCGTCAGCGACGAGCGCGCCGCCGCCACCCGCCGAGCCCGCACCACCGCCCGCCAAGCCCGCACCACCCCCACCCGAAACCGCGCCCCCGCCCCCCAACCCCCCGAAAGCCGAGACATCCACCCCCGCCACCACGCTGTCGACCACCGCGTCGATCAGCTCGTCCTTCGTCGCGACGTGGTTGTACAGACTCGGCCCGCTCACCCCCAGCTCCGCCGCCAGCCGCCGCGTCGACAGAGCCTCCAGCCCCTCGGCGTCGACCAGGGCCAGGGCGGCGGCGACGATCCCGTCGCGGCTGAGCAGCGGCGTTCGTGGCCGGGCCATGTGCGTCTCGCTTTCGTCGTCGTGCGCCGAAGGGTGCCGGGCCACCAGTAAATCCCGGCGGCAAACCTTGCGCCGCTAGTTTCGCCCGACTACGTTCAAGAAAACTCCCGGTGCTAGTTTCCGCAACCCCGAGGTGCCCGATGGACCTGTCCCTCACCGACGAGCACGAGGCGATCCGCGCCCTGGCCGCCGACTTCACCGACCGTGAGCTCATCCCGCACGCCGCCGAGTGGGACCGCGCCGAGTCCGTGGACCGCGCCGTCGTCAAACGTCTTGGTGACCTGGGCTTCCTCGGCATGACCATCCCCGAGGAGTATGGCGGCTCCGGCGGCGACCACCTCTCCTACTGCCTCGTCATGGAGGAACTCGGGCGCGGCGACACCGCCGTGCGCGGCATCGTCTCGGTCTCGCTCGGCCTCGTCACCAAGCCGCTCCTCGCCTACGGCACCGAGGAGCAGAGGCGCCGTTGGATCCCCAAGCTCACCGCCGGCGAGGTCCTCGGCTGTTTCGGCCTCACCGAGCCCGGCAACGGTTCCGACGCCGGCCACCTCAAGACCAAAGCCGTCCGCGACGACCGCACCGGCGACTGGCTGCTCACCGGCACCAAGATCTTCATCACCAACGGCACCTGGGCCGACGTCGCCCTCATTTTCGCGCGCACCGGCAACAAGGCCGGCGAGCCCGACGACGGCCCCCGCGGGATCACCGCCTTCCTCGTCCCCACCGACACCCCCGGCTTCGAGGCCCGCGAGATCAAGGGCAAGCTCGGGCTGCGCGGCCAGGCCACCGCCGAGCTGATCCTCGACGAGGTCCGCGTCCCCGACGAGGCGCGCCTCGGCGACGTCGGCCAGGGCTTCAAGATCGCGATGTCCACGCTCGACAAGGGCCGCATGTCCGTGGCCGCCGGCTGCGTCGGCCTGATCCAGGCCTGCCTCAACGCCTCCGTCACCTACGCCACCGAGCGCGACCAGTTCGGCAAGCCCATCGCGAACTACCAACTCGTCCAGGAGATGCTCGCGGACATCTCCGTCGACCTCGACGCCGGCCGCCTCCTGGTCTGGCGCGTCGCCGACCTCATAGAGCGCGGCCAGCCGTACGCCACCGCCGCCTCCACGGCCAAGCTCTTCTGTTCCGAGGCCGCCGTCCGCGCCGCCAACAACGCCATCCAGGTCTTCGGCGGCTACGGCTACATCGACGAGTACCCGGTCGGCAAATACCTCCGCGATGCCAGGGTCCTGACGCTCTACGAAGGCACCTCCCAGATCCAGAAGCTGCTGCTCGGCCGCGCCCTCACCGGCGTCAGTGCCTTCTGAGATCATGAAGACCGCGAGCCCTTCGAGAGGAAGCGAGCAGGCATGACCTCCCTATCGCTGGCCAGCGTCCTGGCCGAGCCGGCCTGGCGCCGCCCCGGCAAGACCGCGCTGATCGAGGGCGACCGCCGCTACACCTTCGCAGAACTCTGGGATCAGGTCCTGCGCCAGGCCGGCGCGCTCGTCGAGCAGGGCGTGCGGCCCGGCGACAAGGTCGCGCTGATGTGTCCGAACACCGCCGAGTTCCCGCGCGCCTACTACGCGATCCTCGCGGCCGGCGGCGTTGTCGTCCCGGTGCACCTGCTGCTGACCGCCGGGGAAGCCGAGACGGTGCTGCGGGACAGCGGCGCTTCCGTCGTCATCGCGCATGCGATGTGCGCCGAGACCGCTGCGAAGGCGGCCGAGAACGCCGGCGTGAAGGTGCTCACCGCGGGCCCCGGCGGCCGCCTGGAGGAGCTGACTGGGCGAGCGACCCCGCTCGGCACCTTCCTCACCCGCAAGCCGGAGGACCCGGCCGTCATCTTCTACACGTCCGGCACCACCGGCACACCCAAAGGCGCCGTCCTGTCCCACCTCAACCTGGTCATGAACGCGACGACCGACGCCTACGACGCCCGCGACGAGGTCCGGCGCGACGACGTCGTGCTGGCGTCCCTGCCGCTGTTCCACACCTTCGGGCAGACGGTGAGCATGAACGCGTCCTGGCGCCTGGGCAACACCGTCGTGCTGCTGCCGCGCTTCGATCCCGATGCCGCCATCGCCTTGATGGTCAAGGAGAAAGTCACCACGTTCCACGGCGTTCCGACGATGTACGTGACGCTCGTCGAGGCGGCGGCGCGTGCCGAGGAGATGCCGACACTCCGTCGGTGCGTCTCCGGCGGCGCCTCGCTCCCGGTGCCCGTGCTGGAACGCTTCGAGGCGGCGTTCGGCGCGAAGGTGCTGGAGGGGTACGGGTTGTCGGAGACCTCGCCGGTGGCGTCGGTGAATCAGCTCTCGATCGGCACGCGGGCCGGGACGGTCGGCCATCCGCTGTGGGGCGTGGACGTCGAGATCGCCGATCCGGAGGTCCTGGACGCCGTCAAGCTGCTGCCGCGCGGCGAACTCGGCGAGATCGTGATCCGGGGCCACAACGTCTTCACCGGCTACCTCGGGCGGCCCGAAGCCACCGCGGCGGCGCTCGTCGACGGCTGGTTCCGGACCGGCGACCTGGGGCGGCGGGACGACGAGGGGTTCATCTCGATCGTCGACCGCACCAAAGACCTGATCATTCGCGGCGGCTTCAACGTCTACCCGCGCGAGGTCGAGGACGCGTTGCTGCGGATGCCGGGGCTGACGGAGGTCGCGGTCATCGGCGTGCCCGACGAGGTGCACGGCGAGGAGATTGTGGCCGTCGTGGTGGCTGGCGAGGGGGTGCCGTCCGGGGAGGAGATCCTCGCGTACGGGAACGAGCATCTCGGGCGCCACAAGTATCCGCGGCGGGTCGAGTTCGTGGACGCACTGCCGTTGGGGCCGAGTCACAAGGTGCTCAAGCGTGAGCTGCGGGATCGGTTCGGTGGGTAGACCTACGGACTGACCGCGAGGATACGGTGTCCCGGGCCAGCCCCGCGCCCTTGGCGCCCTTCGCGGACATCATGGTGATGATCAGCGCCACCTCGATGACGGTGACCGCGACCGCCAGCACCAGCGACCCGAACGGCTCCCCGACCCGGTGCGCGACCACCTCCGCGTGGTGCACGGCGGCCAGCACCGCGCCGAACAGGAACACCGCGATGATCGCCACCACCCAGGCCGGCACATCGCGCCCCCACGTGAACGCCAGCAGCACGATCGCCACCACCGGAACGACGTTGGACCACGCCGCCCACGCGGGCAGGCGCTGCTCGGCTGAGGTGCTCATCGCAGGCCACGATCAGGCAGCGGCGGGGGCGGGGCCAAGTCCGTACGGCCGAACGGGGGAACGTGGGCGCGGCACACCGCCACGCCCACATCCCCTACGAAGCTCTACGAGGCCCTACGAAGCCCTCTGAGGCCCTGCGAAGCCCTAAGAAGCCCGCACCCCATGCAACGCGGCATAAGCCCCGTCCCGAGCCACCAACTCCTCGTGCGTCCCCGTCTCCACGATCCGGCCGCCCTCCATCACCACGATCCGGTCGGCGTTCCGTACCGTCGACAGCCGGTGCGCCACGACGAACGTCGTCCGTCCCCGGACCAGCCTCCCGAGCGCCTCCTGGATCAGCCGCTCGGACCGCGTGTCCAGCGCCGAGGTGGCCTCGTCGAGAATCAGTACCCTGGGATCCCGCGCCAGCGCGCGGGCGATCGCCAGCCGCTGCTTCTGTCCGCCCGACAGCCGCGCGCCCTTCTCCCCGACGCGCGTGTCCAGGCCGTCGGGCAGCCGCTCGACGAACTCCAGCGCGTTCGCGTCGCGCAACGCCGTGCGCAGCTCGTCGTCGTCCACGCCGGTGAGGCCGTAGAGCACGTTGTCGCGGATCGTCCCGTCGAACAGCGTCGTCTCCTGCGGCACGATCGACAGGTGCTTGCGGTACGTCCTCAGGTCCAGCCCGGCCATGTCGCGGCCGTCGAGCAGGATCCGCCCCGAGGTGGGCCGGATGAAGCCGATGACCAGGTTCAGCACCGTCGACTTGCCGGCGCCCGAAGCGCCCACGAACGCGACCGTCTCCCCGGGCCGCACCACCAGATCGAAGTCCGCCACCGAGGGCCGATCCGCGTCGGGGTACTCGAAGCGCAAGTCCTCGAAGCGGAACTCGCCCCGGACCGCCTCCACGACCTCCCGGCCCTCGTTCTCCTCGATGTCAGGGGCCTGCAACACCTCGCCGACCGAGCGCACCGAGGCCAGGCCGCGGGTGATGACCGGCGTCAGGTTCATCAGCGCCGTCACCGAGCCCACCAGCGTCGTGAAGAACGCGCTGAGCATCACCACATCGCCCGGCGACGTCCCGAGCGCCCCGGTGTAGGCGGCCCAAGCGGCGCCCGTCAGGCAGGCGACGCCCATGAAGTTCAACGCGATCCACGCCATGGCGCCGAACGTCCCGTTGATGAGGTCCAGCCGCAGCCCCGCGGCCAGTACCCGCCGCAGCGTGCCGTCGACCCGCTTGTACGCGTCGCGCTCCAAGCCGTGGGCCCGGGTGATGGGGATGAGGTTCGTCATCTCCACAACCCGCGAGGACAATTGCTCCACTTCGCTCCGGAAGGACTCGTTGTCCTGTTTCATCGGTTTGCGCAGAGCCATGGCCAGCAAAACCGTCAGCGGCACCAGCGCGGCGAACACCGGCAGCCAGATCGGATCCCGGAAGGCGATGATGACCGTCGCGCCGATCATCGTCACCAGCGCCCCCAGGCCGGTGTCGGAGGTCTGCTGCGCGGCCTGCTCGATGGCCTCGACGTCGCGGATCACCTTGGCCTGCAACACTCCCGCGCTGACCCGCGAGTGGTAGCCGATGGTGAGGTGCTGCAGCCGCCACACCAGGGCCGAGCGCAGGCGGACGCCCATGCGCCGGATCGAGTGGCTGAAGCAGCGGACGTACAACAGATGTCCGGGAAGGTTGAACAAAAGCAGAAGGAGCAGGATGCCCGAATCGATCCAGAGGCCGGATATCGGACGGTGCTTCACCACGATGTCGATGACGTCCGCGGTCACCAGCGGGAGCAGGAAAGTGGGGCTGTGCTTGACGAAATAGGCCAGGACGCCGAGGGCCAGCCGCCCTCGGTCCTCCCGGAACAGGTAGGCGAGCGTGCGGATCGGGTGCTCGCCGCGGTAGTGGTGGTCGAGAGGGTCGGCGGATGGCAAAGCCATGGACGCACTCCGCGAATACTTGCGGTCGGACGGGATAGTAGGGATCAAGTCTTTCAGAGCGCGTCGAGCCTTGTCACCGCGTTTCAGAGCGCGGTCGCCGGCTCGGGCGTTGTCTCATGCCCGCCGACTTTGCCGGGACTTTCTGGTCCGCCTCCCCCCTAGGGGGCTATGGTGGTCCGGACCTTTCGGTGAAGCGGAGGCTACAAACATGGTGACGTCGCCCAAGGAAGCGGCCCATCGCGCGCCCAAGAAGTACGTTCCGGTTTCCCGGACCGCGATGACGGTGACGCTGGCGACGGCGGCCGCGGGATCGGTGGCTCTGCTGCCGACCGCAGAGGCCGACCCGAATGCGAACATCAACGATGTCAAGGCTCAGGTGGACAAGCTCCACGAGCAGGCCGAGCAGGCCTCGGAGGCCTACAACGAGGCCAACACGAGCCTGGCCGACCTGCAGCACAAGGTGGACCAGCTGCAGGCTCGCATCACCGCGGAGCAGGGCTCCCTGGACTCCGCGCGCAGCTCGCTGGGCGGCCTGGCCGCCGCGCAGTACGAGAGCGGCGGCATGGACACCACCCTGGAGCTGATGCTCAACCAGTCCCCGGACACCTTCCTGCAGCAGGCCACCGCTTTGGCCCAGGTGACCGACGGCAAGATGGCCACGATGCGCACCGCCGCGGAGATCCAGCGGCAGCTGAACCAGGACAAGACCAGCGCCGGCGACGAGCTCGCCCAGCTGGCCAAGACCCGGACCCTGATGGCGCAGCAGAAGGCTGACATCGACGCCAAGGAGAAGCAGGCCAAGAACCTGCTGGACCAGCTCACCGCCTCCCAGCGCGCGCAGTACAACACGCTGGTCGGCGGGGCCAACAGCTCCAGCGGCGACGTCTCCAAGTCGGTCATCAGCAACCTGCCGGTCCCCAGCGACCCCCGCGCGGCGATAGCCGTGGCGTTCGCCAAGGCCCAGGTCGGCAAGCCCTACATCTGGGCCGCCGCGGGCCCGAACGCCTACGACTGCTCCGGTCTGACGATGGCCGCCTGGGGCAAGGCCGGCGTGGCGATGGCCCACGGCTCGCGCGACCAGTACGCCGCCTTCCCGAAGGTCTCCAAGTCGCAGCTCGAACCGGGCGACCTCATCCTGTTCTACTCCGACATGCACCACATCGGCATATACGTCGGCAACGGCATCGTGGTCCACGCCGGCAACCCGCAGTCCGGTGTGCAGTACATCCCGATGAACGAGATGCCCTTCGCGGGCGCCGTGCGCCCGTAAGGCTTGACCCGCAAGGCTTTTCGCGGGCAGCGGGCCGGTTCGTCGGATGACGATCCGGCCCGCGCTCCTTTTTCTGTGCGTGCCTCAGCGTGGGGGTCCACGCCCACAGCTAGGCCTGCGTTTGCGCCTGTGTCTCGCGCAGCTCGAGCCACTCGTCCCGCAGGATCCCCCAGATCTGCATGTCCTGCCGCTCCCCGTTGTAGGGGAAGCTCGATCGCAGGATCCCCTCGGCCGTCATCCCCACCCGCTTGGCGACCGTCCAGCTGCGTTCATTGCGCGGATCGCAGTGCCATTCGGCGCGCACCAGGCCCCGTTCGATCAGAGCGTGGTCGAGCAGGAGCCGCACGGCCGCGGTGATCAGGCCCCGGCCCTGGCCGGCCGGCTCGGTCCAGACACCGATCTCGCAGGTGCCGCGCTCGGCGTCGAAGTGCGGATACATGCAACCGCCGACCAGGGTGTCCTGGTGCCAGATGCCGAAGATGCGGCCGGTGTCGGCGGCCTGCTTGTCGGCGTAGCGCTGCAGGGTCGCGCGGGCCCCGGGCAGGTCGGGAGAGGCGGCGGCGAAGCCGATCCAGCGGTTCACCTGCTCGCGGGCGCGCTCGATGTGGGCGAAGAACTCCTCGGCCTGCCACACCTCCAGCGGGCGCAGTTCGGCGTCGTCGGTGAGCGGTATCGCGAACACGGGACTCCTCGATGCGGCGGCGGCCGGTGGCGGGGCCGGCTTCATAAGGAGCGTACCGACCGTGCTCCCCTTACGACGGGCGCCGCCGGCCCGCGCCGGTCAAGATTTGGTGACGGTCACCACGTCCCCGCTCGACGACGAGGCGTCGACCGTGATCGTGACTCCGGCGGCGGTGTCGTGGAACGACTGCCCCGGCTCGTAGGCGGCCCAGTCGACGGCCTCGTCGCAGGTGCTCGTGGTCGGCGCGTCCGGCGAGGAGTTCATCACGTGCACGGGCCCGTTGCCGCTGACGGTCGAGGAGTCCACCTGGTAGATCACCACCCCGCTCTTGCAGATCCCCTTGTCGACCCCGTAGGCCCGGCGCGACTCCGCGACGTCCGCCGTCGTGTCCCCGGTGCGCACCACCGCGATCTTCGTCCCGCCGAGCGACTCCACCTCCTTGAGCCGCACCTTGGCCGTCCCGGGCGAGTTCAGGCACGCCACCTGCGAGTCCGCCAGCCAGCCGATCTTCCAGTCCTCCCACCCGAAGTGGTGCGGCGCGTCCCCGTTGATGTCGCCCATGACGTCGAAGCCGCCGACCCAGTGGTGCACGTCCTGGTCGGTGAACGAGTACAGGTCCGGCAGCCCGAAGGTGTGGCCGGTCTCGTGGACCAGGACCTTCGGTCCCCAGAAGTACATGTCCTGGCCGAGGGTGACGCCCCACTTCATCTCCTTGCCGTCGACCACCAGGTTCGGCTGCTTCGGGTTGAAGACGTAGGCGGGGGAGAAGGTGATCTCCTTGGCGTTCTTCGGCGGCACGATGTAGACCATGTCGTACTTCGCCATGTCGACGTATCGCGCCGCCAGCTCCCCGGCCTCCTTCACGTACTTCGCCTGCTGCGGCCAGCTGATCCCGCGCTGGAAGCCGTACGACGCCGAGTCCTGCGACATCCGCAGCCAGTGCTTCACCGGCGTGATCTCCAGGTCCACGGCGCCGCCGGAGAACTGCGTCATCAGGTTGTGCGCCGGCGCCAGGAACGTGGCGTAGTCGTCGGTGGAGTCCGCGGCCGGCGCGTCGGGGAAGTCGACGAAGAGCATCGCGGCCTTCAGCGTCCCCTGCGGCCGCTGGAACTGGTTGTAGTCGGTGGTCTCGCCCTCGCCGATCCACCCGCCGGGGTTCGGCAGGACGCACTCCGAGCTCGGATCGCGTTTGAGGGCCTCGACCGGCCCGGAGCCGAGCAGCGGCACTAACACGCTCACCAGCGCCACCGCGCAGGCCAGGCCGGTCAGCCGGGCCGCTCGCCGGGAGCCGAGGCGGCGGGGGAGCGTGCGCATGCGGGTCCTTCCGTCCGGAGCACTTAGCAGCCAGCGCTCAGCACTCACACTGAGCACTTGATCAAGTGATGCGAGCGTCAACTGCCCGGGCGGGACTGAAGCACACCTCGGTTCCTCCTCCCCCCGAACAGCGGATCCACCAAAGGAGGGAACCTAAGAGGGCGGTGGCGGGGGCCTGGGTAAGGGATAGCCTGCCCGCATGCTCAATACCCACCGACTCCGCATCCTGGCCGAGGTCCACCGGTCCGGGAGCATCGCGGGGGCGGCGCGCGAGCTGAAGCTGTCGCCGTCGGCGGTGTCGCACCAGCTCTCGCAGCTGGAGAAGGAGGCCGGGGTCAGCCTGGTCGAGCGCGGGGCGCAGAGCCTGCGCCTGACGGCCGCCGGACGCCGGCTGTCGCTGCGGGGCCAGGAGATCCTGGCGCTGCTCGACGCCGCTGAGAAGGACTTGATGGCGCACTCCCGCGCCGACACCGGCCACCTGTGCATCGGGTACTTCGCCTCGGCGGGGCGGCGGCTCGTGCCGCAGGCGCTGTCGCGCTTCGCGCACCGGTACCCGGCCGTGGAGCTGGACCTGGTCGAGGGCCAGCCGCACGAGCTGGCGCCGGCGGTGCAGCAGGGCGAGATCGACGTGCTGGTGATGTTCGAACACGCGCTGGATCCGTGGAGCCCGCCGGAGGGCGTGGAGGTCCGGGAGCTGTTCAACGATCCGCAGCTCTTGGTGGTCCCCACCGGCCACCCCGCCGGACGGCGCGGGCAGGTGCGGCTGGACGAGCTGGCCGGCGAGCAGTGGATCACGAGCTTCGGGACGGGCTCACCGGTGCTGTCGGTGCTGGAGCGCGCCTGCGCGCTGGAGGGGTTCGTACCGAACATCCGTTGTCGGAGCGACCACTACGAGGTCATCGCCGGGCTGGTGCGCGCCGGGCTCGGCATCGCCCTGATCCCCAGCCTGGGGATCAGCGACACCAGCGGGGTGGAGACGACGCGCATCCTGGGGCCGCGGCTTTATCGGAAGATCGGTGTGGCTTCGCGGTCGACGAATCCGAATCCGGTGCTGGCTTCGTTCTTGGCATATCTGGCCTCGACGGCGGCTAATCTGCGCGCGGGGCACTGAGCTGTCGGCCGGACTACAGCGCGATCGGTCGGTAGGCCTCGGCCCGCTCGACGACCTCGGCGGCGGAGAGTTCCTTGTTCCCCGGCGGCCAGAAGATCAGCTCGCTCACATGACCGCTCGGGCAGCGGAAGGCCCGGTCCAGGGTTTCCAGGAGGGCGCCGACCTCGGCGTCGTCGGCGTAGTCCACGTCCATGATGCGCTGGACCAGCGCTATGGCTTCATCACGGTTCACCTGGCCAGCCTCCCCACCACTGCTCCGACCTCCCGCATACCGAGCATCATCTCGAACTCGCGGCCGGCAGGACACCGCGTCAGGACCGCGTAGCAGACCTGGCGGGCGCCGCGCACGACGCCGACGTCGCAGCGGGTGCCGACGTCGGTGCCGGTCTTGTTGGCGACCCACAGGCCGGGGCTGGGGACGTCGCGTACGGCCGAGTCCTCGGGATCGTGGGGGATCGCGGCGGGCACCATGCCGCGGTCCAGGCAGCCGGCCATCCACTCCAGCAGGAGCGGGCCCCAGCCGCGGTCGTCGGCGACGGTCGCGGCCAGGGACGCGAGCTCGCGGGCGGTGCCCACGGCGAACGTCGGCGGGTGCCGCGGAAGGCGGGGCTCGCGGATGGAGTCGAGGATGCGGGTCTGACGCAGGCCGAGCGCGGCGGCATCGACTGAGACCCGGTCCAGCCCGACGCGGCGCAGGAGCGCGTTGGTGGCGGTGTTGTCGCTGACGGCGGCGGTGAGGCGCGCCAGGTCGAGGAGGGGCCAGCGGCGCGCCGAGAGCTTGAGGAGCAGGCCGGAGCCCGCGCAGTAGTCCTGGTCGAGCAGGGGCAGGGGCTCGGCCGGGTCCAGCTCGCCGGTCGTGAAGCCCCGCGCCACCGAGGCGAGGAGCAGGAGCTTGCCGACGCTGGCCAGCGGGAGCACGTCGTCGGCGCGGTGCTCGCCCCAGCCGGGGATCGCGTAGGCGAGGGTGCCTGGCAGAGCTCCGATATCGGGGAACTCGGGGACGTCGGGGAACTCCGCGATATCGAGGAACTCGGCGCCGCTCACGCCGTCACCACCCGCCCCGGCCGCGCCGCCGTCACCGCCCCGTCGCGCACCACCACCGTGCCGCCGACCACGACCAGGCGCACTCCCTCCGGCGGTATCAACGGCGCGGCGAACGTCGCCCGGTCCGCCACCGTCGCCGCGTCGAACACCACCACGTCCGCGTGCGCCCCGTCGCGCAGGACGCCGCGGTCGGCCAGCCCGAACCGCGCCGCCGTCGCGCTCGTCATCTTCCGCACCGCCTCGGCGACGTCGAAGAGCCCCACCTCTCGCACATAGTGCCCCAGCACCCGTGCGAAGCTGCCGGCCCAGCGCGGGTGCGGCAGCCCGGGCGTCGGCACGCCGTCCGAGCCGATCATCGCGAACGGGGCCGCGAGCACCCGCCGTACGTCGTCCTCCCGCATCGAGTGGCTGATGATCGTCACGTCGCCGTCCTCGCCCAGCAGCAGCTCCGCGACCAGGTCGACCGCGTCCATCCCGGCCGCGTCGGCCAGCTCGGCGATGGTGCGGCCCTGGTACGCGGGGTGCCGCGGCGCGCCGGCTACCGCTATACGGTCCCAGCCGCCGTTCCCTACTGTGTTCTCCCAGCCCGGGACGCCTTCCGCGATCGCTTTGCGGACCAAGTCGCGCTGCTCCGGATCGCGCAGACGCTTCAGCATCCGCTCCTTGCCGCCGTCATGTGCCCACGGCGGCAGCATCGCGGCCAGCGCAGTACTGCCGGCCGTATAGGGATACACATCGCACGTGACATCCATCCCTGACTCCCGAAGCTCTGCCAGTCGCGCCAGCGTCACCTCGGTTCGGCCCCAGGCGTACTTCCCAGCGGTCTTGTGATGCGACACATGCAACGCTGCTCCGCTGCCCCTCGCTATAGCGACCGCTTCCTCCAGCGCTTCCGAGACTCCCGACATCTCGTCGCGCAGATGCGTGACATAAGGCTTCCCATGACGCGCCGCTACAGCGGCCAACGCAGTGATCTCCGCAGTGTCCGCATAGGAACCCGGCGTATAGATGAGCCCTGTAGAGAGCCCAACCGCTCCGCTGCTAAGGGCTTCATCGAGCGCCGCCGCCATACGAGCGATCTCTCTAGCGGTTGCCGCGCGCGCCTCCTGCCCGACCACCGCAGTGCGCAAAGTCCCGTGCCCCACGAGAGAACCCAGATGATTGGTCCGCCCGACAGCCCTGTGCGCGCGGCTAAGCGCTGCCAACCCCGAATACCGCCCAGGGAAGGCACTGTGCCCGCAGTTCCCCGCGATCTCGGACGTCACGCCCTGAAGGACCGACGCGAAGACCTGCTCCGGGTCCAGGAGTCCTTCCGCACTGTCGATGGACGTGGTGTCCGAGTGCGTATGAGCGTCGATGAACCCCGGCGCGACCATCAAGCCCGAGACATCGACCACCTCATCGGCGCAAGCATCGGTCACAGCCCCGGGCGCGAGCATCCTGACCCGCCCACCGACGACTCCCACGTCGCCCAAGACCAGACCCGCCCCGGTCCCGTCGGCGACCACCCCGCCCCGCAGCAGCAGGGAGACCCTGCTCACCGCAGCCCTGCCGGTAGCACCCCGCTACGAGCCACCACCTCTTCGATGCTCTCCGCGGCGCGCAATACGTGGAACCGCACCACGTCGCCCTCCGACACCTCGAATCCATAGACCGGAGGCATCGGCAGGCTGTTGTACTGGAACGGAGAGGAGAAGTAGTAGGCGCCGGTGTCCGGAACCACCACGATGTCCTCGGTGGCCAGCTTGGGCAGTTTCCGCTCCCGAGCCACCAGGTCTCCCGCGAAGCAGCAGGGCCCTGCGACGTCCTGCACTTCCAGCTCCGCGGTGCTCGGCAGCCCGTGTCGGTCATAGGCCAGCACCCGCAGCGGCCACGACCTCGGGGCGAACACACTGCGCGCCGCCACCTGCGCTCCCGCGTGTGCCAACGCTATAGCGCGCCCGCCGGTGGTCTTCGTGTACTCCACCCGCGAGGCGATGAACCCGTTCTTCGCCATCACCGACCGGCCGTACTCCGTGACGACCTTCAGCTCCCCGCCGAACAGCTCCGGCGCGGCCTGCCGCAGGACCGCCACGTGGTCGGCGAAGGTGGGACTGTCCTCGTCCTTGCTGAAGTCCACCGGCAACCCGCCGCCGATGTCGATGCCCTCGATCTGCCCGGCGCGCCGGGCGTTCACCTCCTGCGCGAACCGCACCGCCTCGGCGACGCCCGCCGCGTTCAGCTCCAGCGGGATGCCCTGCGAGCCGACGTGCACGTGGACCCAGCGCAGCCACGGACGCGCCGCGTACGCGGCGAGCAGCCGCTCCCGGTTCCCCGGATCGGCCATCGCGATGCCGAACTTCGTCGTCCGCCCGGCCGTGGACATCGCCTCGATCGACCCGAGGCCCACCTGCGGGTTGATGCGCACGCCCACCCGGACCGCCGCCGTGCCGTCGGCGACCAGCCGGTCGACGCGTTCCAGCTCCTCGAAGTTGTCGATGTTCAGCGCGATCCCGTCGCGCAGCGCCTCGGCCAGCTCCGCCTGCGTCTTGGCCGGCGAGTCCAGCACGATCCGCGCCGCCGGGAAACCCGCGGCGCGCGCCTGCGCCAGCTCCCCGGGGCTGCTGACCTCGCAGCCCAGGCCGTGCCGCAGCAGCAGCGCCAGGACCGGCACCATCGGGTTCGCCTTGGCCGCGAACGCGTGCAGGACCTCCGTCCCGCGCGGCCAGGCCGCCAGGAGCTCGGCGGCCGTCCGGGCGATCCCCTCGACGTCCACGAACGCGGCGACCGGCGTCCGGTACGGATCGAGCAGGCCCTGGGCGACCGCGGCGTGGACGGCGCGGTCGCGGCGGATGCGGCGGGCATGATGGTCACGCATACGACCAGCGTGGGACCTCGGACGCCGCCGGAGCGCGAGCCTCGAAAACCTCGCCGCTCACACTCCAAAACCCGGCAGACGCCTTGCCGATCCGCCGTCGGCGGCCAGGCTGACGCCTCAGCCGCCCGAGCCGATCACCGCACGTCCCGCCCGCGCCGTACGCCCCGAACACCCCGCGCACCCCGCACCACCGACCGAGCCGAGGAGATCCCATGACAAAGGTCGACAGAGCCCACGGCACCTGGCCCTCGCCGATCACGGCCGAGGCCGTCGCCGCCCTGCCCGGCGCCCCGCAGTGGCCGTCGGTCGTCGGCGAGCAGACCTGGTGGTGCGCGCCGGATCCGGCGACGGCCACCGTGGGCCTCATGCGGCGCGACGCGGACGGCGAAGTCGGCCCGGTACTGGGGCCCGGCTGGCCGGTCGGGAACAAGGCCATCGGCTACGGCGGCCGTCCCTACCTCGCCGCGCCCGACCTCGCGGTCTTCTCCTGCTCCCGCGACCAGAGGCTGTACCTCGTCGCCGAGGGGCCTGGGGGTGAGAGGCGGGAGCCGCAGCCGCTGACGCCCGCCGATCCCGAAGGCGTCACCCGCACCAATTACTCGGACATGATCCTCGGCCCGACCGGCGCCGAGATCTGGGCTGTTCGGGAGACGTTGCAGCTCACCGAGGAACTGACCGACCCCGCGCCGCGCACCGTGCGCGATGTCGTCGCCATCCCGCTGTCCGGTGCCGGAGCCGACGACCCGGACGCGCTGCGCGTCGTGGCCCGCTCCCACCACTTCCTGTCCACGATCCGCTTGAGCCCCGACGGCACCAGGCTGTCGTGGCTCGGCTGGGACCACCCGGTGATGCCGTGGGAGACCACCGACCTGATGGTCGCCTCGATCGTCGGCGGCGTCACGGTCGCGGCGGCGCGCGTCCTCGGCGGCGACGAGGTGGCCGTGGCGCAGGCCGAGTGGGCCGACGCCGACACGCTGTACGCGCTGGCCGATCCCGACGGCTGGTGGAACCTCTTCCGGATCGACCTCGCCGGGGAGGAGACGGCCGCCACCAACGTCTTCCCGACCGAGACCGAGTGTGGGCACGCCATCTGGCGGGTCGGGGCGACTTCCTTCGCGGTCACCGACGCCGGCGTCGTCCTGCGCCGCAGCCTCGGCGACGAGAGCTTGATCCTGTGGGACCCGGAAACCGGGGAGACCGCAGATCTCGCACCGGAGTGGACCGAGTTCGCGACGTCCGTGTCCGGTGGCGCCGGTGTGGGCACCGGCGCTGGAACCGGCTCTGGCACCGGCGCCTCGATCGCCGTCGTCGCGGCCAGCCCGACCGAACCTTCGACCCCGCTCCGCATCGATGTGGCCGGCCGCCGCGTTGTTCGCTGCGTGGAGCGCGCCGAGTACCCCCACGAAGCGTGGGTCGCCGTCCCCGAACGCCGCTTCGTGAAGGTCGAGGGCGGCTGGCAGGTCCCGTACATCTACCACCCGCCGACCAACCCCGAATACCGGGGCCCGTCCGACACCCCGCCGCCGCTGCTGATCGACGTCCACGGCGGCCCGACCAGCAGTACCGTCGCGACCCGCCACCTCACCTTCGCGCTGTTCACCTCGCGCGGTTACGCCGTCGCCTCGGTCGACTACGGCGGCTCCACCGGCTACGGCCGCGCCTACCGCGACCGTCTGCGCCACACCTGGGGTATCACCGACGTCGAGGACTCGGTCGCCGTGGCGCGCGCTCTGGCCGCCGAGGGCCTCGCCGACCCGGCGCGCACCGGCATCCGCGGCGGCTCCGCCGGAGGCTGGGCGACCTTGGCGGCGCTCGCGCACAGCGACTACTTCGCGTGCGGCACGGTCTACTTCCCGATCAGCGATCCGGCGATCTGGTTCGACGAGCAGACGCACGACTTCGAGAGCCGCTACATCCGCTACCTCGTCGGCGACCCGGACAAGGACGCCGAGCGCTTCGCGCGTGTCTCGCCGCTGGCCCACGCCGCCGAGATCACCGCGCCTTTCATCATGCTGCAGGGCGCCGACGATGTGATCTGCCGTCCGGACCAGGCCGACAAGCTGGTCAAGGCCGTCGAGGCGGTGAATCCCGGGCTGTGCCGGGCCTATCACGTGTTCCCCGGCGAGGGACACGGCTTCCGGAAGGACGAGACGATGGCCGTCTGCCTGCAAGCCGAGCTGGACCTGTACGCAAGCGTTCTCGGAGCCTGACGTGGAGCCTGATATGACTGCGACCCCTGATACGCATGACGCCGCGTCGGCGACCGGGACCGTGCCTGGAGTCGCACTCGGGACCGCGCCCGGAATCGCACTGGGGACCGCACCCCGGCCGAGCGAGGCCGACCTGGAGAAGCTCGCCGCGGACACGATCGCCGCGTGCTCGCGCTTGATCCGCTTCGACACCAGCAACTTCGGCGCCGGCGAGAGCCGCGGCGAGCGGGCCTGCGCCGAATGGGTCGCCGAGCAGATCACCGATGCGGGCTTCGATCCCGTCGTCCTGGAATCGGCTCCGCGCCGCGCCAACACCGTGGTTCGTATCCCGGGGGCCGATCCCGGAGCTCCGGCGCTGCTGGTCCACGGGCATCTTGACGTCGTTCCGGCAGAGCCTGCCGACTGGCAGTCCTATCCCTTTTCCGGTGATGTCCGCGACGGTGCGGTCTGGGGCCGCGGCGCGCTGGACATGAAGGACATGGACGCGATGATGCTCGCGTTCGTGCAGCACCTGGGCCGCACCGGGCAGCGGCCGCCGCGGGACATCGTCATGGCTTTCGTCGCCGACGAGGAGGACACCGGGGACTTCGGCGCGGGCTTCCTGTGCCGCGAGCACCCGGACCTGTTCGAGGGCGTGACCGCCGCGATCAGCGAGTCCGGCGGCCACTCGGTGCACCTGTCCGACGGCGCGCGCCTGTATCCGATCGCGGCGGGGGAGCGCGGCAGCGCGTGGATGACCGTCACGATGCGCGGTACGGCCGGTCACGGCTCGCGGCGGAACGACGACAACGCCATCGCCAAGCTCGCCGCGCTGATCACCCGCTTCGCCGAGTACCGGTGGCCGGTGCGCGTGGTGCCGATCGTCAGAGCTCTGCTGGACGGGCTGTCCGAGCACTTCGGCCGCGAGATCTCGCCGGAGGATCTCAGCGGTCTGGGCGCCGCCGCGCCGTTGCTGGCGGATACGCTGCGCAACTCGGTCAATCCGACGATGCTGCGCGCCGGGTACAAGCACAACGTCATTCCGTCGGAGGCGAGCGTGGCGCTGGATGGCCGCTTGCTGCCGGGGACGGAGGCCGAGTTCTTCGCGACGGTCGACGAGCTGCTCGGTCCGGACGCCACGCGGGTTGGTGACCACAGCTCGCCGGTCAGCGCGGACTTCACTGCTCCGGACTTCGCCGCGATGGCCGCTGCTTTGCGTGCTTTCGATCCCGAGGCGATCGTGCTGCCGTACTGCATGACCGGTGGGACTGATGCGAAGGCTTTCGCCACGATCGGGATTCCGGGGTTCGGGTTCGTTCCGGGGCGCACTCCCGAGGGGTTCGACGCTTGGCAGTACGTGCATGGCGTCGACGAGCGCGTACTTACGGACAGCTTGGCGTTCGGTTCCGGTGTGCTTGCCACGTACCTGCTGACCGACCCCAAGGCGCACGCATGACGTTGCTTCGGCCGCGGGGGCTGAAGCCCGGCGACACGGTCGCGGTGCTGTGTGCGTCCTCGGCTGTGCAAAGCCAGCAGCACTTGGAGACGGGGCTGCGGGCCATGGAGGCTGTCGGGCTCAAGCCGGAGGTGTTCGGGACGGCGCGCGATGGCGGCAGTATGTATGAGTACCTGGCCGGTACCGATGCCGAGCGCGCCGGGGATTTGATACGTGCGTTGAGCGATCCGAAGTACGACGGGGTCTTTCTCGCCTGTGGCGGCTACGGGATGCAGCGCACGCTGGAGCTGATGGACTGGAGCCGGATCGACGCCGCCGCGCCGAAGGTGGTTGTCGGGTACTCCGACGTCACCGCGCTCTTGGAGGCCATCGCGGTCAAGCTCGGGTGGGTTTCGCTGTTCGGGCCGATGGTGGCGTGCAGCGGGTTCTGGCAGGGGACTGACGAGTACGATTTCAAGGAGCTGATGAAGCTTCTCTACGAGCCGTCGGCGGTCCGGCAGCTCACGTTCCCGGGCTCGCGGGCGCTCGTTTCCGGCGTCGCCGAGGGGCTGACCCTCGGCGGGACCGCGACGCTGATCGCGGCGAACTTCGGGACGGACACGTCGTATCCGGTCAGGGACGGGATCCTGTTCCTGGAGGACGTGGACGAGCTGCCGTTCCGCATCGACCGGATCCTCACGCAGATCCGGCGGGCCAAGGCGTACCTCGAAGGCGTACGCGGCATCATCCTCGGCACCTTCACCGAGTGCGGGGATCCCGAGCACATCGACGCGCTGCTCGCCGAGCGCTTCGGGGACCTCGGCGTGCCGGTGCTGGCCGGCGTGAACATCGGGCACAACTGCGAGATGCAGACGTATCCGGTGGGGGTGCGGGCTCGGCTGGATGCTGATGCCGGGACGTTGGTGTTCTTGGATCAGGTGCTGGGTGATCCTTGGGGGGCGGGGCTGGGGGAGTAGGGGTGGGGTCGGGCGGTCGGGGATGGAGGCGCAGGCGGGCCCGTGGGGGTGCGGGCTCGGCAAGGTCCTGGGAGCGCTGCCGGCGGTGAGTGCGGTCGGTCTGTGGTCGCGAATTCCGAGCTCAGCGGGGCGTCCACATCTTGTTCCCTGGACCAACCGCCTCGCAGGTTTTAGATTCGAGCACGGGCGGCTGTACTACTGCAGCGCTTCAGTACAGTGCTCCTCGCCACCAGCATCACAGCGTCACCCGGCTCCGCCACCTCTCGTCCCTGCCACCCAGGAAGGACACTCGCCGTGGCCGCTGCTCGTCGATGGCGCTTTGCCGCGCCCGGAAAAGGAAATCGGGACGATCCGCTGAGAACGCTGATAGCGGGACGTGCCGTGCTTGTGATCACCGTTCTCGCCATACTCTCCGCCGCTACCGGTGCGGTCGCGTTGGCGTCCTCGACAGGGACGTTGAACGAGCCGCCCGCGGTGGCCGACCAGGAGCAGGGCATGGCCTCCGGCGCGCCCTTCCAGGATCCGCCGGATGCGGCCGTGACCAGCGGACCGGACGGCGATCCCACGGTCACGCTCGATGCCCATGACACCGCCTTCGACCTGGCCGGCAAGTGGGCCGTCGGGCAGTCCTACAACGGTTCCTACGTCGCCCCGACCATCCACTTCAGCCCGGGCGCGAACGTGGAGGTGCGCCTGGTCAACCACCTGCCGGTGGCCACCGACGTGCACTTCCATGGGCTGCACATCGATCCGGCGGCCCATTCCGATGACGACTTCGTCTGCATCGCGCCGGGCGACACCTACACCTACCGCCTCGCGATCCCCGCGGATCATCCGCAGGGTACGTACTGGTACCACTCGCACGCGATGGCCACCAAGTGCCCCGGCGGGGTCACCGGGCCGACGTCCGGGATGGCCATGCCCGGGGATGTGGAGAACCAGATCTTCGCCGGGCTGTCCGGGGCGTTGATCGTCGGTGATGACAGGACCCTGTTGCCCGCGCCCTATCAGAACGTCACCACGCACACCTTCGTGCTCAAGGACGTCCAGATCGACAGCGCCGGCGAGATCGTCCAGAACACCGCCTCCACGAAGATCGACTCCGACGCGCCGACCATCCGCCTGGTCAACGGCCAGCTCCGGCCGGTCGTCGCGATGCGCCCCGACGAGACACAGCTGTGGCGCCTGGTCAATGCCGGAGCCGACATCTTCTACCGGCTCCGCCTCGACGGCTACACGTTCACCGTCGTCGGTGAGGACGGAATCCCCGTGGCGCGCATCGCCGAAGCGGACACGCTGTTGCTGCCGCCGGGGAAGCGCTACGACGTCCTGGTCACCGCGAGCAGCACTCCGAGCTCCAGTTGGCTGCGGACCACCGCGTACAGCAACGGCTCTCAAGGGGATCAGTACCCGGATACGGCGTTGGCGAGCCTGACGGTCGGCGGCAGTGCGGTCGACCGGCTTCCGGTGCTCACCGGCGCGGTCCAGACGGCCCCGGCGAGCCTGGCCGGCGCGCCGATCGCGAAGCAGCGCACGCTCGATCTGAGTGAGAGCCCTGACGGGCTCGACTTCTTCCTGAACGGCAAGCAGTTCGACCCGGGCGCCTCGATCTTCCCCGACCCGGCACGCCTGGGGACGGTCGAGGAATGGACGATCCTCAACGAGAGCGGTGAGGACCATCCCTTCCACCTGCACACCAGCAGCTTCCAGGTGATGTCGGTGAACGACACGCCGATGCCGTACACGCACATGCAGGACACCGTCCCGGTGCCGCACGCGGCGGGCGGCATCCCGGGCAAGGTCGTCATCCGCATCCCGATCGCCGACTACACCGGCCGGTGGCTGTTCCACTGTCACATCGGGGCCCATGAGGACAACGGCATGATGAGCTTCCTGAATGTGGTGTCTCAACGCGGGTAAATGAGGACAAGTACAGCCATCGACCCGCCACAGGGACCGGGACCGGCGCTCGCCCGCCGGTTCCGGGCCCGGCACAGCCCCGCGCCCGGCACAGCCCCGCGCCCGGCACAGCCCCGCGCCCGGCACAGCCGGGCCCGGCATAGTCCCGCGCCTGCGTGCCAAGCTCCTTCCATGAGCGAGACCCTGCGTCCCATGACCGTCGCGGACCTGAGCCGGATCCTCGACGAGATGCCCCGCTACTGGGCCGAACGCGACATGCGCGCGGGCCACCACTACCCGCTGGTCCACGAGTTCGGCCCGACCTGCTTCGTCGCCGACTCCCCGGAAGGCATCCGCGGCTACCTGATGGGCTGGGTGAACCCCGAGCGCGTCGGCTACATCCACTTCATCGCCACCCGCGACGACGCCCGCGGCACCGGCCTCGGCCGCCGCCTGCACGAGGAGTTCGCCCGCCTTGCCGCGGCGCGGGGAGCGACCAGCCTGAAGGCGATCACCGCCGTTACCAACACCAACAGCGTCGCCTTCCACACCGCCATCGGCTTCGCCGCGCGGGTCGTCGAGGACTACGCCGGGCCGGGGAAGTCGATGGTGGTGTTCACGCGCGCGTTGTGAGCGCTCGATCCGGTCGCGCGCTACATTGAACTTGCGTCGTTCTTTCGGCGCCGCCGGAGCTGAGAGGCGCTGCAACGGATCCACGGATCCGCCACGCTCGGTCCCGGCGACTTTCCCAAGGGCGCCTCCCTCGTGGAGGCGCACTTCGTGCTTCCCCGAGGTTCCACCACCTCATGCGAAGACGGGAAAGCGAGCATGAAGCACCAACTCCACGAGATCGACGGCCTGCGGTTCGCCGTCGCCGACCTCGAGCTGGCCGAGTACGGCCGCCGCCAAATCTGGCTGGCTGAGCACGAGATGCCCGGCCTGATGGCCCTGCGCGCCGAGTACGCGGCGGCGCAGCCCCTGCGCGGCGCCCGGATCGCCGGCTCCCTGCACATGACCGTGCAGACCGCGGTCCTCATCGAGACCCTCGTCGCGCTCGGCGCCGAGGTCCGCTGGGTGTCCTGCAACATCTTCTCCACGCAGGACGAGGCCGCCGCCGCGGTCGTCGTCGGCCCCGACGGCACGCCGGAGAAGCCCACCGGCACCTCCGTGTTCGCCTGGAAGGGCGAAACCCTGGAGGAGTACTGGTGGTGCACCCGCCAGCTCTTCGACTTCGGCGACGGCCGGGGCCCGGACCTGCTCGTCGACGACGGCGGGGACGCCACGCTGCTGGTCCATCTCGGCGCCGAGTACGAGAGCGCCGGCCGCGTCCCCGAGCCCGAGCCCGGAGATCACGAGGAACGCCACCACATCCTGGCTCTGCTGGCCGACAGCCTGAGGCAGGACGACCGCCGCTTCACGCGCATCGCCGCGGGGCTGCGCGGCGTGTCGGAGGAGACCACGAACGGCGTCGCGCGTCTGTACAAGCTGGCCCGCGAAGGCCGCCTGCTGTTCCCGGCGATCAACGTCAACGACTCGGTCACCAAGTCCAAGTTCGACAACAAGTACGGCATCCGCCACTCCCTGCCGGACGGCCTCAACCGCGCCACCGACGTCATGCTCGGCGGCAAGCTGGCCGTGGTCTGCGGCTACGGCGACGTCGGCAAGGGCGCGGCCGAGGCGCTGCGCGGCCAGGGCGCGCGCGTCGTGGTGACCGAGATCGACCCCATCAACGCCCTGCAGGCGGCGATGGACGGCTTCCAGGTCGCGCGCCTGGAGCAGGTCGTCGCGGACGGCCACGTCTTCGTCACGGCCACCGGCGGCACCGGTGCCATCCGCGTCGAGCACCTGGCCCGGATGCGGCACAACGCGATCGTCGGCAACGTCGGGCACTTCGACACCGAGATCGACCTGGCCGGCCTGGCCGCGCACCCCGGCGTGACGAAGACGGAGATCAAGCCGCAGGTGCACCAGTGGACGTTCGCGGACGGCCACGCGGTGCTCGTGCTCTCCGAGGGCCGGCTGTTCAACCTCGGCAACGCCACCGGCCACCCGAGCTTCGTGATGTCGGCGTCGTTCGCGAACCAGGTCCTGGCCCAGATCGAGCTGTTCACGCGGCAGGACTGGTACACCGACGCGGTGTACCGGCTCCCGAAGCATCTGGACGAGAAGGTGGCGCGTCTGCACCTGGCCGCGCTCGGGGTGGAGTTGACCGAGCTGTCGGCGGAGCAGGCCGAGTACCTGGGCGTCGAGATTGAGGGTCCTTATAAGGCGGAGCACTACCGGTACTGACGGCCGGTGGCCGGCTCGTCGCGGCCTGCGTGCCCGCAGGCTGCGGCGAGCCCCCGAAACTGATTGCACAAGGTGTTCGCATGAACACCGTGGGAATTCTTAGGGTGGCGTGTCGGGTCTTCGCCAAATCAGACCCTTACAGAGCCCCGTTCGGCTTTGCTAGCATCCGCACCTGATCACCCTTAAGCGCCGATCCTCGGCGCGGTGCTCAGCAAGGAGTGCGCATGTCCCTTTCGTCCGTGCTGGCCACACTCGTCGCGGTGCTGGTCTTGGCGAACATCGTGCTGGTCCTCCGCTTGACGGACCGTTGCGCGGACGATCGCCAGGAGCTCGGCGGGGAGGGCGCGAGCAATGCGGCCGCACCACCCCCGGCCGCCCTCGGTGAGCCCGGCACCGTAGCGCCAGACCGGCGAACCTGATAGACAAGGCGTAGACGGCCGCCCGGGAGACCTCCCAGTTCCCGGGCGGCTGTCACCATTTCCGCGCCGCGGCGTCCCGTGTGGTCAGTCCGCGGTCTCGCCGAGCCGGTGCTGCCCCTGGGCGGGCTGCGTCGCCGGGAGGACGGCGTCCGAGGCGAACGCGGCTCCCTGAGCCGGCCGCTCGGGGTGCGTCAGCGACATGATCCAGGTCTGGCCGTCGGCTCCCGTGACGAGGATCTCCCGGTCGGCCCCCGCGAATTCGCCGGCCACGGGCGTGGCGGCCGCGGCGGGCAGCCGCACGGCCGGCGCGCCGGGCAGGCCCCGCACCGGAACGAAGCCCTGCGCGCCGGTGAACGTGTAGGCGACCACCGTGCCGGTGCCGTCCGCGGCCACCAGCTCGTCGGTCCCGTCCGTGCCCGGAACGGCCTCGATCGTCACCGCGCCGGCCAGCACCGGGCTCTGCGGCAGCCCTTGCACGGCCGCCGTGATCGCGGGCTGCGCCTTGACCGCGGCAGCCGGCGCGACCACGGGGTGGGCGCCGGCGCGGGACAGCGGCGTGGGACCGGAACCCGGAACGGGCGTCGTGGCAGCCCCCGGCAGGGAGCCGGCCGGGGAGGTCGCCGCGGCGGGCGCGGCCGGCGCAGCGGGCGCGTTCGGCGCGGCAGGCGCGGCGGGAGTGCCGGCCGGCGGAACCGAGAGCGTGATCAGCTGCGCGTGCCCGGCGGCGTCGATCCCGACCAGCTGCTCCTGCCCGGGCTTGGTGAACACCCCGGCGGTCAGCCGCGTGAAGGTGTTCCACTGCGGACCGCTGACAGCACCCTGATCCACCGCCTTGCCGGTGGCGTCGAAGGCGTAGAGGTGCGCGCTGCCGTCCTTGCGGATCGCGAGCAGCTGGACCGCACCGGCCTGGCCGGTGAAGTGCCCCGCCACGAGCGAGGTGACGTCGGTGAAGCCGTCGGCGACCGGCTGGGGCACGCCGAAGGTCCCGTCGGAGACCCACGGGTACCGCAGCAGCCGCCCGGTGGCGTCGACCGCGACGAGGTCGGCGTGCCCGGCGGTGGCCGAGGGGAGCACGGCCCGCGGTCCGGTGGCCGCGCCGGTGACGGTCACGATCACCGGCCCCCACGTCACCGTCTGCCCCTCGCGATTGGTCACCGCGACCTTGATCTGGTGCTGGCCGGCGGTCAGCGTCGAGGTGTCCAGGTTCAGCAGGTTGCTGGTGGTCATCGGCTCGGACTGGTCGACGCCGTCCAGCGTCAGCGTCTCCGTGGCCAGGTCCGAGGCCGGGGCCGCGCCGATGCCCAGCGGCACCGTGCCCGACAGCAGCGGCGCGTTCGGGGCCGCGACGGCCACGGTCAGCCGGTGGTTGGTGACGTTGACCGTGACCGGGGCCGACAGCTGCGAGATGGCGCCGTCGTCGGCCAGCGCCTGCGCGGTGATGACGTGCGGGCCGTCCGGCAGCGTCGTGGTGTCCAGCGGCAGCAGCGCGCCGCCGGGGGCGTTGTCGATGGCCTGGCCGGACTTGCCGTCGACCCAGTACTGCATGCGGACCGCCGGATGCGCCGGGTCGGCGTCGGCCGAACGCACCGTGATGGTTCCGGAGGCCAGTCCGTTCACGGTGTTCGTGGTCACCGTCGGGGCCGGCGGCGGCGGGTTGATCGCCGTGTCCGGGGCCGCGGTGCCGGTCGCGTTCAAGCCGCCGAGGACGCCGCCCTTCGGCATCCGCCAGCCGGGGTTGTTCGGGTTGACCGCGCCGAGGCGCCAGAACTGCGCGGCGGCCGGCGGCGTCCAGTCGTGCACGCCGACGAGCTCCTTGATGAGCGGCTCGCCGACCCAGTTGGAGTCCACGACCGTGTAGCTGCCGTCCCCGTGGTTGGACAGGACGATCGCCGTGTGCAGCGGATTGGAGTTGTCGTGGTCGCCGATCTGGATGATGTCGCCCTCGGCCGCGCTGGCCGGCGCCACCGGCACCGCGCCGACCGAGCTGAATCCGACCTGGTAGTTGCCGCCCGGGTCGACCGGCCAGATCTTCCCGCCGCTGGCCAGCGACACGACGCAGTCCACGAACTCGCGGCACTGGCCGGAGCGGAAGCGGTTGGCGTCCACGCACGCCTGGCCGCCCCAGCGGCCGACGTAGGCCAGCGCGGTGGTGGCGATCAGGGAGTTGTCGAACTGGCCCGCGCCGGCCGCCGGGTGCTTGGGCACCGGCACCGGGTCCGGCGGCGGGGTGTAGGGCGCCGGGGCCGGGGTCGGCGGGGCCGGCTTGACCTTCGTGGGCGTCGGCGACGGCTTCACCGTCGGCGGCGTGGACGGGGCCGGCTTGGTCGTCGGGGGCGCCGACGTCGGCGGGGGCGGCGGCGTCGGGTCCGAGCTCGGCGGCGCGGAGGACGGGGGTGTCGAGGAGGTGGGCGGCGTCGGGGTGGGAGTCGGCGTGGGCGTCGGGGTCGGCGTCGGGGTGGGGGTCGGCGTGGGCGTCGACGTCGAGCCCGTTGCGGACGACGTCGGATCCGGCTGGCTCGACGACGCGGACGGAGCGGCCACCGGCGACTGACCACCGGACGGGGTCGCGTCGGCCTGTGCGCTGACGGTGGTCGCCACCGAGGCGGCGCTGACCATGGTGGACACCGCCATCCCGGCTATGAGGCGGCGGCGGACTCGTCGGGCCCTGGCATTCTTCGACATGACCAAAATTTCTACCAGCTGTGGGGCGACAATACGACGTACAAAACGGGTCGAAGACGTATCGGGACGATGACAGGCGCCCCGAGCCGAAAAGCGGGCGCCTGTCAAGGCCTGGGCGCGCACCAATCTCGAAGAGCCGCCTCACAGGGTTCTCCGCTAGGCTCTCCCGGGTGGTTGAAGAACATCAGGCCTCGAAGACCGGCGGACCCACCGAGTCCGCCGCGACCTCGGCGAACACCGCGATCAGCGAATTCGCCGCGCCCGCTTCGCCCGCCGTGACCAGCGCGCACCCCGGGGCCGGCAGTGGGGAGAACATGGACGTCGTCGACACCATCGACAGCACGCTGATCCCCGGCTGGGTCCCGCCGGAACTGGACACCACCAGGGCCCACACCGCCCGCATCTACGAGTACCTGCAGGGCGGCATGCACTACTTCGACGTGGACCGCGAGGCGGCGGAGACCGCGCTGCGGCACGTCCCCCAGGCCCGCGAGATCCTCCGGGAGAACCGCGCGTTCCTCAACCGCGCGACCCGCGTCCTGGCCGCCGCCGGCATCACGCAGTTCCTCGACCTCGGCAGCGGCCTGCCCGGCACCGACAACCTCGGCGACGTGGCACGCCGGGCCCATCCCGACGCGCGCATCGTGTTCGTGGACTACGACCCGATGGTGGCCGTGCACGGCCGCGCCCTCGTCGCGGCGGCCGACCCCGCGCACACCGCGGTGGTCGAGGCGGACGTCCGGCGGCCCTGCGACGTGCTGGCCGACCCGGAGCTGCGGCGCGTCCTGGACCTGGAGCGGCCGGTGGCGATCGTGATGAACTCGCTGCTGCACTTCATAGCCCCGGAGGACGACCCGCACGCGATCGTGGCGCAGTTCATGGCCGCGGTCCCGGCCGGCAGCGCACTGGTGGTCTCGCACATCACCGACGGCGGCAAGCCGATGCAGGCCGAGGCGGCGGTGCGCGCGTGGGACCAGGCGACCTCGAACATGTACATGCGCACCGAGGAGGAGATCACGGCCCTGTTCGCGGGGATGGAGATCCTCGAACCGGGAGTCGTGCCGCGGCCGCTGTGGCGGCCCGACGGGGAGGTGCGCGAGGACTGGGAGGAGATATGGGGGCTCGTCGGGGTGGGGATCAAGAAGTAGCGGCCGGCGGTCGATAGAGCTGGGAGCCGGGAGCCGGTCAGCGAAGCGGCAAAGTCAGCGAACCAGCGGCAACCGCTCGCCGCCGAAGTCCGCAGCCATCGGCGAACCAGCAGTTACCGCTCGCCGCCGGAACCCGCAGTCATCGGCGAACCAGCGGCAACAGCGCGCCGCAGAGGCCCGCAGCCATCGGCGAACCAGCAGTTACCGCTCGCCGCCGGAACCCGCAGTCATCGGCGAACCAGCGCCAACCGCGCGCCGCCGAGGCCCGCAGCCATCGGCGAACCAGCAGCTACCGCTCGCCGCCGGAACCCGCAGTCATCGGCGAACCAGCGGCAGCAGCGCACCGCCGAAGCCGCCACCCATCAGCGAAACCGCCGCCGACCCGATTAGCCGTTCACCTCCACCAGCTGCCGCCCCACCACCGTCAGCTCGTGCCGCACGCTCTTCCCGTCCCGCGTCGTCGACACCAGTCCCGCGTTGCGCAGCAGGGTGGCGTGGTGGGAGGCCATCGGCGCCGAGATCCCCAGCCGCCGGGCCAGGCCCGAGGTCGAGGCCGGCACCCGCAGGCTGCGCAGCACGGCCGCGCGGCCCGCGCCGAGCAGAGCCGCGAGGTGGTCCTCGGGCGCGGTGTACGGCTCGTCGAGGTCCGCGGTCGGGTAGATCACCACCTGCGTGCCGTCCGCTCCGGGCCCGCCGTGGGCCCGCTGCTGGCCGAACAGGCACGGCGCCAGGATGAGGCCGCGGCCCGGCCCCCCGGGCGCTGTGCGGGGCCGCCAGGTGATATCAGAGTGCAGATTCGTCAGCATCGGGAGCGTGCCGTGCTGCTGGATCTGGCTCCGGCGCATCGAGACGTCGCGCTGCAGCCGTTCGGCGATCGCCGGCCAGTCCGGCATCAGCGTGGCGCGATAGAGCGCCAGCAGGCCGTCGACCACCGCGCGCAGCGACGCGTCCTCCTGGTTGCGCAGTCCGCGGATCAGCCGGTCGGCCTCGTCGGTCCGCACCGGCGTCGTGGCCAGGCGGTAGCCCAGTAGATGCGGGGGAGTGGCGCGCAGCTGGTCCAGTTCCTGCTCGAAGGTCGGTGAGGCCGCGCCGTCGCCGGCGATCGCCAGCGGGAGGAACGCCGGGGCGTCCGGGTGCGCGCGGTTGATCAGCGGGACCAGCTTGCCCGAGCCCAGGCTCACCTGCCGCCGCGCTTTGGGCCACCACCGCTGCCGCCACGGTGACTGCCGGCTGCACGGACCGTCGTGCACACCGTGGATCAGATGTCCGAGCGGCGACACGACGAAGCGGACCCGGTTCAGGTCCCCGGTGCCGTAGTCGATGGTCTCCACCGCGTCGAACCTCCGCCTCCGGTCGCCTTCAGTCGTGCACACCAGTGCGCACCTGTCAATGGTTTGCGTATGCGGCGCAATCCAGTGACAGTACCGGGTCCGTGCGCGATGATCTGGACTTCCGGGATGACGGCTGCGCCGCCCCGGACATGGGGGAGCGGTGAGAAGCGGGGGGCGGCGTCCCGGGTCGCGGACGAGGAGGGACGCCGCACTCACCGCAGCGCGATTTCATCTGGATGGACGCCGTCTTTCGGGGGCGTCGACGCCCCTGCCGACGGCGGTCAAGCGGTCAGTTCTGCTCTGCCATCACATGTCGCGCCCCTCGGACGAAGTCCCCGTCGATGGCGGTCTTGACGGTGTACCGCAACGTCTGCGGCGCGGTGGCCTCCAGCGTGTCGGCGGCGGCCGCGGCGGCCCGCGCCTCCAGGACGGCGGCCACCATCGTCGCGCTCTCCACCCTGCTCAGCGCCTCCTGTTCGCGGCACAACAGCGCGGCGGCGTAGTACACCATCGCGCCGGGGTGGGTGATCGGGTGCTCAAGGCGGTAGGCGATCTGCTCCGCGAGCCGCCCCAAGGGTTCAGCGGGATACCGCTCGGCCAGATGGCGGCACAGTTTGGCTGCTCTGACCAGGTCCTCGGCGCTGACGGCCGTGGCCGGCCGCAAGCGTTCGTCGTCATCGGCCGGCAGCATGACCGCCAGCTGGTGGGCGAAGTCGTCGCGGTGGATGCGCCGGTCGGCGTAGCCGTAGCGGCCCGCGGTGAGGACTTCGATACCGGTCATCTCGATCTCCCATTCCTCGCGCTTACGGAGATACCTCCATCATCGCGCCGCCACGCGGACGGCGCCCCCGAGTCAGGTGCGTGACCAGGACCCGCGCGCTCCCGCAGCCGGCGCACCGGCCCTGGGTCAGGGGCGAGGGGGTGCGGTGCCCGTCGAGGAAGAAGGCGGACTGGATCACTCCGGCGCTGTCGTGCACGCGCCGGATCTCGTAGCCTTCCTGCCACGCGTGGCCGCAGCCCCGGCACAAGAAGGAGTACGACTCCCGGATAGGTGCGTCCCGCACGCTCTACGACCTCCCCACGCCGCTGTTTCCCTCAACCATTGCATTATGCAATGGTTCAGTCTTCGGCGGCAATGCGATAGCTTCGGGAGCGTGGAGTCGGACACGGAAGAAGTGGTCGCGGCGGTCCTCGCGGCATCGCGCTTGATCGTCGGCATGTCGGCGCGCGCCCTGGCCGACGTCGACGACTCGCTGACCCTCCCCCAGCTGCGCACGCTGGTGGTCCTGGCCGACCGCCCGCCGATGAAGCAGGCCGACCTGGCCGCCGAGCTCGGCGTGAACCCCTCGACCGTGCTCCGGATGGCCGACCGCCTGGCCGCCGCCGGCCTGATGGCGCGCCAGCCCAACCCGGACAGCCGCCGCGAGCAGCTCCTGAGCCTGACCACGGCGGGCGGCGACCTGGTCCACCGGGTCATGGAGCGGCGCTCCGAGGAGGTCACGGCCCTGGTCAGCCGCCTGACGCCGACCGACCGCTCGGGCCTGGTGCGCGGCCTGCGCGCCCTGGCCGAGGCGGTCCCGGAGACGCTGTACCCCGACTCCCCGGACCACCCGGGCCTGCGGCTCGGCTAGCGCCCACAAGCTTTCGCTTGACGCTCATGCCAGGTTCACCGGCGTCGCCGATCGTCGGAATACATGTGCACTGATGGCTATTGCGAGCACAACGTCGCACCGCTGCCCGAGCCGGCCGAACCTGCTGCCTCCGGCCTTTCCCGCCGGGGCGTCCTGACGGTCGGCGCCGCCACCGCGGCGCTCACCCTGGGCCCGATGACCTTCGCCCACGCCGACGCCGGCACCCCGGCCGACGGCACCCAGGTCACCCAGACCATCGCCGGCCACCTCGACACCGGCGCCGCTGACTTCGTCTACCTGCCGGTGCGGATCCCGGCCGGGGTGAAGCAGATCGACGTCTCCTATTCCTACGACCACCCCGCGGTGGTCCCGGGCGACAAGACGAACTCCTGCGACATCGGCATCTTCGACGAGCGCGGCACCGCCCTCGGCGGTCCAGGCTTCCGCGGCTGGTCCGGCGGCTTCCGCACCGCCTTCTCGATCAGCGCGAGCGACGCCACCCCCGGCTACCTGCCCGGCCCGGTCAACCAGGGCACCTGGCACATCGTTCTGGGCCCCTACCAGGTGGCGCAGGTCGGCATGAACTACCAGGTCCAGGTCACCCTGACCTACGGCAAGCCCGGTACGGCGTTCGTGCCGAACTACCCGCCGACCCGCGCCAAGGGCCGCGGCCGGGCCTGGTACCGCGGCGACTGCCACCTGCACACCGTGTACTCCGACGGCAAGCGCCTGCCCGGCGAGGTCGCGGCCGGTGCCCGCGCGGCCAACCTGGACTTCATGGTCTCCACCGACCACAACACCAACTCCTCGCACGCCGTCTGGGGCCAGTACGCCGGCCCGGACCTGCTGATCATCACCGGCGAGGAGGTCACCACCCGCAACGGCCACTGGGTCGCGATGGGCCTGCCGGCCGGCGAGTGGATCGACTGGCGCTACCGCAGCCGCGACGACGCCTTCCCGCGCTTCGCCCGCGAGGTGCGCAAGCACGGCGGCATCGTCGCCCCGGCGCACATGTACTGCGCCTACGTCGCCTGCCAGTGGAAGTTCGGGTTCGACGACGCCGACGTCACCGAGGTGTGGACCGGCCCCTGGACCTACGACGACGAGCACGCCGTGAGCACCTGGGACCAGAAGCTCGGCGAGGCGGTCCGCTCCGGCACCCGCTGGCTCCCGGCCGTGGGCAACAGCGACGCGCACAGCGTCCCGCAGGTGATCGGCCTGCCGCACAACGTCGTGTACGCCGACGACCTGCGCACCGACGCGGTGATGGACGGGTTCCGCGCCGGCCGCGCCTGGATCGCCGAATCCAGCTCGGTCAGCCTGGACTTCACCGTCACCGGCGCCGGCAGGCAGGCCGGCATCGGCGAGACGCTCAAGGCCCCGGCCGACGCCCCGGTCGACGTCCGGCTGGAGGTGCACGGCGTCCCGAACGGCACCGTGCGCCTGATCACCGACGAGGGCCAGATGTTCCAGCAGTCGCTGGACGCGGCCGGCGACGGCGTCGTCGTGTGGCGCACCACGCCCTCGCTGGCCGCCTACGTCCGCGCCGAGGTCCGCCACCCGATGGCCGACGGCACCCCGGGCCAGGGCAACACGATGGGCGACGCCCTGCTGTTCGGCCCGATGGCCGCGCTGACCAACCCGGTGTTCATCAAGGAGACGCGCGGCTAGCGCCGGCGCGTTCTGCTCGGCATGTCACGGCCGGTGTCGTCGTCTCGTCTCGAGAGTGAGAAACGACACCGGCCGTACGGCTTCCAAGGAGCGAACCATGAACACCGACGACCTCACCGCCCTCGACCGCGTCCAGTCCGCCGCCAACAGCGGCGACCTGGATCTGGTCCTGCGGCTGATCGACGAAGTCTGCGCCCCCGACATGATCGTGAGCACCCCGCTGAAGCTTCAGGTCAGCGGCGCCGAGGCGCAGAAGATCGTCTTCCGCAAGCTGCTCGCGGCCTTCCCCGACCTGCACATCCACACCGAGGACCGGCTCGTCGACGGCGACAAGGTCGTCTACCGCAACGTCGTCACCGGCACCCATCAGGGGACGTACCTCGGCGTGGAGCCGACCGGGAAGAAGATCACGTACAACGAGATCTTCATCGTGCGGCTGGACGGCGAAGGACGCATCGCCCAGACGTGGGGCGTGGTCGACACCGCCGCGCAGATGCGTCAGCTGGGACTGATTCCCGACATCAAGCATTAGACGCTTTTTGCCATCAGGAAGGAACCTTCCCATCGATCACCGCGTCGATATCGGTATGCAGCAAGCAAAGCCGTCCCGCGATCGCCGGCCACTCGGCGAGGATCATTGCCGACTGCAAGAGGATCATTGCCGACGACGACAGGAAAGGTGAGCGCTCCGCAACGCCGAGTGATCCCGGAGTGGATTCCGGGTGAACTGTGTTGCATCCGCCCGGGAAAACGAGTGGTCGTCGTCCGCCGGGACATATGGGGTTCGGCGCGGGTGGTGGCGCTTGTGTCAAGCTGTAGGCAGCGATACGGGTTGATGGGACGGTGTGGCCTTGCTGGGGCGTGGACGAGGGACGGACCCGCAGTGGATCACCCAGGAGTTCGCGAAGGCGGAAGACCTGGCCGCTGTGGGTCAGCAGGAGCGGGCTCGCGACAGGTACGCGCGCCTGGCCCGCCGTCTGGCCTCCGCCCCTGAGGATTTGCAGCACTATCGGGGTCTTGCCCTGCTTGGTGAGGCCGAGACCATCCTCTCGATGGGGATCTTCACCGACGCGATGGTGCGCTTCCGGGAGGCGTATCCGCTGCTCCCGGAACCCTTTCGGCAACTGCCGCGCTGGCTGGTGCGGCAGTTCGCCGAGGAGCGCCTGCGCGCCGAGGACGGCGACCTGAAGCCGATCATCGACTTCCTGAAGGCGATCACGTACGGCCTGGAGCCGGGCGACGAGGACACCGCGATCCGCACCGTCATGTGGCTCCAGCGGGCCTGCTCGACCGGACCCGCCGCGCAGCGCGAGGCCACGGCGCGGGCGGCGATGGCCGCGCTGCCCGGCGTGGACTGGCCGGTGATGGCGCTGACCACGATGATGCGCCGCGACGGCCGGGTGAAGGAGGCCGAGGACATCCTGGCCGCCGCCGTGCCCGGCGGCAGCGGCGAGCTGTGGTTCCGGTGGGGCATCCAGCTCAGCACCCTGCTTCGCTACGACGACGCCATCTCCGCCTACGACGAGGCGTTCCGCCGCGGCACCGGCCCGGCCTCGCCCTGGTCGCGCGGCGCGTGGCTGCGCCCGGAGGCGCTGCTGTTCCGCGGCCTGGCGCACCAGCAGATGGGCCGGACCGACCAGGCCGAGGCCGACCTGCGCACCGCGTCGCAGTACGCGCCGCAGGACCCGCGGATCCACTACTCGCTGGGCCGTCTGGCCGTTCAGCTCGGCGCGGACGACCTGGCCTGGAACCACTTCAGCAACTCGCTGGCCGTCGAGGCGGCCTTCGCCCCGGCGCGCCTGGGCCTGGCGCTGCTCCGGGAGCAGTCCGGACGCCCCGCCGAGGCGATCGCGCACTATCAGGCGGCGCTGCGGCACGACGCGAATTCGCGTGCCGCGCGTATTCGGCTCGGTGCCGTACTTCTGGCTGCCGGCCGCCGCAAGGAGGCCCAGGGCCTGCTGGAGCCGGAGTCCGGGCAGTCGTCCTACTGGGGCGGCATGGCCACGTTCCACTACGGGCTCGCGCAGCTGCGCGCCAACAACCCGGCCGGCGCCATCGACACCTGGGACCGGCTCGGCACCACCGAGCTGCGGGACTGGACGGCCGTGGCCCGGGACCGCGAAGCGCGCAAGCGTCTCGGCAGCGACCCGACCGCCGCGCGGTTGCAGTGGCAGATCGCGTACTTGGACTCACCCGACGTCATCGAGCACCGAATAGCGCTGCGGGAAGCCGCGCTGCGCGAAGCGGCGTGGATGCTGATGGCCGGACGGGACATTCCCGACAATCGCGAGAAAGCGGCTGTGGCGCTCGATCTGGCCGCGTCGCTGCCGGTCTCCGACCGCGTCGACGGCCTGCGCGGCCGGCAGAACCGGCTGCGCGCCCTGGTCGATCTGGCCGGCGGCGCCACGACGAACCTGGAAACGTTCCTCGATGTCGAAGGCCGGATGCGCGACCGCTGCCACCTCGCGGTGGCCGCTCTGCTCGACGACCGGATCGAGGACGCCGAGGTCCTGCTCGCCGAACTGCCCGAGGACCCGGACTGCGACCCCTCGGTCGCCCGCGCGCGGGCGCTGTACGCCGAGCGCACCGGGCACTGGTACGACGCCGTGCGGTGGTATCAGCGGTTCCTGGGCAACGACGTCGCCGACGGGGCCGTCGGACCTCGGGAAGCTGTCGCCGACGCGGACGGCCGGGCCGAAGCCGAGCCCAAGCTCCGGGACGACGACACCCAGAGCCTGGACATCCAGGAGATCGCCAACGCCGGACCTCTGGTCGCCGCCCAGCGGCTGGCCGCCGAAGCCGAGCCCGACGAGGAGGACCCGCCGCTGCCGTGCGTGGCGGTGTCCGACGTCGAATGCGGCAAGGACGCGATCGGCTCCTGCGGCGGATGCGGCCGCGAAGGCTGCCACACGCACCTGTTCCGTCCCGGGGGCACCGCCTCCTACCGTTGTGAGAAGTGCGCCGGGCCGGCATTGCAGTCGCTGCTGTACGCGGCCCGCAAGGCCGGGGCGCCGGACGAGGCCGAGCTGACGCTGACCGCCTGGGCCGACGCCCTGGGCAGCAGCGCCCTGGCCCGTCCGCTGCGCCGCCAGCTGGCGCTGATGCGGGCCGAGGCCGGCGACCTGGACGGTGCCCTGGCCCGGCTGCCCGCAGACGCCGACACCGAGGCCGTCGAGCTGCTCATCCGGCGCGCCGCGTCGGCGATCGAGCGGGGCGAGCCGTACCGGGCGCTCGGCGATCTGCGGCACGCGCTGAAGATCCAGCCGGACCAGCCGGAGGCGCTGGCGGCCCTGGAGGCGCTGTCGGAATATTCCGCGCGTCAGCATGCCGACGAGGGACGTCACGAAGAGGCGTTCTCGGGGTATCTCGCCTTGGTGCGCGAGGACCCGACGAACGCCCGGCTGCTGCACGCGCTCGGGCTGTCCGCGTACCAGCTCGCCCGGACCGGGAACCGGGACGAGCACTGGATGTGGACCATCGGCTGCCTGGTGACGGCGTTGTACGCGCCGGACTTCTGGGCGCAGGTGGTCGGGGTCGGCGACGTCGAGGCGGAGCGCGAGCAGATCGCGCGGAGCCGGGGCCCGGTGCTCGACGAGCTCAAGAACGACCTGCGGTTCGCCGACCTGGCGGCCTACCGGGGCGGCGACGAGGTGGACGCCTGGAGCGTGCGGCTCGGGATGGATGTCTTCGCCTGCGAAGCGGATCCGGAGGTCAGCCCGACGCTGGACGCGCTGCTGCGTCAGCAGCCCGAGACGCCGGCGCTGGCCGAGTGGCGCGAGCTGGCGGACGCGATGCACGCGGTCGATCCCGACGCCGCCGAGGACGACGAGACGGCGCGGATCAGTGCGCTGTACGGGCCTTTCGGACCGCAGTACTTCCTGTATGAGTCCGGCAAGTTCGAGGCGGCCATAGCGGCTCTGGACACGGTCGCGGAGGAAGACCGCGACGAGGCCTGGACGGCGTTGCTGCGCAAGACGCTGGTCATGCGCGGTATGGAGCTGCATCTGGACGAGCAGTGGGGTCCGGCGCTGGAGTGCATAGCCCGGGCCGCGCTGCTGGTGCCGGATGAGAAGCCTGACGCGGTGTGGGTGGAGATCGCCGCCGAGTCGGGGCTGAACGCGGCGCGTGAGCTGATGCGGCGTGCCGAGGAGGGCGAGAGCCCGGTTTCGGTGGATGCCACGGCGACGGTGAACATGGCGGTCACCGGGGCCGCGTTCATCGCCGATGCCACCAAGACGGTGAACATCGCGGCTGCCGGTTTGTCCGGTCGGGCTCCGGATGCCGCGGGTGGGGTCGGGGGCGGTGCTGCCGGTGCTGGTGCCGGTGCCGGTGCAGGGGCTGGGGCCGGCGGCGACGGTGATGTGCCCGGGCCGGTCAGCATGCTGCAAAGCGTGGTGGACGTGCTGGAGCGGGCGTTGTCCGTCGCTCCGGACGTCGCGGAGTTGCGGAGCGAGTTGGGTATCGCGCATATGCGGCGTACTCGTGAGCTGCGTTCCCAGGTCCAGGATTACGTGCTGGCGCTTTCGCACGCGCGGCGTGCGGTCGACATGCGGCCCGACGACGAGGAGGCCGCGGCGCTGCTGGAGGTGGTGCTCGCCGAGCGGGCCGGTTCGCTGACACGGCCGGGGCCCGACGGGGACCTGCTGGAGGCGGTGCAGTGGTGGCAGGAACTCGGCGAGATGGATCCGTCGAAGACCGCGTACCAGACCGGGCTGTCGCAGGCGTTGAAGCTGCTGGCGTGCTCGGCGGCGCTGGCCGACCGGCGCGCGCTGGCGCTGGACCGCATGGCGTGGGCGCTGCTGGCCGACCACACCTGGACCGGCGACGCCGACGCCGAGGCGCCGCGCGAGATAGCGACCCTGCTCATCGCCGACGCGATGGACGAGCGCAACCAGCGTCCCTTCCACCATCGCGCACATCGCCTGCGCACCGCGCTTGCGTATCGCGACACGAAGGAACTCCGCGACCTGATGATCGCGTTGTGGAAGAACGAGGCCAGTTTTCAATACGAGACTCGCCACTACGGCTTGTGCGCGGCGCTGCTGGAGGAGGCCCTCCAGCTCGGCGAGGGCGGCAGCCTCGGAGACCCCGAGGCCACGATGCTCATACCGCGCATTTCGCAGAACGGCGACCCTCGAGCCGGAGGATCACAGCAACCCTTCCACTGGCACCGCTACCCGCGGGCCCGCGCCCTGCTGAAGCGTACGGTGGACCACTTCCCCGACGACGACGAGCTCCGGGAACTCCACGCCCGAAGCACCGCCCCCGAAGACCCCGCGAGCACCTGATGCTGTTGAACGAACCGACACCCCACCAGACGCGCCCCGCCGCGGCCACCGCCGCCGCGGCCGGAAGCACGCGCGAACTGCCCCCCGTCGAGGTCGACGGCGCGCCGACGCCAGCGCGCGCGAGTAGCGCGCAGGCGGACACGGTCGCTTTCACGGCGGTGGATGCGGGGAGCGCGAACGGGAATGGTGCGAGTAGTGCCAACGGGAGTAGCGCGAATGGGAGTAGTGCGAATAGCGCGAACGGGAGCAGCGGCGCGACGGACAGCGAGGTGAGCGCCGCTGCGGAGGACGGCGAGTCGCCGAGCATATCGAGTGCGCAGGCCCCGACGGTCGGCATCGTGACGGTGGGCGAGAGCCCCGACGTCCTCTCGACGGTCGCGCTGGACGTGGACGCGGTGAAGCGCGCGCTCGCCGAGGGGCGCGCCGGGGCGGATGCGACGGACACGGTCTCGCTCGATGTGGAGGGGGTGAAGCAGGCTCTCGCGGAGGAAGCCGGCGGCGATGCTCTGGCCGAGACCACGCAGCTCGCCACTTCCATAGCCGACGCTGAGATATCGGCCGACGCCACGCCCGCCGAGACTGACGCCGACACCCGCACCGACACCGACACCCGCACCGCCACCGAGCCTGTCGCCGACAGCGACACCGAGCCTGTCGCCGACAGCGACACCGAGCCTGTCGCCGAAGACGCGCAGGGCAGCGATCCCTCCAGCGCCGAGAGCTCGAATGGCGCCGGCAGTGCGACCGACTACGAGAGTGCCAGCTCCGAGGGCTCGAGCGACAGCGGTTCCGCTAGTGCCCCCGCGCAGTCCAGCTCTCCGGATGGTGCCGGTCCCTCGGCAGACTTCGAGGACAGCACCTCCGAGAGCTCGAATGGCACCGACCCCGGCGCCGACACTTCCACCGGCGCGGGCACCTCCGCCGGGCCCGCTGCCGACACTTCCGCCAGCGCCGCCGCCACCTCTGCCGCCGCCACTTCCGCTGGCGCCGACACTTCCGACGGCCCCGCTGCCGACACTTCCGCTGGCGCTGCTGCCGACACCTCCACCGACCTAGTCCCTGCCGCCGATCCCTCCACCGACCTGGTCCCCGCTCCCAGCACCGAGCCCGAGCAGTCCAGCGGCGCCTA
>Ga0207695_10001544_pt1 | contig 37922 bp, 36 predicted proteins | sample KBSC54metaG_FD_184354 | JGI IMG/M metagenome (GOLD analysis project Ga0207695, IMG submission 184354) | Corn rhizosphere microbial communities from Kellogg Biological Station, Michigan, USA - KBS C5-4 metaG (SPAdes) (version 2) | ecosystem: Host-associated > Plants > Roots > Rhizosphere > Soil... | reverse complement strand
TGAGGCCGAGCCGGAGTCCGAGTCCGAGTCCGAGTCCCAGGCCCAGGCCCAGGCCCAGGCTAAGGCGGAGGCTGAGGAGTCTGCGGGTTCTGATGCGTCCGACGCCTCCGCGGATTCCGCCGACTTTGTGGACTCTGTTGTTCCAGCGGACTCTTCCGGCACCGACGATTCCATCGCCGAAGTCATCGACGTGGTCTCAGAAGCCGTGGACGTCGAGCCGACATATAAATCCCTGGAATCGGAATCCGAGAAGATCGCCGAACCCGCCGTCGCGGCCGTTTCCGTGATCCCCGACGAATCGCTTTCCGAGGATCCGCTGGCGGCGGTCTGGAACGGCCGTTACGAGAAGAACCGCTGGCTCCCCGTGATCACGGCTCTGACATTGTTCCTGCTGATCAAGCGCAGGCGGCGCCACCGCGCCGACAACGCGGGCGCGGATTCATCATTTAGGATGGAATAGCCCTCAGATAGCTGCCTTGAGTGGACCTCGGCTCGTACATTGGCGCGCAAGTCGGTACATCACACCGGATGCCTGGACGCCGGGCAGACCCGCGCGGCGGCCAGTGACGCAGCAGCACATCGAGGAGCACCAGCAGCATGTATGTCGAGGGATGGAACGTCCACCGGGTCATCCGGCCCGCCCGCCTCGCCAACGCCGTCGTCGAGCGGCTGCTGCTGCGCATACTGGAAGGCGAGTTCCCGCCGGGCACGGATCTGCCGCCGGAGGCGGCGCTCGCGGCCGAGTTCGCGGTCAGCCGCACCATTCTGCGCGAGGCGCTCAAGGCCCTGGAGGAGAAGCGCGTCCTGCGCATCCGCCACGGCCGCGGCACCACGGTCCGCCCCAAGGGCGAGTGGAACCTGCTCGACCCCCTGGTCCTGACCGTCCAGCTCGAGTACGAGTCCTCCCCGGAACTCGTCGCCGAACTCGGCGAGGTCCGCACGGCCCTGCTCACGCTGATGGCCGAGCTGGCCGCCCGCCGCATCCACCCGCTCCAGCGCGAACAGCTGGCCGCGGCCCTGGAGCGCATGCGCGCCGCCGACAGCGACCCCGGCCCCTTCCACGAAGCCGCGATGGCCTTCACCCGCACCCTGGCCGAGGCCGCGGGCAACGAGGTGGCGCGCTGCGTCATCGAGACCATCGACGTGCCCTATGCGGGCCAGGAGGACAACCCGGCCAAGCTCGCCGAGACGATGAAACTCAGGCTCCTGCTGGCCGAGGCCGTCCACGCCACGGTCGCCGCGGGCCCCGGAGCCCCGGCCGGCTCACTCCCGGTCCCGTCCCCGGCCCCGGCCGCGACGGCACCCGCCCCCGGCACCCCGGTTTCGCCCCCCGCGACCGCCCCGGGAGCACAGCCGCTGCGCCAGGGCCAGGTCGCGACGGTCCCGCTGGGCCGGCACGGCGTGCGCCCTCCGATGCAGTCGGCCCGGGTGTAGTCGGAGGCAGGCCAGCCCTCCTGCTGATCGGGGGATCGAAAGTGAAGAGCGCGCATACAGCCCCGCCGGATTGACCGATCCTGCGGGGCTTTTGCGTTGGCTGATATAGGGCTGCCCGTCAATACCCGCACGACGCCGCCGACCCCACCTCGATACCGTTCGAGCAGTCGAGAGGGAGGAGCGGCTCATGCGGCCGATGCTGTTGATCGATGTGGACGGACCGCTGAACCCCTATGCGGCCAAGCCGACCCGGCGTCCCGAGGGCTACACCACGCACCGCTTGTCGCCTCCCACCTGGTTCGAGGAACGGAAGTCGGTCATGGCTCTGCTGGGTATGCCCGATGCGCGGATCAAACCCCTGCGCGTCTGGCTCAACCCCGGCCACGGCCCCGCTCTGGCCGCCCTCCCCTTCACCCTCGTCTGGGCCACCACCTGGGGGCACGAGGCGAACGAATACATAGGCCCGGTCCTCGGCCTCCCCGAACTGCCGGTCATCGCCTGGCCCGAGGAGCGCGACATCCCGGACGGCGGCCTCTTCTGGAAGACGCCCGAGATCGTGGCATGGGCCGAGGGCCGTCCCTTCGCCTGGATCGACGACCAGATCACCGACGTGGACCGCGACTGGGTCCGCGCTCACCACGACGGTCCCGCGCTGCTCCACCAGGTGGACCCGGCGGTAGGCCTGGTCGCCGAGGACTTCGAAGCGCTGGCGGCGTGGGCCGAGGCCGTGAACTGAACGCTAAGCGAAGCGGCCTTCTTTCTGTGGAACCGCTTCATATCGGCCCGCGATCAGGAGCGCCCGCGCTAGGCACGCCGCGGCTCCTGTACTAAGCAGCGCCCGCGCAATGTTCCACGTGTTCCACGTGTCTTCGAACCGAGCCCGCACAGCCGCCGGATCGGCGATCTTCGCCGGAACGCCGGCAGCAGCCAGCTGGTTGTTCAACGGGATGTTGACCGCCATCGTCGTGATCAGTCCGAGCGTATAAAGCACCAACCCGGCGGCGATCCAGAGCCGGAGGCGTCGGTCGTGCCGGAACGTACGCAGAGCCCACGCCGGAAGCACCAGTGCTCCGAAGAACGTCAGGAAGAACACCGGATTCTCGATCTTCTTGTTGATGTTCTGCATCGCCTCGATGAAGGTCCGGTCCCCGGACGCGCCGAGCCCCAGCATCACCGAGCATGCGAAGGCGTAGTAGACCCCGGCGATGAGGCCGGTTACGACCGCCGCGCCAGCCAGAACGCCGCTTCCGTTCATGCGCGTTTTCGACGCGCCGCGGACGAGGATCGGCGGCCTGGCGTGCTCATCGCTGTTCATGCTCGCGTTCGTGTTCATGGCTCAAGTACATCGACCGCAGGTGAGATGCAGAATGGCTTAGAGTCCACACATCCATACGCGATCGTCTACAGTCGAAGCATGGACGTCATAGCCGGGTTGCTGAACGGACCGCGCGCAGACGGTGCCTTCCTCCTGCGTTCCCTGCTCACCCCACCCTGGTCGCTGCGCGTACAGGACCAAGCGCCGCTGACACTGGTCGCCGTGATCTCGGGAACCGCGTGGGTGATCCCGGAGCCCGAACCCGCTGCTTCGACCGCGTCCCTCGTCGTCACCGCACCGACCCGCCTCCAGACCGGCGACCTGGCGATCCTGCGCGGCCCGGACCCATACGTGTTCGCTGACGACCCCGGCACGCCGCCCCAGGCCGTCATCCATCCGGGCCAGCGCTGCACCACGCCCGACGGCGAGGAACTCGGCGATCTCCGCTCGCTCGGCACCCGCAGTTGGGGCAACGCTCCCGACGGCGCGACGGTCCTGGTCACCGGTACGTACCAAGTCCTTAGCGAAATCTGCGTACCGCTGCTCTCCGCGCTCCCGCCCTTGGCGGTGCTGCGCGATGGAGAATGCGACACTCCACTGATCCCGCTGCTGGCCGACGAGGTAGCCCGCGACACGCCTGGCCAGGACGCGGTCCTGGACCGCCTTCTCGACCTGCTGACCGTGGTCGCGCTGCGTACCTGGCTCGCTCGCCCCGACGTCGAGACCCCTGCGTGGTACCGCGCACAGGACGACCCGGTCGTCGGTACAGCGCTCCGCCTGATCCACGACGCCCCCGCGCACCCCTGGACCGTCGCAGCACTCGCCGACGCCGCGCATGTCTCGCGCGCCGCCCTTGCGCGGCGCTTCACGAGCGAAGTCGGGGAACCGCCGATGGCCTACCTAGCGAACTGGCGCTTGGCGCTATCCGCGGATCTGCTGCGCGACCCCTCGGCGACCATCGCATCAGTAGCCGAACAAGTCGGGTACGGCAGTGCGTTCGCGCTTAGCGCGGCTTTCAAGAGAGTGCGCGGTATCAGCCCTAAGGAGCACCGCGAACGGGCCGCGCGCAACGACATGCCTGTCGCGGCAGTGCGGCCGTGGCGCGTTGCCGTATAGAGCCGTATAGCCGCTTTCTACCGCAGGCTCACTGCCATGGCCTCCACGGCCAATAGTGGCGCTACGTTTCGTTCCACTGCCTTCCGGCACGCCAATACCGCCTCGATCCGCCGTAGCGTCGCCTCAGGCGTTCCTGACGCAGCGACCTTGCGTACGGCTGCGTACTGGTCGTCATGGATGGGCTCGGTGACGTCACCACCCGCCCCGCCGATCGCACCGAGCTGCACGGCCAGCACATCGCGGTAGAACGCTGCGAGGTCCACCAGAGCCAGATCCAGGGCGTCGCGCTGCATACGCGTCGCGCGCTTCTTCTGCCGCGACTCCAGATCCTTCAACGCACCGGCCGCGCCAGGAATCGCTTTGCGTGAGCCCTCCTGAAAGCCCAGCGCGAGTCGCATCTCCGCAGTCTCTGTAACGTTCCGTTCCTCGGCCTCGTGCTTCGCTTCCGCAATGGTCGCGTCGACCAGCTTCTGCGCGGCCGACAGTGCCGAACCCATGTCGGTCAATGACGAAGCCAGCGCCAGGACTTCCGAACGTTTCGCGCGCGCCTCGTCATCCGTCGCCAAACGCTTAGCGCGTCCGATGTGTCCCTGCGCAGCGCGCGCAGCTTCGCGGGCGCGGATCGGCTCAACGCCGTCACGCCGCACCAGAATCTCCGCGACCGCCGCCGACGGCGGGGTGCGCAGCAGAAGGTGGCGGCAGCGGGAGCGGATCGTGGGCAGCATGTCGTCGCGCCCCGGTGCGCACAGGATCCACACTGTGCGCGGCGAGGGCTCCTCCACAGCCTTCAGCAGAACGTTGCCGGCGGCCTCGGTCAGCCGGTCGGCGTCCTCGATCAGCAGCACCTGCCAGCGGCCCGAGGCCGGCGTCATCGACGAGCGCCGCACCAGGCCGCGGGTGTCGGCCACCCCGATCGAGAGCTGGTCGGTGGCCAGCTGGAGCACGTCCGGGTGAGTGCCCTCCAGGACGGTGCGGCAGCCCAGGCAGTGGCCGCAGCCGGGCTCGCTCTCCGTCGTGCACTGCAACGCCGCCGCGAAGGCGCGAGCCGCCGTGGAGCGGCCCGAGCCGGGCGGGCCGGTGAGGAGCCAGGCGTGCGTCATCCCGTTGCCGAGCGCGGCCTGGGACAGGTCGGCGCTGACATGGTCCTGGCCGACCAGGTCGGCCCAGACGCCGTAGGGCTGGAACGGCGCGCCGTCGCCGCTCATGCGTCGTCCCCGCCGCGGCGTGACTGCTGCCGGGCGCCGAACAGTTCGTCCGCCATCGACATCGCGTCCTGCTCCGGTTCGTCGTCGAACTCCGGCTGCGAGACGTAGTCGGGGACTTCCCATTCGCTGCGTACAGGAGGCGCTGTGATCTCCTCCGCGCGCGGCGTAGAGGGCGTAGAGGGAGCCGGAGGCGTCGACGGCATCGGGGGCAGGGGCGTGGCGGTGCGCGCCGAGGGATCCGTCCTCTGATCCGACCGGGTAGCCGGTCGGTCGGTCGGCGCGAGCCGTGAGGACAGGTCTCCGGCGCCCTGTGCGCGTTCCCGCGCCGCGCGCTCCGCCCTGGCCGCGTCTTCCTCTAGACGGCGTCTGTGTTCCTCCCGTGCGACCTCCCGCGCTTCCTGCTCACGCTGCGCCCGGTCCCGCTGCTCGGCTTCGACCTCAGCGCGGCGGCGCTCGGCGTCCGAGAGCTCTGCCATCTGGACAGCGCGCTCCTCGGCCGCCTTGCGGCGCTCCTCTTCACGTTTCTGCGCTTCTGCAGTCCGCTGCTGGTGCGACAGGTGGATGCGGCCCTCCAGACGGCTCCGGATACGCCCGGCGATCTGCTCGATCGACTCCAGGGCGTTGATCACGATGAACCGCTCGGGCTCGGCCGTGGACAGCTCCAGGTAGCGGTTGCGGACCCGGCGGTGGAAATCCACGGACTCCAGCTCCAGCCGGTCCGCCGGGGTCTTGCGGCGCCGCGCGGCCTCCAGCGGGTCCAGGTCCATCAGGACCGTGACGTCCGGCATCAGGCCCTGCGTGGCCCAGTGCGAGAGCAGCTCGACCTCCCGGGCGGACAGCGCACGGCCCGCGCCCTGATACGCCAGCGAGGAGTCGACATAGCGGTCGGTGATCACCACCGCGCCGCGCTCCAGCGCCGGCCGGATGACGCGCTCGACGTGGTCCGCGCGGTCCGCCGCGTAGATGAGGGCTTCGGCGCGCGGGGAGATGACGTCGGCGTTGTGCGCGTCCAGCACGATGTTGCGCAGCTTGGTGCCCAGCGGGGTGCCACCGGGCTCGCGGGTGACCACGACCTCGTGGCCGTTCGCGCGCAGCCAGTCGGCGAGCAGGTCCAGCTGGGTCGACTTGCCACTGCCGTCGCCGCCCTCGAAGGAGACGAAGGTGCCTGTGTAGGTGTGTGCGGTCCGTTCGGTCCCACTTCCCTGGGCACTCCCCTGGGGCAGGAGGGCCCCAGCGGCTCCAGCCGCTGGTCCGGAGGTGGTCCCCGACCCCGCCACGCCTCCGGCGCGCGTCGGAGCGGCGGTGCGCTTAAGCGCCGCCTTCAGTTCGTCCCGCAACGATTTCCCTGGCACGTCATCCATCATCCTGTATGCCACCCACCCGACGCCCGCCGCCAGGAGTCCCGCCCCGAAAAGGGTGATGGCTGCGCCGCCATAGGTGATGGACATGCCGGGAATGCTTAGCGTGTGGGCTCCGAACATCCCTGCCACCGCCGGGGACACGGCCAGGATGAGCACCAGCGTTACCCGGATCAGGGACTGCACGAAGGCGAACGTCCGGCCGCGCAGCTCGTCCGCCACGTCGCGGCCCAGCATCGTCTGGCCGACGATCCACGCGGTGCCGCCGAGGAAGCCGACGACCAGTGCGAACAACACGCTGAGCTGCAGGATCGGCACTAGAGCGAAAACGCATAGCACTACTCCCGCAGCGAAGATCACAGAACCGAACAGCCGCTCCCGCGACACCCCCGCCAGAACGCGCGATCCGGAGAACATCCCAAGGGCCAGGCCGAGGAAGACGGTGCCGAACAGGACGCCGTACGCTGCCTGACCTGCGTGAAGGTCGCCGACATAGGTGCGCGCCAGACCGACCACGGCACCGCCGGCCGCGAAGGCCCCGGTTGTGCCGATGATCACACCGCGAATTTTCCTGTCCTCGCCGAGGTAGTGCCAGCCGTCGAGCAAGGTCCGGATGGGGGAGCGGGTTTCCGTAGTGTGGCGGCGCTCCGCGGCGCGCTCTGTAGCGGAGCGCGCGGGGATGCTCCTAAGGCGCGCGATGGTCAAGGCAGAGAACAAGAAGGTCAACGCGTCGAAGTAGAGCGCGAGGCTCACCGGCTTCGCGGTGAAGAAGCTCCACTGGCTGGCCAAGCCTCGCGTGATCAGGGACAGGACGGTGAACACTCCTGCCGCGATCGGAGCGGTCCCATAGGCGGTAAGCAGCGAGACCTGGTTCGCCGGCTCCAAAAGACGCGGCGGTACGAGGTTGGGGACGGTCGCTTCCTTTGCCGGGATCCAGAACATGGCCGCGATCTCGATGAGGAAGGTCGCGGTGAACAGCCACCACAGGGTGCCGACCAGAGGGATCGATACGAAGAACAGACAGCGTGCGGTGTCGCCGGCGACCATCGTCCAGCGCCGGTCCAGCCGGTCGGCGACGACTCCCGCGATCGGTCCGAACAACACCGCGGGGATCAGCCGGAGCACGAATACGCCGGCTACCGCATAGGAGCGACCGGCGTATCCACCCGCCAGAGACGCCGCCAATGAGGACTGTGCAAGCAGCCCGAGCCAGTCGCCGAGGCTGGACAGCGACAGGGCCGTCCACAGCCGGCGGAAGTCGGGGATGGCGAGCACCTCGCGGATCCCGACCGATGATGACTCCATGAAACCACGGTAGTGCTGTGCGTTTTCGAAGGAGACAGGCGAATGCCGTGATTCGGCGGCGCGGGTGATTCTGCGTACCGCCGGACCACGGATGTCTGGACTGGGAGGTCACTGCGGGGTCACCAGGCGGTGGCGCTCTGCAGGTCGGACTGCCAGTAGGTGACGAACGCCTTGTCCATGTCGACGTAGGTGCCGGCGGGCAGCGGCAGCGTCATGGAGCCGGGCAGGGAGCCGGACTGGTCGCGGGTCTCCAGGAACACCTCGACCTGCTTCTCGAGCTTGGGAGCGCTGCCGGAGCCGTCGGCCGCGGAGGTGCCGATGGCGGCGTAGGCCGATTCGCCGGGAGCGATGGTGACCACGGCCTGGGGCTTGCTGTCCTCGACGGCCTGGGTGACGGACTGCTGGTCGGCGTCGAGACGGAGGTCGGGGAAGTAGTAGAGGTTGCAGGTGGTGGTGCCGGTGTTGGTGACGGTGAGCAGCACATGGTTGATGGGGCGAGTGAGGCTGGTGACGGTGCCCTTGAGGTGCGCGGCGGCGCAGTCGGTGGGGGAGGCGGAGTCGGCGCCGGAGTTGGGGTTCGCGGTCGACGGCTTCGAGGCGGGCTTGGCGGTCTTGGACGCGGGTGCTTGGGGCTGCGTGGAGGTCTGGGCGGAGTTGGGCGCGGACGGGGCCGAGGAAGCCGCGGTCGACGATGTGGTCGCGGTGCCGGCGCCCGGCGCGTTGCCCGGCTGGCTCGTTCCCGTGGCCGTCACGGAGGTCGGCGCGGTGCCCGCGGAGGGCTTGGCGGCGTCGCTGCCACAGGCGGCCATGCTCATGAGAGCGGAGAGGGTGAGTGTGGCGGGCAGGAGGGGCTTGGCGATGTGAGTGATGCGCTTCGTCATGCTTCGGAGCTTGGCCGTCCCGGGGTGGGGCTCGTTGGGGGTGGAAGGGGTTCAAGGTGGGGGTGGGACGGTTTCCCGTAGCATGAGCTGCGGGTTAGGCGCCGGGATGGGACGCCGATCCGGGACGGGAGGAAGCCGCGTGGGGTCGGGGTCGGAGAGTTTCGCCGTTCTGCTGGGGGATCTGAAGGAGCGGTCGGGGCTCAGTTACGGGGTCCTGGCGAAGCGGTTGCATGTGGGGACGTCGACGCTGCATCGGTATGTGCAGGGCGATACGGTGCCTCCGGAGTACGGGGTCATCGAGAAGTTCGCGCGGTTGACCGGAGCGTCGGCGGCGGAGATGGCGACGCTTTATCGGCTGTGGATGGCGGCGGTTGAGGCTCGTTCCTCAACGGGTGCTGAGGCGGCTGCTGAGACGGTCGCGGATCCGGTTCCCGGCCCCGCTCCGGATGCGGTTCCCGACTCCGTTCCGGAGAGCACTCTCGCTATAGAGAGTTCCGAGACACCCGGTGCCTACGACGCTCCCCAGAAGCGCCGTCGTCTTCTCCCCGCGCTCGCTGTCGTCGCCGTCGTGGGCGTCGGGGCGGCCGTGGCGGGTGCCGCGTTCGCGACGTCGGGGGGATCCAGTCCTCAGCAGAGTGCTGGGGCAGGGGCTACATCGGTGAGTTCCGCACCGAGTTCTCTGCAAGGTTCGACTTCTCTACAGAGTTTCTCTGCTGCGCCTACCTCTAGCAGCAGCTCTAGCGCTCCTCCGACTGGCGCGACTACTAGCGCTTCTTCCTCAAGCGCCTCTACTACGAGTGCCTCTTCTGCTCCGTCTGCGCCCACGACCCCTATAGCGGTGACCATCCGTCCCTATCAGTGGGAAGACAAGTGCAACCAGTGGTACCTGCTCAATCGGAAGCCGAGCGAGGTTCCGCCGCCCCCGACCGAGCAGGACGCCCGGGGGTGGGCCAACGCGCTGGGCGCTGTGCCGGCGGGGACGGAGAAGATCGAGCTCGCGGTACAGGGGACGGGCTCGAACACCGTGGTGCTGTCGGGTCTGCATATACGGACCGTCAGTAAGGCCGCGCCGTTGGCGTGGTCCGCGTACTCGATGGCGTCGGGGTGCGGCAGCGGGATGATGCCGGCGTCGTTCAACATCAATCTGGACGCCAATCGGCCGCTCGCGACTCCCACCCCGGGACAGCAGGGCGACACGGTGGTTCCCGCTGTGGACTTCCCCTTTAAGGTTTCCGCTTCGGACCCGCAGGTGCTGACCATCTATGCGCACGCACATGCGGTGAACGTCGCGTGGTACCTGGAGTTGGACTGGAGCAGTGGTGACCGGTCCGGGACCGTGCGGATCGACGACCATGGCAAGGCGTTCCAGACGAGCGGTGCGCAGGGGCGTCCCATTTTCGACTACGACACCGGCTCGAACAGCTGGCTGAAGGACGACACTGCGGTTGTGCAGTGACGCCTCTATACGTCGCCCGCGCTATGCGTTTCCCACGCTATGCGTTGCCCGCCTCAGGCTTTTCTGCTTCCGCCTCCGGCGTTTCGGCGGCCTTCTTCAAGCCCTCCGCCTCCATGCTGACGTACTGCCGGGTCAGCTTGCCGTAGAGCATGGAGATGAGCCCGCTCAGCGCGCCGGTCTGCTCGATGCCGAGGATCATGCGTGCGTGGCCCTCGCCCCGGTCCTCCACGATGTGGCTGGCGCGGACCTTCACCCCGGTGGCTTTCATCTCCCAGACGAAGGACTTGCCGGGTTCGCATTCGGTGACGGTGTAGACGGCGGCTTTCAGTTTCGGCTGCGTGACGCGTGCGGTGCTGCCGATACCCAGGTCGCCGGCCTGGAGGCGCTCGACCTTGGTCATGGAGGCGGTCCAGGCGGGCCAGGACTCCACGTCGGTCAGGGTGCGCCAGACGGTGGCCGGGGTGGCGTCGATGTCGATCGCGGTTTGGAATTTCATCAGGATTCCCTCCCTACGCTCCCACCCCTTTGTACCGCAGGGGCTTTACTCACCCGGCGCGGGGTGGCTCTCCGGCGCTATGCAGGCTCTCTACTCGCCTTCCTTCAGGCGCTTAAGCAGGACCGGGACATGGCTGTCGTCGACGTCCTTAGCGGCGGTGACGAGCGTGACGGTGTGCTTGGCGTGCAGCGCGCGGATCTCCTCGAGGGCCGCCTGTTGCGCATCGCCGTCTAGCTCGGCGTTGTAGCGTGCGACGAACTCGGGGTACTCGTCGCGGTTGGCATGCAGCCACTTGCGGAGTTCGTTGGAGGGTGTGGCGTCCTTGGCCCACAGATCGAGCTCCGCGTCCTCCTTGCTCACCCCGCGCGGCCACAACCGGTCCACCAGAACCCGCTTCCCATCAGCCTTCGCCGCTGCGTCATAAGCCCGCTTCACCCGGTAGTCGCCACTCATACCGCCACACTATTGGCCCACCGCCCACCCAACCGGTCTGCAAGGCTGAGCGAGTGACCATCTGGGACGAGACCGCGGACAGCACCAAAGAGCTGGTGTTCACAGCGCTGGACTACGCACTGGAGAACGCGCAGCTCTCCGACCAACCCTTCACCCCCTTCTCCTTCGCCCGCAGAGAGGACGGCACCGCCACCCTCACCCGCTTCGCAGTGGACCCCGGCACCGACGTCCCCGAAACCCTCGAAGCGGCCCGCGACTACCTGGCGACAGCGGAGCCCGGCACCACAGCGATCACCCTCGCGTACGACGGCTACACAACGTACGAAGGCGAACGCACGGAGGCGGTCTTCGTCGAGGCGCACCAACTCGACCTCGACCGCGCCTTAGTACTCGCACAGCGCTACGTCCGCACCGACGGCGAGGTGGAACCGCTCGGCAACCCGATGCTGCAAGCGGAGCTGGATCCGCTGGTGGTGCGGGTGGGCGAGCGGGAGTAGGACTTGCGGAGACGGCGGCGGGCGGATGCTGCCGCGCACTTCACCGGCTCTAGATAATCACTGAGATGGTGCGGTTGTCTTGCCGCATCTCACCCAAACGTGAATCTGGATGGGCGCCGTAGTCTCCTCCGCATGGCATTTCGCCGCCAACAGTGAGTATCAGCCGGCAAGTGAACCAGGGCAACGAAAAAGCCCAGGTCAGAAGCTATCTGACCTGGGCTTTGGCTGAGCCTCCTGTCGGAATCGAACCGACGACCTACGCATTACGAGTGCGTCGCTCTGGCCGACTGAGCTAAGGAGGCCCGGTCCCGTCAGCGTGCGCTGCGGGCCGGTGCACGAGTGTACCTGACGCTAGGGGGTGACGTCACAAGTGATCCCTGGGGGTGGGACTGTGCCTTGGAGCAGGTAGGCGTCTACTGCTTTGTCGATGCACTGGGAGCCTCGGGTGTAGGCCGTGTGGCCGCTTCCGTTGAAGGTGAGGAGGTGGCCGTTCTGGAGTTGCTTTGCGAGGCCCTGGGCCCAGGGGTAGGGGGTGGCGGGGTCGTCCTTGGTGCCCACGACCAGGATGGGGGCGCTGCCGGGGGCGGTGATGGGGGCCGGCTGGGATTGGGGCTTTACGGGCCAGGTGGCGCAGGCCAGGTCGGCCCAGGCGAGCATCTCGCCGAGGAGCGGTGCCTGGTTCTTGTAGTCCGGGACTTCCTTGTTCTGGATCTGCTGCGCGTTGGTGGCGTCGGGGTCGGGGCGGTCGAGGCAGTTGATGGCGATGTTGGCGTCTGTCTGGTTGTCGTATGTGCCGTCGGTGCGGTCGTTGTAGAGGTCCGCCCACTGGAGGAGGCGGGTGCCGTCGCCGTTCATCGCCGCGCTTAGCGCGTCGCGGAGGTCGCCCCAGTACTGCGGGACGTACATCACCTGCAGGACGGCTGTCAGGCCGAGGCCGTAGTTCACTGTGCGGTTGCCGTCGCGGGTGGGGACCGGGTGGCTTTGGAGGGACTGCAGGTAGGTCATCAGTTTGTCGACGGCGGTCGAGCTGTCCGTTCCGAGGGGGCAGCCGGATTGGGTCGCGCAGTTGGCGGCGAATTCGCGGATCAGCTTCTCGAAGCCCTGCGCCTGCGCGACGTTCATCTGCTTAGCGGTCAGGGTCGGGTCGATCGCGCCGTCCAGGACCAGGCGACCTGTGTTCTGCGGGAACAGTCCGGCGTAGACCGCGCCGAGGTAGGTGCCGTAGGACTTGCCCAGGTAGTGCAGCTTGGTGTCGCCGACCACCGCGCGGATGACGTCCATATCGCGCGCCGCGTTGGGGGTGCCGACGTAGGGCAGCAGGCGCGCCGACTTCGCCTCGCACGCTTTGCCGACCCCCTGCGACTCCTTCACGACCTCCGCCACCTGGGCGTCGGTCCGCGGCATCGGATCCGCCGAGACGAACTCGTCCATCGCCGCGGTGTCGTTCGACAGGCAGTGGATCGGGTCGGACTGGCCGACGCCCCGGGGGTCGAAGCCGACGAGGTCGTAGCGCGCCGCCACGTTCTTCGTGACCACGCTCGGGTCCTGCGCGTAGGCGATCCCCGCGCCGCCCGGCCCGCCGGGGTTCAGCAGCAGCGCACCCACGCGCTGGCCCGCGGGCCCGCTGGCGGCCTTGCGGGTCGCCATGATGTACGTCGTCCCCTTCGAGGGGTCCGAGTAGTCCAGCGGCACCGTGATCTTCGCGCACGTCCAGCCGGGGCCGCTGTTGTCCGTCGTGCAAGACGTCCAGTTCGGCTTCTGGCTGTAGAACTGCTGTAAGTCCGCGGGGACCGCGGCAGAGGTCGCCCCCACCGCCGCCGACGACCCCGGCGCGTTGGCCGGGGTGCTCCCCAAAGCCCCGCGCCCTCCCGGCGCCGAAGGCTTCTGCGCCGCGTGCGAGCTGCCACCGCACCCAGTGGTCAGGAGAAGGCCGGCAGTGGCCACGGCTAAGGCCCGCCGTGCTGTCGGACTGGGTTTCACGGTCGGTACTCCTCCTGCGGGGCGGTCATCGTTTGTGACTAGCTATCCAGAAAAGTCCGATTCCACACCATGCCGCAGCCGGATAGGGGGAGGCGGCTACTCCGCGTCCCACCTCATGGAGCCGTCCTTGCGGGACGACTCATAGTCCTGACGCGACCCGCACACCGACGCCAGCGAGCACGAGCACGTCCGCCCCGTCTCGTCCAGCCGCACCTTCACCGTCTCCGACGGCACGTTCAGCCCGACGACCCGCCCCGGCCCCTCCGGGGTCACGACCTTCTCGCCGCGCGCGGGGGCCTTGGCCTTGGTCTCGACGTACAGCGGGTGCTCGTATTTGAGGCAGCACATAAGCCGCCCGCAGGCTCCCGAGATCTTCAGCGGGTTGACCGGAAGGTCCTGGTCCTTCGCCATGCGAACCGACACCGGCTCGAAGTCCTTCAGGAACGTCGAGCAGCACGTGTCCCGCCCGCACGGCCCGATCCCGCCCTGGATCCGCGCCTCGTCGCGGGCGCCGAGCTGGCGCAGCTCGATGCGCGCGTCCAGCTCCCGGGCCAGGGTGCGCACCAGTTCGCGGAAGTCCACGTACTGCGGCGCGGAGAAGTACACAGTGATCTGCTTCTCCGACTCCACGAAGTCGACGCCGACCACCTTCATGGGCAGCCCCTGCTCGCGGATCTGCCGCTTGGCGACCACCCGGGCGCGGGCCCGCCGCTCCCGGCTGCGCTCGTCGCGCGCCAGGTCGTCGGGCGTGGCGAAGCCGACGAGCTCGTCCAGGCCGCCGATCTCCGCGTCGTCGTACGTGTCGACCCATTGCGGCGCCCAGATGCATTCCGCGACTTCCGGCCCCGCGGAGGTGGGGACCAGGACCTTGTCGCCGACATGCGGACTGATGGGGCCCGGTGCGTAGTAATAAAGACGGCCGTAGCGGGTGAAGCTGACGGCACAGATCATCGCCACGGACGGCTCCCAAAGCAGGCGAGGACACACGGTTCGGACACGACACTCACCCGGTCGAGCCTAAGCGCACCACCAGGCCCGAGGCGAGAGGCTGAGGAAGGCGATCGGCTGCGGCGCCGGGTTGGCTAGGCTTGGTCTCATGTCCAACGCGCCGATCGTCGCCCAGCCCAGCCCCGCCCGCGATGCCCTGCTGAAGGAGATCCAGGCCAAGGCGGTGGTGCGCGGGGAGGTCACGCTGTCCTCGGGCTTGAAGGCCGACTGGTACCTGGACCTGCGGCGGATCACGCTCGACGGCACGGCGGCGCCGCTGGTCGGCACCGCGATGCTGGAGCTGACCGGCGCTCTGGAGTTCGACGCGGTCGGCGGCCTGACCATGGGGGCGGACCCGGTCGCGACCGCGATGCTGCACGCCGCGGCCGCCTCCGGCCGCACGCTCGACGCGTTCGTGGTGCGCAAGGCGGCCAAGGCGCACGGCATGCAGCGCCGCATCGAGGGCCCGGAGGTGGCCGGCCGCCGCGTGCTGGCCGTCGAGGACACCTCCACGACCGGCGGTTCTCCGCTGGAAGCGGTGCGAGCCCTGAGGGAAGCCGGTGCCGAGGTCGTGGCAGTGGCTACGATCGTGGACCGCGCGACGGGCGCCGCCGAGGCGATCGCCGCGGAGGGTCTGCCGTACTACACCGTCTACACGCTGGAGGATCTTCATGTCTGACACAGATTCTTCGTGTCTGATGCAGATTCCTCGGGTTTGGTGACGGGCGTTTTTTAGACCGCGAATCGACGCAACCAGTGCGGTGGTTCGCGCGTCTACCTGCCAGAACCTAATCAGGTGTCAACACTTTGGGGTGCGGGCTGTGGAACAGCAGGACGAGCTAGAAATCGAGACGAGGCTGCGAGCCGCTTTGCAGGCGCGCAGTGAACTCGTCACGCATTCCACGCTCAGGCCTGGCATCCCGCCGAACGAGCACACGGCGGGGGTGGCGCGGGGCGGGCGCGGGGTCTGGTGGTCCTGGCGCAGGCTGTGGGTGCCCGTGACCGTCGCCGCCGCGCTGGCCGGCGGCGTCTTCGTGGGTGCGCAGCTGCCGTCGGACTCCGGCAACTCGGGGGCGAGCCCGGCGGCCGGAGGCCCGGGGGGCACCGTCAGCACCGCCGGTGTTCCGGGCGGCACGTCGACCGGTACGGCGCCCTCGTCGGCCCCGAACGTGCAGGCCGCGGGCTCCCCGCAGAGCGTCGGCTCGGTCGCCTTCACCCTGGCCGACGGCTGGCAGGTCACCCAGACCTCCGTGACCTCGGCCTGCGTGACGCTGAAGACGAGCCCGAAGCCGACCGCGGCCGGCTCCGGCGCCAGTGCCGCGCTGCCCTGCGGCGTGGACGGCCTGTACGTCAAGACCGACGCCGTCGCGACCGCCTGGCCGCTGAGCACGGCGACCAAGGACACCGGCTGGTCGCCGGCCTCGACGTCCTCCGGCTCGGACCTCCTCTGTCCGACCGCCAAGCCCGGCAGCTCCGAGATGGTGAAGGACTCGATGCTGCTGCGCTCCACCGCGAAGTACGAGCTGGCCGACCAGACCGGACAGGCCTCGCCGGTCACCGCCGACTATCACGAGTGGGCCGTGGTCTGCGACAGCGGCCACGGGGTGAAGCCGATGCTGTGGAAGCTCAACGCCGCTCCCGGCGCCGCCGCTCCGGCGACGTTCACGATCGCCACGGTGGTCTCGGCGGACCCGCAGTACGACTCGGCCCTGCTCGGTATGGTGGGATCACTGCACCCGTCGAGCTGATCGGCGCGGAAAGACCGCCGAGGGCCCCGGGCTTCCGGGGCTTCCCGGGTGGCCGGACCCGTAGGCTGCCCGTCGGTCACCAAGCTCATAGCGTCGCTCGCGTCCCGGCCCCACCAGGGCCGGGGCCGTTTGGACCCCGCCAACTGCCACACGCTGTAGTAACGACAAGGTAGCCTCAGTCCTGTGACCTCCTCCCTGGCCCACTTCCTGGCCTTCAATCCGATCTCCGCGACGGACTGGATCAACGCGCTCGGCAACTTCGCCGTGCTCGGCGTCTGCGCGATCATCTTCGCTGAAACCGGTCTGATGATCGGATTCGTCCTGCCCGGCGACTCGCTGCTGTTCATCGCCGGTCTGCTCACGCTGGCGGACCCCAAGCAGTCCGCGGGCGTGACCAACACCCACCACCTGTCGCTGCCGCTGCTCCTGGTGGCGGTGCCGATCTGCGCCGTGGCCGGTGCGCAGCTGGGCCACTATCTCGGCGCGCGCTTCGGCCGGCCGCTGTTCGACAAGCCGGACAGCCGCCTGTTCAAGCGCAAGCACGTCGACAAGGCCGAGGAGGTGTTCCACCAGTACGGCGAGACCAAGGCCGTGGTGCTGGCGCGCTTCATCCCGGTCGTGCGCACGTTCATGAACCCGGTGGCCGGGGTCCTGGAGATGCCCGCCAAGAAGTTCTTCACGGCGAACCTGATCGGCGGGATCATCTGGTCCGACGGCGTGCTGCTGCTGGGCCGGCTGGCCTCCAAGGCGATCAGCCCGGACAAGGTCGACAAGTACATCATCCCGATCACCCTGGTCATCGTGGCGCTGTCGCTGCTGCCGATCTTCTTCGAGTGGCGCAAGTCCCGGAAGGCCAAGGGCGCCGGTCCTGCCGCTTATCGGCAGAGCGACCAGGATTCGGTCGCTCCGAGCGGTCGGCACCGCAGCCGGTAAACTGCGCCCCAGCAGCGCCAATCCGAGTGCGACCGTCCCACCCAAGGAGACAACAGCGATGGCTATCGCGACCCCTGAGGTCTACCGCGAGATGCTCGACCGGGCCAAGGCCGGCCGGTTCGCCTACCCCGCGATCAACGTGACCTCCTCCCAGACGCTGAACGCCGCCCTGCGCGGCTTCGCCGAGGCCGAGAGCGACGGCATCCTGCAGATCTCCACCGGCGGTGCGGAGTACCTGTCCGGCTCCGTCAAGGACATGGTCACCGGTTCGGTGGCGCTGGCCGAGTTCGCGCACGTGGTCGCGGCCAAGTACGACGTCACGGTGGCCCTGCACACCGACCACTGCCCGAAGGACAAGCTCGACGGCTTCATGCGGCCGCTCGTCGAGGTCTCGACCGAGCGCGTGAAGGCCGGCCGGCTGCCGCTGTTCCAGTCGCACATGTGGGACGGCTCGGCGGTCCCGCTGGACGAGAACCTGGAGATCGCGCAGGAGCTGCTCGCCAAGTGCGCCGCGGCGAACATCATCATGGAGCTGGAGATCGGCGTCGTCGGCGGCGAGGAGGACGGTGTCGCCAACGAGATCAACGAGAAGCTCTACACCACCGCCGAGGACGTCCTGAAGACCGTGGACGCCATCGGGCTGGGCGACAAGGGCCGCTACCTGCTGGCCGCGACCTTCGGCAACGTGCACGGCGTCTACAAGCCGGGCAACGTCAAGCTGCGCCCGAGCATCCTGCACGACATCCAGGAGGCCGTCGCGGCCAAGCACCCGGGCCACGGCGACAAGCCGTTCGACCTGGTCTTCCACGGCGGCTCGGGCTCCACCCTGGAGGAGATCCGCGAGGCCCTGGACTACGGCGTGGTGAAGATGAACATCGACACCGACACGCAGTACGCGTTCACCCGGCCGGTCGCCGACCACATGTTCAAGAACTACGACGGCGTCCTGAAGGTCGACGGCGAGGTCGGCAACAAGAAGACCTACGACCCGCGCACCTACGGCAAGTCGGCCGAGGCCGGCATGGCGGCGCGCGTCGTGGAGGCGTGCACGGACCTGCGCTCGGTGGGGACGAAGCTGAAGTAGTCCGCTGAAGACAGCGCAGAGTGGGGCGCACTCCTTATAGGGGAGTTGCGCCCCACTCTTCTGTTCTCGGAACGCATCGCGCCCAAAACGCATCGCGCCCAAAACGTATAGCGCTCAGAACGTATAGCGCGCCCGCGCAGAGAACCGCTCGAACCCGAGCTTCCGGTACACCGGCGCTCCCAACGCAGTAGCGGTGAGCGTGGCGCTCTTGGCCCCGGCCTGGAACGCGCCGTTCACGGCGGCAGCGGACACCAGCGCGCCGAGTCCGCGATTACGCGCGGAGGTCCTGGTGGCGACCCAGAACAGCCCGGCGGAGTCCCCATCGCGGAGCGCCAAAGCGCACGCGGCTGGTTCCCGCTCAAAGTAGGCGACGAACGCATGGACATGCGGATCCAGCAAGACTCCATGCGACGCGAAATGCAGCACCGTCTCCGGGTCCTGGTCCGCCTCGATCCGCAGAGCGCGGTGCACCTCCGCGAACGAGTCCGCCTCCTCGGCGTCGCGGACCTCGGCGAGTTCCACGTCGAACGCCGGAGTGGGGACAGGAGGGGCCGATGCGATTCCCATGTCCTCCAGCTCTATACCGCGTGTCATCCCGGCCGTTTCAGCGGCGGCTATGAGGTCCGCGTCGCCGTCCACCGAGGCCCACAGGTTCAGGTGCTGACCGTGCTCGGCACCGAAGGCCCGGACCGCCGCCACCGCCTTCTCCGCGGGCGCCGAGCGGTCGAACCGCCGCGCGGAGCTGTAGAACAGCGATCGCAGGAAGGGGCGCGCTGACGCCACCATCAGCATCCCCGCGTCCTCGCCGACGACAGCGCCGTCCTCGTGCTCGGCGAACAGGCGCGCGGCGGCCAGGGTGGTCCGGTCGCTCTGGTCCAGGAAAGTCATACCGCGCATCATCCCCACATCCCGAGGTCTGCGCGCGGTTAAAACAACCCGCTTATAGACGGTTACTTATGTGGAAGCACTTAGGGCCGGCGCGGCGAGGATCTCGGGGATGGCCAGAGTGTGCGGGCCCTCCACCGGGTCGAGTTCGTAGAGCATCCGCCGCACCTCGTCCAGGAGCGAGCCGTGCACCGACCACTTCTCCACGGCGTACGCCCCTATGGGGAGCATGTCCTCTATCGCCGAGAGCTGATGGTCCGCGGCGGCGGTGATGATGACCTTCAGCTCCTCCAGCACCTGTCGGCTGTCCCGGTCCGGGATCTGCAGGCGGCCGAACCGGTTCAGGGCACGGCCGACGTCCAGCAGCAGTATCGACAGGGCCTCGGGGACCTCGGTGGTGGCCGGCAGGCCCCGGGCGCCCTTGGCCAGGTCGGACAGTCCGCGCAGCAGGCTGTTCAGCTGCGACGAGACGTGGCTCAGGCAGATCGCCGCCTGGTCGACGCGGTTGACCTCCGACTCCAGCGCCGAGCGCCGCGGGTGGTAGCGGACGGCCTCCTCGGCCTGGTCCGCGATGTCCTCGGCGTCGGCGCTGTCGCCCTTCAGCGCGCGGGAGCGTTCCAGCCACTTCTTGGCGTCCGCCGCGGACCACTTCGTGCTCAGCGCCTTGGAGACGTCCCGGCACAGCTGTGCCAGATCGTCGGCCAGGTCTGCGAGGTCCTTGGCGGCGGTGTCGCTGTAGGTCGGCGGGGCGATCAGCGAGTTGGCCACGATGCCGACCCCGGCGCCGACCAGGGTGTCGTAGATGCGCTCCATGCCGTAGCCCCGGCCCAGGCTGTAGACCAGCAGCGAGGTGGTCGCGACCTGGTTGACCTGGGTTCCCAGGCGCAGGGTGCGGCCGATCATCAGCGCGACGATCACCAGGGCGGACAGCGTGAACCAGGTCAGATCGACGAACCGGCCGATGATCAGCGCCGCGATGACCCCGAGCAGCACCGCCGCGACCTGCTGCAGGCCGCGCCGGAAGGTCTGGTAGATGGTGACCTGCATGGTGATCAGGACGGCCACCGGCGCCAGGACGGCGTGGAACTGCGGGTGGCCGTGGTAGATCACGCGCTTGGCGATCTCCCACGCCACGGCGCACGCCAGGGCCGTCTTGAGCGTCTGGATGAAAGCTTCACGCTCGCGGTGGTACCAGTGCCGTACGCCGTGCAGCTGAAGGACTCGCACCGAGTGCTCGATCCCGGAGCGCAGCGTGATGTTGCCACGGTCGAGCATCTCCCTGGTGAACTCGCCGACCGAGTCCGTGGAGCGTGGCATGGGGGAATCATGGCAGACCTGTGCTGGTGGGAGCGTTTAGCGCGGCAAATGTGAGACGCCGCATGATGACCGCGACGGCTACGACGGGATACCCTGATCGCGCCATCATTTTGATACGACTGGTACCCGCAGCGGACTGGATCGTAGAAAGATAACGGGAGCCCATGGATTCCGCAGAGTCCCGCCTGGCCGTCGGGGTCGTCGGCACCGGCCGCGTCGGCTCGGCGCTCGGCGCAGCCCTCCAGCGCGCCGGCCACCACGTGGTCGCCGTCTCCGGCGTTTCCGAGCAATCGGTACGCCGGGCCGGCAAACTATTACCCGGAGTACCCCTCCTGCCCCCGCAGGAGGTGCTCGCCGCCGTCGACCTGGCGCTGCTCACCGTCCCCGACGACGCGCTGCCGAGCCTGGTCGAGGGCCTGGTCGCGACCGGTTCGATCAAGCCGGGAACCATACTGGTCCACACCTCCGGCCGCTTCGGCTTCAGCGTCCTGGACCCGGCCACCCGCGCAGGCGCCCTGCCGTTGGCGCTGCACCCCGCCATGACCTTCACCGGCACCGAGGTGGACGTCGCGCGGCTGGCCGGGTGCTCCTTCGGCGTGACCGCCCCGGAGCCGCTCCGTCCGATCGCCGAGGCCCTGGTCGTCGAGATGGGCGGGGAGCCGGAGTGGATCGAGGAGGCGGCGCGGCCGCTCTACCACGCGGCCCTCACGTACGGCTCGAACTACCTGGTCACCCTGGTCGCGCAGGCCGAGGACCTGCTCGCCGCGGCCGGCGTCCGGGAGCCCGGCCGGATGCTCGGCCCGCTGCTCGGCGCCGCGCTGGACAACGCGCTGCGCTCCGGCGACCTGGCGCTGACCGGGCCGGTGGCGCGCGGGGACGCCGGGACCGTCGCGGCGCATCTCGAGGTCCTCGTGGACCGCGATGCGCAGGCGGCTCGCGGATACCGGGCTCTGGGACGTCTCACCGCGGACCGCGCCATGGCCTCCGGACTGCTCTCCGTCGAGAAAGCCGAATCCCTGCTCGGAGTTCTGAACAAGGAGTCTGACGCATGACCGCCCTCGTCCACACCCGCGCCGAACTGCAGCCCTTCCTTGACGGCTTCGCGAATGGGAAGCGCGGAGTGGTCATGACTATGGGGGCTCTCCATGACGGGCACCTGGAACTCCTTAAGCAGGCCCGCCATGACTGCGACCTCGTCGTCGCCACCATCTTCGTGAACCCGCTCCAGTTCGGCCCCAACGAGGACTTCGACCGCTATCCGCGCACGCTCGACGACGACTTGAAGCTCTGCGCGGAGGCCGGAGTGGACGTCGTCTATGCGCCGGCGGTCGAGGAGGTCTATCCGGGCGGACAGCCGATCGTGAAGGTCACCCCCGGGCCGATGGGAGAGGTGCTGGAGGGCGAATTCCGTCCCGGCTTCTTCACCGGCGTCCTGACCGTCGTGAACAAGCTGCTCAACCTGACGGGCCCGGACATGGCGTTCTTCGGCCAGAAGGACGCGCAGCAGCTCGCCCTGGTGCGCCGCATGGTGCTGGACCTGAACATGCCGGTCGAGATCGTCGGGGTCCCGACCGTCCGGGACGAGGACGGCCTGGCCAAGTCGAGCCGCAACCGCTACCTGAGCCCCGAGGAGCGCACCACGGCGCTCGCCCTGTCGCGTGCACTGTTCGCCGGACAGGAGAAGGCCACGGACGGCGCCGACGCAGTGCGCGAGGCGGCGAACGCGGTTCTGGAACAGGCGAGCGCCGCCAGCGGCCTGAGTGTGGACTACCTCGCACTCGTCGACCCCCGGGATTTCTCGGAGGTCCCCTCGACGTTCACCGGACAGGCCGTGCTCGCGGTGGCGGCCCGTGTGGGGACCACCCGCTTGATCGACAACCTTCCCCTCACCCTCTCGACCCACGGAGACCGCTGATGTACCGCACGATGCTCAAGTCCAAGATCCACCGTGCCACGGTCACCCAGGCCGACCTGCACTACGTGGGCTCGGTGACGATCGACGAGGACCTGATGGACGCCGCCGACCTGCTGCCCGGCGAGCAGGTCGCGATCGTCGACATCGACAACGGCGCGCGCCTGGAGACGTACGTCATACCCGGGCAGCGGGGCACCGGCGTGATCGGCATCAACGGCGCCGCGGCGCGCCTGGTGCACCCCGGGGACCTGGTCATCCTGATCTCCTACATGCAGGTGGATGACGTGGAGGCGCGTAGTCTTCAGCCGAAGGTGGTGCACGTCGACATCGAGAACCGGATCGTGGCCCTCGGGGACGATCCGGCGGAGCCGGTGCCCGGCTCACAGGTCCTGAGCCGGGGCGACGTCACCGCGAACTGATGGGGCAGTACCGGCCTACCGGTACGTAGGTATCAAACAGAGCACCGCGAAGCGGTCCCTTAACGGGCGGCGGTGGGAGACGGGCGGGCATGAGATGGTCCAGCGTCTAAGGGCACCCCAGCCGGGGTGGCGGGCATACGCGGACACGGTGGTCGTGGGATCCGGCGTGGCCGGCATCACCGCGGCCCTGGCGGCGCGGCAGGCCGGCAGCGTGCTGCTGGTGACGAAGGCCCGCCTGCAGGACGGCTCGACGCGCTGGGCGCAGGGCGGCATCGCCGCGGCGCTCGGTGTCGGCGACAGTCCGGAAGCGCACTTGCAGGACACGCTGGTGGCCGGCGCGGGTGTGTGCGACGAGGACGCGGTGCGGATCCTGGTGACCGAGGGCCCGGCGGCGGTCCGCCGGCTGATCGCCCTCGGCGCGGAGTTCGACAAGACCGCGGACGGCGCCATAGCGCTGGGCCGCGAGGGCGGCCACCTGGCCGACCGCATCGCGCACGCCGGCGGCGACGCCACCGGCAAGGAGGTCTCCCGCGCGCTGATCGCGGCGCTGGAGCACACCATCGGCGAGATCGAGATCATCGACCACGCGCTGGTGCTGGACCTGCTCAAGGACGAGCATGGCGGTGCCGCGGGTGTCACGCTGCACGTCATGGGCGAGGGCGCACGCGACGGCGTCGGCGCGGTGCACGCCAAGGCCGTGGTGCTCGCCACCGGCGGCATGGGGAACGTCTTCGACGCCACCACCAACCCCTCCGTGGCCACCGGCGACGGCGTCGCCTTGGCGCTGCGCGCCGGCGCGGACGTCGCCGACCTGGAGTTCGTGCAGTTCCACCCGACCGTGATGTGGCTGGGAGGCGCGGCGCGCGGTCAGCAGCCGCTGATCTCCGAAGCGGTCCGCGGCGAGGGCGCGCACCTGGTGGACGGCAGCGGTGTCCGCTTCATGGTCGGTCAGCATCCGCTGGCCGAACTGGCGCCGCGCGACGTGGTCGCCAAGGGCATCATGCGGCGTATGGCCGAGACCGGGGAGCCGCACATGTGGCTCGACGCACGGACCGGCGTGGCGGAGTTCTCTGACGAGTTCTGGCGGACGCGGTTCCCCACTATCCGCGAGTCCTGTCTTCAGCACGGGATCGATCCGGCCAAGGACCTCATTCCGGTGGCACCGGCGGAACACTTTGCGTCCGGTGGAGTGCGCACCGATATATGGGGACGTACTTCCATCCCGCGCCTATACGCGTGCGGAGAGGCCGCCTGTACCGGAGTGCACGGAGCGAACCGCCTGGCGTCCAACTCGTTGTTGGAGGGCCTGGTCTTCGCAGAGCGCATCGGAGCGGATCTCGCTAAGCGTTTGCCGTGGACCGAGACGCCGGTTCCGGTCGAGGCGCCGGAGGACGTGGTGGACGTGCTGCTGGAGCCCTCGGTGATGGCCGAGGTGCAGCACACCACCACCGCCGGCGCGGGCGTGCTGCGCAGCGCGGAGTCGCTGGACCGCACCGCCGACGAGCTGGAGCGGCTCGCCGAGCGCGGCGCGGAGGCGCCCCACCTGGAGGCGTGGGAGGCCACGAACCTGCACCTGCTGGCCAGCGCGCTGGTGAAGGGCGCGTCGCTGCGCAACGAGACCCGCGGGTCGCACTGGCGGGAGGACTTCCCGGACAGCGCCGACCGCTGGCTGGTGCGCCTGGCGACCCGCCTTGACCCCGCGACCGGGAAGCTGGTCACCGAGAAGCAGCCGCTGCGCAGCGCTGAGATGGATGGAGTGAAGCCCTGATGAGCTCGTTGTCCCCAGACGTCGCCAAGGCCCTGACCGACGGCGGCCTGGACCCGGAGTACGTGGCTTCGGTGATCATGATGGCCCTGGACGAGGACCTGGCCGACGGGCCGGACGTCACGACCGAGGCCACGGTCCCCGCCGACGCGACCGACATCGCGGACTTCACCGCGCGGCAGTCCGGCGTCGCCGCCGGCGTGCCCGTGGCCGCGGCGGTGTTCGACCTGGTGTCGCAGGGCACGGCGAAGATCCGGCAGGCGGTGAAGGACGGCGACCGGGTGGAGCCCGGGACCGTGCTGCTCACCGTCACCGGCTCCACGCGGGACCTGCTGACCGGGGAGCGCACGGCGCTGAACCTCCTGTGCCACATGTCCGGCATCGCTACGCAGACGCGTCTGTGGGTGGACGCGGTCGAGGGCACCGGCGCGAAGATCCGCGACACCCGCAAGACGACGCCCGGACTGCGCGCGCTGCAGAAGTACGCGGTGCGCTGCGGCGGCGGGGTGAACCACCGGATGTCGCTGTCCGACGCGGGCCTGGTGAAGGACAACCACGTGGTCGCCGCCGGCGGCGTGGTCGAGGCGTTCGAGGCTGTGCGCAAGGCGCATCCGGGGCTGCCGATCGAGGTCGAGATCGACTCGCTGGAGCAGCTGCCCGGGGTCCTCGCGGCCGGCGCCGAGCTGATCCTGCTGGACAACTTCACGCCCGAGCGGATGCGGGCGGCGGTGCAGGTGACGGGACGGAACGAGCTGTACGGACGGACCCGGCTGGAGGCCTCCGGCGGGTTGACGCTGGATCTGGCGCGCGCGGTGGCCGAGACCGGGGTGGACTACCTCTCGGTCGGTGCTCTGACGCACTCGGCGCCGATCCTGGACGTCGGTTCGGACTTCCGCGAAGAAGGGAAGTAGGCGCCAGTGCTTCTGACGATTGACGTCGGCAACACGCAGACGGTCTACGGGCTGTTCGAGGGCGAGGAGATCGTCGACCACTGGCGGGTCGCGACGGATCCCCGGCGGACCTCGGACGAACTGTCGGTGATGACGCAGGGGCTGCTGAACCAGCACTCGACGGCGGGCAAGCCCGGAGGGCTGTCGGGGCTGTCGATCTGCTCCACGGTGCCCTCGGTGCTGCACGAGATGCGGGACATGAGCCGGCGGCACTACGGGGACGTTCCGACGGTTCTGGTGGAGCCCGGGGTGAAGACCGGGGTGCCGATCCTGGTCGACAACCCCAAGGAGGTCGGGGCCGACCGGATCATGAACGCGCTCGCCGCGCACTACCTGTACGACGGGCCCGTGATCGTGGTCGACTTCGGGACGGCCACGTCGTTCGACGCGGTGTCCGCTAAGGGCGAGTTCCTCGGCGGCGCTATAGCGCCGGGCATCGAGATATCGGTCGAAGCGTTGGGGATGCGCGGGGCGCAGCTGCGGAAGATTGAGCTGACGAAGCCGCGGAGCATCATCGGCAAGAACACCGTCGAGTGCATGCAGTCGGGGATCCTCTATGGGTTCGCGGGGCAGGTCGACGGAGTGGTGCACCGTATGGCCGAGGAGATGGCCGAGGACCCGGACGACGTCACGGTGGTCGCCACCGGTGGGCTGGCGGCGCTCGTGCTGGACGAGTCCGAGGTGGTGGACGTGCACGAGCCGTGGCTGACGCTGGTCGGGCTGCGGCTGGTCTATGAGCGGAACAGCGGGAGCTGATCGCCGCGGCGGTACACAGAGGACAACGGAACATCGGGACGGCGGTCGGACGGAAAAGCGTTCGGCCGCCGTTCTGCGTGCGTGGTTGCATGACCGGATGGACGTGACACCGGTTCATGAGACGGCACAGATCCTTGCGGCGGCGTCCGCAGTGCTCGGTACAGAGCTGAGCGATCCAGTCGATCTCGGCGGGAGCCATCGGAGCACCGTGCTGCGGGTGCGCAGAGCGGCCGGTGACACCGTCATCCTCAAAGCCCACCAGGAACGGGCCGGATTCGAGGCCGAAGCCGGCGGCCTCCGGCTCACTGATCTGGGGCCGCGGCTCGTGGCGGCCGACGCGGAACACCGGCTGATCGTGATGGAAGACCTCGGGGACGCGCCGAACCTCGCCGATCTCCTGCTCGGCGGCGACGAGAAGCGGGCGCGCGCGGCGCTGATCGAATGGGCCACGACGTACGGGCGGCTCGCGGTGCAGACGGTCGGCCGTGAAAGCGAGCTGGGGGCGGCGGCCGGTCCGTGGGTCGGCGAGGACATGGCGAAACTGCCCGACTTCCTCGGCGTGCTCGGGATCGCGGTGCCGCCGGGGCTGGACGCCGACATCGAAGCGGTGTCGGCCCTGGACCACGACCGGTTCCGGGTCTTCTCGCCCGGCGACATCTGTCCGGACAACCATCTGCTGACCGCTGGAGGGCTACGGCCGATCGACTTCGAGGGGGCGGGGTTCCACTCGGTCTTCCTGGACGCTGCTTACAGCCGGATGCCGTTCGGAAGTTGCTGGTGCGTGTACCGGCTGCCGAAGAGCTTCTCGATGGAGGCCGAGCGGGCATACCGCGATGAGGTGGTGAAGGCCTATCCGGAGCTGGCGGACGATCGGGTCTGGCGGCCGGGGGTGCGGCGCGGCTCGGTCGCCTATGTGGTGGGGATGTCCGAGTTCCTGGTTCCCCAGGTCCAGGAAGAAGACCGGCCGATGAACCGCGTCCGGATGCCTGAGTCGAGCATGCGGCAGGTGCTGCGCTACCGCTGGGAGGTCACGGCGCTCGCCCTGGAGCGGGCGGGGGAGCTGCCGGCCATGGCGGCGGTGTTCCGGGAGTTGCTGGCGGTGACGGCGGAGTGGTCGGTGGGGGACCTGCCGCGGTACCCGGCTTTCAGCGGCTGAGGGAAGGACCGGCGTTGCGGGCCGCCGAGCCGCCTTCCAGCAGCCGAGCCGCATTCCCGCCCGCCACGTGGTATTCGGTTGCGACCCCTCGAACCGGGCCAAGTAGCCTTGTCCCATGACCGAAACCACCCCGCCTCCGGCGCAGCCCGAGTCCGACCTTCCCGAGCAGATCCGTATCCGCCGGGAGAAGCTGGACAAACTGCGCGAGCGCGGCGTGGACCCGTATCCGGTCGGGTATCCGCGGACCGCGACCATCGGGGAGCTGCGCGCGGAGTACAGCGACCTGGAGCCGGACACCGCCACCGGGCAGCGGGCCGGGATCGCGGGGCGCGTCGTGCTCTCCCGGACCGGCGGCAAGCTGTGCTTCGCCACGCTGCGCGAGGGCGAGTTCGAGATCCAGGCGATGTTCTCCCTGGACCGGCTCGGGGCCGAGTCGCTGGACCGGTGGAAGGGCGACGTCGACCTGGGGGACCTGGTCGGGGTCACCGGTGAGATCATCACCTCGCGGCGCGGCGAGCTGTCCATCATGGTGGAGAGCTGGGCCATCACCTCCAAGTGCCTGCGGCCGCTGCCGGACAAGCACAAGGGGCTGACCGACCCCGAGGCGCGCGTGCGCCAGCGCTATGTCGACCTCATCGTGAACCCCGAGGCCCGGCGGATGCTCTTCACGCGCTCCGACCTGGTGCGCTCGCTGCGCTCCAGCCTCGCGCAGCGCGGCTACACCGAGGTCGAGACGCCGATGCTGCAGCCGATCCACGGCGGCGCGAACGCCCGGCCGTTCGAGACCCACATCAACGCCTACGACATGAAGCTCTACATGCGCATCGCGCCGGAGCTCTACCTCAAGCGGCTGCTGGTCGGCGGCATCGAGAAGGTCTTCGAGATCAACCGCAACTTCCGCAACGAGGGCGCGGACTCCACCCACAGCCCCGAGTTCACCATGCTGGAGGCCTATGAGGTCTACGGCGACTACGACGTCATGCAGAAGCTGACGCAGTCGGTGATCCAGGAGGGCGCCGAGGCGATCTTCGGTTCCCAGGTCGCCCGGCGGCTCAACGCCGAAGGCGAGGTCGAGGAGTTCGACATCAGCGGCGAGTGGAAGTCGGTCACCGTCAACGAGGCCATCTCCGCCGCGCTCGGCGAGGAGGTCTCGGCCGACACCGAGATCGGTGCCCTGAAGAAGCTGTGCGACGCCGCGGGCATCCCCTACGCGCCGGGCTGGACGCGCGGCCAGGTGGTACTGGAGATGTACGAGCACCTGGTCGAGGACAAGACCACGCTGCCGACGTTCTACCGGGACTTCCCGAAGGACGTCTCGCCGCTGACCCGCGCGCACCGCTCCGACCCGCGGCTGGCCGAGCGCTGGGACCTGGTCGGCTGGGGCGCGGAGATCGGGACCGGCTACTCGGAGCTGATCGACCCGGTCGACCAGCGCGAGCGGTTCACCGAGCAGTCGCTGCTGGCGGCCGGGGGCGACCCGGACGCGATGCAGCTGGACGAGGACTTCCTGCGGGCCCTGGAGTACGCCATGCCGCCGGCCGGCGGCATCGGGGCCGGTATCGACCGCATCCTGATGGCGCTCACCGGGCGTCTTATCCGGGAGACGATCCTGTTCCCGTTCGTGAAGCCCGCATAGGTAGTCTTGCCGGAACCGACAAACACCTCGATCTTTTCGAGGGGGAAGCGACACGATGATGGGCAATCTGGGCCTTTATGTACCGTCGTTCGTGGTGGCCGTAGCGTTCATCTACGTCATCAGGCTCATTGTCGTGTCGCAGAACCCTCAGAAACGTGCCGCGGCCCGCGCGCGGGAGCTGGAAGCCGAGCGGAATGATCCGCGTTTTGGTTCAAAGGCTGGAAGAGGGTCGGACGTCGCTTAGCGTCCTGTTAATGTCGTGCGCGTGACGGAAGCTCTGGCTGTGGACGGCGAATCCCTCAACGACGATCTGCTGGCCGGTCGTGCTCAAGCGCTGGCGTTGGTGCGGCAGGGGTTCGCGGTCGTCAGTGCTCGACCGGAAGTTTTTACCAATTCTTTGTACGAGGACTTCTTCACTTCCCATCCGAGGTACCGGAAGTACTTCGCGGCCGGGGACGAAGCGCGGCGCGACCAACGGACATTGGAGGCCGCGACCCGCGTCCTGGCCGACCTCGACCGACCGGGCGCATTGCTGCCGCTCCTGCGCAGGCTCGCCCTGGAGTACCGCAAGTACGGCGTCCGCGAGCCGCATTACCGGGCCTTCGCCGGCTCGGTGATGACGGCCCTGGAGCGCACCATAGGCCAGGCCTGGACCTACGAGGCCGCGGCCGCCTGGGTCGACGAGCTCACCATGGTCGCCTCGGCCATGCTGGGGATCGCCGCCGAGGCCGATGCCAAGGGCCCCGCCTATTGGGAAGCCGAGGTCGTCGCGGTCGACCGGATGGCCGAGGATGTGGCGTGCCTGCGGGTCCGCACGGCGTTCCCGTACCCGTACCAGCCCGGTCAGTACGCCGCGATCGAGCTGGGCCGGCTGCCGTGGGTGTGGCGGGACTTCTCCTTCGCCGCCGCTCCGCGGGCCGACGCCGAGGACCCGGACCACTCCGTCCTGGAGTTCCACGTCCAGCGCACCGCCGACGGCCGGCTGAGCAACGTGGTGCACGACGAGCTCGAAGTCGGCGACCGCATCCGGATCGCCGCCCCGGCCGGCGAGCTGGCCTTCCCGGCCGGCGCCTCCCGGCTCATCGCGGTCGGGCACGGCACCGGCCTGGCCCCCATCGCCGCGCTGCTGGAGGACGCCGCGGCGGCCGGGGACGACCGGCCGGTCCACATCGTCATCGGCAGTTCGCTGAACGCCGTGAAGCCGGCCAGGAAGGCGGCGGCGAAGAAGACGGCGAAGACGGCTGCCAAGGCCGCTCCCGGCGCAGCGCTGCCGTCATCGAAAGCCCAGAAGGCCGCCAAGACGGCGAAGGCAGCCGCGGCCCCGGAGGGCCCCGGTGCGGCCGCTGAGGGCGCTGAGAGCGCTGAGGGCTCCTACCTGGCCGAGCGCCTGGCCGAGCTGGCCGCCGCGCACGGCAACGCGGTCGTGGTCCACCTGGGGGCCGCCGAGGACCTGCCTCAGCATCTGGACGAGTACGTCAAGCAGCTGGCCGACGGCGGGACACTGTCCGGATGGGGCGGCGTGGCCGTCGGCTCGACCGGCACGGTCCAGGCCTGCCTCGGCGTCCTGGCCGCCGCCGGGGCCGATCCCGCCGATGTGAGAAGCGATCTTTTCGGATGATCCGAGCATGACCGAGACCCTGTCCGCCGCCGATATCACCGTGCGCCGGGCCCGTACCGACGATGTCGGCGCCATCCGCGAACTGCTGGGGCGGTACAAAGACATCCTGCTCCAGAAGCCGGACGTGACGCTTTTCGAGGACATCCAGGAGTTCTGGGTGGCCGAACACGACGGCGACGGCCGCGTGGTCGGCTGCGGCGCGCTGCACGTCTTCTGGCTGGATCTCGCGGAAGTGCGCACGCTGGCGGTGGACCCGGAATGCCGGGGTATGGGGGTAGGTGCGCGAATCCTCGACAAACTCGTCCGGACCGCGGCGAGGATCGGTGTTCGCCGGCTGTTCTGCCTGACGTTCGAAGTGGACTTCTTCGCCGCGCACGGATTCTCCGAGATCAGCGGGGTACCGGTCCCGCCGCAGATCGAAGCCGAACTGTCGAAGTCCCCCGACGGCGGCGTCGCGGAGTTCCTGGACTTGGAGCAGGTCAAACCCAACACTCTGGGCAATACGCGCATGCTGCGGATCTTGTAGGACCCGGGCCGCGGCTCTGCATGGGATTTGATTTCACCACCGGAATGCGCTTTGCTGACTGGAGGTATATCCCAGAACTGGAGAAAGGCGGGCCGCCCGATGGCCAAGCGCACCATTGAGGTGTTCCACGACGACCTCGACGGCTCCGAGGGTGCGAGCACTGTGAAGTTCGGCCTCGACGGGAAGTCCTACGAGATCGACCTGTCCGAGGCGCATGAGAAGGAATTGCGCAAGGCGCTCGAGAAGTACGTCGGTGCCGCGACCCAGGTGACCGCGCACAACGCGGCCGCCACCGGCCGGCGGAAGTACGGCACCGGCCCGGCCCGCCGCGACACCAAGCACATCCGTGAATGGCTGCGCTCGCAGGGCGTGGAAATCAGCGACCGGGGCCGTATTCCGACCGACCTGATGAATCGCTACAACGCGGCCCACTAATAACGCCACGGCGCGGTCGGGCCGCAGCGGTTCCCGGCCGACGTCGCGGTGGGTGCCGGTGGGCCGCCCGCCGCTTCACCGGGCGGCGGCCACCGCCAGCCGGTGGCAGGCGGCGGCCAGCGTGGCCAGCAGGGCGATGAGCTCCGGGGGTTCGGGCAACCCCGGAGTCGGATAGGCGGGACGGCGCGTGCTGCCCTCAGCCGGTACCTCGGCGCCGTTGAGGTTTCCGGCGCCGTCGCCGGCGGCGGCGCCCGGCAGCGGCCCTCCGGGCCGCTGCATCGGGACGGTGGCCGGATGCAGCCAGCGCACCGGGGGATCGGCCAGTTCCCCGGCGCCCACGGCGGTCAGGTCCAGCCGGACCCCGCCCCAGTCCAGCCACTCCAGCAGTTCGGGCAGGTCCTCGGCACCGCCGTCGGCCACGTAGAACAGCACCCGGCCGGACGCGGACAGCGCGACCGGCCCCGGGGCCACCGCCGGCTGGCCGTACCCCAGCAGCCTCGCCAGCGCCTCCCGCCCCGCGGCTTCCGGCACGGAGACCACGTCCGGCATGTGGATCGACCTCCCCGTTCGCTCTTGGCGTACAGCCTATTCGGGTCTAGGGCCCCGCTACCGGGAACACCACGTCAGAGGCGGCGAGTTGGACTACCCGAGGGCCTTGAAAGGTGTGACTGTCCCGTGGACAACGGGTAAGTCGCCCCACCTGCGAGGGAAGGCGGGACTAGCATCGGTTGCGAGCCCGTCTGCATCTCACAGGCGGGGGTAACTGGTTTGGCACCGCATGGAACTAGCAACACACCAGGGCAAGCGCACGATCCGTACTCGAAGACGAGCAGTACTGCGATCCAACGTTGGCCCGCGACGCTCCGGGGAGCGATGAGGAATGTTCGAACGGTTCACCGACCGCGCACGGCGCGTCGTCGTCCTGGCCCAGGAAGAGGCCAGGATGCTCAACCACAACTACATCGGGACCGAGCACATCCTCCTCGGCCTCATCCACGAGGGTGAGGGTGTGGCGGCCAAGGCTCTGGAGAGCCTGGGCATCTCGCTGGAAGCGGTCCGCCAGCAGGTGGAGGAGATCATCGGCCAGGGCCAGCAGGCCCCCTCCGGCCACATCCCCTTCACCCCGCGGGCGAAGAAGGTCCTGGAGCTGTCGCTGCGCGAGGCGCTGCAGCTGGGCCACAACTACATCGGCACCGAGCACATCCTGCTCGGCCTGATCCGCGAGGGCGAAGGCGTCGCGGCGCAGGTGCTGGTCAAGCTCGGCGCGGACCTGAACCGGGTGCGCCAGCAGGTCATCCAGCTGCTGTCCGGCTACTCCGGCGGCGGCAAGGAGGCCGCGGCGGCCGGCGGGCCGGCCGAGGGCACGCCGTCCACCTCGCTGGTCCTGGACCAGTTCGGGCGCAACCTGACCCAGGCCGCCCGCGAGGGCAAGCTCGACCCGGTCATCGGGCGCGAGAAGGAGATCGAGCGGGTCATGCAGGTGCTGTCCCGCCGCACCAAGAACAACCCGGTGCTGATCGGCGAGCCCGGCGTCGGCAAGACCGCCGTCGTGGAGGGCCTGGCCCAGGCGATCGTCAAGGGCGAGGTGCCCGAGACGCTCAAGGACAAGCACCTGTACACCCTGGACCTCGGCGCCCTGGTGGCCGGCTCGCGCTACCGCGGCGACTTCGAGGAGCGCCTGAAGAAGGTGCTCAAGGAGATCCGCACCCGCGGTGACATCGTCCTGTTCATCGACGAGCTGCACACCCTGGTCGGCGCGGGCGCGGCGGAGGGTGCCATCGACGCGGCCTCGATCCTGAAGCCCATGCTGGCCCGGGGCGAGCTGCAGACCATCGGCGCCACCACGCTCGACGAGTACCGCAAGTACGTCGAGAAGGACGCCGCCCTGGAGCGCCGCTTCCAGCCGATCCAGGTGGCCGAGCCCTCGGTGGCGCACACCATCGAGATCCTCAAGGGCCTGCGCGACCGCTACGAGGCGCACCACCGGGTGTCCATCACCGACGGCGCGCTGGTGGCCGCGGCCACCCTGGCCGAGCGCTACATCTCCGACCGCTTCCTGCCGGACAAGGCCATCGACCTGATCGACGAGGCGGGCTCGCGGATGCGCATCCGCCGGATGACCGCTCCGCCGGACCTGCGCGAGTTCGACGACAAGATCGCGAACGTGCGCAAGGAGAAGGAGTCCGCGATCGACGCGCAGGACTTCGAGAAGGCCGCGGCGCTGCGCGACCAGGAGAAGCAGCTCCAGGGCGCCAAGGCGCGCCGGGAGAAGGAGTGGAAGCAGGGCGACCTGGACGTCGTGGCCGAGGTCGACGAGGAGCTGATCGCCGAGGTCCTGGCCACCGCCACGGGCATCCCGGTGTTCAAGCTCACCGAGGAGGAGACCTCCCGCCTGCTGCGCATGGAGGACGAGCTGCACAAGCGCGTCATCGGCCAGAACCAGGCGATCAAGGGGCTGTCCCAGGCGATCCGGCGCACCCGCGCCGGGCTGAAGGACCCCAAGCGCCCCGGCGGGTCGTTCATCTTCGCCGGCCCCTCGGGCGTCGGCAAGACCGAGCTGGCCAAGGCGCTGGCGGAGTTCCTGTTCGGCGACGAGGACGCGCTGATCCAGCTGGACATGTCCGAGTTCTCCGAGAAGCACACCGTCTCGCGGCTGTTCGGCTCCCCGCCCGGATACGTCGGCTACGAGGAGGGCGGGCAGCTCACCGAGAAGGTGCGCCGCAAGCCGTTCTCGGTGGTGCTGTTCGACGAGGTCGAGAAGGCGCACCCGGACATCTTCAACTCGCTGCTGCAGATCCTGGAGGACGGCCGCCTGACCGACTCCCAGGGCCGGGTCGTGGACTTCAAGAACACGGTGATCATCATGACCACCAACCTCGGCACCCGGGACATCAGCAAGGGCTTCGGCCTCGGCTTCGCCGCCTCCGGCGACACCAAGGCGCCGTACGAGCGGATGAAGGCCAAGGTCAACGACGAGCTCAAGCAGCACTTCCGCCCGGAGTTCCTGAACCGCGTCGACGACACGGTGGTCTTCCCGCAGCTGAGCCAGGACGACATCGTCGCCATCGTGGACCTGATGATGAGCAAGGTCGACGCCCGCCTGAAGGACAAGGACATGGGCATCGTCCTGACCCGCAAGGCCAAGGAGCTCATCGCGAGCCTGGGCTACGACCCGGTCCTGGGCGCCCGCCCGCTGCGCCGCGCGATCCAGCGGCACATCGAGGACCCGCTGTCCGAGAAGATCCTGTTCGGCGAGGTCCGCGCCGGCCAGCTGATCACGGTCGACGAGAACACCGAGACCGGCGCGGTCGAGTCCGACCAGCGGTTCACGTTCAAGTCCGGCCCGAAGGAGGACGTCCCGGAGGACGCCTCGGTGCTGGAGTCCGGAACGCTGCCGCCGGCGGCGCCGGAGGCCACGCCGCCGGTCAGCGCGTGAGGCGCTAGACGCCGGGCAAGACAGACCGCCGCCCACCCCGATCGCGGGGTGGGCGGCGGTTCTTGCTGCCGGGCGAGAACCCGACAGCCGCCCGCCCCGTACGCGGGCAGACGGCCGTCGGTGTGTCCAGTGTCCTGACCGCGGGCCCGTTCCGGAGTGACGTCGGCTCCGGCTGGGGGCGTCCCCGCGGTTGCGCTGCTGGACTGGAGAGGTGGAGCGGGCGGCCTACGCTCAGGGCCGCCGTGCGATGACCGTGCTCAGGCGGCCGGGGCGCCGTCTTCGTCGTCCGCGTCGTACGCGGTCTGGGCACTGCCGTCCTGGTCCATCGGGCCCCAGGTGTGCGCCGAGGGCGGGCAGGGGTTCGTCGGCGGGGGGCAGGGCACCGGCGGCGGGGACATCGGCGGGGGCGCCATGACCGGCGGGGCCATCTCCGGTCCGCCGTTCACGCAGTGGTTGTCCTCGGCGCTGGTGCCGAAGCCGAGCAGCGCGACCGAGTCGCCGCAGGCCTGGACCGGGGCGTCCACGGGCAGTTGCAGGACGTTGCCGGAGACCAGTCCGGGGGAGTCGGACGCGGCGCCCTTGGCCACGGCGTGGGTGCCGTCGTCGACGCAGTCGTTGTCGTTCGCGGTGACGTCGGCGGACAGCGCGCCGCCGGCCAGCCCGCAGGCCTGGACCGGGACGTTCGCGGCGACCGAGCCGACGTTGCCGGAGATCGCGCCGGGGCTGTCGGACGCGAAGCCGGCGGCCTTGGCGGTGGTGTCGTCGGTCCAGCAGTCGTTGTCGCGGGCGCCGACCAGGCCGGCGCCGGCCGCGCCGGCGTCGCCGCAGACCTGGATCGGGACGTCGGCGGGAAGCTGCGCCACGTTCCCGGAGACGGCGCCGGGGCTGTCGCCGGCGGCGCCGACCGTCGTCGCGGAGTCGTGCGCGGCGGCGTTGCCGGCGAAGCCCATGACCACAGTGCCGGTCGCAGCCGACAGCATCAGGCCCTTCCTTACAAAGGCGTGCATGGATGTACCTCAGATGTCGTCGAATTCGAGGAGCCGAAGGTCGGCTCTCGGGCCTCAACGACACTTTCGGAACTCCGGTAACGGACATCCGGCCGATAGACGGCTGAATGTCCACCATCCGGCAGATACTGAGGATTTTTGTTACGCGATCAGGCGGTTATCGCCGTGCATCGACCGTCATTTGGGCGACTCCGATGATGTGCTGGCCCAGGACGAACCCCGACACCGCGGTGCTGGTCCCGGCGCTCGGCAGCCCGATGCTCGCCGCGTCCAGGGCCAGGACCCTGATCGCGTAGTGGTGCACGACGTCGCCGGCCGGCGGGCACGGGCCGTCGAAGAACGCGTCGCCGAAGTCGTTCAGCCCGACCACGGTCCCGGCCGGCGGTGCGGCCTGCCCGCCGAAGGTCGTCGCGCTCGCCGGGATGTCCCACACACGCCAGTGCGAGAACCCGCTGCCGGTCGGGGCCTGCGGGTCGAACATCTCCACGGCGAAGCTCTTGGTTCCGGCCGGCGCACCGGACCAGGCCAGCCGGGGCGCGGTGGTGTACCCGGTGCAGACCTCGTCGGCGGGGAAGACGCCGCCGTCGGCCAGGTCCGGGGAGCTGACATGGAAGTGCGCGGCGTCCTTCGGGATGCCGTTGCGCACGGGGCTGTAGCCGTAGCGGTCGTGGACGACGGCGGCATAGGCGGTGGCGGCTCCGGCGGCGAACACGGCGGCGGCCGCAACCCCGGAGGCGGCGATCTTCGTCTTCTTCTGCATGGGACAACAGTTTCGAGTCCACGGGGAAGCACTGGGAGAGTCTTCGAAACCTGGTATTCCGCGTACCACCCGACAGAGCACGCTCGGCGAGTTCCTCACCGCGATGCGGGGCCGCCTGGCACCGGAGGACGTCGGCCTGCGCAGCGTCGGCCGCCGCCGCACTCCCGGCCTGCGCCGCCAGGAGGTCGCCGAACGGGCCGCGGTGAGCATCGACTGGTACATCAGGCTGGAGCAGGGACGCGTCGGCGCACCGGGCTCGGCCGTCCTCGACGCCCTCGCCGAGGCGCTGCTCCTGTCGCCGGTGGAGCGCGAGTACCTGCACCTGACGGCCCGCGGCGAGGCGCCGCCGCGTCCGCTGCCGGACGGGTGCGACGGCGCGGGAGCCGTGACCTCCTCGCTGCGCGCGATCCTCGACGGCATGCCGCTGCTGCCGGCGTACGTCCTCGACCACACCTTCGACATCCTGGCGCACAACGCCGCGGCCACCGCCATGTTCGGCGACGGCTTCGGCCACGGCACGGCGTCGAACGCGGCCCTGATGCTGTTCCTCGAACCCGGCACCCGCAAGAGCCAGCTGTCCTGGGAGCAGATCGCCCGCGAGACGGTCGGCGCGCTGCGGGCCAACGCGGCGAAGTACCCCGACGACGCGCGCCTGCAGGCGGTGATCGCACGCCTGAGGTCGGGGAACCGCGACTTCGCCACCTGGTGGGGCGACCACACGGTCGGCGAGCGCACCAGCGGGGTGAAGCGCGTGGCGCACCCGACGGCGGGGGTGCTGACGGTCGGGTACGACATGTTCACCGCGCCGGACGCCTCGCAACAGCGGCTGGTGGTGGTGACGCCGGTGGGGGAGGAGACGGAGCAGCGGCTGCGGGCCCTGGTGGCGGCCCACTCGCGGCGGGTGGCTTGTGAGGGGGCTGAGGCGGGGGCGGCGGCGGTGTTGGCGGGGTGAGGGGGCGGCGGGGCCGAGGTCGGGGCGGCTGGCCGGGCTGAGGCTGGGGCAGCCTGGCCGGGCTCTGTCGGCTGCCGATGCTCGCGAGGCAGGAGCTGACCGGGTGTGGTCGGCGGGCAATTGGTCGGGCTCGGTCGCTGT
>Ga0207695_10001541_pt1 | contig 37966 bp, 21 predicted proteins | sample KBSC54metaG_FD_184354 | JGI IMG/M metagenome (GOLD analysis project Ga0207695, IMG submission 184354) | Corn rhizosphere microbial communities from Kellogg Biological Station, Michigan, USA - KBS C5-4 metaG (SPAdes) (version 2) | ecosystem: Host-associated > Plants > Roots > Rhizosphere > Soil... | reverse complement strand
CCGATTCGCCGGCCGCGACGCCGATCAGCTCGGTGCCCTGGAACGAGAAGCCCGCGATCATCGCGACGCCCATCAGCGCCGGCAGGCCGCCCGCGAACGGCGCGTCGCCGATCGTCAGGTTGCCCCAACCGTTACTCGGCGCGCCTTTCAGAATGCCGAAGATCATCAGCAGGCCGACGCCGATGAACGCGACCACGGTGACGACCTTGATCAGCGCGAACCAGTATTCGGCCTCACCGAAACCGCGCACGGTGAGCGCGTTGAGCAGGAACATCACGGCGAGGAAGGCCGCGCTCCACCACACGCCCGGCACGTCCGGAAACCAGTAGTGCATCACGAGCTGCGCGGCGACGAGCTCCACCGCGATCGTCACGGCCCAGTTGTACCAGTAGTTCCAGCCGAGCGCGAAGCCGAAGCCTTCGTCCACGTATTTCGCGCCGTAGGTCGCGAACGAACCCGACACGGGCATGAACGCGGCCATCTCGCCGAGGCTCGTCATCAGGAAATAGACCATCAGGCCGATGAGCATGTACGCGACCATCGCGCCGCCGGGGCCGGCCTGCGAGATCGACGCGCCGGACGCGACGAACAGGCCCGTGCCGATCGAGCCGCCGATGGCGATCATCGTCAGGTGGCGCGCCTTCAGGGCGCGATGAAGCTTGGGTGGGTTCGCGGACGAACCGGGTTGGTCGGATTTCGGAATTGCGGACATAAACGAGACGAACGTTGAGCGGGCCGGCATCCGTAGCCGGCGCATGCGGAATCGGAGCGCGGTACGCGTCCTGCGATGCATTCGATGCGGCCCCGATACGCGTTGCGCGGCGGGCGCCTGCGGCGAAGCGCGGATTCTACCTGATTCGCCATGGAGGGAGCTCAGGCGCACACGCCCGCCGCGGCCGCAGAGATTTCGCAGAATCAAGGAGTTGGCTGCACCGGCGCAACCGCAGCCGCCTGCCGTCGCGAAAACCATGGGTATCCCGGGGTTATTCGGCTTTTCATTCCGCCCGATAAGCGGGTAATCCTGTCTTGATCCGCCAAATACCGCGCCGATACGAAAAATCGACCGGGCGTCGCACCATTAATCAGACAAAACGACCGATACTGATAATTGATTCAAATCAAATCGCCCGCGCGCCATGCAGTAATGATGCGTAATCGTTTCGAATCGCTGTTTCCGCATGCATGTTTTGCATGCGCACACGAGTTGCAGGAATTCGCGAGATAATGCGGGTTAATTCGAAATAATCAGCGCGCGGAACCGTCGACAACGCGAGTATCCACCGCCCCCGCCCCCCCGAGGATGAAGTCACTCCCGCTGCCCGCCACGCTGCGCCGCCATACCGCGTCGATCGTGGCACGCATTCTGTCGCCCCGCGGCGTGCTCGTCGCTGGCATCGTCCTGCTGATGTTCAGTTGGGGACTTTCGACGTCGCTTTTAATCGAGGCGCGACGCGACGCGTATGAGCACGCGGTCGAAAATGCGCGCAACCTGATGCTGCTGATCGAACGCGATATCGCGCGCAATATCGAACTCTACGATTTGTCGCTGCAAAACGTCGTCGACGGCTTGGCCGATCCGGAACTGATGACATTGCCACCGCGCCAGCGCCACCGGCTGCTGTTCGACCGCGCCGCTACCGGCGCGTATCTCGGGTCGCTTTTCGTGATGGATACGCACGGCAATATCGTGATCGATTCGAGCGTGTCGCCCGCGCGGCAAGGCAACTATGCGGACCGCGACTATTTCACCGTGCACCGCAACGGGCTCGCGCAGGGCCTCTACATCAGCCGGCCCTACGCGTCCCGGCTGCGCGGCGGCGCACTGACGATCGCGCTCAGCCGCCGGATCACGCTGTCCGACGGCACGTTCGGCGGCGTGGTCGTCGGCACGCTCAGCATCGACTACTTCCGCGCGCTGCTCGACGGCCTCGCGGTCGGCAAGCACGGCAGCGCGGCAATCGCCGAGCTCAACGGCATGCTCGTGAGCCGCCTGCCTTACGACGCGCGCGTGGTCGGCCTCGACCTGCACGATTCGCCGCTGTTCATCGAGGCGCTGCGCCGCCGCGAAGGCGTGCTGTCGGGCATGGGCAGCATCGACGGCGTGCGGCGCATCTATGTTTACAAGCATCTGCCCGGCCTGCCGCTGATCGTCGACGTTGCGCCGGCCGAGCTCGACGTCTACGCGCCGTGGCACCACCGCGCGATCTGGACCGTCGTACTGATGTTCCTGTTCACCGGGTTCATCGCGTGGGGCTCGCTGGCGCTGTCGCGCGAACTGAAACGCCGGCAGATCGCCGAATCGAAGCTGTACCGGCTCGCGCACACCGATTCGCTGACGGGCCTCGACAACCGCGGCACGTTCGACACGGTGCTCGCGAAGGAGGCGCAGCGTGCGTCGCGCAGCGGCCGCCCGCTGTCCGTGCTGTTCGTCGACGTCGATCACTTCAAGGCGTTCAACGACTACTACGGCCACCCGGCCGGCGACGACGTGCTGCGCCGCGTCGCGCAATCCGCGTCGCGCTGCCTGCGCCGCGACGGCGACCACGTCGCGCGCTACGGCGGCGAGGAATTCGTCGTCACGCTGCCCGACACCGACGCGCATGGCGCGGCAACCGTCGCCGAAGGCATCCGGCGCGCGATCGCGGAGCTCGGCATCGAGCACGTGAAGAGCCCGTACGGGCGCGTCACCGCGAGCATCGGCACGGCGACCGCCGCCGACGGCCGCGCGAACGCCGCAACGCTGCTGCGGCGCGCCGACGAGGCGCTGTACCGCGCGAAGTCCGGCGGACGCAACCGCGTGTCGGACGCGCAGCCGAGCGCGGCCGACGCATGGCGTGACATGGCGTGACGTGTCGTCGCGACACGATGCGGCAGCCGGCCACGCCGGACAGCCGCGCCGTGGACAGCCCGCGCGCGTTCGGCTAGCGTTACGTCTGCTGCGCATGCGGCGCGGCGCCGGCCCGCGCAAGCCGCCGTGCGCGTTCCGGCCACCTCAGCTCCGTCATGACCGCCTCGCTCCCTACCCGGCTGCCGCCACTCCTGCGCCACGCGCTCCGTCCGCTGCTCGATCCGTACCGCCGCTACCGGCACGCGAAGCTGATCCATGCGGCGCGCGTCGCGCTCGCGATTCTCGTGTCGATCGGCCTGTCCACCGGCCTGCGCGTGCCGCACGGCGAGTGGTCGACGATCACCGTGCTGATCGTCGTCGGCGGGCTGCAGCATCACGGCAACATCCGCAAGAAGGCGGCCGAGCGCGCGCTCGGCACGTCGATCGGCGCGCTCGCGGGGCTCGGGCTGATCCTGCTGTATTCCGCCGCTCACGCACCGATCGCGATCTACCTGCTGATGGCGCTCGCGTGCGGCATCTGCGCGTATCACGCGATCGGCAAGGCCGGCTATATCGCGCTGCTGTCGGCGATCACGATGGTGATCGTCGCCGGGCACGGCGACAACGAGATCGTCGACGGCCTGTGGCGCGCGGTGAACGTGCTGATCGGCATCGCGATCGCGCTGGCGTTTTCGTTCGCGCTGCCGCTCTATGCAACCTACTCGTGGCGCTACAAGCTCGCCGACGCGCTGCGCGCGTGCGCGGCCGTGCACGCGCGGCTCGCCGGCGACCGCCACGTGAGCGACGACGCCCACCTGAAGGAAATGGCCGCGCTGAGCGCGCTGCTCGTGCAGCTGCGTTCGCTGATGCCGTCGGTGTCGAAGGAATGCGAGACGTCGATGACGCAGCTCGAGGCGATCCAGCGCAGCCTGCGCCTGTGCATCGGTTATCTGGAGATCCTGTCGAGCGCGGTGCCGGCCCGCGACGACGTGGCGGCCCGCGAATACATGCGCGTCGAGATGAAGGCCGTGAACCGGCGCATCCGCGACACGCTGGTCGGCGCGAGCCGCGCGCTCAAGTTCGGCAAGCCGAGCCGGCTCGCGCCGCGCCGCCGGCCGGCCGACCCGCCGCACGACGCACCGCCGCCGCAACTGTCCGGCTATGTGTCGATCACGGCGAAGCTGGCCGGCGAAGTCGATCAGTTGCGCGAGAAGCTGCTCGATACCGCGCAGTCGTGGAATATCTGAGGTTCGCGGGATTCCGTGCTTCACCCGCCTTACTTTCATATTCCTTTCGGGTTGGCGGACCGCTATCCTGACGGCGACGGGTACGCCGTTCGGCCGATCCGGCCCCGGAAGCACGGCCTGCGACGGCGCGCGTCCGAGCCCGTTTCCGCCGCCGATCGGCGCCGATTCGCGCGGCGTTCTCCGCCTGGTTAACCGCCCGCCGGGCCCGCCGCGACAGGCCTGACGACGTATCCGCGCGAAAATCAGCCCTTGCCCCAACTTCCCGGACAGCCGATACTCGCATATTCCGCGAAATACGATCCCACCGGACCCAATCCACGGTAATTCCTATGAGCACGATTCTCGAAAGCCTCCCGACCGGCCAGAAGGTCGGTATCGCCTTCTCCGGCGGCCTGGACACCAGCGCCGCGCTGCACTGGATGAAACTGAAGGGCGCCGTCCCGTACGCATACACGGCGAACCTCGGCCAGCCCGACGAAGACGATTACGACGCGATCCCGAAGCGTGCGATCGAATACGGCGCAGCCGGCGCCCGCCTGATCGACTGCCGCGCGCAGCTCGTCGCCGAAGGCATCGCGGCGCTGCAAAGCGGCGCGTTCCACATCACGACGGCCGGCGTCACGTACTTCAACACGACGCCGATCGGCCGCGCCGTGACGGGCACGATGCTCGTCGCCGCGATGAAGGAAGACGGCGTCAACATCTGGGGCGACGGCAGCACGTACAAGGGCAACGACATCGAGCGCTTCTACCGCTACGGCCTGCTCGTGAACCCGGACCTGAAGATCTACAAGCCGTGGCTCGACCAGACGTTCATCGACGAGCTCGGCGGCCGCGCCGAAATGTCCGAATTCATGAACCAGGCCGGTTTCGCGTACAAGATGTCGGCCGAGAAGGCCTATTCGACCGACTCGAACCTGCTCGGCGCGACGCACGAGGCGAAGGATCTCGAAAGCCTCGAAAGCGGCATCAAGATCGTGAACCCGATCATGGGCGTCGCGTTCTGGCGCGACGACGTGAAGATCGCCGCGGAAGAAGTGACGGTGCGCTTCGAAGCCGGCCAGCCGGTCGCGCTGAACGGCGTCGAATTCAAGGATCCGGTCGAACTGCTGCTCGAAGCGAACCGCATCGGCGGCCGCCACGGCCTCGGCATGAGCGACCAGATCGAGAACCGCATCATCGAGGCGAAGAGCCGCGGCATCTATGAAGCCCCGGGCCTCGCGCTGCTGTACATCGCGTACGAGCGTCTCGTCACCGGCATCCACAACGAAGACACGATCGAGCAGTACCGCGAGAACGGCCGCCGTCTCGGCCGCCTGCTGTACCAGGGCCGCTGGTTCGATCCGCAGGCGATCATGCTGCGCGAAACGGCGCAGCGCTGGGTCGCACGCGCGATCACCGGCGAAGTGAAGATCGAACTGCGCCGCGGCAACGACTACTCGATCCTGAGCACGAAGTCGCCGAACCTCACGTACCAGCCGGAACGCCTGTCGATGGAGAAGGTGGCATCGACGTTCTCGCCGCGCGACCGGATCGGCCAGCTGACGATGCGCAACCTCGACATCACCGATACGCGCGACAAGCTGCGCGTGTATGCGCAGGTCGGGCTGCTGACGCCGGGCGAGGCGTCGGCGTTGCCGCAGATCAAGGGCGATAGCGGCGAGTAAGCCAGTCGCTTTCGCGAGCGGCCGGGCGGCGTGACAACCGCCCGGCTGCGTGCAGTACTTCCCTTCCCGCTTTTTCTCTCAGGCACTGCCGGATCCGCAACGCGTATCGCGACGATCCTGCAGGCGCGTCAAGGTTATTTCGATGCCGTGGCCGGCGTGGTCGCGGTGGCCGCAGTCGTCGTCAATGCCGTCGAAGCAGTGGAAGCAGCGGCAGTGGCCGGCGCCGGCGTACGCGCCAGATCCTGACCGATCATGTCCGCGACCGACTTCTCGCATGACTTGATCCCTTCCACCGACTTGTCGAAATTCTTCTCGAGATCGCTGAAGCTGCCGTACGTGTAAGCGAAATCGCTGTCGATGTGGACGCTGTTCGCCTTGATGTCGTAGCCGCACGCGAACGTCTTGTAATAGAGGTCCTGCTTCGTCTTGGCGTCGAGAATGCGCGCCCGGACGACCACCCACGGAATGTAATCGGGCTGGTCGGGCGGCGAGATATAGCCGAACGACGTGAACCAAACATTCATGATGGCATCCGCATCGGTCTGGATCGCGGAGTAGTCGTCCGACTTGCCGTCATCCGCGAGCTTCACTTTCTGGCCGTCCAGCTTCACGACCTGATAGCCGTTGCCGGCGAGGCGTCCCGTGACGCCGTCCGCGATATCCGGTGCGAACACGACCTTGCTGGCCGCCACGTGATCCGTGTACGTGCTCGTATGGCTCGCGTTGACGGCCACTTGCGCGAGCGCGCCGATCAGGCCGAACCCGCCCGCCGCGCCGCCGAGATTGAGGACCGAAACACGCTTCGGCTCGGTGACGTCGAGCATCGCGATCGAATGCAGCTTCTGACGCGCCTCGGGTTTCATGTCGGTATTCGGCAACGTGGTGCAGCCGGACAGCAGCGTCACGAGCAGGCCGCAACCGACCAGGGTGGCTTTGGATGAGTTCTTCATTGAGTGAATTGGCTTTCGTTGTTGACGGAACGTTTTCGTCGGGCCGTCGCACGCGTCGTGTGAAAACGACGCGTGCAAGCAGGCCGTGCGTTTATTGCTTGATCACCTGGCCGTAGGCGACAAAGCTGTAATCGGCTGCGCGCAGCACGTACAGGATCGAGCGCTGGAAGCCGTTGGTCCCCTTGATCGGCACGAACATGATCGCGGCGCTGCCCGACAGCGGAACGCCGGCCGGCAGTTTGCAGCCCGTCGAGGCGGAGGCCGTCACCGTCATGTCGTACATGTTCTGGTTCGAGCCGGGCGTGGAAAGCAGCAGTGTGCCGGTCAGGTTGCAGCCGCTCAGCGTGCCTGTCAGCGAGCCGCCCGATGGAATTGCGAACGACGCGTTCGTAGTCGCCCAGGTGCCCACCACGCTGTCCTGCGTGACGCTGAGTGCGTTCGCGGCGTTGTAGGTCCACGTGAAGTTCGATGCCGTACCGCCTCGGCTGATCGTGCCGGACAACGTCTGCTTCGCGCTGTAAGCACCGGAGCCGGAGTCGATTTTGGTGATCAACCCGGCCGTGCCGAAGTTGACGCCCGAACCGAGCGACCACGTCGCGCCATTGACCGTCAGGCTCGCGAAATCCTCGGACATCACGAACGATCCCAGCAGATTGAGCGTGGTCAGGTTGCTGTGCGGATCGACCAGGGCGATGGTCGAGTAACCCAGGTTGCCGGATTCCGTCCAGATCCCGATCGGGCCGCTCGCCGTTGCGGCAGTCGAACCGGCTTGCGGATTCGTCAGGCTGGGCAGCGCCTCGCCGACCGTCACCGGCTGCGACGAGGCGACCGGCGCGCTCGCCGGCTGTGCCGCGAGCGGCGTGGATGCGACAACCGGTGTGCTGGCTGCGTTGTTGGTGCCGCCGGTGTTTGCGGGCGTGCCGCTGCTTGCGTTCGACGAGCCGTCACCGCCGCCGCAACCCGCGACGACGAATACCGAGATCGCGGCTGCCGCCAGCAAACAAAGAGACTGCTTGTTCAATTCAACCCCCGATTTTTGATGCGTTTTTTAGTGGTCAAGATTCGAATCTGCTTGTGTTGCTTTTATTGGAAAATCGCGTTGCTTTCGTATGAGTTCTGCGTCCCTCCTTGAGCGGCGTTGAATGCGTGGGGTGATATGCCGGCGAAGCGTGATGCGAGGTGCATCAGTCGCTCGATGCTCGGCGCAGCGGATACGGGCGTGGATATGCGTTCGCGCGGAGCGGCGCCCGCTGCGGTGATGGCCCAATGCAGCAGCTGGCACGCTGCGGCACGGCAAAGGAAGACGACGCGCCGGCTCCCGTTGCCTGTGCATCGAATTGAATCGGTACGTCCCATCTTCTGATCCTGCGCACGGCTTCGCCGGCCGTGCGCCCTCGGTTATCTGGTCGTGTGGTTGCACTGCTTTAGTAATACTTTTGTGAGCTACCGAGGAAGGGTAACGGCGACGCCGCGACTTTCTTTAGGAAACTCTATCGAATGATTTTTCCAGGCACCTCGTCCTGGGTGGCCATTCCCCTTCTCGCGCGGACGCAGGGCCAGGCGATGTGGTTCATCCGTGTGATCCTCGACGAACCGGCTACCTTCACGAGTTCCTCGTGAAGGTAGCCACTCGAAGTCGGCTGCAGCCAAGCTGGAGTTGAAGCGCGCCAAGCACCTGCTGGATACCTGCCCGTCGCGCCATCGGCCCAGCATCCATGTACGGCAAATGCTCAGGGATCCTCGCTCAAAATGAGGTCGCGCTCTCGCTCAAAAATCGGATACGCAGCAAGATCTCGATCATAAAATGCTTCGAAGAAGCCCGATTCTTGCCAAGCTCCAGGCGCAATGCTGACCGTTCCATTCGCACTTATTTTTGAACGCCAGTTCGACGGCACCGTCGTACTCAAGAGTTCAAAACACTCTGCTTGGTGCGCACCCATGCTCGGCCACTCTCCAGCCACCTCGGACGTCACTATCCCATAACGACGCTTTCCATCTGCATCAATCTCGACGCTCATTACATGGTAAATACGCCCGAGCGTCAGCCATGGAGAAGACCCCACCTCGCGACCGAAAGCATCAAGTAAGCGAATGCATTTAACTTTCATGGCTTCTTTGGTACGCCGGACATATTGTTGAAGATTGCCTTGTAGTCCAAACCATAAAACACGTCACCTGTCGTCGGATTCATGTAGAAATGCACCTGGAAAGATCCCGCAGGACTTTGATAGGTTGGCGTCGTATACTTTCCGAACCCTGCCGGTAGGTTGGGGTTGGCCAACTGCCCTGGCCCTAGTCCAGGAACTGCCCGCGCATCGCTAATAGCACTCTGTGTCAACATTCCATTTGCCGCGAATGGTGAATTAGCGGATTCAAGCCGCAACTGCTCGGCCAATTGCTTCGCGGTTGCAATATTTTGCGCCGAATCTGCGCCCACCACCACTTTGTTCGTGACACCGGCGGACAAATCCAATGACGTCGCGACCGGCCCTGCCAAGCGACTCGCATCTGCCGCCCCGAAACCTAGCCAGCCACCGATCTTGCCAAGCACTCCCAGAATCGGAAGTGGGACCGGCGCCATCGGCAGAGCCTCTGACAAGCTTTTTGCGATCTGCCCATCGAACGAACCCGCATAGACCGTCTGATACGAGTCGCCTATCGCCTTGAAAGCCGGTGCATTGGGATCAACGGCGCGGACAGTTCCGTTAGCGAGCGTGACGTCATTTCCTCCCGCAAGTGCCGCCGCGATTGCCGTCCTGCAGCCAGGCGTTCCGGTACCTCCCGCGCACGCTTCGGCCAACGCCACATCACGTTTTCGTGAAACATCCAGCAGCTCCTTCTTGATCTCACATGCCGCCGCATTTCCGCCATTGCACGCTGCCACGGCTTTGTCGAGCTGTTGCTGCTCGGACAATTCCATCGGACTGGCCGGCTTATGGCTCAGCCAATTGTTCAGCGTTTCATTCTGCGCCGCCGTCACCGCGCCCTGCACGTCGAATCCAAGAGCGCCCGCAATGCTCCCCGTTACCAGCGTCCCAATGGCAGCCAGTACAGGTGCCGGAACATTGCCGTTTGCATCAATGGTCGAATTAAGCGCAGCGCTCGTGGCCCCGCCAATCGCACCACTCGCGCAGCCCGTACCGCCAGCCGCACTCATAGCACATCCGAGTGCCGCATGCGCCGTCACGTATCCGACCTTGCCCAGACCACCTTCGCCGAAAGCATTGCCAAGATTCAATTGGCCGACAGTGCTCGCCGCAATCGCAGCCAGATCGCTAACGACGCTTCCTTTCAATGCGCTCCCAAAACTGCCCCCATACGCGACCGTATCGACGGTAGCCGATACCAACCCACGGCCGACAATTTCAAACGCTCCCTGAAGCAGCTGCTGCGCGGTGATCGTATTCGCTGCGATGTTGTTTCCGATCGTCTGCATCGGCAACGCATTGAGCTCAAGCCCTTCGGTCAACCCCTGCGTCACATAAGCAACCGCTCCGGCCTTGAGAACTTGCCCCAGGCTGAACCCTTGATCGCTGAACGCCTGGTTCATCGCGGTCGACACCATGGCCGCCACGACTGGCATACCCATCACGGACAACGCGACAGCAGCAGCCATCGAAAGAAGCTGCTCCGGACCGAATCCACCCTGCTTTACAAACTCCGAATGCAGATGGTCCGCTACCGTCTCTTGCGTGAAGTCGCCGCCAAGTTGCCGTTGCAGCGATGCAAGCATCGCCTGCGTCGAAGCCGCGTCAACGGTCCCATCGGCGTTCAGCTTCTGCAGCGCCCCACCGATCTGGTTCAGCGCCTGAACATTCAACTCCATGTTCGCCGCGCTCATGAACCCGCCCGGCTGCACAACCGTGCCGGTCGTGTTCAGATACCCGCCGTCGACCTTCTGCCAGATCTCCCCGACGTTGACCTGATTCGCCTGATTGGTGAGCGTGTGCGTATCGACGCTCAGCGTCCCCGACGCCGTGATGCTCCCCGTATTGAGAATGCTGCCGTTGCCGTCCTGATTGAACTTCAGCGTGACGTCGTGTCCCGAGATATTGCCGCCCGCCGACATCGCCTGCGTGTCCTGCGGCAGATACACCTGCGGCATCAGCGCGGTGATCGTCGGGCACGACGCCGTCCCCGTCGCGTGGCACGTCGGGTCCGGCACCGTCTGTTCGACGTACCACAGCATCGGCCGATCGAGCGCGTTGATCTGCTCCTGCGTCAGCGCAGCGCCGAGTTGAAGGTCATGTGCTTTCGAGTAGTCGATCGCGTTCTGGTACAGGTACTCCTTTTCCTGCGTCGTCACCGACACGTTGTTCTTGCTGTCGTACGTCAGACCGTCGACAAAGCTCGACTTTCCGGTCTGCTTCAGCGCAGCCTGCTGCAACAGCAGGTCCTCTTCCTGCGGGTTGTAGTAGAACAGCGTCGACGACGGCTGAAGGCTCTGCGGCAGGTTGTTCAGCAGGTCCTGCGGCCCGCGCGAGCCGAGCGAGGAGCCGCCGAGCGACCCGTCGACGTACGACGCCTTGCCGGCGACAGGCGTCGGCAGCGTGCCCGTACCAATCGCGCGCGGCACCGACAAATTCAGCCCCGGCAAGTCCACCGGGCTCAGCGAAATGACTTGCGACGGCGCGTTCACGCGCGGCGTATAGGTATTCGCCGTCGTGATGCCGTTGATCAGCTTCTGGCCCGTAAGCGACACGTACGTGCCGAGCACGTTGCCGACGTTCTGGATTTGTCCGTTCGAGGAAATCGACAGATTCGGCGCCTGAATCGTCGCCGCGATGTTGCCGACGGGCGCCGGCGGATCGATCGTGCCCCCGGTGCTCGTGTACGCGCTGCCGTACAACGCCTTGCACTGCTCAGGCGTGCCGCACGCCCAGATGTCGTGACGCTTGTCGCTGCTGAACATGCCGGTTTCCTGCACCCAGTGAGAGTGCCAGTAGGCGTTCAGCACCTGCGCCTCGTTGACCACCGGGCCTGCAACGGAGATCGTCGCGTTGTTGCCGGCAGCGATCAGGCTCCCGATGTTCGTCAGGCTGCCTGCGTTGATCTGCAGGTTGTTGCCCGCGCTGATCACCGACGAGCTGCCCGACTGCTTGTCGACGTAGCCTTCGCAGTAGCTTTCCTTGTAGCCGCCGGCAGTCATGCAGCCCGAGTACTGCTCATGCTTGCCGTAGTTTTCGTGTACGGGAACGGGCGGCGGCAGGCTGTTGGTGATCGCGCCCGACACGTTGAGCTTGATGTCGTTGCCCGCGACGATGTTGCCGGACGTGTTGTTCAGGCTCTGTGCGGGCGTGGTCGAGCTCGCGGTCGTGCCGACACCGCCGATGACGATGTCGTGACCCGCGAGCAGGTTGCCGTACGTGTTGTTGATCTGGCCGGCTGCGATGACGAGGTCATGACCGGCGTAGATCGTCGCGTCGTTCTGGTTGTAGCCGAACGTCGTCGTGGTCGGATTGTTGCCGCGAGGTTGGCCTGCGTTGCCGCATGCAGAATTCGGCACGCCCGACGCGCAGCCGACCTGGCTCGAGTAGTTTTGCTGGTTGCCGCCCTGGTTGGTCAGGGTGCCGGACGCAATTGCGACGTTGTTGCCTGCGTACAGCAAGCCCGCGTTAACCAGATTTCCGCCACCCACCGACAAATCGTGTCCAGCCGCGATCATGCCCGTCGGCGTAGACGAACTCAGGGTGCCGGTTGACGTCGGCGCGGTGCTGTTGACCGCGATCGTGAACGTCGTTACCGGCAAGCTATCCGCCGGGCTGCCCGAGTCCTTTACGAAGATCGGGCCAAAACCGCCGTACGTCCAGCCGGGCAACAGGTTCAGCGAGGTCGATTTCGACAGCGCGTCGTTAAGCTGCGTGAGAAACGTCGTGTACTGCGCTTGATCGACTTGCCGCACCGTCTGATTGACGAGCGTAGGCGCGACTGCACTGTTGTCCAGCGATTGGATGTTCAGTCTGATATCGCCCTGCGCGGCGATCTGCCCGCCGCGGTTCGACAGCGACGATGCCGAGAGCGAGATCGAATTCCCTGCGGAAATGACCCCCGAAGTACCAGCCTGTTGACTTGTTACCGTTTCGTGAACAGTCGGCAGCGTGAATGTCTGCGTAATCGACGAAGGCGCCGTCGCACCCGTTTCGATCGCCCATTTCGGAAGATAGACATCGGTAGCGTTCCCCGCTCCCAAGTACGCATCATACTGGCCAAACGTAATCGCTCCCGATCCCGCCACGGGCTGCGTACCGACGATAAAGCAACGATCCAGCCCCGCGCACTGTCGGCTGGCGGAGTCCGTCGACAAACCGGAAGGGGAAAGAAGATCCCCGAGCGTTGCATTGACGGTACGCGGGCTGGGCGTGTAGTTCGATCCGCTGTCGCCCGGCCCCGGAATGCGGGACAGCCGCCACTCGGTCTTTGTGCCCACGGCGGCCGACCACAGCAACGTGGGATCGACAACGTCCCGCGTCGTAGTCGTCGCCGCGCCCGGCGCCGTCTGATCATTCACGACCGCGCCAGCGGAAATATCGACATTCCGCTGCGCAAAGATCGACCCACCTGTGTTCTGCAGCGTCCCGCCCAGACGGAACACCGCATCTCCCTTCGACTGCGTCGTCGCCCCCTGGTTGTCGTAATTCCCGCCATTCACTGTCAGCAGGCTACCCGCCTCGACGGTGCCGCGATTCATCGTGTTGCCATTCAGCGTCAGCGCGTCGTCCGCATGCACCACCGCTCCAGCCGCGTTATTCAGCATGCCGTTGAACGTCACGTCCGACCCGGTGACCTGCCCGTGATTCTCGAAACTGCCGCCGGCCGTCAGCGTCAGCGGCGCGGTGCCCGTGATCGTGCCGTCGTTCGTGATCCCGTTCAGCCCCGTCAGCGAAACGCTCTGCCCGCCGTAACTCCATGTGCCGCCGACATTCACGTACCCCGCCGTGATGGACAGGTTGCCGCCCTGGCTGATCGTCCCCTGCGACGGATCGAACGCCATGTTGACCGCGCTGATCCCCATGTTCCGTTGCGCGAGCAACTGTCCGCCCGCGTTGTAGAACGCGCCGTTCCCGCCATTGATCGTCAGCGACACGTCGCCGGTCGCACCGGTCGCGGCCTGCGGGTTGCCAGCAAAGACGATTCCGTTCTGGTTGTTCAGCGTACCGGTATTGACGTTGAGCGCGTTCACGGCCATCAGCGAGCCGCCGACGTTCGTCAGCGCGCCCCCGACGGTGACGTTGGTCGTCGTCCCGTTCACCAGCCCGGCGTTCGCAAAACTCGATGCATTGATCGTCGTCGTGCCGATCGACGCGAGCGACGCACCGGCCGCATTCGTGAGGTTCGGCGCAGACACATCGAGCGATCCGGCCAGCACGTTCGCGGCGTTATACAGCCCGTTCTGCGAAGTCAGCGTCGCGTTGCCGACGACGTTCACCGCCTTCCCGCCGGCCAGCGTGAGCTGGTTCGACGCCTGCGCGCCGAGCGATCCTCCGACCGTCGCATTGCCGAGCGTCACGTTCGCGCCGTTCACCTGCAGGTTCTGCGATGCGACGAGCGAAGCGTTGCCGGCATCGATCGTCCCCTGCGCGGAAACGGTCACGTTCTTCGACCCGGTCACCGAACCGCTCAGCGTGACGTTGCCGCCCGTCACACCCAGTTGCCCCGCGACAACGCTGTTGCCGCTCAACGTGACGGCCTGCCCCGCATGCAGCGTCGTGTCGCCGTTCGACGACACACCTGCGACCGCCACGTTGCCGTTGATGCCGTTGACGTTGACCGTCCCCATCGATGCCACGCCGCCCGCGAGCGACGCATTGTTCGCGGCCTGAACGGTGACATTGCCGCCCGACTGCAACAGCCCGCCGAACGTCACGCTGCCAGCATTCGACTTAGCCGATACGTCGCCGACCGCAGTGGCCGCGCCGAACGACATGTCGCCGCCGGACACCGCCGTAAACTTCCCGGCCCCCTGAATCGCGCCGAGCGCAATGCCGCCGGCCGCATTGACGGCGATGTCCTTGCCGTACGTCAGTGCCGCGCCGCCGGCAATCGCACCGCCCGCGTTGATGCTCGCTGCCCCGAGGCCGAACAGCGCGCCACCGAGCGTCATCGCACCGCCCGACGTCAGTGCCGTGTCGCCGTTCACGAGCCCGCCGGAAAGCAGCGCCAGCCCACCGCCGGCATTTGCCCGGAAATTCCCGGTCGACACGACCGCCCCGCCGACGCCGAGATTGCCCGTCGTCGCGGTCAGCGCCGCATCGCCGTTCGCATTGATCGCGCCCGCGACACCGAGATCGCGTCCCGCGGTCACGCTCAGCGTGCCGCCGCTCGACGCCGCACCGATGCCCGCGTCGCGCGCGGCCGTGATCGTCGTCGCGTTGCCCGATGCCACCGCGCCGTTCACCATCACGTCGCCGGCGCCGTTGCGGCCCTGTGCCTGCAAACCGATTGCACCGCCCGCCTGCACCGAGCCGGCCGACAAATCGTTACCGGCGGTCATCGCGAGATCGCCGTTGGTCCCGACGCTGCCCGCGACCGCGATACTGCCGCCCGCATTGACGGTCGCCTGCTGGGCGAACGCGATCGAGCCGGCGCTCACGGAGCCGCCGGCCGTCAACGTGCCGCTTTGCTGCGCGCCGATACCGCCAGTCAGCGTCATGTCGTGACCGGCGTTCAGTAATGCATTCCCGCCCGCGACGGCTTGTCCGGTGACCGCAATGTCCTGCACGGCACTGACGTTGAGGTTGCCCTGCGTCGTCAGGCTTGCCGCCGTCGCATTGCCGCTCAATGCGGTTATGCCGAGATTCCCCGCCGAATTGACCGCCGAAAGCGCGACACCGTGCGCCGCATTGATCGTCGTCGTGCCGCCGGTGTTGATTGCGCCCGCAACGGATACATCATGTGCGGCTTGCAGCTGCATCGCGCCGAACGCGGTTGCCGCCCCGCCGATCGTCACGTCGCCGCCGCCCGCACCGCCCTTCGCCGTTACGTCGAGATTGCCGCTGACGGCCTGAACCGTGCCGAGCCCCGCATGGTTCCCGCCCGTTACCTTGACGCTCGCGCCTTGCAGCGCGCCGGTCAGCGCCACGTCGTGCGCCGCGTCGAGGGCGGCCGCCTGCGCGAATGCCGCCGAACCCGCACCGCCGATGTCGCGCCCCGCGCTCAGCGCGCCGTCAAGTTGTCCCGCGAGTGCCCCGGTCAACGCGATATCGCGGCCGGCCTGCACGCGGGTCTGCTTCGCCACCGCGATCTGGCCGCCTAGCTGCGTATCGAGCCCGGACATGCTGTTGAACGCGCCCGCGGTCGTCGCGGAGCCGGTCAGCAGCACGCTGCCGTTCGTCGCGGTCGTGTTCAGATCTCCCCTCGACTCCACGCCGCCACTGACCGACACGTTGCGATGCGCAGCCAATGCCAGCGCATCGCCGCTGCCGAGCGTGCCGCTGACCGACACGTCGCGCGCGCCCGTAATGCTCGCCGCGCCCTGCGCCGATGCCGCGCCGGTGATGCCCGCATCGCCTTCGCCGGCATTGCCGTTCGCGGTCAGCGTCAGCGTGGTGGACGACGACGCGTCGTGCAGCGATGCATTGTTCCCGCCGCTCACCGTGATCGCAGCCGCCTGCATGCCGCCCGTCAGCGCGACGTCACGCTGCGCCGTATAGTTTGCGCTCGCAGCAAACGCCTGCTTGCCGCCGCCGTTGATGTCGCGGCCGGCCGTCACCGTGCCGTTCGCCTGTCCGACCATCGTGCCGTTCAGCGTGGCATCGCGGCCGGCCGTCAGCATCGCATCGCCGATCGCGCTGGTGCTCGCGCCCAGCGACAGGTCGAGGCCGGTCGCGATATCGAGCCTGGCGCCGCTGTTGATGCCGCCGGTTGCGTTGAGGCTGCCTTGCCGGGCAGCGAGCACTGTGTCGCCGACCGACTCGATCGCGCCGCCCACCGCGATGTTCCGCTGCGCGGTGACGCCGACCGTCGAACCGCTCGCGACCTTGCCGCCGATCGCCACATCGTTCTGCGCGAGCGCCGTGATCGCGCCCGCGGCGGCGACCGAGCCGTCGATGCGCAGATCGCCTGCGCCGGTTGCGGTGTTCGTGCCGTTCGCACGCAGCACGATCGTGCCTGTCGACTCGACGTTGTTCACGGCCGCATTGCCGGCCGCCGTCACGCTGACCGACTGCCCCTGGATCAGCCCCTGCTGCGCGACGTCACGCCCGGCCTCGAGCGTCGCCTGTTGCACGAACGTCAAGGTGCCCGCACCGACGATGTCGCGCGACGCGTTGACGATCCCTTGCCCCTGCCCGGCCAGCGTGCCGGCCACGTTCACGTCGCGCCCTGCGACAAGCGTCGTGTCGCGCGACACGGTCGTGCTGCCGCCGAGATTGATGTCGCTGCCGGCCTGCGCGTCGAGCGCGCCGTTGCTCGCGATCGCGCCAGTCGATCCGATATTGCCGCCGGTGGCCCGCAACGACGTGTTGCCGGCCGACTGCAACGACCCGCTGATGTCGATATTGCGCACTGCGGTGAGCGCAACGTCCGCGCCCCCCGTCACCGCACCCGTCACGCTCAGATCGCCGGCCGCGCCAAGCGAAAGCACCGAAGCAGCCTGCACGTCGTGCAGCGTGGCCGATCCGCCTGCTGTCGTCGTCACGTTGCCGCCGCGCAGCGAGCCGGTGAGATTCGTGTCGCCGCCCGAACCGACCTTCGCAGCGAGCCCGAACGCAACGGTAGCCGCACCGCCTATTGCGCCGCCAACGTTCAGCGTGCCGTTGCCCTGCGCCACGACGGACCCGTTCATCGTCAGGTCGCGACCCGCGTCCACGCTCAGGTTGCCGAGCGACGACGTCGATTGCGTGCCCAGATCCACGGACTGCGCGGCGCTCACCGACAGGTTGCCGCCCGACTGGATATTGCCGGTACTCGTCAGCGAACCGGCCGCATTCGTCAGCGCGACGTCGCCGTTCGACTGGACCGTCCCGCCGATCGACGTATTGCGACCGCCGCCGATGGCCAGGCCGCTCGCCGTCCGAAGCGTGCCATTGACGGTCACGTCGCGCGCCGCGTCGATCGTCCCGTTCGTCAGCGAATTCACGTTGCCGCCGATCGAAATGTCGCCGGTGCGCGTCGCGAGCTGGAGCCCCGCGTTGGCCTGCACGTCGTTCAGCGCGATCGAACCGACCGCCGTCATCGAGACGGTGTGCCCCTGGAACGCACCCGTCACGTCGATGTCGCGACCCGCGCTCAACGTCGTGTCCTGCGCGAAGCCGCTGTTGCCGCCGGCGACGATGTCACGCGCGGCCGTGAGCGTCGCGACGCCCTGCCCAGCTAACGCGCCGCCGATCGTGAGATCCCGGCCAGCCGTTGCGGTCACGTCGCCCGTTACGGTCGTCGCGCCGGTCAGCGCGACGTCCTGCGCGCCCTGCGCCGTCAGCGCGCCCGCGCCGTTCAACGTGCCGGCCGACGTGACGCTGCCGCTCGCCGCCGTCATCGCGAGATCGCCGACGGCCTGCACGGTGCCGCTGCCGTTGACGATCACGTTGCGCTGCGCGGCAAGCGCGACCTGCGCGCCGCCTGCGAGCGTGCCGTTCACGACGACGTCGCGCGCCGCGTGCACGTCGGCCGCGCCGAGCGCCGCCGCGTTGCCGTTGAACGCGACGTCGCCGCCGCCGGCGCTGCCGTTTGCCGTCACGCCGAATGCGCCGCCCGCCTGGACCGCCGCAAGGCTCGCGTTGTTGCCGGCGTCGACTTGCAGGCCATTGGCGAGCAGCTTGCCGGGCAGCGCAACGTCATGCGCGGCATTCAACGCGCCGTTCTGGCCGAACGCGATCGAACCGCTTCCCGTGATGTCGTTGCGTGCGCTCAGTGTCCCGTTGCGCTGGACGATCACGACTCCCGATGCGTCGACGTTGCGCCCCGCGTCGACACGCGCGTCGGTCCCGACCATCAGCGAGCCGCCGACCGACGCATCGCGCGCGACATCGGCCGCGAACGTCGTTCCGCTCGCGAGCGAACCGCTCACGCTCAGGTCGCGCCCCGCCTGTACGCCGACCGCGTTCTGCGCGGTCGCCTGCGATGCGACGAGGGTGTCCTGTCCGGACGTCAGTGCCAGATTGCCGCCGCTCTTCACTGCCGCATGGGTGGCAACATTGCCCTGCGTGGCCGTCAACACCAGATCGCCCGATGTCTGCAGCGCCGCGTTGACCGTCGCATCGCGTTGCGCGGTGACTTGTAGCGTGCCGCTGTTCGTCTGCCCGTTCACGTTGACGTCGCGCGCCGCCTGCACGGTGGTTGCGCCGGTCACGACCGACGTGCCGTTCAGGTTCACGTCGCCCGCGCCGTTCGTGCCGCGCGCGGCAACCGACAACGCACCGCCGCCCTGTACGTCGCCGAGCGCCACGTTCGTGCCGCCTGCGATCGTCATGTCGCCGTTCGATTGCGCGTTCGCGACGTTCACGTTACCGCCGGCCGAAACGGCAAGCTTGCCGCCCGACTGGATCATGCCGGTCGACGTCACGTCGCCGTTCGCATCGATCGCATAGCCGCCGACCCCGATGTGCGCGCCGGTCATCGACACGTTGCCGGTGCTGTGAACCGTCGCCTGCCGCTGCGCGGCCGAACCGGCAACCGACACGTCGCCGTTCGCCGACAGCAGCAGGTCGCCCGCATTCGCGGCAAGCTGCGCGTCGGCACGCACGCCCATCCCTGCCGCAGTGCCGATCACCTGGATCTGGCCGGCCGTCATCGCGCCGAATGCGGTCGCGTCGATCGCGAGCGAACGGTTCGCGCCGCCGTTCGCGGCATTGATCGCCGCGGCGGAATTGTCCGAGCCGTTCGATGCCGTCCCGTACGTGGTGCCGTATGCGTCCACGACGGACGGCGTCACGAACTGTCGTCCAGCGATCGCGTTGATGCGCGTGCCCGCATAGAGCGGGGCATTGATGCCGATCGTCTCGCCGATCAGGTCGATCGTGCCGACGGTCCCCTCGATCCCCGCGCCCGGCCCGTTGACGCCGGCATTGCCCTCGATCTGCAGGTGGCCGCCGGTCACGTTGTAGCCGATCGCCTTCGCGTTGGCGAAGTCGGTCGCGGCGCCGCCGACGCCGCTCAGGAACTGCGGTGCGCCGGTCGACAGCGTGACGCCGATCGTGTTGGTGAAGCCGGTGCCGCGCGTCGTGATCCCGTTCGGGTTCGCGATCACGACGGCCGCGGGTGCGCCGAACACTTCGAGCGGGCCGTTCAGCAAGCTCGCGTACGCATTGCCCGTCGACGTGACCTGGTTGACGATCACGCTTGCCGTGCGGCCGTTCAGGTTCGGGTTGGCCTGCACGTTGCCGCCCGTCAGCGACGTGCCCGACATCAGGCTGTTGTTCAGAATCAGCCCGACCGGATCGATATTGAATTGCTGATACTGGTTCAGCGAAATGCCGGCCGCGTTCGGCGCGGTGATATTGACGACCGGCACGCCGCCGCCGGCGCCGGTCGACTGCGTGATGGCGGGCTGAAACGAGATCGGCGCCGTCGGGTCGGTAATCGGCGCGGCAGCCGCAAGCTGCATCGAGAATCGCACGCGCAGCGACGCGAGATCGAGCAGCCGCTGCCACGCGTCGTCGTCGACACGGCGATTGCCCGCGCCGAGCACGCCGGCCGCATCGCGGCACTGCTCGACGGTGACCGCGATCGGGCCGAAGAACATCGTCAGCGCAACGAGCGCGCTGGTCGCGCGCTGCCACCAGCGGTACGAACCCGCGACCTGTGCAACCGCGAGGAAACGCGGTGCACATGCCGCCGATCGCGCACGCGCACCGATTCGCGCCGCACCGGCGGCGGCAAGCTGCTGCAAGGTCTTACGCTTGGACGTGTTCATCTTCTGTTGTTCGCTTCGTTTTATGACCTGCGCCGTGCGCCATCGGCCGGCCGACCGTGGCGCCGCGCGATGCCGGGATTTCCCCGCCCGGCATCGCATGCGTGTTCGCCGGGCCGTTGCCCGACGCTGCTACGTGCTACCTGCTACTTGCTGCCTACTGCTGAATCCGCGCGTTGCGAATCAGGTCCGCGACCATCTGCGCGGTCGCCTTCTCCATCGCGACCTGCTCGAGTTGCTGTCGCAGCGTGTCCTTCGCCTGATCGAACGTCGGCACCTGCGTCGGCCGCTTGTCGTCGGCACGCAGGATCCAGTACGCGTCGCCGACCTGCACGGGCTCGCGCGTCAGACCGCCCTGCGGCAGCTTCACGAGCGCTTCGGCGAGCGGCTGCGGCCAGTTTTGCGTATGACCCGCTTCGATCGGCGTCTTGAACGAAATCCAGTTGAGCGCACCGCCCTGCGCTGCGGCAGGCCCCTTGCTGAACTGCTGCGCGAGCTTGCCGAAGTCCTCGCCCTTCTTGAGTCGCGCAATGATCTGTTTCGCGGTGTCGGCGTCGTTGACCGCGATCACGCTCGGCTTGTATTCGTTTTCGCCGAGTGTCGCGACGACCGCGTCGTAACGCGCCCTGACGTCCGCTTCCGCGACGGGTGCCGGCTTGACCTGATCGTGCAGGTACGCCTGCGTCATCGCCAGCGCCTTCGCCTGCTCGACCGCGGCAACGACCTGCGGTTTCGTGTCGTAATGCTGTTTCAGCGCCGCCTGGCGAAACAGCTCGCGCGCAATCAGCTGATTCTTCAGCGCAGCGCGCAGCGCGGGCGTATCGGGCGCCTTCGACATGCGCACGGCTTCGTCGACTTGCGCCTGCGCGATCGGCACGCCGTTCACGCTCGCGACCGCGCCGGCTGGCATTGCGGCGGCCGCGTCGGCGGGTTTCTTCTCCACCTTGTTCAGTGCGTACGCTTGCTGTGCCGCGGCGCCGCAAAGCGCCGCAATGGCGAGCGCGATGCCGATCTTGCGAACAAGGGCCGACAGGTTCGATTGCATCGCGACCGTACGGCCGCTCGACAGGCGATTCATGAGGTTCTCCATCAGTCTGACCAGTTGAGTGTTGCCAGCAGCACGGTGGCCTTCTTGCCGAGCGCCGCCGGTTGCGCGAGCGCTTGCCCGACCAGCACTTCGGCCGACACCGTCCCGCTTTTCAGGCGCCATTGCGCGCGCGCGCCGACACCCGTGCCGACGAGCGTCGGCCAGCCGCCTTGCGCGTTCAGGTGCGTCTTGCCGCCGTCGAGAAACACGTACGGCTCGATGCGTGCGTCATGCCACGCGGGCACGTTCTGCCACGCACATTCGTTGCGCGCGAACACGCCGCTGTCGCCCGCGATCCCGCCCTCGGTAAACCCGCGGACCGAGCTCATGCCGCCGAGAAAGATCTGCTCGTTGCCGAACAGCGCGACGCGGCTGTACTGCGCGCGCAGCGTGCCGCGATAGGCCCATGCGGATCCCGCGAGATTGCCGAGCGCAAACTGCAGCGTGCCGGTCGCGTCGAGCTTCGTGAACTGGCTGTGCGCATCGTCGATGCCGATGTCCGATGCGTCGTGGCTGGCCGCAAGCCATGGCAAGCCCTGCGATACGCCGACATCCCAGGTCGCGGCCGCGCCCTGATCGCGCATCACGAACCGGGACAACCCGTTCAGCGCGACGCGCAGCACCGTCAGGTTCTGCGGCGACAGCGGGATGCCGTTGACGTCGCGCTCCGTGCGCAGCTTGTTGAGCGTCACGTCGACGCTCAGGCGCCCGCGCGGCGAGCGCACGAGCACGTCGTTCCAGCCGAGCATCTGGCTGAACGTGCGCCCCGCGAGCAGCGCGACGTCGCCGATCGTCTGCTGGTACTCGGACATCGACGCCGTATAGCTGAAGGTCTGATACCCGTACGGCACCGCCGCGGAAAACACGAGCGCGTTCGTGTCCGTCGTCCCGACGTAGCTGAACGACAACGACTCCTGCAGCCCGATCACGTTGTCGGCTTCGATACCGGCCCGATAGCGCGTCGTGCCGGTCTGCGAGCTGCCGTAGTTGTCGATGCCGAAGTCGTAATGCAGACGATCGCCGTAGCGGTTCGAAATCGCGACGATCGAATCGCCCGGCGCTTCGCCCGGCAGGATCCGGATTTCCGCCTGATTGCGCCGCAGCCGGTTGATCTGGTCGACACCCTGTTCGAGATCGGGCAGGCGCAGCAGGTCGCCCGGCGCGCTCGCAAACGCCCATGCCGTGCCGGCTTCGGTCAGCAGGCCGCCGCCACGCACCTCGTACCACTTCTCGTCCGGATCGCGCGGCCGCAGCGGCTTGCCGTTCAGCGTCAACGCAGCCACGTGGCCCGGGACGAGATTGATCTTCAGCGTGCCGGATGCGAGGTTCTGCGGCCCGAGGTACGCACGCGTCGTGATATAGCCGCGCGCAATGAACGCTTCGGTCAGCCGGCGCAGCAGCAGGTTGATCCGGTTGCGCCCGAGTTGCCTGCCGATGAACGGCGCCGCGATACGATCCAGTTCGCGCTGCCCGAGGATCGCGTCGCTGGTGAATTCGATCCGCTCGATCAGGAACGTCGGCGCGACGTCCGGCAGCGTATCGACGTCGGCGCCCGGCGGCAGGTCGGGCATCGCCGGCTGCTCGGGTACCGCGATCTGCGCCGGCGGTTGCGCGATCTCGTCGCGGCGCTGCCGGTCGCGCTGCTCCTGCAGCAGACGCTGCGCGGGATCCTGTTCCGCACGCGGCACCGCCAACCCGGCCGGCAGCGCGCCGAGGCCCGGAAGCGCGCCGCCCGGCGGCGCGCCCGCGAGCTGGGCATGCGCGCACGGCGACATTGCGCCGACCGTCAGCGCGAGCGCGGCGGCAATGCGGTGGTTCTTGTGCGACATCACAGGCCGAACCACGACACGAGGCCCATGTGATTGCGGTTGCCGATCGTCACGAGATCGCGATGAGGCGGCCGGATCGTCACGACGCCGCCCGCGGCGAGCACGCCTTCGGGCGCGCTGTACGCGCCGCCGTCGATGTCGGCCTCGCCGGTCAGGCGTACCTTGCCGGTTCCGCCGGTAAACACACCGCCGGTGTCGGCCGCATAGATCGCCGCCCAACGATTGCCGAACCACGCTTTCAGGTCGTGGTCGCGATTGATCACCGTGTAGCCCGGCACGCCCTGCGCGAGCGTCTTCGGCGCATCGAGCGTCAATGCGCCGAGCGCGAGCACGGTTCCGCCCGTGTTCGTGATCTGCGTACCGGCTTTCAGCAGGATGTCGGCATTGGCCTCGATCACGCCGCCGAACGCCTGCACGCTCGACGACGCGCTCGCGCGGCAGAACACGAAGCACGAGCGCCGGTACGATGCCTGCCCCGTGAAGATCGCTTGAGTCAGGATGCGGTCGCGCGCGGCGATGTCGATGGTGCCGCCGTTCGACAGGATCGATCCGCCGATATTCGTCAGGTTCGCGGCGCGCACGGTCACGTTCCCCGCGTCGGCCGTGATGTAGGCGAGTTTCGATGCGTCGGCCAGTGCCCCGTAGTCGACGCTGAAGCCGTCGCTGCGATGCCGGAAGAACAGGAAGCGGCTGCCCTGTTCGGAGAATCCGACCACCGCGCCGTTCTGCACGCCGGTGCTGTGGTCGACGATGTTCTGCAGATCGCCGCCCGCGTCGATGCTGACGTTCCGGTTCGACAGGATCCGCGCATTCTGATTGACGATATCGGCGCCTGCGGTCAGCGACACGTCGCCCTTCACGCCGAACAGGATGCCGATCCGCGTCTGCGGCGTCGATTGGTTCAGAATGCGGCCGGCCGCGTTCAGCGTCACCGCGCCCGCCGAATCGGCATCCGTGTCGATCGCTGCCTGCCCCTGCACGAGCGAGCCGACATTCACGATGTCCGCCGTGCTCTTGAGCACCACGCCGCTTTGCGACGAGGCGACGGTCGAGCCCGTCATCGCATCGTCGGGGTTCAGTGCGATCCCCGCGCCGTTCAGCTTCACGCTGCCAGACGCCATCAGGCTGCTGCCGGTCAGGGCGATCGCATCGGCCGCGGACAGGCTTGCGTGGCCGCCGTTCGCCTTTATTTCGGTGTCGGTCAGCGTAATGCCGCCCTGCACGGCAACGTCGAGATCGCGCGCGACGTCGATCCTCGCGTGCGACATCTCGACGTTGCCGTTTGAAGTCAGCGTGAAGTCACCGAGCGATGCGTTCATCGCGCCGGCACTGCGCACGCCCGGTCCGCGATCCGTGACGATCAGTTGCACGCGCCCACTCGTCACGCTGCCCGCAGCGGTGATGTCGATCGCATAGGACGATCCGGTGTCCGGGTTCGTCGTCGCAGTGCGCGCGAGCCAGTCGTTGGCGTTGTCGGTCGGCGACAACCCTGTGTTCAGCTCGACCCGGCTGCGGCCGGCCAGCAAGCGCACGCCGGCCGTCGCCGACGAAAACGTGTTGTCGATCGCGCCGTCCACGATGATGTTCTTCGCGATCAGATCCAGCCCGATCAGCGCGCCGGCCAGGCCGCCCGGACCGACGACGATCGTGCCGGTCGACGTATCGAGCACGACGTTGCGCTGAATCACGCCGGGCGCGATCTGCAGATCGTTGAAGGTCACGTTGCCGGTGGACAGCGCGACATGCCCCGTATTGACGAACGAGCCGCCGTTGACAGTGATGCCGTTCGGATTGGCCAGCACGACGTTCGCACGCGGCCCCGCCACGGCGATCTCGCCTTCGATCAGGCTCCGGTTCGTGCTCGTCACCTGGTTGACGATCGTGCGCGCGTTGATGCCGACGTTGTTCAGCGTGGCGCCGGCGGCCGTCACGTTGAACGACGAATACGTGTTGCTCGATACGCCGGCGACCGCCGGTGCAAGATTGACGAGCTGCCGGCCGTTCGGCGCAATCGACATGCTCGTGGGCGTGCCACCGTCCGGGACGATCCCCGCGGCGGCGGCGCAATGCGGCAGCAGTCCTGCCGCGGCAAGGCAAAGACATAGCACGCGCCGGCCCCCGATGCCTGCGCGCCCCATCGAATCGGTGCATCCCATTCTGATCCTGCGCACGGCTTCGCCGGCCGTGCGCCCTCGGTTGTCTGGTCGTGTGGTTGTACTGCTTTAGTAATACTTTTGTGAGCTACCGAGGAAGGGTAACGGCGACGCCGCGATTTTCTTTAGGGCGCTTTATCGAATAATTTCTCCAATCGCTTCGCCGCCGACATTACAAATATATTTCACGCCGAGGCACAATGCAGGCGTTCCGCTCAAGCACGCCATCATGATTTCTGCATCGAACCCGCCTCTCACCGTCATTCACCTGAACGGCCCGATCAACAGCGGCAAGACGACGATCGGCCGCGCGCTCGCACGCGCACTGCCCGATGCGCGCTTCATCGACGGCGACGATCACGATGCGCCCGACGACGCACCGTTCGACGTGCAGTGGGCGATCGCGCTGAAGCGTCTCGTCACGCAAATCACGCAGGCGCGCGAGCGCCATCTGGTGATCGCCTATCCGATCGGCGACGCGGAATTCGAACGGCTGCGCGCGGCTTGCGATGCGCGCGATGCGCGGTTGTTCGTCGTGACGCTCGCGCCGCCCGAAGCGGTCGCGGCTTCGAATCGCGGCACGCGCGCATTGACGGATTGGGAGCGGCAGCGTATCGCCGAGATGTATCGCGAAGGGTATGCGGCGCGCGCGTTCAGCGACTGCGTGATCGATACGTCGAAGGCATCGGCCGATGCGTGTGCGACGGAGATCGCTCGCCGTGCGGCGCTTCCCGCACATTGACGCGGCCGCTTCGATCGCGCCGTCGCAGGGAAAGTGATCGGCGCGCCGAGTATCCTCGAAGTCTTTTCGCCAACCCGGAACGGCACCCGATACAACATGACGACACGATGCGGCTCTCTCCTCGCGTGGCTCGCGGTCATTGAAATCATTGCGATGGTGATGTGCTACGGCTATGCCAGCTCGATGGCCGATCCCTATGCAGGCGTCGGCGTTCTCGGCTTCGGTCTGCGGAGCATGGCCGCCGTCTCCATCCTGGCGATTGCCGTCGGCATCGGCTGTCTCGCGTCCGACGCGTCGAAACCGGCCCAGCCTCCGCGAACCTCGTTCCGTGTCGCGCTCCCGCTGCACCTTCTGCTCTGCATCCCGGGCCTGTGGTTCTGGTTCCATGCGTAAGCAATACCCGGCCGGGGAATCCGCACGCGCTCACCGTCGTGACCGCGCAGCGTGCGCGTCCGGATGCATGATCGCGACCGCCTTCAATGATGCTGCTGCGCCCCCGTCACGACCTGCGTCGTCGCCCCCTTCCGGCTCAGCATCAGCGTGACGACCGCCGACACCGCGAGCGTGCCCGCCACGACGTAGAGCCCCGCCGCATACCCGCCCGTCACATGCTTGAGCCAGCCGATCGCGAACGGCCCGACGAACCCGCCGAGATTGCCGATCGAGTTGATCATCGCGATCCCCGCCGCCGCGCCGGCTCCCGACAGGAACGCGCTCGGCATCGCCCACAGCGGCGCCTTCGCGGCACTGATCCCGATGTTGACGACCACCAGCGCGAGCACGGTCAGGAGCGCGGTGCTCGCCTGCCCCGCGAACACGAAGCCGATGCACGCGAGCACGCACGGAATCACCACGTGCCACGTGCGCTCGCCGGTGCGATCCGAATGCCGCGCCCAGACGATCATCGCGACGACGGCGGCGATGCTGGGGATGCCGGTCAGCAGGCCCGTCTGCAGCGCGGTGAAGCCGAACTGCTTGACCATCAGCGGCGCCCACAGCCCGAGCGTATAGAGCCCGGCCGACGTGCCGAAGTAGATCAGCGCGAGCGCCAGCACGCGCGGATCGCGCAGCGCCTGCCACGCGCCGGCCATATGCCCGGCATGCGTGTGGCGCACGTCCGCTTCGGCCTTCAGCTTCGCGATCAGCCAGTCGCGCTCGTCCGGCCGCAGCCACGCGGCCTTCGACGGCGAATCGGTCAGGCACTTCAGCACGACGAAGCCGAGCGCGATCGCCGGCAGCGCTTCGACGATGTACAGCATCTGCCAGTCGGCGAGCCCGAACATCGGCGGCATCTGCATGATCGCACCCGACAGCGGCGAGCCGATCGCGGTCGAGATCGGCGCGGCCGCCATGAACCACGCGGCGGCCACCGCGCGCTGCTTCGCGGGGAACCACAGGCTGAGATACAGGATGATGCCGGGGAAGAACCCGGCTTCGGCCACGCCGAGCAGGAAGCGCAGCACGTAGAAGCTCGTCGGCCCGGCCGCGAACGCGGACACGGCCGACACGAGGCCCCACGTGATCATCACGCGCGCGATCCAGATGCGCGCGCCGACGCGATGGAGGATCAGGTTGGACGGCACTTCGAACAGGAAGTAGCCGATGAAGAACAGGCCGCCGCCGAACCCGAACGCGGTCGGCGACAGGCCGATCGCCTTGTTCATCGTCATCGCGGCAAAGCCGACGTTGACGCGATCGAGAAAGCTGACGAAATAAAGCAGCATCACGAACGGAATGATGCGCCACATCAGTTTCCGCGCGACGCGGGTTTCCAGATCCGCTTGCATGTGTCTCCTCCTTCGAGGTCGAGCCGTGCTCTGTCTGTGAATACTCGCCGGCGCCGCGACGAAGCGCGCGGGCCGGCGCCCGGCTCGCGTCGGATGCGCGAGTCGCGGGCATAAAAAACCGGTAGGATGACGAACGGGCAGCGGCCCGCTACCGGTTGCGCACTCGCGCCGCGGCTACATCGCAGCACGCATGTGCAGCGCCGCGTCGATCGTCAGGCCGCGACCGCCGCGTTCGCGACGCGCTCGCACACGGCCGCGGTCACCTGCGCGGTCGTCGCGCTGCCGCCGAGGTCGCGCGTATGCAGCGACGGGTCGGCCGTCACGGCCTCGATCGCCTGCATCACGCGCGCGGCGGCTTCCGTTTCGCCGAGATGCTCGAGCAGCATCACGACCGACCAGAACGTGCCGACCGGATTCGCGAGCCCCTGGCCCATGATGTCGAACGCGGAGCCGTGGATCGGCTCGAACATCGACGGATAACGGCGCTCGGGATCGATGTTGCCGGTCGGCGCGATGCCGAGGCTGCCGGCGAGCGCGGCGGCGAGATCGCTGAGGATGTCCGCGTGCAGGTTGGTCGCGACGATCGTGTCGAGCGACGCCGGCCGGTTGACCATGCGCGCGGTCGCCGCATCGACGAGTTCCTTGTCCCACGTGACGTCGGGGAATTCCTGCGCGATTTGCTTCGCGATCTCGTCCCACATCACCATCGCGTGCCGCTGCGCGTTGCTCTTCGTGATCACGGTCAGCAGCTTGCGCGGACGCGACTGCGCGAGCCGGAACGCGAAGCGCATGATGCGTTCGACGCCGGCGCGCGTGAGGATCGACACGTCGGTCGCGGCCTCGATCGGATGCCCCTGATGCACGCGGCCGCCGACGCCCGCGTATTCGCCTTCGGAGTTCTCGCGCACGATCACCCAGTTCAGGTCGTCCGGCCCGCAGCGCTTCAGCGGTGCGTCGATGCCGGGCAGGATGCGCGTCGGGCGCACGTTCGCGTACTGGTCGAAGCCCTGGCAGATCTTCAGGCGCAGCCCCCACAGCGTCACGTGATCGGGCACGTCGGGGTCGCCCGCCGAGCCGAACAGGATCGCGTCCTTGCCGCGCAACGCGTCGAGGCCGTCGGCCGGCATCATCGCGCCGTGCTGGCGGTAGTAATCGGCACCCCAGTCGAAATCCTCGAACTCGAACGCGAAACGATCGCAGCCGCGGGCCAGCGCTTCCAGCACCTGCTTGCCGGCCGGCACCACTTCCTTGCCGATGCCGTCGCCGGGAATCGTTGCGATACGGTAGGTCTTCATGCGGACATCCTCGATTGATCGTGAGCGTGAACGCACTTTACCGAACCAGAAGTGCAGGAACCGGCGCTAGAATCAAAGCATCTTTAACTTGAATTCACGAATCCCGTCATGGCGGATACTGTCCAGCCGGCCGATCTCGGCTTCTTCTCGACACTGGCCGCGTCGGGCAGCCTGAGCGCGGCCGCGCGCGAACTCGGGCTGACCGCGGCCGCCGTCAGCAAGCGGCTCACGCAGATGGAGCGGCGCGCGGGCGTGACGCTCGTCAACCGCACGACGCGGCGGATGATGCTGACGCCCGAAGGCGACGTGTATCTCGACTACGCGCGCCGGATCCTCGACCAGATGGACGAACTCGGCGAGCTGCTCGGCAGCGCGAAGCAGCGCCCGAAGGGGCTGCTGCGCGTGAACGCGACGCTCGGTTTCGGGCGCAGCCACGTCGGCCCCGCGATCTCGCGCTTCGTCGCGCGCTATCCGGAAGTGTCGGTGCAGCTGCAGCTGTCGGTGATGCCGCCGCCGCTCACCGACGACGCGTTCGACGTGTGCATCCGCTTCGGCGAGCCGCCCGACACGCGCGTCGTCGCGCGGCGGCTCGCGCCGAACCGCCGGCTGCTGTGCGCGGCGCCCGCGTATCTCGCGCGGCACGGGACGCCCGGCACGCCGCACGACCTGATGCGGCACAACTGCATCGGCATCCGGCAGGGCGACGAAGGTTACGGGATCTGGCGCCTGACCAGCGGGCGCGGCGCGGCACGCAACACGGAAGCCGTGCGGATCAACGGCAACCTGACGACGAACGACGGCGAGATCGCCGTGAAGTGGGCGCTCGACGGGCACGGAATCCTGATGCGCGCCGAATGGGACCTCCGCGACTATCTCGCCGACGGTCGCCTCGTGGTCGTGCTGCCCGACCACGAAACACCGGGCGCCGATATCTATGCGGTGTACGCGCAACGTCACCAGATGTCCGCGCGGATTCGCGCGTTCGTCGATTTTCTGGCGGACGAGTTGGGGCGGTTGAGGGCGGTGTAGGAATCGGAATGGGGCGCACGACTGCTCCGCGCGCATGAAGTGGATGCCCGAAAACCAATTATTTTGGCGAATTCATCTGTCAATCGCCAAAATATTTACATTCCCGCATATCGACCAAGCATCAAAGCCAATCGCGAGCTGCATCGATTGTGCTAATATTTTGGCATCTTCGTTAGCAAAACATTGAAATACTAGCCTTATGGCACAAAAGACGGCTCCGCTCCTGCCAGTATCGAACCAACTGCTTGCCGAATTCGGCGAGCGGCTGAAGCTTGCGCGCCTGCGCCGGAAGCTGACGGCCAAGCAGGTTGCGGAACGCGCCGGCATGTCGCCGATGACGCTTCGTTCGCTGGAAGCCGGCGGGTCGGGCGTCACCATCGGCGCCTATCTGTCCGTCATGCAGGTGCTGGGGCTCCAGCACGATCTGGAAAAGCTGGCCGCCACGGACGAATTCGGCCGCCAGCTTCAGGACGCCCGCCTCGTCAAACCACGATCCGCCCGACGAACCGCGCCGTCTCTTTCCTCCGCCACGTCGCCCACGCCCGATCGGCGCATGCGCGCAAGCGCTCCCTCCGCCACGAAAGCGGCCGAAGCAGGCACGGCGGCATCCGAAACAACCGAACCCGGCGATACCCGCGGCACGACGGCAGCCGATCTTGTCGCATTGCTGAAGCCGGCACGAAAACGGCATGGGGAGCATCGCGGGAAATGACGACGATCGGTGTCTACGCAGATTGGGACGGCTTGCCTGAACCGCGAAAGCTCGGACTCCTGCACAGCCGCAAGACGCGGGCGAGCGAGCGGTTCGAGTTCCAGTACGCCTCTGCCGCACTGGCGGCTCCCGAGTTCGCAAGCGTGCAGATCGATCCGGCAATCGGTCTCTTTGAAGGCCCCCAATATCCGGCCCCGCCGCGGGACGCGTTCGGCGCCTTCGCCGATTCCAGCCCCGATCGGTGGGGCCGCATGCTGATGGATCGCAGGCTGGAGCGAGACATTCGTGCCGGCCTGCGACCGAAAGGCACCCGACTCCACGAATCGGACTACCTGCTTGGCGTTCACGACCTTTACCGCGTTGGCGCGCTGCGCTACCGGCTCGACGACGCCGGAGAATTTCTCGACGATCGCCATGATCTCGCTGCGCCGCCGTTTGCAGAGATTCGTGAACTGGAACACGCAAGTCGCGCGCTGGAGGAAGACGTCGACAATACCGCCCCGAATGGCCGCGACTGGCTGTCGATGCTCATCGCCCCCGGCGGCTCGCTCGGTGGCGCAAGACCCAAGGCAAGCGTCGCCGACGATCGAGGCCGTCTCTATATCGCGAAGTTTCCGAGCGCACGGGACGACTACGACGTGGGTGGCTGGGAAATGGTCGTCAATGCGCTGGCGGTCGGTTGCGGCCTGAACGTCGCCCACGCCGAGGCACGAAAGTTCGCCAGCGACCATCACTGTTTCCTGGTCCGGCGTTTCGATCGGACTGCCGACGGCCAACGCCTGCATTTCGCGTCCGCGATGACCATGACCGGCCACGTCGACGGCGACGATGCGTCGACAGGCGTCAGCTACCTGGAATTGGCCGAAGTCCTCATGCGGCACGGCGCACAACCGAATGCCGACTTGCGCGAGCTATGGGCGCGAATCGTCTTCAACCTTCTGGTCTCGAACACCGACGATCATCTGCGCAATCACGGATTCATTCTGGTACCGGGATCGGGGTGGAGACTTTCGGCGGCCTACGACATGAATCCTGTCGCCGTCGCCGATGGTCTCAAGCTCAACATTACGGAAGCAGACAATACACTCGACCTCGACCTCGCCCGTGAGGTATGCGAATACTTTCGGCTCAAGCTGCAGGACGCCGACGAGATCATCGACGACTTCCGCAGTGTCGTCAGCCAATGGAGAACGCTAGCGACGCGACTCGTGCTGCCTGCGCGGGAGCAGGAGCGGATGGCCGACGCGTTCCATCTCGCGAACGATTGACCGCCCTTCGTTCAGCGCCCCTCCTTTCGTGCTTATACCAGAAAGGTACCGACGCAGCCGGGCGGTTCGCGGGATGCGTCGGCAGACGCGCTCCGAACCGAATACAATGCCCCGATCCCCCGCCGCTGCGCCAACCTGCCGGAGCCGCCATGTTCGACCTGACCACGCTGACCACCTTCACGGCCGTCGTTCTGGGCCTGTTCCTGATCCCCGGCCCCGCCGTGCTGCTCGTGCTGAGCCGCACCGTGCAGGGCGGACGCAAGACCGGCATCCTGACCGGCCTCGGCGTCGCGAGCGGCGACTTCGTGCATACGCTGTTCGCGGCAGTCGGGCTGTCCGCGCTGCTGATGACGTCGGCGCTCGCGTTCAACGTCGTGAAGCTGGTCGGCGCCGCGTACCTGATCTATCTCGGCGTGCGCGCACTGCTCGACAAACCGTCCGATCCGTCGCTGCCGACGGTGTCGTCCGTCACGCCGCTCAACGCGTACCTGCAGGCGATTCCCGCCGAAGTGCTGAATCCGAAGACCGCGCTGTTCTTCCTCGCGTTCATGCCGCAGTTCGTGCATCCGGAACGCGGCTCGACGTTCGTGCAGTTCGCGGTGCTCGGGCTGATCTTCGTCGTGCTCAGCTCGCTTTATACGACGCTGATCGCGTGCTCGATCCGCCCGCTCGGCCGCATCGTGAAGCGGCTCACGTGGCTCACGCGCTGGCAGGGGAAGATCATCGGCTCGATCTTCATCGCGCTCGGGCTGCGCGTGGCCGTGCAGCAGCGCTGACGCGCGCGGCCGCATGACGTCCCGCGCGGCGCCCACCGGCGAAGCCCTCTACACCGACCCGCGCCTCGTCGCGATCTACGACCTGTTCAACGCGGGCGATCGCGACTTCGCGTTCTACGCATCCGTTATCGGCGCCGCGCGGCAACGCATTCTCGATCTCGGTTGCGGCACCGGCACGTTCGCGCGCCGGCTCGCGGCGGCCGGGCACGACGTCGTCGCGATCGATCCCGCGCCGGCGATGGTCGATTACGCACGACGCCAGCCGGGCGCCAGCGCGGTACGCTGGATCGCCTGCGATCTGGTCGGCCTGCCGCCCGGCGCGCCGTTCGATGCGGTCGTGATGACCGGGCACGCATTCCAGTGCCTGCTGACCGACGACGAAATCGACGCGACGTTGCACGGCGTGCGGCACGTGCTCGCCGACGGCGGCCGTTTCCTGTTCGACACCCGCAACCCGTGCGTCGCGCCGTGGCGCGCGTGGACGCCGGAGCATTCGGCATGCAGCGTCGAATCGCGCGAATTCGGCGGCGTCGATCTCCATCATGCGGTGCGCGCGGTAGACGGCGCGATCGTGACGTTCGACACGTACTACCGTTTCCGCCGCGACGACATGTTGCTGAAGAACACGAGCCGGCTGCGCTTCATCGCGCAACCCGAATTGCAGGCGCGCGTAGCCGCGGCCGGATTCGCATCGGCCGACTGGTGTGGCGACTGGCAACACGCACCGTTCGACGACGTAACCAGCGCGGAGATCGTCGCGATCTGCCGCGCGTGAGTGCGCGTTCGAATACGTCAGCCCGCAACCGGCAGCGCGGCCACCGCATACGCATGCCGGAGCGTGCCGCCCGATAACCCGCTACTGGAGACTCGACCATGCCCTTCCCGCTTCATCCCGCGCAGGTTCGCGCACTGCTCGAATGCTATCTGCGCGCGAAGGACTTGACCCGGCCCGCACTGATCGCCGACTGCTTCGCGGCCGATGCCGAGCTGAGCTTTTCGCTCGCGAACGACGACATCGATTTTCCGCCGCGCGTGACGGGCGCGGCGGCCATTGCGCGCACGCTGGTCGAGGAATTCGGCGAGCGGTTCGAGCGGTGCCGGACCTATTACGTCTGCGCGGAACCCGCAGTCGACGAACACGGCGTTAGCGGAATGCCGTGGCTCGTCGTGATGCGGCAGAAGGACAACGGCGCGCTGCGGATCGGGCACGGCACGTATCGCTGGCAGTTCGCGTGCGATGGCGAAGGCGTTGCGCGGGTTGCCGCGCTGCACATTCATATCGCGCGGATGGATACGATCGACGACCCGCAGTCGGTGAAACTCGATGCGCTGCACACGGCATTCGGCTATCCGTGGCTGCCGGTGCAGGCGTTCGCGCGCGGGTTGGCGGATGTGGCGGCGGCACAGCCGGATTGGGCGTTCATCGCGCCGTTCCGGGAGGCGGCGGCAGCGGCGTGACCGAACCCGCCCGCGTGCGCGCGGGGCCATTCGGCTCCGCGCGGCATCCGCGCCGCCGCCGCGCTCACCGCGCCGCTTCGAGCGCCTGCCGCACCCCCTCCCAATCCAGCCCGAAGCGCGCAAGATACTTGCGCAGCCGATCCGCATCGTTCGGCTGCTTCTTGCTCTGCCGCGACACCGCGAACAGCGTGCGTCCGGCTTCCGACAGGCTCGCCGACACGCGGCACACGTCGAGCACGCGTTCGAGCTGCGCGCGGTCGAACAGGTCGAGTTCCTCCGCGCGCGCCCCGAACACCGCATCGACCCACGTGTCGGACGCGCCCGCGCCGCCCGGCGGCGACCACGTGCGTGTCAGCCGCTCGACTTCCTGTTCGGCCAGATCCTCGGTAATCCGCCCCGCATCGGCCAGCGTCGCCATCCGCGTGACCGACGCCGACAACTCGCGGAAGTTACCGGCCCACGCCGCGCGCGGCGACGCGGCAAACGCGAGATAACGCCGCTTCGCCTCGACGTTGAACCGCACCTGCTCGCCCTGCTCTCGGCCGAAACGGTCGAGCTCGAATTCGAGGTTCGGCTCGATGTCCTCGCGACGCTCGGCGAGCCCCGGCAGTTCGTACGTCCACAGATTGATCCGCGCATAGAGATCCTCACGGAACGTGCCGGCCGCCACCATCAGCCGCAGGTCGCGGTGCGTGCCCGCGATCAGTTCGAAATCGCTGGTCGCCTCGACGTCCGCGCCAACCGGCAGGAAGCGCTTTTCCTCGATCGCCTTCAGCAGCATCGCCTGTTCGTCGAGCCCGAGTTCGCCGATCTCGTCGAGAAACAGCAGGCCGCCGTCCGCCGCGCGCAGCAGCCCCGCGCGTGCCGACTGCGCGCCGGTGAACGCGCCCTTAACATGACCAAACAGCGTCGACATCGCCGCGTCGCCGCGCAGCGTCGCGCAGTTGATCTCGATGAACGGCCCCGCGAGCCGATGGCGGCCGCGCTTCAGCTCGTACACGCGCTTGGCGAGAAACGACTTGCCGGCGCCCGTCGGCCCGACGAGCAGCATCGGCGCGCGCGAACGCACGGCCACGCGCTCCAGTTGCTCGATCAGCGCATTGAAGCGCGCATTGCGCGTCGCGATGCCGGCCTTCAGGAACGACACCGTTTCGTCGCGTTCGCGCGTGAAGCGCTGCGCGATCCGGTTGTAGCGCGACAGGTCGAGATCGATCACCGACACCGTGCCCGGCCCGCTCGGCCCTTCGTCGGTCCGCTGCGGCGGCCCCGTCTGCACGAGGCGCGCGGGCAGGTAGCGTGCTTCCGCGAGCAGGAACCAGCAGATCTGCGCGACGTGCGTGCCGGTCGTGATGTGGATCAGGTAATCCTCGTGTTCGAGGTCGAACGGATAGGCGCGCGCGTAGTCGTGCAGCGTCGCATAGACCTCCTCGAAATCCCACGGGTCGTGGATCGTGAGCGGCGTGAGCCGCACGTCGGTGCGCGGCGACAGGTGCGCGAGATCGTCCCGCACCTGGTTGGCGAGGCGCGTGTAGCTCAGCGGATGCAGCAACTCGAGCCTGTCGATCGGCAGGTCGGGCTGCTCGCACAACGAGATCGTCGGCCGCCATTTGCGGTAGCGGCGCGGCGCGCGACCGCCCTGGTCGAGCACCGTGCCGAGAAAGCCGATTGCGACTGTCTTTCGCATGTTTATCTCATCGGATAATAAGCGATCCGATTGTATCGGATTTTCTCGATCCACCCTGGCAGGCAAGGCCGACGCAAATCAACTCGACTCAGACAATTCCCCTTTAATTTCAACGAACTGGAAATTTCTTCGAGCACTGAACTCCTCGCTGGCACGCTCCTCGCTAAATAGAAGGCGCCGGATGTCCCGCTGGCCCGCGAGCCAGGGTTCACAAAGCCCTGCTGGTGCGCCGCCGCCGAACCTCGTTCGTCGCGGCAGCGCATGCCGCCATGGACAGACGAAGGCAAAGGGGCGCGCTCAGGCATGCCACGTCCGGGTTCGAATCCCGGGGCGCCCACCGTTCGGTAGCTCATTCGGGTAGAGCAGCCGGCGAAAGCCGGTGTGTAGCGGGTTCGAATCCCGCTCGAACACTGTCCGCAACGACAGTCTCTTGATGGAAGCAGTACCCGCCGGTGCGGGCCGCAAGGCCCGCCGCGCGTCGGACCGGTCATGGTTCCGCGCGATCGGCCAGGCGGCCGGACGGCCCGCGCGAACGCGCACGACGACGCGATGCAGGATGCGTCGCCGTGCCGCGCCCGCGCCGGCCCCCGCGCCGCCCGCCCGATTGCGTCGCACCGCGATCCGCACGATGCGCGTCACCCGGCGGTCGTTAAAGAAAAGGACAAGAATATGTGGAAGCGTCATGTAGTGAAAAAGAACGAACGCGCGCTGCTGATGAGCGAGGGCGATTTCGTGAAGGTGCTGGAACCGGGCGTGTTCAAGGCCTTCGATCCGTTCAAGCGCCTGTCGGTGCAGACCGCGCGTCTCGACACGCCGCTCGCCGACCAGGCGCTGGCCGACTACCTGCGTCACGACGCGCAGGACGTGCTCGCGCACTATTTCGTCGCGATGGATCTGGCCGACGACGAAGCCGGCCTGCGCTATGAAGACGACGTACTCGTCGAGATCCTGGCGCCGGGCACGCGCCGGCTGTACTGGCGCGGCCTGATCGCGCATCGTCTCGAACGCGTCGATCTCGCGCAGGACAGCATGCTGCCGGCCGCGCTCGTTAAGCGCATCGCGCAGCCGGCGCTGCGTGCGCGCGGTGTGGCGGGCCTGACGGGCGTGCTGCTGGCGCAGGTGCCGGCGTATCACGTCGGCGTGCTGAAGATCGACGGCAAGATCGAACGGCTGCTGGAAGCTGGTGTATCGGCGTTCTGGCGCTTCAACCGCGACGTCGCAGTCGAATTCGTCGACCTGCGCGTGCAGGCGCTCGAAGTCGGCGGACAGGAAATCCTGACGCGCGACAAGGTCGCGCTGCGGCTGAACCTGTCGGCGACGTGGTGCTATGCGGACGTGCTGCATGCGTTCGGCCAGTTGCAGAAGCCGGTCGAGCACCTGTATCGCGAGTTGCAGTTCGCACTGCGCGCGGCTGTCGGTACGCGCTCGCTCGACGAACTGCTGGAAGACAAGCAGTCGATCGACGACATCGTGATCGCACAGGTGCGTGCGCGCCTCGAAAACTCGGGCGTGGACGTGCGCAGCGTCGGCGTGAAGGATATCGTGCTGCCGGGCGACATGAAGACGATCCTCGCGCAGGTGGTCGAAGCCGAAAAGGCCGCGCAGGCGA
>Ga0207695_10001540_pt1 | contig 37977 bp, 43 predicted proteins | sample KBSC54metaG_FD_184354 | JGI IMG/M metagenome (GOLD analysis project Ga0207695, IMG submission 184354) | Corn rhizosphere microbial communities from Kellogg Biological Station, Michigan, USA - KBS C5-4 metaG (SPAdes) (version 2) | ecosystem: Host-associated > Plants > Roots > Rhizosphere > Soil... | reverse complement strand
CCGCTGCATAACGCTTGGCCAAGCCCTGCACGCTCAGGAAATTGTGATCCATGCTGCTGCTCCCTTCATTCGACATAGGTGACCCACTTCTGCAGCCGCGCAAAGATCAGGTCCAGCACCATGCCGGTCACGCCGATGACCAGGATGGCGAAGATCACGCTGGTCAGCGACAGGTTGTTCCATTCATTCCAGACGAAGTAGCCGATGCCCGTTCCGCCCACCAGCATCTCGGCGGCCACGATCACCAGCCAGGCGATGCCCATGGAGATGCGCATCCCGGTCAAGATGGTCGGCGCCGCCGCCGGCAGGATCACCAGGAAGGCGCGCCGCAGCGGTGCCACCTCCAGCGTCTTGGCGACGTTGAGCCAATCGCGCCGCACGGAGGCCACGCCGAAGGCGGTGTTCATCAGCATCGGCCAGACCGAGCAGATGAAGATCACGAACACCCCCGACACCGAGGAATCCTTGATGGTGTAGAGCGCCAGCGGCATCCAGGCCAGCGGGGAAATGGGCTTCAATATCTGGATGAAGGGATTGAGCGCACGCTGCATCAGCGGCGACATCCCCAGCAGGAAGCCCAGCGGCACCGCCACCACCGCCGCAATCGCAAACCCCAGCCCGACCCGGCCCAGCGAATAGGCCAGCTGGATGCCGATGCCCTTGTCATTGGGACCGTTGTCGTAGAAGGGATTGCTCAGTTCCTTGCGGATGGTCTCGCCCATCTGCGCCAGTCCGGGGAAGCCATCACGCTTGGCAGCGCCGCTGCTCTTGCCCATCAGCCTGGCGTACTCATCCTGGGCGGCACTGGCCGCGCTCTCCTTGGGCAGCGTGGCCAGGTGCCACACCATCAGCAGTGCGGCCAGCAGCAGCAGGGAAATGAGTGCAGCGCGCCAGCCGAGATGCCGGGCCGGCATCACGCGCTCCTCTTGATGGCGAAGCTGTTCACGTAGGCATCGGCCTTGTTGGCATCGAACTCCTTGCCCATGATGGAATACTTGCGGTAGGCCCCCTCTGGTACCGGCTGGCCCAGTTCCTTCATGTGCTTCTTGGCCTCGGTCAGCAGCAGCACCTTCTCGGCGATGGCCTTGTAGTCGACGTCGCCCTTGATGTAGCCCCAGCGCTTCATCTGCGTGAGGATCCACACCCCCATCGAATCCCAGGGCACCGGATCGAAGTCGGCGCGACCAGGCACGTTCTTGACGTTGCCCAGGCCATCGGCGAAGCGGCCGGTGAGCACCTGCTCCACCACCGTCTCCGGCTGGTTCAGGTAGGCCGGCGGCGAGATCACCTTGGCCACCAGCGAGCGGTTGGCCGGATCGCGGGCCATGGCCGCAGCAGTCAGCACGGCGCGGAACAGTGCCGCGAAGGTGTTGGGATTCTGCTTGATGAATTCTTCGGAGGTGCCGAAGGCGCAGCAGGGGTGCCCGTCCCAGATCTCCTTGGAGAGGATATGAATGAAACCGACCTCGTCATACACCGCACGCTGGTTGAACGGGTCCGGCCCGAGGAAGCCGTCGATGTTGCCAGCGCGCAGGTTGGCCACCATTTCCGGCGGCGGCGTGACGCGAATCTGCACATCGCGGTCCGGGTCCAGTCCGTGCTCGGCCAGGTAGTAGCGCAGCAGGAAATTGTGCATCGAATATTCGAAGGGGACGGCGAACTTGAAGCCCTTCCATTGCTTGGGATCGCGCTTGTCCTTGTGCTTGGTATGCAGCGTGATGGCCTGGCCGTTGATGTTCTGGATGGTGGCCACGCGCATCTGCGTGGCATTGCTGCCCACGCCCATGGACATGGCGATGGGCATGGGGGAGAGGAAGTGCGAGGCGTCGTGTTCCTTGTTGATCATCTTGTCGCGGATCAGCGCCCAGCCGGCCGTCTTGTTGAGCGACACATTCAAGCCCTGCTTGCGATAGAAGCCCAGCGGATCAGCCATGATGAGCGGCGCCGCACAGGTGATGGCGATGAAGCCGATCTTGAGGTCCTTCTTTTCCAGCGCGCCATTCTTTTCCTGCGCCATGGCCTGCAGCGAGCCCAGCGGCAGCACGCTGGCAATGGCCGCGCGCGCCGCGTTCTTGCCGACCGCCCGCAGGAAATCGCGGCGTTCGGCCACGCGCGGGAAAAGCGAACGCATCAGCGCTTCTTCCACCACGTCATTGGTCAGGGTTTCCACATCGCGGCCGCGCTGCAGGCGCTGCTGCTCGGCCAGCACATCGGCCTCGTGCTGCTGCTGGCTGCCGTGGCGGCCGCAGGAACAGCCCTGCCCGGCGCGTTCGGCGTCATAGGTGTGGAACAGATTGGTCTCTGGTGCGTCCGGCATGATTCCCCCGTTTGGTGAATGTGAGGTGAGTTGCTGCTTTCACCTGCACTACCTGCAAGGGATTTGCCAGCGCGCTGCATTACGTCATGGGCGCACGACATCTTGTAGTGCTGCCACTACAAGCAGCGTCGATCACATCGTCAGAATGACGAAAACGCGCTGCAAAATGACGACACTCGGTGAGAAATGCTCACACCGGCAGCAACTGGTGCCGCACGGCATACATGGCGATGCCCACATCATTGGAAGCCCCGGTCTTCTCCAGGATGCGGCTGCGATAAGTGCTCACCGTATTGGGGCTCAGTTCCAGCTGGTCGGCGATTTCCTTGACGCTACGCCCGGCGGCGATCAACTGGAAGACCTGGTATTCGCGGTGCGACAGGCTCTCATGCGCCGCCCGCTGCGGGGCCGTGGCGCGCTGGGCCAGGCCCGAGGCCAGGGTCTCGGCCATCTGTGCGCTCACGTAGAGGCCGCCGCCAGCGGCCTTGCGAATGGCTTCCACCAGTTGTTCGGGATCGGTGCTCTTGTTGAGATAACCCGCTGCGCCCAGCTTGTAGCAGCGGGCCGCGTATTGTTTCTCGGGATAGGTGGACAGCATCAGCACCGGCAGGCGCGGCATCTCCTGCTTGATCTGGCGCAGCACGTCCAGCCCGTCCTGCTGGGGGATGGCGATGTCCAGCAGCACCAGGTCGATCGCCTCCACCCGCGCACTGTGCAGCACCTCCGGCCCGCTGGCGCATTCGGCGGCCACTTCGATGTCGGGCGTGTCGGCCAGGATCTGCTTCAAGCCCTCGCGCACGATGCGATGGTCGTCGCAGAGCAGGATGCGGATGTTGTCGCCGGGGCGGCTCATGGCAGCTCCCGGCTGGCGTGATGGGGCAGGCGCAGGCAGACCAGCGTGCCCGGCCTGCCGTGCTCTGGTGCATACCGCGCACCAGCAATGCTCAATGCGCCACCGAAGTGCAAGGCGCGCTCGCGCATGCCCATCACGCCATAGGACGTGGCCGCTTCCTGCGCGGCGCGGGGGGTGCCGACGCCATCGTCCTCCACTTCCATGCGCAGTTCTGCCGGAGTCAGGTGGACCGCGATGCGCACCTGCGTGGCCTGCGCGTGGCGCGCCACGTTGGAGAGCATTTCCTGGAAGATGCGAAACGCTGCCGTGGCCTTGGTGCCATCCGGGACGAAGGCTTCCGGCGCGATATCGAACTCGACTTCGCAGGGCAATTCGGTGGCTTCGGAGAATTCCTGCACCTGCCACTCCAGCGCGGCGATCAGGCCCTGGTGATCGAGGATGCTGGGGCGCAGGTCGGTGATGATGCGTCCCACGTTGTCCACTGCGGTTTCGATCAGGCGGCTCATGGCCTCGCACTTGCGCGCCACCGGATCTAGATCGGTGACGCGCTTGGCCATCCAGTTCACATCCAGTTTGAGCGCCACCAGCAAGCTGCCCAGTTCGTCATGGATTTCGCGGGCGATGCGGGTGCGTTCGTCCTCGCGCACCGAATGCGCATGCGCCGACAACTGCCGCACCTGGCGCAGCGCGGCTGACAGCTCGCGGGTGCGCTCGGCCACGCGCACTTCCAGTTCGGCCTTGGCGCGCTGCAACTGTTCCTCGGCCTGGCGCCGTTTGGAGATATCGCTGAAGGCGATCACCGCCCCGCGCACCTGGCCGCCATCGATGATCTGGTAGGAGGAATATTCGGTCGCGAAGCAGCTGCCATCGGCGCGCCAGAACACTTCCTGATCGACCCGACAGGATTCGCCCTTGCGGAAGGCCTTCAGGATCGGGCATTCGGCCTCGGGATAATGGCCGCCATGCTCATGGCTGTGATGCACCAGTTCGTGCATGTTGTGGCCCAGCACCTCGGCCGGCGCATAGCCCAGCATGGCCGCACCGGCGCGGTTGATGAAGGTGCAGCGCCCCTCCAGGTCGATACCGTAGATGCCCTCGCCGGTGGAGTCCAGCAGCAGGGCCAGCTTGTCGCGCAGCAGGCCGCCTGGCGGGGCCAGGGCGGCAGCAGCGGAAACGGGCAGGAAAGGATCGTGGCGCATGATCCTCCCTGCCCGCAAGAGCCATGCCAGAGCCAGCCCGGCGTGGCGACGGACCTTACGGCATGTACTGGCCGCCGTTGACGTCGATGATCTGGCCGGTGACGTAGCCCGACATCTGGTCCGAGGCCAGGTAGAGGAAGGCGCCGCTGCATTCGTCGGGCTCGCCGATGCGCCCCATGGGAATGGTCTTGCGGAAACCTTCCAGTTGTTCCGGGGTGGTGAAGCGTTCCTGGAATGGCGTCATGATCACGCCCGGCGCCACCGCATTGACGCGGATCTTGTCGGCCAGCAATTCCTTGGCCATGCCGCGCGTGATGGTGCTGACGAATCCTTTGGAAGCCGCATAGATCAGCGCACCGGGGCCGCCGCCATGGCGTGCCGCCACCGAGGTGACGTTGATGATGTTGCCGCCGCCCTGGCCGCGCATGACGGGAATGACCGCACGCGTGAAGGCCACCACCGAGCGGGCGTTGATGTTGATGATCTCGTCGAAGAGTTCATCGGTGACCGTTTCCAGCGGGGCCCGCTTGACCAGTGCGCCGGCGTTGTTGATGAGCACGTCGATGCGGCCCATCTGCTCCACGGCCTTGGTGACGGCGGCGTTGATGGCCGCCGTATCGCGCACATCCGCGCCGATGGTGACGGCCTTGCTGCCGGCGGCGCGCACTTCTGCGGCCACGGCCTCCGCCTCTTCCTTCGAGCTGTTGTAGTGAACCACCACGTGCGCGCCACGTGCCGCGAAGGCGCGCGCGGCGGCCGCGCCGATACCGGTGCTTGCACCGCTGATGAAGACGACTTTACCTGCCAGATCCAGCATGCTGTTCTCCTGCAATCGATTGATAAGGAAAGATCCTGCCTGTCCGGCTTGTAGAAGTGCTGCATCAACAGGCGGCCCTGCGCGCCTTGCCGGTATCGCTTCTTGTGAGGGGCGCCGCGGCCATGCTGCGGCTGTGCTGCCACGCCGCCGTTGTGGAATGCTGCGGGACCAGCCCGGCAGCAACGGCGACGCTTCTTGCGTTGGATCGTGCTTGTTGTCTCAGTCGTGGACCGATTCGTTCTGGCTGCGTCCGGCACTGCGATAGGCATCGCGCACCCGCAGCAGGTGGTTGCGCATGGCCTCGGAGGCCTGGTGCGGATCGCGCGCCTTCAGGGCATCGAGAATGTCGCGGTGGTCCTGCAGGCTGCGTTCCAGCGTGGAGGGGATGCGCGAGGTGATGGAGCGGCTCTTCTTGCCCAGCATGTAGAGACTGCCGGCGACGCTTTGCAGGAAGGGGTTGTTGCAGGCCTCGATGATGGCCTCGTGGAATTCCACATCCGCTGCGGAGAAGGCCGCCGGGTCCGACAGCAACCGCGCCTCATCCTCGACGTTGCGCGCCAGGCGCGCCAGTTCGGCGTCGTCGATATGGGTCGCGGCCAGCGCGGCCACGCCGGTCTCGATGATGAGACGGGCGTCGAACAGCGCTTCCAGCGTGCCGGGGTTGAGATCGATGATCATCTCCAGCGGCTCCAGCAGCTCGCGCGTTTCCAGCGAACTGACGAAGGTGCCTTCGCCCTGGCGGATGCGCAGCAGGCCCAGCAGGGCCAGCCCGCGAATGGCTTCCCGCACGGCAGGACGGCCCACGCCCAGCATGGCTGCCAGTTCGCGCTCGGGCGGCAGCTGCTGGTCGGGTTTCAGCAAGCCGCTGCGGATCATGGTCAGCAGCCGCTGGGCTACCTGCTCGGAAATGGATTTCTGGACGATGGGGTCGAAGGACATGCTCTCTGGGTATCTGCCTGTAGGGTGAATCGCTGCCGTCGCGGCAGTGTCGGCCTGGCCCGCCAGCCCGGCGTGTGCGGGCGACAAAAGGTATGACCAATCGGGGGTGAGGATAGGTATGGGGAGGGAATGTGTCAAGCGGCGGGAAAATTGGTGCGGTGCGCAAGAAATGAGGCGATATCGCACCGCCCATCAGGTGCCGTCACACCAATGCGCTGATCCGTGCGAAGAGCGTGGGGTCTTGGTCCACCAACTTGAGCAACACGGCTGCCTGCGCGTTGGGCCGTGATACGCCCTGCTCCCAGTTTTGATACGTCCGCGGATTGACACGCAGGCTGCGGGCCATGATCGCCTGAGACACCCGAGCCTTGCCCCGTACCCGTTGAATCTCCTCGGCTGTGATCGTGACCGGCTCCGGCGATAGCTTGACTTTGCTTGTGCGCAAGGTCAGCTTGCCCTCTCGCTCATTGGCCATGTCTTGCACGCCCGCCATCAACTCTTCGAATAAATTTCTTTTTTTCATGATGTCTTCCTTGAGGACAGTTCATCTTCCAGCGCACGCCTGAGCAGTTTTCTCTGATGAGCAGTGAGGTCGTTCATCTCATCTTTGTCGTAGATAGAGCAAAGCCAGAAGTGGCATTGTTCGTCCCAAAAATAGTAGATCACTCTCAGGCCACCACGTTTTCCCTTGCAACGACGCGCATCAGGAAAACGAATCTTTCGAAGTCCCCCCGCATCCTTGATGAGGCTTCCCGCTTGCGGCTGCCGCATCAGCATCTGCTGAAGCGTTGCAAAGTCATCGTCCGAGAGGTAGTTCTCCCGGACTGCTGCAAACATTCGCGTTTCTTTGAAGATCGCTTCCATCCGCGAACCATACGCATCTCGCGTATAGTTCGCCATCGTACCATAGTGCAGCATCAATCCAGCTTCTGCCCCGCCGTCTCCCGCACCATGGCAATGGCCACCAGTGAGATGAGGCCGGTGCCGATCACATACCAGGCCGGACCCAGGTTGGAACCGGTGACCTTGACCAGCCAGGTGGCGATGAACTGCGAGAAGCCGCCAAAGATCGATACGCCCAGTCCATAGCACAGGGCCAGCCCGGTCGCCCGCACGCGGCGCGGGAACAGTTCGGTCATCATGACCACGCTGGAGACCGAAGTGAAGACCATGGGAATGACCATCACCGTCACCGCCGTCAGCAGGCCCATGCCGCTGCGCAGATGGTTCATCAGCATGAAGGCCGGGAACACCAGGACGATCAGCGCCAGGCGCGACCAGGTGGCCACCGGCTTGCGGCCGAGGCGATCAGTCAGGATGCCGGCCGGCGCACACAGCAGCAACTGTAGCAGGCCGGCCAGCCAGGAGGCCCACAGCGCCAGCGAGAACGGCATGTGCAGGATGGCCTTGGCATAGGTGGTGATGTAGTGCATCACGATGTAGTTGGCCGAGGTCCCGCCGATGACGATGGCCGTGCCCAGCAGCAATGGTTTGCGATGCGCCTGCAGGATCTCGCTCAGGGCACCCGGTGCCCGCTTGCCCGGCTGGCCTGACGCGGGCGCATGTTCCACCTCGGCGGTCTCATCGAGGAAACGGCGGATGTAATTGCCGATCGGCACCAGCAGCAGGCCGACGACGAATGGCAGACGCCAGCCCCAGCTTTCCAGCTGCTCAGCAGTCAGCGCATAGGTCAGCAACAGTCCCACGCCGGAGCCGACCAGCGTGCTGAGCGCCTGGCTGAACAGTTGCCAGCTGCTGTAGAAACCACGCGTCCTGTCGTCCGCGTATTCCAGCAGCATGGAGGTCGACGCGCCCACTTCGCCGCCCACCGCAAAGCCCTGGATCATGCGGCCGGCGATCATCAGCAGCGGCGCGGCCAATCCGATCTGGGCATAGGTCGGGGCCACGATGAAGATGGCCGAGCCCACCGCCATGAGCCACAAGCTCAAGGTCATGGCCGGCTTGCGTCCGCGCCGGTCGGCGAACTGCCCCATGATGATGCCGCCCAGCGGGCGCATCAGGAAACCCACCCCGAAGGTGGCCAGCGACATCATCAGCGAAGCCCATTCCGAGGTACTGGGAAAGAACTGGCGACCGATGATGGCCGCAAAGTAGGTGTAGATGGAAAAATCGAAAAACTCCAGGCCATTGCCGATGGTGATGGCGGCGATCTTCTTGGCCTTGGAAACCGGAGCGGGTACGGCAGCAGCGGGGCTGACGGCGGCTGAGTGGCTGTTGCTGTTCATGGTGTGGGTGGCCCTTCTGTCATGTCTGTTGTGCGTTGGCAGCGCCCGGCGAGATTGCGCCGCCGGGTGCCGTTCTCCCCTGTGACGGATCAGGCCACCAGCGGCGCGTCCGACAGGAAGCGCTGGGTCAGCTTGACCCAGTAGCTGGCCGCGATCGGCAGGATGCCGTCATTGAAGTCATAGCGCGGGTTGTGCACCATGCAGCCGCCCTGCTCTCCTTCCCCATTGCCGATGATGACGTAGCAGCCCGGGCATTGCTCCAGCATGAAGGAGAAATCCTCGCTGCCCGTCAGTTGCTGGACGTTCTCGATGAAGGCGTCCTGTCCCAGCCAATCACGCACCACGCCTTCGGCAAAGGCGGTCATGCCCGCATCGTTCTGCAGCGCCGGATAACGCCAGTGGTAATCGACCTCCGCCCGCGCGCCCATGGCCTGCGCCTGGGTCTGGGCCAGCTCGGTGATGCGCTGGCGCAGCAGCGCCCGCACCTCGGGCGAGTAGGCGCGCACCGACAGGCGCAGCTCGGCGGTCTCGGCGATCACGTTGGGGGCATTGCCCGCATGCAGCGCACCGACTGTCACCACCGCCATCTGGCGCGGATCGACATTGCGCGCGACCACGCTCTGCAACGCCACTACCAGATAGGAGGCCACCAGAATTGCATCGACCGTGATGTGCGGCATGGAGCCATGCCCCCCATTGCCGATGATCTTGATGATGACAGTATCGGACGAAGCCATGAAGGCCCCCGGCAGGGTACCGAACTTGCCCACCGGATAACCGGGCATGTTGTGAAAGGCGAACACACCATCGCAGGGAAATCGCTCGAACAGGCCATCTTCGACCATCTTGCGCGCACCGCCCAGGCCTTCTTCGGCGGGCTGGAAGATCAGGTGCAGGGTGCCATCGAAGTCGGTGTCCTTGAGCTCGCGCGCGGCCGCCAGCAGGCTGGCGGTATGGCCGTCATGGCCGCAAGCATGCATGGTGCCGCCGTGCTGGCTGGCATAAGGCAGCTTGGTCTCCTCATGGATGGGCAGGGCGTCCATGTCGGCACGCAGGCCAAGGCGGCGCGGACCGCTGCCCTTCTTCAAGGTCCCCACCACGCCGGTCCCGCCCAGGCCGCGATGGACCTCGTATCCCCATTCGGCCAGCTTGCCGGCGACCAGCTCGCTGGTGGCGTGCTCCTCGAACGCCAGTTCGGGATGGGCGTGAATGTGGTGACGCAGCGCCACGCTTTCCTGCAGGTGGTGCAGGATGCCGGGCACGACGGCGGAAGAGGACGGGTTCTTGGTCATTGCGGGTCTCAGGGTAGTGGAATGCGATCCTGCCGATGCGCACTGGCAAGCACGCTGGCATGGCCGGTCTCACCATGCAGCATGCATACCAGTGCGTCTCCGGCAGACGGAACAGGCCGGGCGGGACAGCCCCGGGAGCTGCGTAAATCATTTACACTTCTGCCCGCAACACCCAGCCCCTCCTGGTGCGGCAAGTGTGCAGCCATTGCGCGGCGGCGTCGCGTCAACGGCTCGTTGACATGAATAGATCCGGTTGAATCGAAAAACAGATGCGCGAATACGGTGCAGCGTTTATCCTCGCCGCACCCCTTCATGAGGCCCCTCGAGGAGCGAACCCATGGCGCGTCCGCCCGAACTGAAGCTGCAGCAACTGCAATATCTGATCGCCATCGCCGAGCATGGCGGCCTGCGTTCGGCTGCACAGACGCTCAACGTGACCGCCGCCGCTGTCAGCAAGGGCTTGCAGGAGTTGGAGAATACCGCCGGCACCCGCTTGCTGGAACGCCAGGCACAGGGGCTGCAGCTCACGGCTGCGGGCCGCAAGCTGCTCACTCGAGCCCGGCTGATCCAGTGTGAAGTCGAACAGGCCATGCAGGAACTGGGCGCTGCGCGGGCCAGCAATCGCATCCGTTTCACCGTCGGTGTCACGCCGTGGATTTCGATGACCCTGCTCACCCCCACGCTGCTGCGCTTTGCCGAACTGCGGCCGGATGTGAGCCTGCGCCTGTCCGATGTCTTCGGTTCCGACTATGCTGCCCTGCGCGAGGGCAGCATGGACCTGGCCATCGGCCTGGCACCGCCCGATGAGGGCAGCGCTGAACTGGCGGCGCGGCCGCTGTTTTCCTACGAACACGCGATCGCCTGCCGCCGTGGCCATCCGCTGCAGCAGGCCCGCCATCTGGAGCAACTGGCCGGACAATCATGGTTGGTCAGCCACGAGATCGGCCAGTACCAACCGCCCCTGCGCGATTTCTTCCAGACACACTATGGCGACGGTGCGCTGCCTGGCGGCGGCCAAGTGCATCAGTACCGTTCCCTACACATGATGGAACTGATCTGCAACAGCGACCTGCTCACCGTGGTCCCCTGGCCGGTGATCGAAGCCAGCCGCCAGCACTACCCGCTGGAAGCGCTCACGCTCAAGGAGCGGCTGCCGGCCAGCATCACCTGCTACGTCACGCGCAAGAACGCGCCCATCCATGGCTGCGTGAGCGATTTCGTCGGGGCCATGATGCATGTGCTCACCGACGAGGCCACCCGCAGCCGCTTCCTGCATCCGCGGGTGTTGCGTTCGCTGGACGTGATCGCACAACGCTAGCCGGCAGGCGCGCGCATCTGGTAGCCTAGGGCCTGCCCACCCCACCGCCGAGCACCCATGAACCTGCGTTTCGTCGAGGCCTTCCACTGGGCCGCCTCGCTCAAGAGCATCACCCGCGCCGCTGAAAAGCTCCACATCACGCAATCGACCATGTCCAGCCGCATCGCCTCGCTGGAAGAGGAACTGGGCGTGGTGCTGCTGGACCGCCGCGAGAAACAGTTTCGCCTCACCGTGGCCGGCCAGCGCTTCCAGCGCCTGGCGGCGAAACTGCTCGACATGCAGCGCCAGATCCGCCAGGAACTCGGCGGCAACAGCGCCGGCCCGCTGCTGCTGCGCATCGGCAGCATCGAATCGGTGGTGCACAGCTGGCTGCCGGCCTGGCTGCAGGAAATCCGCAGCCGCTATCCCGATTTCGCGCTGGAACTCACCGTGGAAACCTCGCCGGTACTGACCGAGCAGATCCGACGCGGTGCCCAGGACCTGGTCTTCACCTCCACCGTGGGCAGCGACACGGCGGTGCGCTCGCGCCTGATGACGCCCATGGAAATGGTCTTCGTGGGCCATCGCGATCGCTTCGGCACGCGTTCCCACACCCTGGGCGAACTGGCCGCACACGACATCATCACCTTCCAGCGCGGCTCGCAGCCGCACCAGGGCTTGCTGCAGCTGTGCCAGGAATGGGGTGTGATCGAACCGCGCGTGCATGCCATCTCTTCCATCTCCGCCATGGTGCAGCTGGTGGAAGGCGGCTTCGGTGTGGCCACCCTGCCGCGCGCCTCGGTGCGCGAACTCACGCGCCGTCTTCCCTTGCGCATCCTGCGCTGCGAAGCCACGCTCCCGCCCTTGCAGATCCACGCCAGCTATCGCGAAGACCCCAGTTCCAGCCTGGCCGAACTGGTCCTCGATTCGGCATTGGAGCATGCACGCCGCACCCAAGGCAAAGGCCGCGCCACCGAAAAATGAGCCACTGGCACGGAAATCGCTACAGTGAAATTTCCGTTGTCCTCATCGAAAAAATCGATAACAAAAGATATAAATTTTTTGTTGGACGCTGTCCCGGCACGCTCCTAACATCGGCTCCATTCCAAGAAGGAGACCGCCATGCCAGAGACTGCCACCGCCTCGCCTGCCGTACCGATTCATCCCGCAACAGCCCCTGCGCTGTCGGCTTCCTCCAGCGCGCTAGACGTGCGGCTGGCTGCCCGCAGCGGCGCATTCACCGGCCACACCAGCGGGGTGGCCAGTGCCCATGTGCAGGTCAACCTGGCGATCCTGCCAGCCGCGCTGGCCGATGATTTTCTCGCCTTCTGCGAACGCAATCCCATCCCCTGTCCCTTGCTGGCCGTCTCCAAGCCGGGCTCGCCCGCCCTGCCCGCGCTGGGCCTGGACCTGGACGTACGCAGCGATGTGCCGCGCTATCACCTGTGGCGCTACGGTGAACGCGTGGCAGAAGTGAACGACCTGCGCGCGGTGTGGCGCGACGATCTGGTCACGTTCGCGCTGGGCTGTTCCTTCTCTTTCGAACATGCGCTGCTGGCCGCCGGCATTCCGCTGCGCCATGTCAGCGAAGGCCGCAACGTGGCCATGTACCGCACCAATATTCCGACGCAGCCGGTGGGCGTGTTCCAGGGACCGACGGTGGTGTCGATGCGGCCGCTCAAGGCCGCCGATGCCATCCGCGCCATCCAGATCACCGCACGCACGCCGCAGGTGCATGGCGCACCCATTCACATCGGCGACCCGGCCCTGATCGGCATTGCCGATATCCACCAGCCCGACTATGGCGAAGCGGTGGACATCCACGCCGATGAGCTGCCGGTGTTCTGGGCCTGCGGCGTCACGCCGCAAGCCGCCATCGTCGCCGCCCGGCCCGAATTCTGCATCACTCATGCACCCGGCTACATGCTGGTGACTGACAAGCTCAACAGCGAACTGCTGCTCGACGCACAGGCCTAGCGCCTGCTGCCGCTCTACCGTTTATTCATCGATGGCCGCATGCTTCTTGCACGCGACCAGCGATGCCGCACGTCAGTGATTTACACATTCATTACGGGGATCAACATGTGGCTGCAAGAGACAACGACATCCGAGCGACGCACGCTCACGGCGACCTTCACCGGCTATGCGGTGGATGGTTTTGATTACATGATCTACACCTTCCTCATCCCCACGCTGCTGGCTGCGTGGAGCATGAGCAAGGCCGAAGCGGGCTATATCGCTACCGGTGCCCTGCTGACCTCGGCCATCGGCGGCTGGGCAGCAGGCGTGCTGGCCGACCGCTACGGGCGGGTGCGCGTGCTGCAATGGACGGTGCTGTGGTTTGCGCTCTTCACTTTCCTCTCGGGCTTCACGACGTCCTTCGGCGAGCTGTTCTTTACCCGTGCGATGCAGGGCTTCGGCATGGGTGGCGAATGGGCCGTCGGCTCGGTGCTGATCGCCGAGACCATCTCGGCCCGCCATCGCGGCAAGGCCTCGGGCCTGGTGCAGAGCAGCTGGGCGGTGGGCTGGGCGGCTTCGGCGCTGGCGTTCTGGGGCGTCTATGCGGTGCTGCCGCCGGAGACGGCGTGGAAGGTGCTGTTCTGGATCGGCGTGCTGCCGGCCCTGCTGACGCTCTACATCCGCCGCGCCATCAGCGAACCGGAGGTCTTCCTGGCGACCCAGGCCCGGCTGCGCGAGAGCGGCCAGCGCGGCAACTTCCTGCGCATTTTCCATCGTGACCTGCTGCGCACGACGCTGCTGGCCAGCCTCCTGGCCACTGGCATGCAGGGTGCGTATTACTCGGTGACCACCTGGCTGCCCACCTTCCTGAAGACCGAACGCCACCTGTCGGTGCTGGGCACCAGTACCTATCTGCTGGTGTTGATCGGCGGGTCTTTCTGTGGCTACCTGACCTCGGCCTGGCTGTCGGACACCATCGGCCGCCGCCGCTGTTTCATGCTGTTTGCGGCCATGGGGATCGTACTGGTGCTGAGCTATACGCAGCTGATCATTACCGATGCGTGGATGCTGGCGCTGGGCTTTGTGCTGGGATTTTTCCTGTCGGGGATTTTCTCGGGGATGGGGGCTTATCTGTCTGAACTGTTTCCCAGCGATGTGCGCGGTTCGGGACAAGGCTTCTGCTACAACTTCGGGCGTGCGGTCGGGGCGATCTGTCCGGCCCTGGTGGGCTATCTCAGCAACAGCCTGCCGCTGGGGCAGACCATCGGGTGGATTGCGGCGGGGTGTTATGGGCTGGTGATCGTGGCTTGCCTGATCTTGCCGGAGACGAGGGGGAAGGAGCTGGAGGCGGTGGTGGCGGCGTCGTGATCCACCACCGTCCCGTTGAACAACGTAATTCTCACTTCACGCCGGATTCGTTTTCCATGCCGGCGTGAGCGTTCTCGACCAGCTCGCTCAGGTAAATGGCAGGCACGGAATCGGTCAGCCAGACAGCGTTATCGGCGATATGGAACACGCTTCCCGCTGCGGCCATTTTCCTTGCATCGACCACAAGCACGACCGGCTTGCCATGCCGGCTGCCGACTTGCCTTGCCACCTCAGGACTGGCGGACAGATGCACATGCTGCCGGGATCCTGCATGCAGTCCGCTGGCGTAGATGGATTCCAGAAAGCGCGTCGCCGTACCGTGATACAGCACGTCCGGCGGCACGCTGGGTGGCAGTCCAAGCGCAATCTCGACGGAATGGCCTTGATTGGCGCGAATCCGTTGGCCATCGGGGCTCAGTGCAAAACGTTTCTTGTCGCTGCTCGCAACGATGGCTTCGACCAAGGGGCGGTCGAAGCTCAGGCCATTGGCGTGAGCGTTGGCCAATCGAATCAGTTCATCTACGTCTGCCCAGCCGGCGGGATCCAGTTGAAGGCCGATCTCTTCGGGCTTGTGGCGGAGTACCAGGCTCAGGAATTTGCTGAAGGTCTCCATTGATTTTCGGTTGCTGTTCATTTTCAATCATGTGTTGGTGATGTCTGCCTACTGCAATGGCGGGCATTCAGGACATAAGTGGCCACTGCTCCGTATCGCGATGGCTATTCAAACCTGCCGCAGCGAACCTGTCGACATGTTCGGAAACATTGACGCCGACCAGAGCCTCCACTCGGAGTGGTATCAATCAAGTCTTCCTCTGGCCGAAACGGTTTCTAGATGACTATTTTCTGAAATCGATCATCGTACGGCAACAGGTCATCATGCGGCTTGACGCACCTGATGAAGCAACGATTCGTCAGGAGCTCGATTCGCTCGTCGAGAGTCAGCTCCGGACAGGCTTCCAGGACCTCCTTCAATTCAGATCCTTTCGCGTGCAGATCGTATTTGCCATCGACGTTGAAGTACTGCATGTTACCGATGGCATAGTCTCGCCGAAAAGTCGTTCTCCATTGCGAGTTGCTTCCCCAGCCGTGGGACAGATCACGGTGAGGCCTCCCTTTTCGGCGATAGGCCCAATACAGAGTCGTGCTGCGCGCCAGATCAGGATCAAGAACCTTGGCGTTTGCTTCCAATTCAATTCCGCCGCGCAGGACAAGCAGATTGCCGAGCATCACGCACGGCCATCGGGAGGAGATGATTTCAGGGACAGGAGAAGCCTTGTCCGATACACGTGCATCGACGATCTCATGATGGAACGGCGAAAAGGAAGCAGGCGTCAGCGATCTCAGGCCCAGAACCTTGATGAACTCCAGAAATTCACCCATGGAAATCTGCGGACCTTCCCAGCCCGCGTCTGGCCCCGGCTTCTGGAAACCCAGAATCAGAAGATCCAATACGCGGCTCAGCGCATAAAGCTCCCACGACTCCTCCAGGCTCACCAAAGGAACAGGCGCACCTTCGCGGTGACCTAGGGAGCGCAACCACGTTTGCTGGTCTCCACTTGTCCTGAGCCAAGGCAATAGAACCTCGGCATAGACGCTTTCGCCATCATGCGCCAACAGCGCATCATGCAAATCGCGGAAGGAGATCTGGTTCAACATTCAATTTCCTGGACAAGAGATTGTCTTCTTCGCGCCCGCCAGCAAGAGGACTTCCATCATTCAAGGCCGATTGTCCGAGGCAGTGCCAGAACAAAATCCGAGCGCTCTCCATAATGCGGGGCCAGCTCCGTGATCATTTCGACCAGGTCCTTCCTGGTGGCTTCCGGCGCGCCGTGAAGTTGAGCAGAAAGGGCTTCCATCTGAGAAACGGCAACATCTTCATCGATCTGCGAATCTTCAGAGAATTCCAGAAAGATGAACATATCGATGATGGAACGTACAATGGCTTTGTCGAGCATATTCAATCTACGGGAAAATATGATAGTGGCCGATTGCGGACCGAGCTATTCGCTACTTTTGTGGATCATAGGCCAATGTCAGACTGTCCCAGTGCAGATCATGATCTTCAACAGAGGCAGACCAGTCGCATGAATTTAACAGGCGACGCAGTTCGGAGAGACAGCCGCACCAGTGCTGAACACCTATCCATGTCGCTTCGCCGGAATTGTCCGGAAGCTTGGTGCTACCAGAAAAGACGATAGCACTTTTGAACATGCCTGGTCGCTGAACGTTGAGTTCGAACTGAAAGGACTTCCCAGTTAAGGCCAACACCTGTCGACAAGAATTTTTCTATTTGGGAATCAACTGAATATCTTGCACAGATCAATTCTATTTCCTTGATCTCTGAGGGACTTAATGGCTTTTTTCTGCGGGCGGAGTAATAGATGGAAACTGACACTTTCTGGAGTCCTATAAATTGATTTCGCTCATTATGTCGGTTATTGGCTGGAAGCAGACAATCATTCCAAGAGCTGTTTCTCTTCTGATAGAGATGCCCGGTTTGTAACGCGCAAAGCGAGAGCCGCCCGGCAAAACTCATTTTTGAAGTTCCATTCGCACTGAGTAGTCATTCGTACCATGGTGAAACCAGTGCGCCAAAGAGAAACGCTGCCACCGAAACAGCGGCCAGCAAAGCTGGAGATATCTTTTCCGGTGAAACACGCAGTCTGGTCAAGAGAAAAGCCCTGACATTGAGAAGGACGGCTCCCGGCAATATGGCAATGGCCGGATACAGAATCACACCCCACCCTACTTGGGCAGCTTCATTCAAAAGCCCCAGCCCGAACACCACGAATAACGCCGGTGCAAAAGGCAATACGATGTCTGAAAGAAGCAAGGTCTCGTGTTTCCAGAGATATCGCCACGGTGCGATGAGTGCTGTCAGGATCGCCAGGAGTGTCACAGCGAGATGAATGTATATCAGCATCATTTATATATTTCTTCGAAATGGCTGTTTCTACCCGGATGCAGCCCTAACGCTCCAATACCTGAACGTCGGCCTTCTCTCCCGTATCAAACAACTGTGCGAATTCGATTACCTCAGCAAGGGACTCATCGATATGAGAAGTAGTCGTAATGAAATGAGGCTCAGCTGACCCTTGATCCAAGCCTATCCAGTCCAACGCCTCCTCCCATTTGTCGACATCAGCCCCCAAGACGCAAAAGAGCCTGACACCATCACTACAAAGCTGGCGAAGGAAATCCTCATCTCGCTCAGGAACATAGCCGGATCGGGATAGAAGAACAATTTTCTTGGAATAGGTCATCCTGGATTACCTCTTCTACTCCTGGCAGATTGCTGACATGGTACGCGGCACATCTGTATCGTCAACGACTTGGCTACCGCGCATTGAGATTCAGCAAAGTGCGATTCAGTCTTTCAAAATCAATAGGTAGAGGCACATCGGTGATGCAGTTTGGATTGCATCTGAAGTCGCGGTCATTCATCTGGAGCCAAACGCTAAACATGGCTGAATCCCTTTCCAGAACCTTTTCAACCTTGACAGCAATATCCTGCCAAAGCTTGGCATCGTGATTGTTAGAGCAAACGAATATCGAATGGTCCTCACCCTCTCTTCCCGAATAGTAGCTTACTGTCGCCCTGTCAGATTCCCATCTGATCGCCGTCTCATCCTTGATCCTGATTTTCAAGTCGGGCCCGATGACATCTTGAAGATCGGTTCGAATTTTGCCCGCCATGCGGGCGGGCACTGACGCCCTGAAGTTCATGCAAGTTGGCGTTTCTTCGATTCTGAACGCCGTGTAATAAAGCATCGCCCCTACTACCAAGGCCAGCAGGACAACGACAAGAAATGCACCAGCTCCCAGCTTGATGAATAGTTTTCGTGACAATGAGGTCATGGGCATCTTGCTCTTGCTTGTTTGATCGCTCTGAAACGAACGTTAATCTGCTTGTTCGACGCTCACTGCTGGCCAGTAGCAGACCTCAGGAATGGCATTTTTCTCTTCAGATATTTCAAGCGCTTTCAAAAGGCTCACTTCGATCGCATCCATCCAAAAAGAAGATAGCAAAAGCCATTGATGACGCCGATGATAATTGCACCGATTTCCAGCGCGACCAAAAACTGATTTACGCCAAAATAGAAATTTATAAAGTGCAGGATAAAGGCAACGACCGTCAAAAAGATGGCCAAGGAAAATTGAATTTTGAATCTCTTGGAATATTTGGACATGGTCAATCTGCCGTTTCTTTGCTACTGGACTCGTCTGTTACTGCCCGGATGCAATCAATCGCCTATTTTTTTGACTCGTCGACAAGCCTATCCCAGCGAGAAAACAATCGGAACCCAACGTAGTCGTTCTTATATTTGAAGGTCCGCCGATAGTAGCAATCCCAGTAGCTAATCATTCTAGCTTTTGCCTTCGCATAGAACGCCGGGTTTTCTCTCAATATTTGGGCGTACATTCCAGCATCGAAGTGATCAACATTCTTTTCTATGTCGTAGAGAATTTCGATGACATATTCACTTGCCAACCAGATTACAAACGGAACGATCCACGGTTGGCTCTGATTGAAAAGATTTGCCAACTGACGCTGTCGAATATAACCATCGTGGTGCCGCGTTAGTATGCATGTGTACAAAGTGACTGCTTCCACGGGAAGACTCTTGAACACTCGCTCGTCGAATTGCTGACAAATCCGGACAGGAAGTTCGAGATTTTCTCCCTCGATCTTTACTTCGATTAAAGGTCCACTTGAGAACGTTATTGGGCGAGTTCTTTCCGCAAACAATGCCGCATATTCCCTCAACTGTGAGGGAAATGCCTTTGTTAACTGAGCGAGCGTATTTTGATCGATGGGCACGATATTTATTCTTCGATTCTTCTTATCAATATTGCTATCCGTCTTTGGCGGCGCTCCTGCCCGTTAGCCGACACGCATGTTCAAACCACCACCCCAATCTCTTTGAATGCCACCCCTAATAAATAGCGCTCACATTGCCTCTTGAACTTCTCTGTAACAAAAACTGTTGCACGGTTGGAATCTCCCAAGGTGAAAATATCCGCAGAGAGATGTGCCCGCTCAATTACCAAGTGCTCTATCGCAAAAATCTCCCCAACACCGAAGCGATGTACCACTGAATCTGGCGAATACTTAGAAACGCTACCGAGGCAATTCATTAATTCCCATTGAACGCCATCAATTAGGACGGGTAAAAATTCCAGATCTGGCAGCAGCGCTGCAAGAATGGCGCGCTTCGCACCGCCGTCGACTGCGATGAAACCGTTACAGTAAACACAAAGCGCCGTGAACGCCCGCACATCACTTGCCGGTTCCAAATATAGATTGAGCTCGCGCCAATGATCCTTTAGTACTGCTCTATTTAGCCCCTGAGTCGCCGAGCGCCATTGCTCGAAATGTGCGGCAATAACACCCGGGGCACTTTCGGCAGGCCACAACGTATAAAGTTTTTCGCTCAACATACCTCCTGGAAGTGTCACCGTACAGATGTCGTATTTTTGAACGTAGCCTGGGTGCGCATCATCGAGAGTGAATCCCTCGAACAAACCATTTTCTTGAATATAGTCGCGGTAGCTGCCTGGTATCGATGGACGCATGATATCCAGCTCATCATTTTGAACGTCGGGTGACACTCTTGGCGCTTGGACATTGCTTATTCGCGAGGGTCAGCCACACTTGCCCAGCAGTTCCTCACTCAATACATCACCAACCGACACGATCTTCAGCTGACCCGTGAAAGCGCGCAGTCCCCGGAAGAACTTGCTTATATCGCGTGTCGGCCTCTCGTACGCAGGTACGCGGACCGGTAGCGCATAGCCCTTCTCAACAAATGGCCCGAACAGGGCCGCCAGTTTGTCCGGTGCCACAACGCAGGTATCCTTTGTTCGCGGACGAAACAGGGGCTTGGGAGCGAGTTCGTCCCTGACCACAATCACTGCGTCCGTCTGCGGCATGAGCGTTGGAATACCATCCCCCCACACTACTGCCGAGCGCAAGTGGCCATCAATGGTCGCAAACATGATTGTGGGCACGAACAGCACCTCACCGAACTCCTCTTGCAATGTCGACTTCGCGCGATTCCATCGCCAGGCCGCCTCGATCTTCGCTTCCGGACAGGCCAGAAACGGCCCCTTGTGCTGTGATGTGATTGCCTTGTAGCCGAACTCATTGCCGGCATTCCACCCGGCGAGGAACCCTTCCCGGGTGTACGGCCCCCGGCCCATGCCGTGCGTTTGCGGGTCTTCCACGTCGGGCTGAAAGTGCTCCACGAACGCGCGGACCTCAGGCTCGGCCTCCAGGCCGAAGATGTGCGGGCGGAAGTAGTTGAGGTTCAGTGATGCACCCACCAGCTGATTCGGGTCGTCATCACTCTCCTGAAATTCGAACAGGAAGTACACCCCCGTGTCCTGGCTCTGGTAAACCGCCGACCCATTGAGCTGGTAGTGCGGACGGCGGCGGAAATATTCCTCCACGGCACTTCGCTGTGTGGGCTGCGGGAAAGTGAAAAAAAGATCGTAGCTCATGGTCTGTCCAAGTTTGTCATCGGGCTCTCTTCATCGGCCTGCACGCCAGCCAGCCGCTCAATGTTCTGGCTGGCCACCGATTGCAGACTTTGCCGGCATTCTCGCCAGAAACGCTGTACTCCAGGCCTTCGATTATGGCAATCATTTCTGAACCGCCCTTCTGTAGAAGACACGGAAAATCAGATAGGCCAGGAAAATGACCACCATTAAAAATAGGCAGAACGGCCAGATGCTGAAGGTGCCAAGGACAAGCACACCAGGCTCTCCAACTATCCGGTAATGCTGTCCATCCCGCGGTTCAGGTAGGGAGAAAATTCCGAGAGATGAGTCCAGGATGAAGTAGCAAGCGTAACTTGCCACAATGGTAGAGACAAAATAGATCCAAGGACGTGATAGCTTGCGCCAGAAAAGCACAGCTGCTACTGCTGCACAGAACAGAGGAAGCACCATTATCAACATGGTTTCCCATTCCAAGTAGTCCAGCAGCATCAATATTGCAAGGCCGATAGTCAATATGGCTAGCGCAGATCCGGACGCCAAGGATGGATTCTTCATGAAATCATTTGAATGAGGTACGGGTTGTCAATCCGCTGCGCTCCTGGCCGCTTGCGGACTTCGGCTATTTGATCCCGACGGTTCCCCAGCCATCGTAGTAACCATGATGGCTGGCGGCCAAGGCTGAAAGGTCGCGCGTTATCGCTTGCATTGCACCGATCTCCGGCGCCATTTTTCGCTTCGCATGCACCTCCCACAGGGTTCGCTTGGGGACCTTTCCAATACTGGCAATCTCGTAACCGCGAGCGCGAAGGTTGTCAGCTGCCGCCACTGCATCGCTCTCCTGGCCGAAGACAAGAAAGAAGTCGATGTCGTGCGTCTTGGTCAAATCCGCGCCATTACGCTGCAGGTTCTCGATCACCCGGGCATCCTGTTGTTCAGCAATTGATGTCTGCGCTACCGCAGGAAAGCCCGTGAGCGATGCGCCTGCCAAGAGCGAGCATAGAAGCAAATGAAACGGTTTCATCATGATTTTCCAATAGAACAGGTCGACGGCATCAGTTGTATCTCGGCTACTTCCAACGAATTTTATTATCGATTGCAGCGATACCAGGAAATGACCATACATACGTCATGGCAAATTTTTAAAAGTGACAAGCTGCTTCTTCCGGTGAAAACGATCACACTCCCTCAACCGCCCAGCCGATCTCTGAACATTGCGGCTCTTCAGAGCTGAAAACACTCAGGCAGCCGTTACCTGTTACCACCATCCATTCCCGACCATCAAGCTCCAAGCCTTGGAGCCTGCTTTCTTCCGACAGCCACCCGCCATCAGTCACCTCGATGAGATGAGTACCGAAGGGAAATCCTTCGGAATGAACATAACGATACAAGTCCGTTCCATCCAGAAAGCGAAAACCCGCTACCGGCGGTGGAAAGACTATTCTGAGACCACGGACAATATCCCCATCCATTGAACAAGCGACAGTGACGACGAGCTCGCCATGGGTGTCCAAGGCAAGTGATGAAATATCGGAATTTGATTGGACGCCGCTAGCCGGCAAACATGCACGTGCCGTGAAGTGTCTGGGTTTCATTCGAGTCGATTCCAAGGTTAGCGGAAATTCCTGACTGGGTTGATGTTCTTTGACTGTTCCTGGCCAGATGCGGACCAGAGTTCACCGGGTATCAGGGACAGGCAGTTTCTCCAGCGATTCCACCTGAACCGATTTGCATCGAAATGTTCCTTTCAAGCCCCAGGAGGATTCGATGCTTACGCTCGCTTCCAAGGTATCCGACATCGCGTCCACAGCGATATCCAGAGAATGAATGACGTTCTGGCCGTTGAAGTCAGACATGACGAGATCCTGTAGCTCCTTGAAGACAAGATGAACAAGAAGGTTCTTGTGCAGCCTCAAGTGATACTGCGCAGTTCCCAGTCCAATCTGCTCATGTCGTCGGACATGAATGCTGAGGCGGAGTGATGAGCCCCCTTCGGCCCCGATATCAGCTTCCCGCTGAAGAAGAACTGCAACGACTTCATCATCGTGAAACGATGGCCATTCCCCTAGTTCAACAACTAGTTGCTCAGAGCCATCGATGAAATCAAGAATGTCTGTGTTTGCGTTCATGGTTTGGATACATGGCAGGTCTGGTGCTAGCCGACTGCGGGTTGCGTGTAGCCATTCACTGCGGGAATCATCGTAAGGAAAGCGGATAGCGTTATCCTAATGCGCATCATCTGGCCTTCACGAACGTCATGGCGACACAAAGTCATGGGTGATAATTATTACACCTGCGTCCGCAGGGCATCTTCATGTTGAACCAAACACTTGCGAATGCCATGGGGCATTGGCATCAGCGAACCAGGAAGAATTCGATTGATTGGCGAACTGAGCAAGCTCACTCAGTTCGCCCTGATAACGCAGATAAAGAGCAAGCAGCTCCTGAAGACTTGAAGCAGAGATCCTTTTGGAACGCAGGCGGATATGCAACTCCCTACCATAACCTTTCACCGACACTACCCCGGGGATAGATTGCAGCCACGTGAAAAATGCCGCCTCGTCCCCAGGAGAGAAGTAGCGCATAGGTGCCTGCCAGATAAGTGTGGCCATATCAAACTGATGGATTAAGGAACATGAACGGATAATACTGCCTGCTGAAACACATCCTGTTGAAGCAAATTCAAATTGACCGAAGACCAGCGAAATGCCGAGTCTGCATCCTGCGGAAATCAGACCGGCTACTCCAATTGCCTGATCGTTTTACTGAAGGCTGGCAATCCCAGCAAACGGGCATGCTGATGGAAACTCTCCTCCGTCATGGGTCCTGTAACGCTGTCTTTTTCCATCTCCAGGAAAAAGTACTGCACGATTTTTCTATCGTTGTCTGGATGCCGTTTCGCGACGATATAGCGTTCATCCCAACCCACTGCGAATACCGTTTTCTGAATTCTCCCGACGCAGTTTCCTTCGGGCAGCTCGTAACACAGGTACATATCCTCCTGGCTGTCGATATGGGCCAACAGGTAGGGACCGACCAAGCGCTCATCTGACGGGCCACATCCAGCCAGCAGCAACATGAGCGCCATTAAAACAGAGATTTTCAGTCCCTTGCGATTGATGAAGATGGTTGATCTACCGTCTCTTTCAAGCGGGTCCTGCCTGTTCCTGGACGACCCCGTTCAGGAGGTGGCATTCGCTCGTATCGGCATCCACAGCTTCACAGGGAGCAGTTCACGCTTTGCCGCTGGCCAGATGTAGACCGAATACAAGTCGTCGGCGGGCTCCCATTCATTTTTAATCGTATGCACCCCGCTGATCAGGTACATGAAGCCATAAGACCCGGGCGCTATCTCCAGTCGAGAGGCATCCGGAAAGTACTCGGTGCAGCCGAGCACGACGATTTTTCCTGTGGGAGAGGCGAATGCACCTTCTACCACGTGGTCGAATTGGTCCGACTGGATCTCGGGAGGCTCATCGACAACATGGAGCTCAACCTGCACATCAACATTTCTCAGGGTTCCGAAAGACAGTGCTGTTTCGCCCGCGGCGACCATCATGCCAACGGGTGCATCGCGCCAAAGCTCACCGAAATCAGCATTCGAATCTTCATCCTGGACGATGAACTGAAAATAGTCCGCAAAAATGCTCAATCGATATTTCGCCACGCTTCCCTCTTGATGTCTCGTTATTTTCGAACTGACACTCCGGGCGGAAATTGGGGAGAGGATATCCTCGATTGTATCCCCGCGCTTCACCCCCGTATATACGCCCCCAATCCCGCCACCAACGCAGCAAAGGTCACGGCACAACGCGGGCTCGCCCGCAAGTCCTCATGCATGGCAATCCAGGTTTCCATCTTGAGCGAGAATTTCCTCGGCAGCAGATGCACCAGTGCGTCATCCCTGGCCGCCAGCCCCACCTGGCAGATGCCGATGCCGAAGCCCGCGCGGATCGCCGCCAGTTGCGCCAGATCACTATCAGCCCGAAAAGCCAGGCCGGCGCGCGCGAGCCAGGGGAATTGCTCCAGTACCTTGCGCACAAAGGCGCTCTCCTGATCGAAACCAATCAGCGCATGGCCCGCCAGTGCATCAATCGAGTGCGGTACCCCATGTGCCGCCAGGTAACGCTGGTGCGCATGCAGTCCCACTTCGATGCTGCCCAGCCGCTTGGCGATCAGCGCATCCTGGACCGGCTTGAACATGCGCACGGCAATGTCCGCCTCCCGCTGCAACAAGTCATCAGCCCTGTTGGACATGACCAGCTCAATGCACAGCCCCGGATGCCGATGCTTGAGTTCGGCAAGGATCGGGGGCAGCACTTCCACGCTGATGACTTCACTGGCGGTCAGCCTGACCGTGCCGCGCACTTCCCTGCCGTGGCTGCTGGCGACCCGGCGCAGTGCGGCGGAAGTCGCCGCGATACCGGCCGCATAAGGCCTCAGTTCCAGTGCCGCATCCGTAGGAGAAAAGCCATCAAAGGAGCGCACGAACAGTTTCAGCCCCAACGCCGACTCCAGCTGTTCGATGTGACGGCCCACCGTCGGCTGCGTGAGCCCCATCTCGCGCCCGGCCGCTGACAGCGATCCCGTCTCCAGCACCTTGAGAAAACTGCGGTACCACTCCCAGTTTGGTTCGATGTCGGCCAGGGTATTCATTTATGTATAGACGCTAGGCTAATTTATGCAATTTTCATTTATACCGCAATTTCGCATACTGGGCATGTTCGTATTCACAACATCTTTCGGGAGAACCCCATGTCCAGGATTGCCCTCTTCGGTGCCGCCGGTGCCATCGGTCAAAGCATCGCCTCTGCCATCAGCGCGCAAGGGCTGCCCTATCGCGTAGTCGGCCGCAATGAAGCCAGTTTGCGCAAGGCCTTCGGGACCGACCCGCTGGCCGAGATCGTCAGCTGGAACCCCAACTCGCCGGCGTCCGTGGAAGCCGCTGCACAGGGGATCGACACGCTGATCTATCTGGTCGGCGTCAACTACACGCAGTTCGAGCTGCATCCTGAACTGATGCGCAAGACGCTGGACGGGGCGATCAGCGCTGGCGTCAGGCAGGTTCTGCTGATCGGCACGGTGTATCCCTACGGTCTGCCGCAGACCTCACCGATACGGGAAGACCACCCGCGCAATCCGCACACCTTCAAGGGCCGCATGCGCAAGGCACAGGAAGACCTGCTGATGCAGGCCGACAGCACAGGACGCATCCGCGCAGCGGTGCTGCGTCTGCCGGATTTCTACGGCCCCGGCGTCGAAGCCAGCTTCCTGCACGGTGCGATCAAGGCTGCGGCACAGGGTGGCACGGCAGACATGATCGGGCCACTGGATCGTCCGCACGAGTTCGTCTTCGTGCCCGATGTCGGTCCGGTCGTGGCCAGGCTGATCAGCACGCCTGCGGCCTTCGGCAGGATCTGGCACCTGGCCGGTGCCGGGGTGACGTCGCAACAGGCACTGGTGGAAGAAATGGAAAGGCAGACCGGACGCAAGCTGAAGAAGCGCGTGGCGGGAAAGACCATGCTGCGCATCATCGGATTGTTCAATCCGATGATGCGCGAACTGGTGGAGATGCACTATCTGCAGACGCAGCCAGTGATCATGGATGATTCGGCGCTTCAGCAATTGATCGGGCCGATCAGCAAGACATCCTATGCTGACGGTATCAGGATGGCACTGGCCAGCCAAGGCGGAACATCCGCTTGAGCAGGCGACGGGGCCGCATCGTCCTGAGCGTCGTGCGCCGACATCGGGCGGGCTCGCGGGCTGACGGTGCGCCTGGAGAGTATCTCTACTCCTTAGAGGGCAACAATCCGGCAGAGAAATAGCTGCGAATCAACTCGTCGTACACGGTGATGTCACGGCGGCTCCGTGCGATCAATTGGGCACCTGCGACTGCCGCAAAAATTGCTTCTGCGCGCCGCGTACTCTGCTTTCCCGTCATCGGGGCGTGGCTCGCAAGCATACGCTTGAGCCACGCGACGTTGACCTCGGCAAATTTCCTCACCTCGCTCTTGATCTCGTCGGGAAGATCGTCCGTTTCTGCTGCCAGGAAGCTGCACAGGCAGATGCGATTGTCACGATCAAGAGCTTTACGGAAGGTGTCGGGATACTTCCGCAGGCACTCAAGGGGAGAAGCCGAGGTTTCTTCCAAGGCCCGCAACGTCGCCTCGGAATCTTCCCAGTAGCGCCTGGCCACTGCAGCGCCAAGGTCCGCCTTGCTTGCGAAGTGGTGATAGACGCTGGCCGCCTTGATACCGACGGCACTCGCCAGATCGCGGACATTCAGCCCGTTGTAGCCATGCGCTTGAGCAATTCTCGTGGCTTCCACGAGGATCTTTTCCTTTGAATTGACTCCTGCTTCGATTTTCACTGTGGCTCCCTGCAAAAAAACGTTGACACGACGGAGTATAACGCAATATCGTTAACCTAACGATCGTTAGGTAGAGTTCGTTGACGTCTTATCTCTTTTTCAATTACTGCAGGAGCATGCAATGACAAGCATCACCACACAAATGGCCCCGAACACCCCTTCCCCGATGACGGTCTACGATTTCCCCGTAGGCCCTTACCCGACGCGCGTGCGCATCGCGATCGCAGAAAAGGGGCTGCAAAATCAAGTGCAATTCAGGATGGTCGATCTGTACAAGGGGGAGCACAAGACGCCGGAGTTCATCGCGCAAAAGAATTATTCGGGCACGCTGCCCGTTCTGGAATTGGCAGATGGCACGCTCATTGCCGAATGCACTGCCATCACGCAATATCTTGATACCCTGGACGGATCACCCAGCCTGACGGGCAATACACCACTGGAGCAGGGGCTGATCCACATGATGAGCAAGCGCGTGGAGATCGAATTGCTGGACGCCATCAGCGTGTATTTTCACCATGGCACGCCTGGCCTGGGGCCGCTGGTGGAGGTCTATCAGAATCCGGAATGGGGATTTCGCCAGCGCGACAAGGCGCTGCGGGGGATGCGCTACATCGACCAGGTCTTGCAGCGCCAACCGTACGTCGCTGGCGAGAAATTTTCGATGGCTGACATCACGCTCATCGGTGCGCTCGTCTTCGCGGCCATCGTGAAGCTGGACATTCCCGCCGAATATGGAGCGCTTCTTTCCTGGTACGAAAGAATGAAAAAGCGGGAGAGCGTGTCAGCTCAACCAGCCTTCGCCGGTTGAGCGCGCTTCTTGACGTTGAGAGTGTGGGGGTGTTTGTCGACAGGACAGACATTCATTCCCGCCGATTATTGCCCTGCTCTCGGAATCACGACGTGACATCCCGCACGCAAAGTCGAATCCGGACGCCAAGGCAATGGCCGTAACTTTTTTCATGATGCAGCTGAATATCTTTCCGCCCATCCAGGCGGCGAAGCATGACATCAATCATGCTGATTGCGAATCCACCACAACATCGTTTCCAGCTTCTGTCGCCGCGCCTCATCGTGCTCTGCATCCAGCACGGCCACGAGGCACTCCCTGCAACGATCAGCGCCGTGCAGGAAAGCAAGATAGCGAGGAAGCTGCCCGACACTGCGGTCCCAATGATCCAGTACCGACAGAATGAGACCGCGCAGATCGGCGGCATACGCCGGCCGCAACGCCATCAACAACAGGCCGCCCAGCGCCTGGCGCTCAAAAGCATTTTCCTGCGCAAACAAATCAGTCAGTGCTTTGGCCAGTTGCTGCTGTTCGCACTTGCCGAGGACCGAGCGAAGAAACGCCAGTTGCTGCGGATTCCTGGCACCGAAGCGATCCGCCGATGTCGTGACTTTTTCGTAGATTTCGCTGGCGTTCATTTTCCTGCCGATGTGCGACGACTGCTGACGATCGATTTACTTCCGCTCAACACTTGAGACAAATGGCAGTGCGATGCGATTCACTATCGACGCTCGTCCATCTTTCCGCGATCACCTGCTCTTCCACTCATGGCAAGACATACGGCTTGCCGATCAACTTGGTCTCAAAGAGACGGAACACGGCCTTGGACGTATCAAGGTCAGGATATTGCTGTTTGACTTTGTCCAGATATTGCGTGAAGTCGGCACGCGTCTCCGGATAGAAGCGCCAAGGCATGGGGGCCTGCACGCAGTCGAGCGCGAAGTGCCCCACGTAGACGATCTCTCCGGCACCGACCTTGAAACTGCCTACCTTGGAGCGCCCGTCCTGAAACAGGCTCTTGCGGTCACCGCTGAAATGCGCTGTTTGCGTCATGGAACGAGCCACATGAATCAGATAGAGACTGAATTCATACTCACCGGGATCAACCAGGAAGGCGTAATTGGAAAAGGGAATCTGCTGTGCATTGCCTGATTCCGCGCCCTCAATGACCAGCTCGGGACGCTGGCTCAAGGGGCGGGTGCCAGGCTCGATCTTGTCAAATCCCAACAACTGCAACTGTGCATAGTCGTTGCGGCCGCAGCCCCAGCTGCGTCCCCAGTTGGCTGAAATCAGCACGACGCCCTTGGTACCTGCAGCCTGCTCCTGTGCCGCGCTGGTGAAGGGCTGCGCGGGCTCGGCATGTGCCGGGTCGCCCAGCAGCAGGCACGTTGACGCAGTAAGGGACAAGAGCCAGTTTCTGGCTGACATTCTGGATATCGTCTTCCGCAGCTTCATGGGTTCCCCTTTTTCTTTGTTTATTTCAAGTTCACTGTGCAGTTGATAACGGCGCATTCAGTCCGATTATTCTTTTTTGGCGCAGCGTGACGACAAGATCGATCGTTCCAGGACGTCGCTGACTTTTCGAATCGCTTCCGGCGTACAGCTTTCGGCATTTGGCGTTGGCGATATTTTTGCCGGCTGACGGGTGAAGCTTCGGTAAGCGAAAACAACCATGATGGCCACTGCAATGACTGCGATGGCCATATTCGCGCGCGTTTTCAAATCAGGACTCCTCGTAGATTCTTGAAAAGCGAGAATGATACCGTGCGTGAGCTGCTCATGAGAACTCGAAGAGCTTATCCGCGATACTGTTCCGACCAGTCAAGACGTCGTTCTGCCCACTCGTCTACTTCAGATGCATCTGCATACGAAAGCAATGCGCCCAGCTTGATCGCTCCCTTTGCCAATGCAAGAACACCCAGAATAATTCGTACAAGAGATTCGTCACAGTCCCTTGCCAGGTCAGACGTCGCAATAGGCACAACGCGGCACCAGGCTTCCTGATAGCTCTCCATCAGCCAGTCCGGGACAGCAGGATTTCCCCTGCTGTGACGCTCTGTTTCGATGGCGGCAATCAGGGCGTAGAAATTCAAGTCCGGGCTTCCATTTTTCATGGCCATCGCCACCAACTGCGGCACAGCCGCATAGGAGGCAATTCCGACGTCACCCTGGTGATACAGCTCACTCCAGAGTTCATCCCACACATCCGTGCCATCGCGCAAAGCGCGCAGCGCAATCGAGGCATCGTATGGCAACCGATAGCCTCCTTCAAATTCCTTCCACCTCGGATCATCCAGACTCAGCAATATCACTTCCCCTCCTCAACGACAGCCTTGAGAAATGCAGCAACATCCAAAGGTGCCTGCTCCCGCGCCAGCGCATCACCGCCAAGCATCACGCCATAGCTCAGGCAACGCCTCGCTTCTGCAGTTGCGTCCACCCCCGACAAGACCTGATCACCTTTGCGCATCACGAACTGGTTCGAATCAAGATCGTAGGTGCCATGACAGTCGCGGGCGCTGGTAGCGGACTTGATCACATGCAGCCGCGTCGGCCTGTCAAATCCGTGATAGGCATCAGGATAGGTTTTCAGCGTGACCTGAGCACCCTGCTTTCGCAATGCATCGGCATACTCCACACACGGTGCGGCCGGCGTGTAATTGTCCTTGCCACCCAAGAGCATCAGGATGGGCGCACCATCCAGATGCGCTGAAGCGTAATGGATGCCGCATCCGGGATAAAAGGCGATATGGGCCGCAAAGTGTAGATCGTCATCAATCACGGCGCGGCGAAACGGATCGAGAGCCGAATACAATGCAGCGATACCGCCGCGCGAGAATCCCATCACGCTGATTTTTTTCCTGTCGATACGCGGGTCAGCCGCCAGCAGGCGCAGCGCAAAATAGGCATCGGCGATCCCCGCACTCATCGACAGCTGCGTCTGGTCCGCCTCGGTATTGGAAACGCCTCGCCCCGTAAAACTGTCCACCACGAAACTGGCATAACCCATTGCGTTCAGGCGTTGCGCCCAGACTTTCTCGCCTGGATTGACGCCGCTGCTTCCGTGCAGGATGACGACTGCCGGCACGGGAGAAGTGGCTGCTTCGGGGAAGGTCAGGCGTCCCGTGACCGAGACCTTCTCGTGGGCAGCGCGCTCCACGAAATCCATGATCCTTTTGGGTGTGACTGACTCAAAGGTGAGGGCCGTGCCATGAGTTTCTTCAGGAACAAGCGGCGATGGCGAAGCGGCATTCGCACCTCCGATACTGAGGAAGAACGTGACGAAGATGACCGTAAACGTCTTGAACGAATTCATTCGTTGCACTCCTCCGTGTCAGTTCAATTCCCGTTCACCGATCCCGCCCTTGGGCAAGCGCGAGCATTTCCGCCAGCATGTTGCGCAATGCCTCGGCCTCCAGCGCAACCATGCCGGAAGCTGTCCTGCTCTCGACTTGCCTGACATACCTGCCCACCATCTGATAACCCAGCGAATAACCCACCCATCGCGGCAACGCCCCCGTCCCGAAGAACCAGGCCCCGTGATCATGATCGTCGCGACTCCACATCTGCTGCGCCAGCGCGATGGTCTCGCTCATGCTCAGGATATCCAGCGTTTCCCAGGGCTCCGGATCCCCGCCCAGCAGCTCTTGCGCGAAGTGTCCCGCCAGCCCCTCCGACACCAGCGCCTCGCCCAGTGTCGCCCCGTATCCGGGACCATCCCAGCGCGCGGCATGATGCAATTCGTGGGCGAACATGCGTTCCAGCGAAGACTGTGCATTGGCCAGCAGCGCGGGATGACCGGGATCGATGGTGAGGTGGATGAGCCCGGGGCGCGGGGCATATCCCAGCAGCCCCTTCTCCGGCACCACCTGCTGTCCGGCCTGTATGACCACATCCAGCGGCTGCAAGGGCAACAGCTGCGCAGCCTTGGCATGCGTCTGCAGCAGTGCATCGCTTAACCATGCGCGCAAGGGCGTCAGGCTTGCACGCGCATCGAGAAAATGCAAATGAATCGTCATGAACTCCTCATGAAAATCATGGCCTTTCCGAAAGCCTGTGGGATAACGCATTGCGAAGGCGACCTCTCCCCCTGCAGAGGGAGCATTGAACCACGATTACGTATCGATCATCGCCCCAATCCCCAGCGTCCTTTCAAAATGCCCCACCACCGCCCGCACCTTGGCCGAATGCTCCCGGCTGCGCTGCCACACGATGTGCAAGGGCAAACCCTGCGTCACATGCGCAGGCAGGATAGCCACCAGACTGCCCTCGCGCAAGGCCTGCTCCACCACCCAGGTTGCCAGCTGCGCAATGCCCAGCCCCGCCTGTACCGCCGCCACCTGCGCCTCGGCCTGGCCAAGAATGATGCGCCCTTCCGCATGCTGCCGTACCACCGGCTGATCTCCGTCCTTGATGAGCCACGGACTGCTGCTGCCATCCGCACGCGCATACAGCACCGCATCATGCGCCTGTAATTCCTCCAGAGTGCGCGGTTCGCCACGGCGGGCAAGATAGGACGGCGCAGCGCAGAACACCAATTCTTCATGTCCGAGGCAGGTATAACCCAGCGTGGCCGGCCAGACGTCGCCGCCCCCGATGCGTACCACCACATCGAGCCCCTCTTCCACCAGATCGACGAAGCGATCCGTGAAGGACACCTGCGGCGTGACCTGCGGATGTTTCTCCGCAAAGGCCAGCAGCGAAGCCATGCCGCGCAGGCGGCCAAAGGTGGCCGGCATGTCCACGCGCAGCCGTCCCGAGGGGGCAATCTCATCCGAGGCCAGCATGTCCTCGGCGCTCTTCAATTCATCCAGCACGCGCACGCAGACCTGATAAAACGCATCACCCGCATCGGTCAACTCGACGCGCCGCCGGCCCCGCTGCAACAGCGGGCGCTTCAACCGCTCCTCCAGCCGCGCCACGGCCTTGCCCACCGCTGAATTGGTGAGATGCAGGCGCTCCGCTGCCGCCGTGAAACTCCCGGCTTCGACGACGGCGACAAAGGTCTCGAGACCTTTCAGCCTTTCCAGTGGCGACATCTTGCACTCCCGCAGATGGAATTTTTTTCCAGATAAGCGACGATTTTATATCCAACAGTGGACATTTGTTCTCCCTTACCATCTCGGGTCAATTTCCGGACGGAGTCCTTCAGATGCCAGTTGCCCCCAGCGCCACCGCGCGCACCCGCACTCAGCCAGCGCAAGACACGCATGGCGGCAGTGCCTCGATCGTCATTCTCGCGGTGGCCGCTTTCGTCATCGTGACCACTGAATTCCTGATCGTTGGCCTGCTGCCCGCACTGGCGCGCGATCTGCGCATCAGCGTGGCCAGTGCCGGCCAGTTGGTCACGCTCTTTGCCGTGGTGGTGATGCTGTGCGGTCCGCTGCTCACGGCCAGCCTGGCGCATCTGGAACGCAAGCGCCTCTTCATCATCATCCTGGTGATCTTCGCGCTTTCGAATGCACTGGCCGCACTGGCCTGGAACATCTGGATCCTGGCCGTCGCGCGCCTGGTGCCTGCGCTGGCACTGCCGGTGTTCTGGGGCACGGCCAGCGAGACGGCGGCACAGATCGCCGGACCGCAAAAAAGCGGACGTGCAGTGTCGACGGTCTATCTGGGCATCTCGGCGGCCATGCTGTTCGGCATTCCGTTGGGTACGCTGGTGTCGGAGGCCGTCGGCTGGCGTGCCGCCTTCGGCCTGCTGGCGCTGCTGTCGCTGCTGGTGGCAGTGCTGATCGCCGCTGTCGTGCCGCGCGTGCGCAGCGCCCCCAGCGGTGGCATGGCGGCGCAGGCACGCATCCTGAAGAGCCCCTTCTTCCTGGCCAACGTGGCCCTGTCGATGCTGGTCTTCACGGCCATGTTCACGGGCTATACCTATCTGGCCGAGATGCTGGAAAAATCCGCAGGCATCGCCCCCGCCCACGTGGGCTGGTGGCTGATGGGCTTTGGCGCGGTCGGCCTGGTCGGCAACTGGCTGGGCGGACTGTGGGTGGATCAGAAGCCACTCGCCACCACCGCCCTCTTCTGCGCCATCCTCGCGCTGGGCATGGCGGGCAGCATGCTGTTGAGCCAGGCGGGCTGGGCCTTTGCGCTGGCACTGGCGGTATGGGGCATCGCCAATACGGCGCTCTATCCGATCTGCCAGATCCGCGTGATGAAGGCTGCTTCGGGCGCGCAGGCGCTGGCCGGTACGCTCAATGTGTCGGCCGCCAATGGCGGGATCGCGCTCGGTGCTGCGGTAGGCGGTGCGGCGCTGTCGTCGTGGGGCGCGGGTCAGGTTGGCTATCTGGCGGCGGCAATCGCGCTGCTGGCGGTGGTGATGGCAGCCCTGGTGGCGAGGCTCTCCCGGCGCTGACAGCACGCATCAGACGTCAATTCCTCAACGAAGAAGGCCGGCATCAAGCCGGCCTTCTTCATTCAGAGACAACGCGCACCGCTCAAGCCCCCTGCTCCACCACCGCCGCCCGCCGCGTATTACGGGCCAGCAGCAAGGTCACCACCGCCGACACCGCCAGCGTGGCCGCCACCACATACAAGCCTGCGGCATAACCACCCGTGCGGTTCTTCAGCCAGCCGATGGCGAATGGCCCGACGAAGCCGCCCAGGTTGCCCAGCGAATTGATCATCGCGATACCTGCTGCCGCACCGGCACCGGAGAGGAAGGTACTGGGCATGGCCCACAGCGGCGCCTTGGCCGAGCTGATGCCGACATTGACCACCACCAGCGAGAGCACCACGAACAGCGCCGTCATCGCATTGCCGGCCAGCACGAAGCCGACGCAGGCCACCACGCAGGGGATGACGACGTGCCAGGTGCGCTCGCCGCTGCGGTCCGAATGACGCGCCCACCACACCATGGCCACCACCGCCACCACGCTGGGCACGCCGCTCAACAAACCCGTCTGGAATGGCGTGAATCCGAATTCGCGGATCATCAGCGGTGCCCACAGGCCCAGCGTGTAGAGCCCCGCCGAGGTACCGAAGTAGATCAGCGCCAGGGCCAGCACGCGCAGGTCCTTCAGCGCCGACCAGGCACTGGCCGTGTGGCCATGGCCACCCTTCTTGGCCTCGGCTTCGGATTTGAGACGCGCCACCAGCCAGCTGCGCTCGTCATCGGCCAGCCAGTGCGCCTGCTCCGGCTTGTCGGTCATGTATTTGAGCACCACGAAGCCCAGGATCACGGCCGGCGCGGCTTCGATGATGTAGAGCATCTGCCAGTCCGACAGGCCGAACATCGGCGGCAATTGCATGATCGCGCCGGAGAGCGGCGAACCCAGCGCTACCGAAATGGGAGCGGCCGCCATGAACCAGGCTGCGGCCACGGCGCGCTGGCGGGTCGGGAACCACAGCGAGAGATACAGGATGATGCCGGGGAAGAACCCGGCTTCGGCCACGCCCAGCAGGAAGCGCAGCACATAAAAACTGTTGGGCCCGGTGGCAAAGGCCGAGGCCGCCGAGATCAGGCCCCAGGTCACCATCACCCGCGCAATCCAGATGCGCGCACCCACCCGATGCAGGATCAGGTTGGACGGCACTTCAAACAGAAAATAGCCGATGAAGAACAGGCCGCCACCCAGCCCGAAGGCAGTCGGTGAAAGGCCCAGTTCCTTGTTCATCGTGATGGCGGCAAAGCCGACATTGACGCGATCCAGAAAACTGATGAAATACAGCAGCATCACGAATGGAATGATGCGCCGCATGAGCTTGCGCGACACCCGCGCTTCGAGGTCCTGATCCTGTTTCATGGTCTCCTCCTGCCGGACGTGTGCCGGTCATGGAACGGGCCTGCACAATGCGGCCCTTGATGATGGAAGGCTTCTCCCCTGTTGTTCTGGTTGGAGAGGGACGAAGCCGGACACCGGAGCGAGCCAGCCCGCCCCGGAAAGGAAACGATATAAATCGTTTATATCTTCAGTGAAATGTTCAGGCCGCCCGCTGCACCCGCGCCGCTTTTGCAACGAAACTGCATACCGCCTCGGTCACCTGCACCGTGGTCGCCTTGCCGCCCAGGTCACCGGTATGCAACGCCGGATCGGCCGTGACCGCTTCAATGGCCTGCATCACCTGTGCCGCTGCATCGTGCTCGCCCAGGTGTTCCAGCAGCATCACCACCGACCAGAAGGTACCGACCGGATTGGCCAGGCCTTTGCCCATGATGTCGAAGGCCGACCCGTGGATGGGTTCGAACATGGACGGATAGCGGCGCTCCGGATCGATGTTGCCGGTGGGCGCAATGCCCAGGCTGCCCGCCAGCGCAGCGGCCAGGTCGGAGAGGATATCGGCATGCAGGTTGGTGGCCACGATGGTGTCCAGCGTGGCGGGACGGTTGACCATGCGCGCGGTAGCGGCGTCGACCAGTTCCTTGTCCCACTTCACGTCTGGGAATTCCTTGGCAATCTGCACCGCGATCTCGTCCCACATCACCATCGCATGGCGCTGCGCATTGCTCTTGGTGACGACCGTGAGCAGCTTGCGCGGACGCGACTGCGCCAGCTTGAAAGCGAAACGCATGATGCGCTCGACGCCGGCGCGGGTCATCATCGAGACATCGGTGGCCGCTTCGATGGGATGCCCTTGGTGCACGCGGCCACCGACTCCGGCGTATTCGCCTTCGGAGTTCTCGCGCACGATGACCCAGTTCAGGTCTTCGGCACGACAGCGCTTGAGGGGCGCGTCGATGCCCGGCAGGATGCGCGTGGGGCGCACGTTGGCGTACTGGTCGAAGCCTTGGCAGATTTTCAGGCGCAGGCCCCACAGGGTGACGTGGTCCGGAATGTGCGGGTCCCCGGCCGAGCCGAACAGGATGGCGTCCTTGTCGCGCAGGGCATCGAGGCCATCGGCGGGCATCATCACGCCGTGCTGGCGGTAGTAGTCGCCACCCCAGCCGAAGTCCTCGAAGTCGAAGGCGAGGTCGGCACGGGCGGTGGCCAGGGCTTGCAGCAACTGGCGGCCGGCAGGAATGACTTCCTTGCCGATGCCGTCGCCGGGGATGGTTGCGATGCGATAGGTTTTCATGTCTCCAGCCTTTCTTGATGAGATGCGGTGTGGGGTCTCGCAAAATGACGGCATGCGCCGCGACTTTGCATGCGGACTACTTTACCCATACTGAAAGGACAGGAACCGGTGCTAGACTTAAAGCATTCTTAACCTGGATTTAACAATCCATTTTTGTTTTCCTAGCGAGGTTTCATGCAGGACACCGTCCTTCCCGCCGACCTGCGTTTCTTTTCCGTGCTGGCCATGGCCGGCAGTCTCTCTGCGGCCGGGCGCGAGCTGGGACTGACCACGGCGGCGGTCAGCAAGCACCTCACGCTGATGGAAGCCCGGGCCGGCGTGCCGCTGGTCAACCGCACCACGCGCCGCATGATGTTGACGCCCGAGGGCGAGCTCTATCTGGAACATGCACGCCGCATCCTCGACCAGATCGATGAATTGTCCGAGCTGCTGGGCAGCTCCAAACGCCGCCCGGAAGGCCTGCTGCGGGTCAATGCCACGCTGGGGTTCGGGCGCAGCCATGTGGCGCCGGTGATTTCCAAATTCGTCACGCGCCATCCGCAGGTATCGGTGCAGTTGCAGTTGTCGGTGATGCCGCCGCCGCTGACCGAGGACAGTTTCGATGTCTGCATCCGCTTCGGCGAGCCGCCCGATACCAGGGTGGTAGCGCGGCGGCTGGCGTCCAATGCGCGGCTGCTGTGCGCCTCGCCGGACTATCTCCGGCGCAGGGGCATGCCGCAGACGCCGCATGACCTGTCCAAACACAATTGCGTGGGCATCCGCCAGGGCGATGAGGCTTATGGGGTGTGGAAGCTGTCATCCGGCAGCGGTGCTTCGCGCAAGACGGAGACGGTCAAGATCCGCGGCAACCTCACCACCAATGATGGCGAGATCGCGGTGAAGTGGGCGCTGGACGGGCACGGCATCCTCATGCGCGCCGAGTGGGATATCCGCAGCTATCTGGAACAGGGGCGGCTGGTGCAGGTGCTGCCGGGCTGGCAGACGCCCAATGCGGATATCTTTGCGGTGTATTCG
>Ga0207695_10001539_pt1 | contig 38031 bp, 28 predicted proteins | sample KBSC54metaG_FD_184354 | JGI IMG/M metagenome (GOLD analysis project Ga0207695, IMG submission 184354) | Corn rhizosphere microbial communities from Kellogg Biological Station, Michigan, USA - KBS C5-4 metaG (SPAdes) (version 2) | ecosystem: Host-associated > Plants > Roots > Rhizosphere > Soil... | reverse complement strand
GTGGAAGACACGGTGACGCAGGTGATCGAGCAGCAGATGAGCGGTCTCGACAACTTCCTGTACATGTCGTCGACGAGTGACGACTCGGGCAACGCGACGATCACGCTGACCTTCGCGCCGGGCACCAACGCCGACATCGCGCAGGTCCAGGTGCAGAACAAGCTGTCGCTCGCGACGCCGGTCCTGCCGCAGGTCGTGCAGCAGCTCGGCCTGTCGGTGACGAAGTCGAGCAGCAGCTTCCTGCTGGTGCTCGCCTTCAACTCCGAAGACGGCAGCATGAACAAGTACGACCTCGCGAACTTCGTGGCGTCGCACGTGAAGGATCCGATCAGCCGGCTGAACGGCGTCGGTACCGTCACGCTGTTCGGCTCGCAGTACGCGATGCGGATCTGGCTCGACCCGACCCGCCTGACGAACTACGGCCTCACGCCGGTCGACGTGAGCTCGGCGATCACCGCGCAGAACGTGCAGATCGCGGGCGGCCAGATCGGCGGCACGCCGGCGAAGCCGGGCACCGTGCTGCAGGCGACGATCACCGAATCGACGCTGCTGCAGACGCCCGAGCAGTTCGGCAACATCCTGCTGAAGGTCAACCAGGACGGCTCGCAGGTGCGCCTGAAGGACGTCGCGCAGATCGGCCTCGGCGGTGAAAACTACAACTTCGACACGAAGTACAACGGTCAGCCGACCGCGGCACTCGGTATCCAGCTCGCGACCAACGCGAACGCGCTCGCGACCGCGAAGGCCGTGCGCGCGAAGATCGACGAACTGGCACCGTTCTTCCCGCACGGCCTCGTCGTGAAGTATCCGTACGACACGACGCCGTTCGTGAAGCTGTCGATCGAGGAAGTGGTCAAGACGCTGCTCGAAGGTATCGTGCTGGTGTTCCTCGTGATGTATTTGTTCCTGCAGAACCTGCGGGCGACGATCATCCCGACGATCGCGGTGCCGGTCGTGCTGCTCGGCACGTTCGCGATCATGTCGCTGGTGGGCTTCTCGATCAACACGCTGTCGATGTTCGGCCTCGTGCTCGCGATCGGCCTGCTGGTCGACGATGCGATCGTGGTGGTCGAGAACGTCGAGCGCGTGATGGCGGAAGAGGGCCTGTCACCGAAGGAGGCGACCCGCAAGGCGATGGGCCAGATCACCGGCGCACTCGTCGGCGTGGCGCTCGTGCTGTCGGCGGTGTTCGTGCCGGTCGCGTTCTCCGGCGGGTCGGTCGGCGCGATCTATCGCCAGTTCTCGCTGACGATCGTGTCGGCGATGGTGCTGTCGGTGCTCGTCGCGTTGATTCTGACGCCGGCGCTGTGCGCGACGATCCTGAAGCCGATCCCGCAAGGGCATCACGAAGAGAAGAAGGGCTTCTTCGGCTGGTTCAACCGCACGTTCAACAATAGCCGCGACAAGTACCACGTCGGCGTGCACCACGTGATCAAGCGTTCGGGCCGCTGGCTCATCATCTATCTGGTCGTGATCGTCGCGGTCGGCCTGCTGTTCGTGCGCCTGCCGAAGTCGTTCCTGCCCGATGAAGACCAGGGCCTGATGTTCGTGATCGTGCAGACGCCGTCGGGTTCGACGCAGGAAACGACCGCGAAGACGCTCGCGAACATTTCCGACTACCTGCTGAAGGACGAGAAGGAAATCGTCGAATCGGCGTTCACGGTGAACGGCTTCAGCTTCGCGGGCCGCGGCCAGAACTCGGGTCTCGTGTTCGTGCGCCTGAAGGACTACTCGCAGCGTCAGCATGCGAACCAGAAGGTGCAGGCGCTGATCGGCCGGATGTTCGGGCGCTACGCGGGCTACAAGGACGCGATCGTGATCCCGTTCAACCCGCCGTCGATTCCTGAACTCGGTACGGCCGCCGGCTTCGACTTCGAGCTGACGGACAACGCCGGTCTCGGTCACGACGCGCTGATGGCCGCGCGCAACCAGCTGCTCGGGATGGCTTCGAAGGATCCGACGCTGCAGGGCGTGCGCCCGAACGGCCTGAACGACACGCCGCAGTACAAGGTCGACATCGATCGCGAGAAGGCGAATGCGCTCGGCGTGACGGCGGATGCGATCGACCAGACGTTCTCGATCGCGTGGGCGTCGAAGTACGTGAACAACTTCCTCGACACCGACGGCCGGATCAAGAAGGTCTACGTGCAGGCCGACGCACCGTTCCGGATGACGCCGGAGGACATGAACATCTGGTACGTGCGCAACGGGTCGGGCGGGATGGTGCCGTTCAGCGCGTTCGCGACCGGTCACTGGACGTACGGTTCGCCGAAGCTCGAGCGCTACAACGGTGTTTCGGCGATGGAAATCCAGGGTCAGGCCGCACCGGGCAAGTCGACCGGTCAGGCGATGACCGCGATGGAAGGGCTCGCGAAGAAGCTGCCGGTCGGTATCGGCTATTCGTGGACCGGCCTGTCGTTCCAGGAAATCCAGTCCGGTTCGCAGGCGCCGATCCTGTACGCGATCTCGATCCTCGTCGTGTTCCTGTGTCTCGCGGCACTGTATGAAAGCTGGTCGATCCCGTTCTCGGTGATCATGGTCGTGCCGCTCGGCGTGATCGGCGCACTGCTCGCGGCGACGATGCGCGGCCTCGAGAACGACGTGTTCTTCCAGGTCGGCCTGCTGACCACCGTGGGCCTGTCCGCGAAGAACGCGATCCTGATCGTCGAGTTCGCGCGCGAACTGCAGCAGTCGGAGAAGATGGGGCCGATCGAGGCCGCGCTGGAAGCGGCGCGCCTGCGGCTGCGTCCGATCCTGATGACGTCGCTCGCGTTCATTCTCGGCGTGATGCCGCTCGCGATCAGCAACGGCGCGGGTTCGGCGAGCCAGCACGCGATCGGTACGGGCGTGATCGGCGGGATGATCACGGCGACGTTCCTCGCGATCTTCATGATCCCGATGTTCTTCGTGAAGATCCGCGCGATCTTCAGCGGCGAGAAGGAAGACGTCGACGAGGCGCTGCGCCTGGCTCAGGAGCACTCGCACCACGAAGAGAAGCCGGGCAACGGCGACGAAGGCAACAAGGGACAGTGATGATGCAAAAACACGCTTTGACTGCAATCGCGGTCGCGCTCTTTGCCACGGGCTGCACGATGGCGCCGCATTACAAGCGGCCCGACGCGCCCGTCGCACAGGCGTACCCGGCCGGCGGCGTCTACGCGACGCAGCCGGGCGCTGCCGGCGCGCGCAGCGCGAACGGCCAGGCGGCGACCGCCATCGGCTGGCGCGAATTCTTCGTCGATCCGCGCCTGCAGCGGCTGATCGAGATCGCGCTGAAGAACAACCGCGACCTGCGCGTATCGGTGCTGAACATCGAGGCGGCGCGCGCGCAGTACCAGATCACGCGCGCGGGCCTGTTCCCGACGCTCGACGGCACCGGTACGGGCAGCATCCAGCGCGTACCGCAGGGCTTGTCGACGACCGGTGCGCCGTACATCTCGCGCAGCTACAACGTCGGGCTTTCGGCGTCGTGGGAACTCGACCTGTTCGGCCGCGTGCAGAGCCTGAAGGACCAGGCGCTCGCGCAGTACCTGTCGACCGCATACGCGCGGCAGGCGTCGGAAATCTCGCTGGTGTCGCAGGTGGCTGACCAGTACCTGACGCTGCTGTCGACCGACGATCTGCTGAAGGTCACGGAAAACACGCTGAAGACCGCGCAGGCGTCGTACGACCTGACGAAGCTGCAGTTCGACAACGGCACGGGCTCCGAGCTCGAGCTGCGCCAGGCGCAGACGGTGGTCGAGACGGCGCTCGCGAACCAGCAGGCGCAAGCGCGTGCGCGTGCGCAGGCGCTGAACGCGCTGGTGCTGCTGATCGGCGAGCCGCTGCCGGACGATCTGCCGCCGGGCATGCCGCTCGACGCGCAGAACCTGCTGACGGACGTGCCGGCCGGGTTGCCGTCGGACCTGCTGACGCGTCGTCCGGACGTGATGCAGGCCGAGCAGACGCTGCTGGCCGCGAACGCGAACATCGGCGCGGCACGCGCGGCGTTCTTCCCGAAGATCTCGCTGACGGCGGCGTTCGGCACCGCGAGCCCGACGCTCGGCGGCCTGTTCAAGGCCGGTACGGCGGCGTGGTCGTTTGCGCCGAGTATTGCGCTGCCGATCTTCGAGGGCGGTTCGAACATCGCCAATCTCGATCTCGCGCACGTGCAGAAGCGGATCGAGATCGCGAACTACGAGAAGGCGATCCAGTCGGCATTCCGCGAAGTGTCGGACGGGCTGGCTGCACGCGGCACGTACGACCAGCAGATCGCCGCGCTCGAACGCAACGAGCACGCGCAGCAGCGCCGCTTCGACCTGTCGGACCTGCGTTACAAGAACGGCGTCGACAGCTACCTGTCGGTGCTGACCGCGCAGACGGATCTGTACTCGGCGCAGCAGACGCTCATCAGCGCGCGTCTGGCGCGCTGGACGAACCTGGTCGACCTGTACCGCGCACTGGGCGGCGGCTGGACCCAGCGCGCCGGCGAGACGCCGCGCGCGCCGGATGAGCCGGTCGACTACGACAAGGCGGCAGCGCCTGCGCCCGCGTCGTCGGCGGCAACGAACGGGTAAGCGCGAAGCAGGGCGGGAGCGGGCGACCGCTCCTGTCCGTCGAACCGGCGGTATGTGGAAACGACAACGCCACGGACGAAAGTCCGTGGCGTTTTTCGTTACCGCGTTGCGCCGTCGTCCGGCGCGGCGCGATCAGTGGCGCACGTCGGCGGGCCGCCCGTCGAAGTCGTGCCCTGCGCGGCGGATGTCGCACTTCGCATCCTGTTCGCCTTTCACGCCGTTGAACACGATGTTCAGGATCACGGCCGTGGCCGATGCCAGCAGGATGCCGCTGTGCAGGATCGGTGCGAGCGCGGGCGGCAGCTTCGAGAAGAAGTGCGGCGACACGACCGGCACGAGGCCCATGCCGACGCTCACGGCGACGATGAACAGGTTGTGGCTGTTGTTCACGAAATCGACCTTCGACAGCACCTTGATGCCGTTCGCGGCCACCATCCCGAACATCACGATGCCCGCGCCGCCGAGCACGAACGGCGGCACCGACGCGACGACCTGCGCCATCTTCGGGAACAGGCCGAGCAGCACGAGGATCACGCCGCCCGTCGCGCACACGAACCGGCTCTTCACGCCCGTCACGCCGATCAGGCCGACGTTCTGCGAGAACGACGTATGCGGGAACGAGTTGAAGATGCCGCCGATCAGCGTGCCGAGGCCGTCGACGCGCAGGCCGCGCACCAGGCGCTCCTGGTCGACCGGGCGATCGACCATGTCGCCGACCGCGAGGAACATGCCGGTCGATTCGATGAACGTGACGAACATCACCGTGACCATCGTCGCGATCGACAGCGGGTCGAAATGCGGCCAGCCGAAGTGGAACGGCATCACGAAGCCGACCCACGGCGCGAGCGACACGCCTTCGGTGTTCACGCGGCCGAGGATGAACGCGATCACGAAGCCGGCGACGATGCCGAGCAGCACCGAGATGTTCGCGATGAAACCGCGGCCGAACTTGTTGATCAGCAGGATCAGCGTCAGCACGAGCAGCGACAGGCCGAGATAGACCGGGCTGCCGTATTCGGGATTGCCGACGCCGCCGGCGGCCCAGTTGATGCCGACTTCCATCAGCGACAGCCCGATCACGGCAATCACGGTGCCGACGACCACCGGCGGGAAGAATCGCAACAGCTTGCCGATCGTCGGCGCCAGCACGATGCCGATGATGCCGGCCGCGATGGTCGAGCCGAAGATGTCGAGAATGCCGAGGCCGGGGTTCGTACCGATCGCGATCATCGGGCCGACGGCCGCGAACGTGCAGCCCATGATGACGGGCAGGCGGATCCCGAAGATCCACAGGCCCAGCGTCTGGATCAGCGTGGCGATGCCGCACGAAAACAGATCGGCGCTGATCAGGAACGCGATCTGGTCTTTCGGCAGCTTGAGCGCGCCGCCGACGATAAGCGGCACGGCGACGGCGCCGGCGTACATGACGAGGACGTGTTGCAGACCAAGCGTTACCAGCTTGCCGGTCGGCAGCACCTCATCGCACGGATGGACCGTGTTCGATTGCATCTGTCTCACTCCATGATCTTGTTTTCGGGGTGATACGAAGTTATGCGGAATGAATCCGTGCAACAAGAGCACTGGGTACTATTCCGTTCTTTGCTGGTTCGATATGCCATTTCGGCATGAAACAGGGTGTCGATCATCGGGAAACTGCCGCAGGAGTGAGGTTCCCCGGTTTTATAGCCCTTCAAAATAGCGCCGGCCCCCATGTCAAATATCGGCCGCTTTATGGTGTGTATCGGTGCGGCCGCATAGTGGCAAAACGGGGTGTCGGAAAACCGCGCCGGGTTAACCCGCGAACGGCCGCTTTTGCACGCAAGGTGCAGCCCGGCGAAACCCGGCTGCCGACCGCGGCTTCCGGTGCATCGCATTGCGCTGCGGTGACCGCAAAAGCCGGGGCGAGTATCGCGATCCCGTTATCATCGACATCCGTTCATTCGAATTCACCGTCACGTCATGCGCCTGCTCGGAATCGACCTCGGCACCGGCTCCGTCAAACTCGTCACGCTCGATGCCGACGGCGTCGAGCGCGCGGTCGCGAGCGAACCCTATGCGTTGTCGTCGCCGCGGCCCGGCTGGGCCGAGATCGCGCCCGACGCGTGGTGGCAGGCGCTGGTGCGCGCGGCCGCGCGGCTGCCGGCTGGCGAGCGCGCGCAGGTCGCGGCGATCGGCTTCTCCGGCCAGATGCATGGCGTCGTGCTGATCGACGCGGCCGGGCAGCCGGTGCGGCCCGCGCTGCTGTGGCCCGACACGCGCGCGGTGCGCGAAGCGGACGCGTCCGATTGGTCCGTTGCCGGATTGCCCGTCGCCGGAACGCCCGTCGCCCCGAACCCGGTCGCGCCGGGCATGGCAGGCCCGCTGTTGCGCTGGCTGGCCGCGCACGAGCCCGATGCGCTGCGCGCCGCGCGCTGGGTCGTGCAGCCGAAGGACTGGTTGCGCATCGCGCTCGGCGGCGACGTCGCGGCCGATCCGAGCGATGCGTGCGCGACCGCGCTCGCGACGCCCGACGGCGCCTGGGATACGGCATTGATCGACGCGCTCGGCCTGCCGGCCGACCGGTTCGCGCCGGTCCATGCGTCGACTGCGCGCAGCGGTACGCTCGGCGCGCAGGCGGCCGCGGCGCTCGGCCTGCCGGCCGGCGTGCCGCTGGCGACGGGCGCGGCCGACACCGCATGCGCGGCGCTCGGCAGCGGGCTCGCCGCGGCCGGCGACGCGCTGCTGACGACGGGCAGCGGCGGCCAGATCGTCGTGCTCGCGGATGCGCTGCCGCCCGCGCGGCGCGGGCTGCATCGCTATCGCGCGGCGGCCGGCGGCGGTTATTACACGATGGCCGCGATGCAGAACGTCGGGCTCGCGCTCGAAGCCGTGCGCGGCTGGCTCGGTTATTCGGGATGGGTGGACGCGTATGACGATGCGTTCGCGCAGCCGGCGTCGGAACGGCTGTGCTTCCTGCCCTACCTGACCGGCGAGCGTTCGCCGTGGATGAACCCCGATGCGCGCGGCGGCTGGCTCGGCCTCGGGCTCGGCGACACGCGCGGCGCGATGATGCGTGCCGCGTTCGAAGGCGTCGCGTTCGCGTTGCGCGCGGGGCTCGATGCGATCCGCGATGCCGATCGTCGCGACCCGGTGACGACGCTGCGTCTCGCGGGCGGCGGCTCGGTCGATCCGCGCTGGCGCCAGTTGCTCGCCGACGCGCTCGGCGCGTCGCTGCACGCGATCGATTGCCCGAACGCCGCGACGCGCGGCGCCGCGCTGCTCGCGGGCGTCGCGATCGGACACTGGCGGGAAGATGCGTTGCACGCGCTGGCGCCGGCCGCGTCGCCGGTCGCCGCGCCGAGCGACGACCGCCCGCTGGCCGCGCGCCACGCACGCTTCATCGATCTGTATGCGCGCACGGATGCATGGTTCACGACGGGCGTTTAAACTCGGACACTTGTTCTTTTGCGTCAGCGATGACGCATCGTGGCAAGCCGGCGACCGTTTCCCGCTCGCGGTGTGCGGCGGGACCGGCCATCATGGCGAGCACGAGATGCTTTTGCCGTGTCGCGCGCGATGTCGCGCGGCATGGTTTCGACAGCTTTGAACGGGGCCCGGTGCGAATGGGACCTGCGTAAGCGCCGAAGCGCCGCCCCGGGGCAACCTAATTGACAGACAGGAGTGACACGATGAAAACGAAAGCCGCGATTGCATGGAAGGCGGGTGCGCCGCTGACGATCGAGGAAGTCGATCTCGAAGGGCCGCGCGCAGGCGAAGTGCTGATCGAAGTGAAGGCGACCGGCATCTGCCACACCGACTACTACACGCTGTCGGGTGCCGATCCGGAAGGGATCTTCCCGGCGATCCTCGGCCATGAAGGCGCCGGCGTGGTGGTCGACGTCGGCCCCGACGTCGGCACCGTGCGCAAGGGCGACCACGTGATTCCGCTCTACACGCCGGAATGCCGCGAGTGCAAGTTCTGCCTGTCGCGCAAGACCAACCTGTGCCAGAAGATCCGCGCGACGCAGGGCAAGGGCCTGATGCCCGACGCGACGTCGCGCTTCTCGCTCGACGGCAAGCCGCTGTTCCACTACATGGGTACGTCGACGTTCTCGAACTACATCGTCGTGCCGGAGATCGCGGTCGCGAAGGTGCGCGAGGACGCGCCGTTCGACAAGATCTGCTACATCGGCTGCGGCGTGACGACGGGCGTCGGCGCGGTCGTCTACTCGGCGAAGGTCGAGGCGGGCGCGAACGTCGTCGTGTTCGGTCTCGGCGGGATCGGCCTGAACGTGATCCAGGGCGCGAAGATGGTCGGCGCGGACAAGATCATCGGCGTCGACATCAACCCGAAGCGCGTCGAGCTCGCGAAGAAGTTCGGGATGACGCACTTCATCAACCCGAACGAAGTCGAGAACGTCGTCGACCACATCGTGCAGCTGACCGACGGCGGCGCCGACTACTCGTTCGAATGCGTCGGCAACGTGAAGCTGATGCGCCAGGCGCTCGAGTGCACGCACAAGGGCTGGGGCCAGTCGTTCATCATCGGCGTGGCCGCGGCCGGCGAGGAAATCAGCACGCGTCCGTTCCAGCTCGTGACGGGCCGCGAATGGAAGGGCTCGGCGTTCGGCGGCGCGCGCGGCCGCACCGACGTGCCGAAGATCGTCGACTGGTACATGGAAGGCAAGATCAACATCGACGACCTGATCACGCACACGCTGCCGCTCGAGCGGATCAACGAAGGCTTCGACCTGATGAAGGCCGGCGAGTCGATCCGCTCGGTCGTGCTGTACTGACCGGGAGCGCACCGCGATGCTCGAACTCGTTTCCTCGCATGCGTGCCACGGCGGCGAGCAGCGCTTCTATCGCCACGATTCGATGGCGATCGGCCTGCCGATGAAGTTCTCGGTGTACCTGCCGCCGCAGGCCGCGCACGGCCGCGTGCCGGCGCTGTTCTACCTCGCGGGGCTGACCTGCACCGACGAGACGTTCGCGATCAAGGCCGGCGCGCAGCAATACGCGGCGCAGCACGGCGTCGCGCTCGTGATGCCCGACACGAGCCCGCGCGGCGCGGGCGTGCCGGGGGAGACCGATGCGTGGGACTTCGGCGTCGGCGCGGGTTTCTACGTCGATGCGACCGAAGCGCCGTGGTCCACGCATTACCGGATGGAGTCGTACGTGACGGGCGAGCTGCGCGAGCTCGTCGCGGCCGAGCTGCCGATCGACGGCGCGCGTCTCGGGATCTTCGGCCACTCGATGGGCGGGCACGGCGCGTTGACGCTCGCGCTGCGTCATCCCGGCCTCTACCGGTCGGTGTCGGCGTTCGCGCCGATCGCCGCGCCGACGCGCTGCCCGTGGGGCGAGAAGGCATTCTCGGGTTATCTCGGCGACGATCGCGACGCGTGGAAGGCACACGACGCGAGCGAACTCGTCGCGCGTGCGGATGCGCCGAAGTTCGCGGACGGCATCCTGGTCGACCAGGGCCTCGCCGATCAATTCCTCGCGAACCAGCTGAACCCCGACGTGTTCGAAGCCGCGTGCGCGAAGGCCGGCCAGCCGCTGACGCTGCGCCGCCATCCGGGATACGACCACGGGTACTACTTCATCTCGACGTTCATCGCCGATCACATCGCGCATCACGCGCGCGTGCTCGCACGATGAACGGGGAGCGAAGCAGGTAAAGCACGCATTGCCGCACGCGATTGCGGGCGCATAAAAAAACGCCGGCGCTGCCCTCGGGCACGCCGGCGTTTTGATTGGCATCGGGCGGCGATCCGTCGGGCGGCGATCAGTGGCGCCGCAACAGGCTCGCGCCGTACACGAGCGCCGACAGCGCGGTGATCCAGAAGCTCGTCGGCCAGTCGGTGTGATAGGCGAGCGTGATGCCGGCCCACGCTTCGAACAGCGCGAACAGCGCGGCGAGCAGCACGCCCGTCGACAGCCGCGTCGACACGTTCTGCGCGGCCGCGGCCGGCCCGACCAGCAGCGTGAACACGAGCAGCACGCCGACGATCTGCGTCGCGGCGGCCACCGCGAGCGCGCACACCGCGAGGAACAGCATCGACACCGTGCGCAGCGACACGCCCTTGGCTTCGGCCAGTTCGGGCTGCAGCGACGCGAACAGCAGCGGCCGCGCGATCAGCGCGAGCGCGATCAGGCTCACCGCGCCGATGCCGGCCAGCACCGCGAGCGTGTCGTGGCTGACCGCGAGCACGTTGCCGAACAGCAGTGCGGTCACCTGCGTCGCGAACGACGTATAGAAATGCAGGAACAGCAGGCCGAAGCCGAGCGCGCCCGACAGGATCACGCCGATCGCGACGTCGCGGCCCGCGAGCCGTTCGCCGAGCGCGCCCATCCCGATCCCGGCCGCGAGCGTGAAGCCGACCATCCCCCAGATCGGCGAGATGCCGAGCAGCACCGCTCCCGTCGCGCCGGTGAAGCCGACGTGCGACAGGGCATGGCCGGCGAAGGTCTGCCCGCGCAGCACCAGGAAGTAGCCGACGATGCCCGCGAGCACCGCGACGACGCCCGATGCCGCGAAGGCGTTGATCATGAAGTCGTATTCAAACATCGTGCGAATGCCCGGGATGAGCGTGTCCGTGGTGGTGATGGCCGTGTCCGCCGCCGCCGCCGTGCGAGTGGCCGTCGTCGTCCTCGTGTTCGTGGTCGTGCTTCTCGATCTCGACGTCGCCCGACATCACGAAGATCTTGCCGTTCACGCGCATCACGTCGATCGGCGACCCGTAGAGCCGCGACAGCACGGGCTTTGTGATCACCTCGTCGACGGTGCCGAGCGCCGCGACGCCGTTGCCGAGATACAGCACGCGGTCGAGCGCGTTCAGCAGCGGATTCAGTTCGTGCGCGGAGAACAGCACGGTGATGCCGAGCTCGCGCTGCACGTTGCGCACGAGCTCGACCACGCCGCGCTGGTGGTTCGGGTCGAGGCTGATCAGCGGTTCGTCGAGCAGCAGCAGCTTCGGGTTACCGAGCAGGCACTGCGCGAGCAGCAGGCGCTGCCGCTCGCCGCCCGACAGCTCCGACAGCGGCCGGCGCGCGAGCGTCGGGCCGCCGACGAGGTCGAGCACGCGGTCGACCTCGCGGCGCGTCGCCGCGTTGGTGTGCGGCAGCCCCCAGCGGTGGCCGTCGGCGGCCATCGCGACGAAGTCGTAGCCGCGCATCCGGCGGTTCGCGAGGCCGCTCCTGATCTGCGGCATGTAGCCGATCGACGCGTTGCCGCGCACGACCGGCACGCCGCCGACGGACAGCGTGCCGGCCGAGACGGGCACGAGGCCGAGCACGGCGCGCATCAGCGTCGTCTTGCCCGCGCCGTTCGGCCCGAGCACGCCGACGAATTCGCCGGGTTCGATCGAGAAGCTGACGTCGCGCAGGATCGTGCGTCCGCCCAGTTCGAGCGTGACGCGATCGACTGCGAGTGCGTGGGGAGTGGCGGTCATGTCGTTGCAGTCGCTTATTTCTTGCCGGCCGAAAGCGCGCTGGAGAGCGCATCGAGCTGGCCGGCCATCCATTGCTGGAAGGTCTTGCCGGCAGGCTGCGTCTCGGTGACGCTGACGGCCGGCACGCCGCCGTCGCGCGCGATCTTCAGCATGCGCTTGGTCATCGGCGCTTCGGCCTGGCTGTTGTAGATCAGCACGCGCACCTGCTTCTTGCGCAGGTCGTTCTCGAACGCGGCGACGTCCTGCGCGCTCGCCTCGGTGTCGTTCATCGTCGCGAGCTGGAAGCGCTGGTTGCGCATGTCGAGCCCGATCGCGTCGGACATGTAGCCGAATACGGGCTCGGTGGCCGTCACCGGCACGCCCTTGTACTGCGCGCGCAGCGCGGCGATCTTGTCGTCGACGGGCTTCAGCGACGCGACGAACTTCTGCAGGTTCGCGTCGTAGTCGGCCTTGTTCGCCGGGTCGGCGCGGCCGAGCTCGGCCGCGATCGCCCGCGCGGCGGCCGGCATCGTTGCCGGGTCGTACCACAGGTGCGGGTTGTCGCCGGCCTTCTTGCCGACGAGATCGGCGACGACGATCGTCGCGCGCTTCGCCTGCTTCGAAGCGCCGAGCAGCTTGCCCATCCACGGATCGTAGTCGGCGCCGTTGTAGATCACGACCTGCGCGTGCTGGAGCGCGCGGGCGGTCTTCGGGCTCGCTTCGAACAGGTGCGGATCCTGTTCGGGATTGCTGAGGATGCTGGTTACCGCGACGTGGCGGCCGCCGATCTGCGCCGCGACATCGCCGTAGAAATTCTCGGCGGCGACGACGTTGACGGTCGCGGCCTGCGCGAACGCGGGCGTCGCGAGCGACAGCGCGGCGGCAGCGGCGGCAAGCCAGCGGACAGGCGACAGGGCGCGCCGCGGCGCGCGCTTCAAGGCAATGGACATGAAACTCCTCGTTGGAAAGGCGGCGCATGCGCCGCGCGATGCGGCGTCAGCGTTGTGCGGGCTTGCGCTTGCAGTGCCCGCACAGGCCGCTCAGCTCGACGACCTGGTGGTGGACTTCGAAACCGTGCGCCGGCTCGCTCGCGGACAACTGCTTCGCGAGGTCGCCGCCGGGAATCTCGACGGTGTCGCCGCACGAATCGCAGATCAGGAACTGGCCTTCGTGCGGTACGCCGATCTCGCAGCACGCGAAGAACGCGTTCTTCGATTCGATCCGGTGGATGAAACCGTGCTCGACGAGGAAATCCAGCGCGCGATAGACGGTCGTGGGCGGCACGCGGCCGCGCTGCGGTTCGAGTTCGGCGAGCAGGTCGTACGCGCCGATCGGACGTTGCGCGGCCAGCACGCGTTCGTAGACCTGGCGGCGCAGCGGCGTCCACGCGAGCCCGTGCTCGGCGGCGAATGCGTCGGCCCGGGACAGCCGGGCGTCAATGGACGATGAGGTGGCCATGGCGTGAAGCAGGCAGTCAAACAGAGTATGGCGATGATATAACGTATCGCCGCGCCGTGCAGCGCGAATTCCCCATTCCGTCCACGCTCCGTCCCCTTCATTGCCTATCCGGCCGCACCGCACCGCGCGCTCCGCGCCTTGCCGGGCGTGCGCCACGGGCCGGCGCGATGCGCTGTCGTGCCGCAGCGCGTCATAGAAAGCCGTCACGTTGCCTTGACAGCGCGAATCGCGTATCCGATCATTCGATCAATAACAGAGCAATTGATCGGTCTGCGAGCGTTCGCTCACCTCGCGACCGTCGTACAGCAGAACGAACCGGAGACAGCCAGTGAGACTGGAAGACAAGGTCGCGATCCTGACGGGCGCCGCAAGCGGCATCGGCGAGGCGGTCGCGCAACGCTATCTGGACGAGGGCGCGCGTTGCGTGCTCGTCGACGTGAAGCCGGCAGGCGGCTCGCTTGCGAGGCTCATCGAAGCGAACCCCGGCCGCGCGGTGGCCGTCACCGCGGACGTCACGCGCCGCGACGATATCGAGCGGATCGTCGCCACCGCCGTCGAGCGCTTCGGCGGCGTCGACATCCTGTTCAACAACGCGGCGCTGTTCGACATGCGCCCGATCCTCGACGAATCGTGGGACGTGTTCGACCGGCTGTTCGCGGTCAACGTGAAAGGGCTGTTCTTCCTGATGCAGGCCGTCGCGCAGCGGATGGTCGAGCAGGGGCGCGGCGGCAAGATCGTCAACATGTCGTCGCAGGCCGGCCGTCGTGGCGAGGCACTCGTTTCGCACTACTGCGCGACCAAGGCCGCGGTGATCAGCTATACGCAGTCGGCCGCGCTCGCGCTCGCGCCGCACCGGATCAACGTGAACGGGATCGCGCCGGGCGTCGTCGACACGCCGATGTGGGAGCAGGTCGACGCGCTGTTCGCGCGCTACGAGAACCGGCCGCTCGGCGAGAAGAAGCGGCTGGTCGGCAAAGCCGTGCCGCTCGGCCGCATGGGCGTGCCGGGCGACCTGACGGGTGCCGCGCTGTTCCTCGCGTCGGCCGACGCCGATTACATCACCGCCCAGACGTTGAACGTCGACGGCGGTAACTGGATGAGCTGACGTGGCGACGCTCGCACGCGCAACCTGCCTGCCGGCCTTCGACGACGCGGCAATGCCGCACGCCGCGGCCGCCTTCGGACGAGGAGGGCACGCCTGATGGCCGCGATCGTCGTCGCCGGCGAACTGCTCGCCGAATTCGTCGCCGCCGAGCGCGGCCAGGGTTTCGATACACCGGGCCTGTTCGCCGGACCGTTTCCGAGCGGCGCGCCCGCGATCTTTGCCGATCAGGCCGCACGGCTCGGCGCGCGCGTCGCGTATGCGGGCTGCGTCGGCCGCGACGCGTTCGGCGACGCGATCGTCGCGCGGCTCGAACGCGACGGTGTCGATGTCGCGCGCATCCGCCGCGTCGCGCGCCCGACCGGCACCGCGTTCGTCGCGTATCGCGACGACGGTTCGCGCAGCTTCGTCTTCAGTCTTTCCACCAGCGCAGCCGCGTGCGTCGATGCATCCGACGTCGATACGGCGATGTTCGACGGCTGTCGTTATTTCCACGTGATGGGCTCGTCGCTGACGAGCGAATCGGCGATCGCGGCAGTCCAGCGCGGCGTGATCGAGGCCGCGCGCGCCGGCGCGAAGGTATCGTTCGATCCGAACGTGCGCCCCGAGATGCTGAGCTTCCGCCCGATGCGCGCGGCGCTCGACGAGATGCTCGCCGCCTGCCACCTGTTCCTGCCGAGCGAAACCGACCTGCCGTTCTTCTGCGGGCCGCAGCCGGCCGAGCGCGCGATTGCGGGCCTGCTCGCGACGCATCCGCTGCTCGAGCGCGTCGTGCTGAAGCGCGGCGCCGCGGGCAGCGTCGCGTTCGACCGCGCGAGCCGTGCCGAAGCGCCGGCGTTTCCGGTCGACGAAATCGACCCGACCGGCGCCGGCGACTGCTTCGGCGGCACGCTGGTCGCGAGCCTTGTCGCGGGCGTGCCGATCGAGGTCGCACTGCGCCGCGCGAACGCGGCAGGCGCGATCGCGGTCACGCGGCGCGGCCCGATGGAAGGCAACAGCAGCGCGGTCGAGATCGACCGCTTCCTGGCCGAACGAGGTGTGGCATGCCCGGCATGACGACCGTCGCGGAACGCCCGCGCGCCGCGCACGCGGACGCCGTGCTGCGGATGATCTTCGACGCGAACCGCGCGGACGCGCAGCGCGGCATCTATTCGATCTGCAGCGCGCACCGGCTGGTGCTGGAGGCCGCGTGCGAAGCCGCGCGCGCGGACGGCTCGCCGCTGTTGATCGAGGCGACCTGCAACCAGGTGAACCATCTCGGCGGCTATACGGGCATGACGCCCGCCGATTTCCGCCGCGACGTCGATGCGATCGCCGCGCGCTGCGGGCTCGCGCCGTCGGCGCTCGTGCTCGGCGGCGACCATCTCGGCCCGAACCCGTGGCGGCATCGCCGCGCGGCCGATGCGATGCGCGAGGCCGGCGCGATGGTCGCCGCGTATGTCGAAGCCGGTTTCGAAAAGATCCACCTCGATGCGAGCATGGCGTGCGCGGACGATCCGGCACGGCTCGACGACCGCACGATCGCCGCGCGCGCGGCCGAGCTGTGCCGCGTGGCGGAACACGCGGCGGCGCGCGCCGGTGTCGCGCCCGTCTACGTGATCGGCACCGAGGTGCCGACGCCGGGCGGCGAAGTCAGCGGCAATCCGGGCGATGCGAACGGCGCGGCGATCGCGCGGATCTCGGTCACGCGCAGCGACAGCATCGCGGCGACGCTCGACGCGCACCGCAGCGCATTCGCGGCGGCCGGGCTCGACGACGCGTGGACGCGTGTCGTCGCGATCGTCGCGCAGCCGGGTGTCGACTTCGACGATCGCCACGTGCTCGACTACGACAGTGCCAAGGCAGCGTCACTCGGCGCGAGTATCCTGCATACACCGCGCCTCGTGTTCGAGGCGCATTCGACCGATTACCAGACCGAGGGCGCGCTCGCCGCGCTCGTGCGCGACCACTTCGCGGTGCTGAAGGTCGGCCCCGCGCTGACGTTCGCGCTGCGCGAGGCGCTGTTCGCATTGACGTTCATCGAGGATGCGCTGATCGACGACGTCGCGCAGCGCTCGCGGTTGCGCGACGTCGTCGATGCCGCGATGCGCGCGCAGCCCGAGCACTGGGCGCCGTACTACCGCGGCGACGAAACCGAGCAGCGGCTCGCGCGGCAGTTCAGCTACAGCGACCGGATTCGCTACTACTGGCTGCAGCCGGCCGTCGCGGCCGCGGTCGAGCAGCTGTTCGGCAATCTCGCGCGGCAGCCGGTGCCCGAGACGCTCGTCGCGCAGTGGCTGCCGGATGTCTACGCGGCGTGCCGCGCGGGCGGGCTCGCGAAGGAGCCGCGCGCGTGGGTGCGCCACCGGATACGCGACGTGATCGCGCACTATGCGCGCGCGTGCGGAATGCAGCGGCCGGCGTGACGGGCCGCGAAGGAAACGCAAGACCGACGACACATCGAACAATCACAGGAGACATGCCATGCAACGAAAGATGCTCGACGCCGCCGCACGCTGCTTCGCCGGAGCCGCGCTCGCGACGGCCGCCTGCGCCGCGTCCGCCGGCACGCTGACGATCGCGACGCTGAACAACCCCGACATGATCGAGCTGAAGAAGCTGTCGCCGGCATTCGAGAAGGCGAACCCCGACATCAAGCTGAACTGGGTGATCCTCGAGGAAAACGTGCTGCGCCAGCGCGCGACGACCGACATCACGACCGGCAGCGGCCAGTTCGACGTGATGGCGATCGGCACCTACGAGACGCCGCAATGGGGCAAGCGCGGCTGGCTCGCGCCGATCACGGGCCTGCCCGCCGACTACGACCTGAACGACATCGTGAAGACCGCGCGCGACAGCCTGTCGTACAACGGCCAGCTCTATGCGCTGCCGTTCTACGTCGAAAGCTCGATGACGTTCTACCGCAAGGACCTGTTCGCGGCGAAGGGGCTGAAGATGCCCGACCAGCCGACCTACGACCAGATCGCCGAGTTCGCGGACAAGCTCACCGACAAGTCGAAGGGCACCTACGGGATCTGCCTGCGCGGCAAGGCGGGCTGGGGCGAGAACATGGCGTTCGTGTCGACGGTCGTGAACACGTTCGGCGGGCGCTGGTTCGACGAGAACTGGAACGCGCAGCTCACGTCGCCCGAATGGAAGAAGGCGATCACGTTCTACGTGAACCTGCTGAAGAAGGACGGCCCGCCGGGAGCGAGCTCGAACGGCTTCAACGAGAACCTGACGCTGACCGCGTCGGGCAAGTGCGCGATGTGGATCGACGCGACGGTCGCGGCCGGGATGCTCTACAACAAGCAGCAGTCGCAGGTGGCCGACAAGATCGGCTTCGCGGCCGCGCCGGTCGCTGCCACGCCGAAGGGCTCGCACTGGCTGTGGGCGTGGGCGCTGGCCGTGCCGAAGACGTCGAAGCAGCAGGACGCCGCGCGCAAGTTCATCGCGTGGGCGACGTCGAAGCAGTACATCGAGATGGTCGGCAAGGACGAGGGCTGGGCGTCGGTGCCGCCGGGCACGCGCGCGTCGACCTATCAGCGCCCCGAGTACAAGGCCGCCGCGCCGTTCTCGGACTTCGTGCTGAAGGCGATCGAGACGGCCGACCCGAACGATCCGTCGCTGAAGAAGGTGCCGTACACGGGCGTGCAGTACGTCGGGATTCCTGAATTCCAGTCGTTCGGCACGGTGGTCGGCCAGTCGATCGCGGGCGCGGTTGCAGGACAGATGACGGTCGACCAGGCGCTCGCCGCCGGGCAGGCCGCCGCCGACCGCGCGGTGCGGCAGGCCGGCTACAAGAAGTAACGCGCAAGCAGTCGCGTGGCCCGCGCCGTGCGCCGTCGCGCGCGGCGCGGGCCGGCGAAGCCGAAAGGCGGGCACGCCGTTCGCGCCCGCGCATCAACCGGAGGGACCCCGATCATGCGTCACCTGCGTCTTCCCCTGAGTCACGCGCCGTCGGTCGGCGACGCGTCGTTGCCGCCAGGCGCGCCGCGCCGCGCGCGCGGCGGCGCGAGCTGGCTCGTCTCGCCGTCCGTCGCGGTGCTGCTGCTGTGGATGTCGATTCCGCTTGCGATGACGATCTGGTATTCGTTCTCGCGCTACAACCTGCTGAACCCGGACGTGAAGGGTTTCGCGGGGCTCGACAACTACCGCTTCCTCGCGACCGATCCGTCGTTCCTGCCGGCGATCTGGCACACGCTCGTGCTGATCGGCGCGGTGCTCGCGATCACGGTGATCGGCGGCGTGCTGATGGCCGTGCTGTTCGACCGCAAGTTCTACGGGCAGGGCATCGCGCGGCTGCTCGCGATCGCGCCGTTCTTCGTGATGCCGACGGTATCCGCGCTGATCTGGAAGAACATGATCCTGCACCCGGTGTACGGGCTCGTCGCGAACGCGATGCGCGCGTTCGGAATGACGCCGATCGACTGGTTCGCCGATTACCCGCTCACCGCCGTGATCATCATCGTCGCATGGCAATGGCTGCCGTTCGCGTTCCTGATCCTGTTCACCGCGATCCAGTCGCTCGACCAGGAACAGAAGGAAGCCGCGCGCATCGACGGCGCGGGCCCGATCGCGATGTTCTTCTACATCACGCTGCCGCACCTGAAGCGCGCGATCGCCGTGGTCGTGATGATGGAGACGATTTTCCTGCTGTCGATCTTCGCGGAGATCTACACGACGACCGGCGGCGGCCCCGGCGACGCGACCACCAACCTGTCTTACCTGATCTACGCGCTCGGCCTGCAGCAGTTCGACGTCGGCCTCGCGTCCGCGGGCGGCATCATCGCCGTCGTGGTCGCGAACGTCGTGTCGTTCTTCCTCGTGCGGATGCTCGCGCGCAACCTGAAGGGGGAGTACGAGAAATGAGCGACCTGACCTTCGAAGGCCGGCGCGCGCCGGCCGTGTTCGACCTCGTGCGGCGCGCGCTGCCCGGCGCGCTTGCGTGGCTGATCGCGCTGCTGCTGTTCTTCCCGATCTTCTGGATGGCGATCACCGCGTTCAAGACCGAACAGCAGGCATACGCATCGTCGCTGTTCTTCATGCCGACGCTCGACAGTTTCCGCGAGGTGTTCGCGCGCAGCAACTACTTCTCGTTCGCGTGGAATTCGGTGCTGATCTCGGCGGGCGTCACGGTGATCTCGCTGCTGTTCGCGGTGCCGGCCGCCTATGCGATGGCGTTCTTCCCGAACCGCCGCACGCAGAAGGTGCTGCTGTGGATGCTGTCGACGAAGATGATGCCGTCGGTCGGCGTGCTCGTGCCGATCTACCTGCTGTGGAAGAACGCGGGGCTGCTCGACACGGTGTCGGGCCTCGTGATCGTCTACACGCTGATCAACCTGCCGATCGCGGTGTGGATGACCTTCACGTACTTCAACGAGATCCCGAAGGACATCCTGGAGGCCGGTCGCATCGACGGCGCGTCGACGTGGCAGGAGATCGTCTACCTGCTGATGCCGATGGCGTTGCCGGGGCTTGCGTCGACCGCGCTGCTGCTCGTGATCCTGTCGTGGAACGAGGCGTTCTGGAGCATCAACCTGTCGAGCTCGAACGCGGCGCCGCTGACCGTGTTCATCGCGTCGTACTCGAGCCCCGAGGGGCTGTTCTGGGCGAAGCTGTCCGCGGCGTCGCTGCTCGCGGTCGCGCCGATCCTGATCGTCGGCTGGCTGTCGCAGAAGCAGCTCGTGCGCGGGCTCACGTTCGGAGCGGTCAAGTGAGCGCGGCCGGCGAACGTGCGAACGTGCTGATCTGCGATTGCGACGGCGTGCTGATCGACAGCGAGGCCGTCGCCGCCGACGTGATCGTGCGCGAACTCGACATGCGCTGGCCGGGCGTCGATGCGCGTCCGGCCGTGATGCCGCTGCTCGGGCTGCGCATCGAGCGCGTGCTGGCGGGTGCGGGCGACGCCGTCGGACGCACGCTGTCGGCCGACGACGTCGACGCGATCCGCCGCGCGGTCGAGGCGGCCGCCGTCAATGCGCCGATGGTCGAAGGCATCGACGCGGCGCTCGGCGCGATTCAGTTGACGACGGCCTGCGCGAGCAACAGCTACCGTGCATACGTCGAGGCGGCGCTTGCGCGCACGGGCCTCGCGCGCTTCTTCGGCGAACGGCTGTTCTGCGCGGATTCGGTCGCGCGGCCGAAGCCGGCGCCGGACGTGTATCTCGCGGCCGCACGCACGCTCGGTGTCGCGCCCGCGCAGTGCCTCGTCGTCGAGGACAGCGTGACTGGCATCACCGCGGCGGCCGCGGCCGGCATGACCGTGCTCGGCTTCGTCGGCGGCGGGCATGCGTCGGCCGCGCAGATCGACGCGCTGCGCGGCATCGGCGCGCGTCACGTATTCGACGACATGCACGAGCTGCCCGGCTACGTCGCGCGCTGGCAGGCGACGGGCGCGGTGCTGCCGAACTAGCAACGATTGCGCGCCGCATGCCTGAATGCGGCGCATCACGAACGAACGGAGACAGATCATGGCAAGCGTGCTCCTGCGCAATATCGCGAAGCGCTACGACGAAACCGAAGTGCTGCGCAACGTGAACCTCGACATCGCCGACGGCGAATTCGTCGTGTTCGTCGGCCCGAGCGGCTGCGGCAAATCCACGCTGATGCGGATGATCGCGGGCCTCGAGGATATTTCGAGCGGCGACCTGCTGATCGATGGCGCGAAGGTCAACGACGTGCCGAGCGCGAAGCGCGGCATCGCGATGGTGTTCCAGTCGTATGCGCTGTACCCGCACATGACGCTGTACGACAACATGGCGTTCGGCCTCAAGCTCGCGGGCGCGAAGAAGCCGGAGATCGACCAGGCCGTGAAGCAGGCCGCGAAGATCCTGCACATCGATCATCTGCTCGATCGCAAGCCGAAGCAGCTGTCGGGCGGCCAGCGGCAGCGCGTCGCGATCGGCCGCGCGATTACGCGCAAGCCGAAGGTGTTCCTGTTCGACGAGCCGCTGTCGAACCTCGACGCTGCGCTGCGCGTGAAGATGCGGCTGGAGTTCGCGCGGCTGCACGACGAACTGAAGACGACGATGATCTACGTGACGCACGACCAGGTCGAGGCGATGACGCTCGCCGACAAGATCGTCGTGCTGTCGGGCGGCGCGGTGCAGCAGGTCGGCACGCCGAACGCGCTGTATCACGCGCCGGCGAACCTGTTCGTCGCAGGCTTCATCGGTTCGCCGAAGATGAACTTCCTGAAGGGTGCGGTCGAATCGGTCGACGCGGGCGGTGTGCTCGTGCGCTTCGACAGTGGCGAGACGCAGTACGTCGCGGTCGAAGCGGCCGGGCTGCAGCGTGGCGCCGCGGTGACGGTCGGCGTGCGGCCCGAGCATCTGCTGGTGGGCACGGCGGCCGCGGGCGTCGCCGCGCGCATGATGGCCGTCGAGTCGCTCGGCGATGCCGCGTATCTGTACGCGGAGTCGGCGGTCGCTCCGGACGGGCTGATCGCGCGGATTCCGCCGCTCGACACGTATCGCACCGGCGAGGCGCTGCACGTGCACGCGCAGGCCGAGCACTGCCATCTGTTCGACGAGCACGGGCAGGCGTTTCGCCGGCTCGGCGTGCACGCGAAGGCCGCGTGACGGCCGTGATCGGTCAGAAGCGCAGGTTTGCGGCCATGAAGTCGACGAACGCGCGCAGCTTCGGCGTCGGATGGCGGCCCGACGGCCACAGCACGTAGATCGGCGTGCAACTCGCGACGTGTTCGTCGAGCACCGCGCACAGCGTGCCGTCGTCGAGCGCGTCGCGCACGAAGAACTCGGGCAGACACGCGATGCCGAGCCCACGCAGCGTGAAGCGCAGGCGCGCTTCCGCGCTGTTGCTGACCATCGAGACGGGCACTTCGGGCGGCGTGCCCGAGCGCGGCACGCGCAGCGGCCAGGTTTCGAGCTTGCCGCTGCTCGGAAAGCGGTAGTGCAGGCAGCGGTGCAGCGCGAGATCGACCGGTGTGCGCGGCGTGCCGTGCCGGGCGAGGTAGTCGGGCGACGCGACGAGGTGCTGGCGGAAATGGCCGAGCAGCCGCGACGACAGCCGTGAATCGGACGGCTGGCCGGTGCGCAGCACCGCGTCGAACCCTTCCTCGACGACGTCGACGAGCCGGTCGCTGAAATCGATATCGAGTTCGATCTCCGGGTACGCGGCCATGAAGTCCGCGAGTACCGGCAGCAGCAGCGTGCCGATCGTCGGCAGGCTTACGCGCAGGCGTCCGCGCGGCGCTTCGGCGCTGTGCGTCAGTTCCTGTTCGGCAGCTTCGATCTCGGCGATCACGCGCCGGCACCGCTCGAGAAAGCGCGTGCCTTCGGCCGTCAGCGTGATGCTGCGCGTGCTGCGGTGAAACAGCCGCACGTTCAGGCGCGCCTCGAGCCGCGCGATGCGCTTGCCGATCGCCGACGCCGACAGCCCGAGCGCGCGGCCGGCCGCGACGAAACTGCGCGTTTCCGCGACCTGGACGAACACGACGAAACCGCCGAGATTTTCCATGCAAGTTCCCGATTGCGGACGCCAGCGTCCGGATTGTCCGGAACTCTAACCCGGTTTTTCTTCTTGCGTCGGCTCCCTACGATGAACGTTCGTTCACTGTCGAGAGGTCACGCCATGTCATCCCTGCCTGTCACCGTTTCCCGTGCCGAACCGGACGCCGCGCTGCGCCGCCGGCTCGACGACGCGCTCGATCGCGCGCTCGCCGACGAGCGCATCGTCGGCGCGGTCGTGCTGGTCGCGCGCGACGGCGAGCTGCGCCATGCGCGCGCCGCCGGGCTCGCCGATCGCGAAGCCGGTACGCCGATGCGGGAAGACGTGCTGTTCCGGCTCGCGTCGGTCACGAAGCCGGTTGTGACGGCCGCCGCGATGCGGCTGGTCGCGGCGGGGCGCATCGCGCTCGACGAACCCGTCGCGCGCTGGTTGCCCGAATTCCACCCGGCGCTGCCCGACGGCGCACCCGCCGCGATTACGTTGCGTCATCTGCTGTCGCATACTGCCGGCCTCGGCTACCGCTTCCTCGAAGCCGACGGCGACGGCCCGTATGCGCGCGCAGGCGTGTCCGACGGGATGGATCGTTCGGGCATTTCGCTCGCGGAGAACGTGCGGCGCATCGCCGGCGTGCCGCTGCAGTTCGCGCCCGGCACGTCGTGGGGCTATTCGCTGGCGACCGACGTGGTTGGCGCGCTGATCGAGGCGGCCGACGGCCGGCCGCTCGCCGACGCGGTGGCCGCGCTCGTCACGGAGCCGCTCGGGATGACCGACACCGCGTTCGTCGCGCACGACGCCGCGCGTGTCGCGACGCCTTACGTGAGCGCGCCGGGTGCGCCGCGGCGGATGGCGGACACCGATCTCGTGCCGGTGTACGACGGCACGATCGGCATCCGCTTCGAGCCGGCGCGCGTGTTCGATCGCGACGCGTGGCCGTCGGGCGGCGCGGGGATGGTCGGCACCGCGCGCGATTGCGTGACGCTGCTCGACGCGCTGCGCACCGGCCGCGACGGCTGGCTCGAGCGCGCATGGATCGACGAGATGGCGCGCATCCAGCCGGGCGCGCACGAGCTGCCGGATGCGCCGGGTTTCGGCTTCGGGCTCGGCTTTTCGGTGTTGCACGATCCGGCGGCCGCGCAGTCGCCGGAGTCGGTCGGCACGTGGCGCTGGGGCGGCGCGTACGGGCATGCGTGGTTCGTCGACCGCGCGGCCGGGCTGACGGTCGTCGCGCTGACCAACACGCTGTACGAGGGCATGCACGGGCGCATCGTGACCGACGTGCGCGATGCGGTCTACGGCATCGATACCGGGAGCCGTGCATGAGCGACTGCACGACGTCGATGGCCGAACGGGTTGCCGGCCGGTCTGCGCAGGCACGCGCTCGCCTGCCGATCGCGAACCTGCTGGCGCTCGCGACGGCCGCCTTCATCACGATCCTCACCGAGGCATTGCCGGCCGGCCTGTTGCCGCTGATGAGCGCCGACCTGCGCGTGCCCGACGCGCTGATCGGCCAGCTCGTGACCGTATATGCGCTCGGCTCGATCGTCGCGGCGATTCCGCTCGTCGCCGCGACGCGCGCGATGCGCCGGCGCCGCCTGCTGCTTGCGGCGCTGGCCGGCTTCGTCGTGTCGAATGCGCTGACCGCCGCATCGCCGTACTACGCACTCACGCTCGCCGCGCGCTTCGTCGCGGGCATGTCGGCCGGGCTGCTGTGGGCGCTGCTGGCCGGCTATGCGAGCCGGATGGTCGACGCGTCGCTGCGCGGCCGCGCGATCGCGGTCGCGATGCTCGGCGCGCCGGTCGCGATGTCGATCGGCATTCCGGCCGGCACCGCGCTGGGCGCGGCGCTCGGCTGGCGCGTCGCGTTTGCGTTGATCACGCTCGCGGCGCTCGCGCTGATCGGCTGGATCCGCTGGCGCGTGCCCGATTACCCGGGGCAGCAGGCCGGCGCGCGCGAACCGGTGCTCGGCGTGATGACGCTGCCCGGCGTGCGGCCGGTGCTGACCGTGATGTTCGCGTACGTGCTCGCGCACAACATGCTGTACACGTACGTCGCGCCGTTTCTCGCGGGCGTGCGGATGGGTGCGCAGGTCGATGTGGTGCTGTTGGTGTTCGGCATCGCGTCGCTGGTCGGCATCGCGCTGACGGGCGCGTGGATCGGTGCCGCGCAACGGCGTCTCACGCTTGCCAGTATCGCGCTGTTCGCGCTCGCGGCGGCGATGCTCGGCGCCGGATCGGGGATGGCGATCGTCTATGCGGGCGTGGCGCTGTGGGGGCTCGCGTTCGGCGGCGCGCCGACGCTGTTCCAGACGGCTGCCGCGAACGCGGCGGGGGAGTCGGCCGACGTCGCGCAGTCGATGCTCGTGACGGTGTGGAATCTCGCGATCGCCGGCGGCGGCATCGCGGGCGGGATGCTGCTCGGCGCAACCGGCGCCGGCGCGATTCCGTGGGTGCTCGTGGCGCTGCTGGCGGCCGCGTGGATCGGCGCGTGGCGCGCGCGCCGGCATGCGTTTCCGGCGCCGCGCGCGGCCTGAGCGTCCGGCTGCGGCGTCAGTCCGCCTTCGCGTCGAGCGCAGCGCGCGCGCAGGTTTCGTCGGTGACGAGCCCCGACAGCCAGCCGCCGCGCAGCGCGGCGATCACCGCGTCGCGTTTCTTCGGGCCGCCCGCGAACGCGATCGTCGGGCGCTTCGGCGGCGTGGCGAGCGACACGCTCGTCACGCGCGCGCTGGTCGACACGTCGATCAGCTTGCCGTGCGCGTCGATCGGCATGCCGAGCAGTTCGGCCACCGCGCCGAGCGCGGTCATCTCGTCGAGCTCCTGTTCGGTGATGAAGCCGTCGTCGTAGAGCGGGCAGTGCGGGCCGGTGTTGCCGATCCCGATGAACGCGACGTCGGCCTTGCCCGACAGCGCCTCGACGATCCGGTACAGCCGGTGGTTGCACCACTGCGCGCGTTCCGCGGCGCTGTCGGCGAACAGCGGCGCGGGCAGCAGGAAGTGCTTGCTGCCGGTTTTCTCCGAGATGTACTGCGCCACGTCGTAGCGGTTCGACGAACCGTCGGCCGCGATCGCGCCGACCATCGACACGAGCCGGTGCTGCGGTCGGTCGATCTGCGCGATCTGCGCGACGGCGGCCTTCAGCGTCCGGCCGCTGCTGACGGCGATCACCATCGGCCGCGTCTCGCCCAGGTAGCGCTCCATCACCTGCGCGCCGGCGACCGCGAGCTTGCGATCGATCGCGTCGGGCGCATCGGCATCGACGGGCACGACTTCGCACATCGCGAGGCCGTAGCGTTTCGACAATTGCGCGCCGAGATCGAGACAGTCGGCGAGCTGGTGATCGACGCGCACGCGGATCAGGTTCTTCTCGACCGCGAACGCGACGAGGCGCTGCGCGACCGGGCGCGACACCTGCAGCTTTTCGGCGATTTCGTTCTGCGTGTCGCCCGCGACGTAATAGAGCCACGCGGCACGCGTGGCGAGATCGAGTTTTTCTGAGGACTTGGACACGATAGCGATTCGGTTCGGATCTGGGGGCCGCCCCGCGGGCCGGCCGGCGGGCCGCGCGACGGCATCCACTGTACCGCATGTGTTGCGCGCGGCCGACGGCCGGTGCGCGCCGCCGCGACGGGGCTTACGCGAGCCGCGTGCGCGACGGTTCGTACAGCGGGCGCACGTGGCGGTACAGCGCGCGGAACGCGTCGAGGCGTTCGCGCAGCAACGCATGGCGGGCCGAGTCCGGCGCGTATTCGGCGCGCACCGGCGGCTTGGTCAGCACCGTCTGCGGATCGCCGCCGACGGCCAGCCAGCCGAGCCGCGCCGCGCCGAGCGCGGCGCCCGTTTCGCCGCCGCCGATCTGGCGCGTGCGCACGTTCAGCGCATCGGCGATCAGTTGCGCCCAGAACGCGCTGCGGGCGCCGCCGCCGATCAGCGACAGCTGGTCGGTTTCGACGCCGGCCGCATGCAGCGCGTCGAGGCCGTCGGCGAGGCCGAGCGTCACGCCTTCGAGCACTGCGTAGCCGAGATGCGCGCGTTCGGTCGCGTGCGTCATCCCGAAAAACACGCCCTGCGCATACGGATCGTTGTGCGGCGTGCGTTCGCCGGACAGGTAGGGCAGGAACAGCGGCGCCGTCGCAAGCGCGTCGGCGTCGAGCGCCTCGACTTCGGCGAGCAGCGCCGGCTCGTCGGTGCCCGTCAGCTTGCAGACCCAGCGCAGGCAGCTCGCGGCCGACAGCACGACGCTCATCAATTGCCAGCGATCGGGAATCGCATGGCAGAACGCATGCACGGCCGACGCGGGATTCGGCATGAAGCGGTCGCCGACCACGCTCAGCACGCCCGACGTGCCGAGCGACACGAAGCCGTCGCCCGCGTGGATCGCGCCGATGCCGAGTGCGCTCGTCGCATTGTCGCCGCCGCCGCCCGCCACCACGACGGCCTCCGACAGCCCGAGCTCGCGCGCGACATCGGCGCGCAGCGTGCCGGACGGCGCATTGCCTTCGACGATGCGCGGCATCTGGTCGCGCGTCATCCCGCACGCGGCGAGCAGCGCGTCGGACCAGTCGCGGCGCGCGACGTCGAGCCACAGCGTGCCGGCCGCGTCCGACGGGTCGGACACCTTCGCGCCGGTCAGCCGGAACCGCAGGTAGTCCTTCGGCATCAGCACGCATGCGGTCGCCGCGAACACGTCGGGTTCGTGCTTCGCGACCCACAGCAGTTTCGGCGCGGTGAAACCCGGCATCGCGAGATTGCCGGCGAGGGCGTGGAGATCGGGCGCGCGTTCGGTGAGCAGCGCGCATTCGTCGGCGCTGCGCATGTCGTTCCACAGGATCGCGGGGCGCAGCACGCGGTCGTCGCGGCCGAGCAGCACGGCGCCGTGCATCTGGCCCGACAGGCCGATGCCGCGCACCTGCGCGAACGCGTGCGGATGCCGTTCGCGCAGCGCCGCGAGTGCGGCGAGCGTGCCTTGCCACCAGTCGTCCGGATGCTGTTCGGCCCAGCGCGGATGCGGCCGCGACACGGTGAACGGCGAGCCGGCGGTGCCGACGACCGCACCGTCCGGGGCGAGCAGCAGCACCTTCACTTCCGAGGTGCCGAGGTCGATGCCGAGATACATGAGCGATCCGTTCCGTCAGAGAGGAGCCGCTACTTTAGCCGTGCCGCACGGCATGTGCCAAGCGGGTTTGCCCGGCCGCGCGGCCGGGCGCCGGCTGGCGCGCGTCAGCGCTGCGCGAGCCATGCGTCGACGCGGGCGAGCGCGGCGCGCAGCGCCTCGAACAGCGCGGCGTTGCCCGCGAGCGAACCCCACAGCGGGCGGCTCGCGCACAGCGCGACGGCCGGGTCGTCGGCGTCGACGATCGCCCGTGCGGCGCTTTCGTCCATCACGCCGTCCTGGTATGCATACGGCAGCGTGCCGCGCGCCCAGCGTTCGAGAAAGCGCAGGAACAGCGCGGGCAGCACGGCGGTGGCGACCGGCGCCGCGCCGCCGCGCGCGAACGATTCGACGAGCGTCGGCGCGATGAAGCCGGGGATCTTCGAGAAGCCGTCGGCCGCGACGCGCTGGTTCGTGTCGAGCACGTACGGGTTGCCGAAGCGCTCGAGCACGACGTCGCGGTAGCGCGCGAGATCGAGCGGGCTCGGCGTGAGGCACGGGATCACGTCCTGCGTCACGTAGTCGTGCGCGAAGCGGCGGATCCCCGCGTCGTGCGTGCCTTCGTGGATGTACGTGTAGCCCGCGAGCGTGCCGGCCCACGCGATGCAGCTGTGCGTCGCGTTGAGGATGCGGATCTTCGCTTCCTCGTACGGGTGCACGTCGTCGACGAGCTCCGCGCCGGCCAGCTCCCAGCGCGGCCGGCCGGCCGCGAAGCGATCCTCGATCACCCACTGGATGAACGATTCGCCCATCACCGGGCATGCGTCGTCGATGCCGGTGGCCGCCAGCACGCGTTCGCGCACGTCGGCGGTCGGGCGCGGCGTGATGCGGTCGACCATCGCGCTCGGCGTGGCGACGTTCGTGTCGAACCACGCGAGCAGGTCGGCTGCCCCGCGCCGTTCGAGGAATTCGCGCATGCCCGCGCGAAAGCGCGCGCCGTTGTTGCGCAGGTTGTCGCAGCTCTGCAGCGTGAGCGGGCCCGCGCCGCGCCGCATGCGTTCGGCGAGCAGCGCCGCGAGCGCGCCGTACAGCGTCGTGCGCGCGCCCTGCAGGTCGGCCGCGAGATCGGCGTTCGCGACGTCGAGCCGGTTGTGTTCGTCGAGGTAGTAGCCGCCTTCGGTGACGGTGAACGACACGATCCGGCAGGCCGGATCGGCGCCGGCGTCGATCAGCGCGGCGAGGTCGATCGACCAGGGCAGCACGCGCGTGATCGCACGAATCGTCTCGTACGCGCGCTCGCCTTGCGGCGTGACGGTTTCGAGCGTGTATTCGCCGTGCTGCGCGGCGAGTGCGTCCATCGTCGCGCGCATGTCGTCGCGAATGTTGCCGACGGTCAGCGACCAGCGTTCGTCGGCCGGCACGGCCGCGTTCACGCGATGCAGATACCACGCCTGGTGCGCGCGGTGAAACGAGCCTGCGCCGATGTGCAGCAGCACGGGCGCGCGGGCGGAGGGCGATTCGCTCATCCGGTGTCTCCTGTTCGTGCCAGTCTTTCCTGTCGACTAGATCATTTGCTCTTCATGTGAGCGAATGATCGTATTCGGGCGAACGAAAGTCAAGGCGGGGAGACTGCATTTCGATGGTGCGCTGCGGCGGCGCGCGGGTGGCGCGGGAACGGAGGCGAAGGGGCGCGAACAGGCGGCCGGTAGGGAACGGGTGTCAGCGCCCTTCGCGCGTGAGCGCGACGAGTTCGTCGAGCAGCTTGCCGGCCGGCCCCGGCAGGATCCCGTGGCGACGCCGGAACGCGGTGAGCGTGCGTACTGCGACGACCTCCTGCACCGGCAGCGTGTCGATCGTGCCGGCCGCCTGCTCGGCGCCGTACATCGGCTCGGCCATCCAGCTCAGGAAACCGGCATGCGCGACGAGGCTCTTCAGCGTCGTGACCGAGCGCGTTTCGACCGCGATGTCGGGCAGCGTGAGCCCGTGTGCGTCGTAGGTCGCGCGCATGTGGTCGAACGGTGCGGTGCCGCGCGGCGGAATCGCCCAGCGCGCGTGCAGCGTGTCGACGAGCGTCGGCGCGCGGCCGAGCGCGCGCAGCGGATGGTGCGGCGCCGCAACGATATGGCTGCGATCTTCCCAGCGGCACTCGGGAATCGCGACGATCTCGTCGGTGTCGGGCCCGTGCGCGGACAGCGCGAGATCGATCTCGTGCTTGTTCAATCCGTCGGCGAGGCGGTCCCACACGCCTTCGAGGATCTCGACGCGCAGGTTCGGCCAGCGGTCGAGCACGCGGCCGACCGCGACCGGCAGCACGAGGCTCGCGATGCTGCCCACCGTGCCGACCTTGATCGTGCCCTTCGCGAACCCGCGCATCGCGTCGAGTTCCTCGCGCGCGTGCTCGGCCTCGTGCTGCAGCAGCGTCGCGTGCGGCAGCAGCGCGTCGCCGAACGCGGTGAGCTGCACGCCCTTCGAATGGCGCTCGAACAACGGCGCGCCGACCTGGTCCTCGAGCCGCTTCAGGATCCGGCTCAGCGCCGGCTGCGTGACATGCAGCGCATCGGCCGCGCGGCCGAGGCTGCCGCAGGCGACGATCGTCGTGAAGGCGCGCAATTGTCGGAGATCGAAAGTCATGCCGGAATGTAATGGCTTATCGCAAAAAATACAGTATCCGAGAATGGCTTGCGCTTCGATACTGTGGAAACCGCCAAGCCATCGAGGAGTGCCGAGCATGTCCGGCCATTTGCCCCCATCCGCCGCGTCGATCACCGTTCGCGATGCGGTCATCGACCTGCTTCGCCAGTTCGGCATCGACCGCGTGTTCGGCAATCCCGGTTCGACCGAGCTGCCGATGTTCCGAGACTTCCCGGCCGATTTCCGCTACGTGCTCGGCTTGCACGAGGCCGTCGTGGTCGGGATGGCCGATGGCCATGCGCAGGCCACCGGCAATGCGGCGGTCGTCAACCTGCATTCGGCGGCGGGTGTCGGCAACGCGATGGGCAATCTCTTTACCGCGTTCAGGAACCGTACGCCCATGGTCGTCACCGCGGGCCAGCAGGCGCGCGCGATCTTGCCGTTCGATCCGTTCCTCGGCGCGACGCAGGCCGCCGAGCTGCCGAAGCCGTACGTGAAATGGAGCATCGAGCCCGCGCGTGCGCAGGACGTGCCGGCCGCGATCGCGCGTGCTTACCGCATCGCGATGCAGGAGCCGCGCGGGCCCGTGTTCGTGTCGATCCCGGTCGACGATTGGGACCAGCCGGCCGAGCTGCTGCCGCGGCGCGACGTCAGCAGCGTCGTGCGGCCCGATCCCGACGCGCTCGCGCGGCTCGGCGGCGCGCTCGACGCCGCGCGGCGCCCCGCGTTCGTGGTCGGCGCGGCCGTCGATCGTGCCGGTGCGTGGGACGACGTCGTGCGGCTCGCGGAGCGGCACCGTGCGCGCGCGTACGTCGCGCCGATGTCGGGGCGCTGCAGCTTCCCCGAGGATCATCCGCTGTTCGCCGGCTTCCTGCCCGCGATCCGCGAGAAGATCGTCGCGCGGCTCGACGGGCACGATCTCGTGTTCGCGTTCGGCGCGCCTGCATTTACCTACCACATCGAGGGCTTCGGCCCGCACGTGCCGCCGGGTGCGGCGCTCGTGCAGCTCGTCGACGATCCGGGCGTTGCCGCGTGGACGCCGTCGGGCGACGCGGTCGTCGGCAACCTGCGGCTCGCGGCGCGCGACCTGCTGGCACGGCCGGCGCCGCCCGAGCGGCCGATGCCCGCGCCGCGCCCGCCGCGCGCACGCGTCGACGCGCCGGCCGCCGGCGAGCGCATGTCGGCCGCGTTCGCGCTGCAGACGCTCGCCGACGTGCGCGACGCACAGGACATCGTCGTCGAGGAAGCGCCGAGCGCGCGGCCCGTGATGCAGGAACACCTGCCGTTCACGCGCAGCGGCACGTTCTACACGATGGACAGCGGCGGGCTCGGCTACGGGATGCCGGCGGCCGTCGGCGTCGCGCTCGCGCAGCCGGGCCGGCGCGTGATCGGGCTGATCGGCGACGGGTCGAGCCTGTATTCGATCCAGGCACTGTGGAGCGCCGCGCAGCTGAAATTGCCGATCACGTTCGTGATCCTGAACAACCGGCGCTACGCGGCGCTGCAGGATTTCGCGCCGGTGTTCGGCTTCGGCCCCGGCGATCCCGTGCAGGGCACCGATCTGCCCGACCTGGATTTCGTCGCGCTCGCCGAAGGGATGGGCTGCCGCGGCGTGCGCGTCGCCGATGCGGCGCGCCTGCGCGACACGCTGACCGACGCGCTGCATGCCGCGACGCCGGTCGTCGTCGAAGTCGAGATTGCCTGACGCGCGACGCGCGTCTTTCCGGAGACTCCATGCAAACCGTATCGATGCTGATCGGCGGCGAACGCCGCCACTCATCCAGCGGCGCGACCTTCGTGCGCCGCAACCCGCTCGACGGCGAAATCGCGTCCGAGGCGCCCGCGTGCACCGTCGACGATGCGCGTGCGGCGGCCGACGCGGCCGCGCGCGCCTTTCCCGAATGGGCCGCGCTCGGCCCCGGCGCGCGCCGCGCGCTGCTGCTGAAGGCGGCCGCCGCGCTCGAAGCGAAGCATGAACAGTTCGTCGCCGCGATGGCGGCCGAGACGGGCGCATCCGCGCTGTGGGCCGGCTTCAACGTGCACCTTGCCGCGAGCGGGCTAGTCGAGGCCGCATCGCTGACCACACAGGTCGGCGGCGAACTGATTCCGTCCGACGTGCCCGGGTCGCTCGCGATGGGCGTGCGGCAGCCGGCCGGTGTGGTGCTCGGCATCGCGCCGTGGAACGCGCCGGTGATCCTCGCGACGCGCGCGCTCGCGCTGCCGCTCGCGTGCGGCAACACGGTCGTGCTGAAGGGCTCGGAGCTGTGTCCCGTCACGCACGGGCTGATCGTCGAGGCGCTGCAGGAGGCTGGATTGCCGCCGGGCGTCGTCAACTTCGTGACGAATGCGCCCGACGATGCGGGCGCCGTCGTCGACGCATTGATCGCGCATCCGGCCGTGCGCCGCGTGAATTTCACCGGCTCGACGCGCGTCGGCAGGATCGTCGCCGAAGCATGCGCGCGCCACCTGAAGCCGTCGGTGCTGGAGCTTGGCGGCAAGGCGCCGTTCGTCGTGCTCGACGATGCCGATCTCGACGCGGCGGTCGCGGCCGCCGCGTTCGGCGCGTTCGCGAATTCCGGGCAGATCTGCATGTCGACCGAGCGGATCGTCGTCGACGCGTCGATCGCCGATGCGTTCGTTGCGAAGCTTGCCGACAAGGCCGCGTCGCTGCTGCTCGGCGACCCGCGCAACGGCCCCGTCGTGCTCGGCTCGCTGATCGACATGAAGGCCGTCGAGCGCTGCAACGCGCTGATCGACGATGCACTCGCGCTCGGCGCGACACTGCTGTGCGGCGGCAAGGCCGACAGCACGCTGTTCCCGGCGACGCTGCTCGATCGCGTGACGCCGGCGATGCGCATCTATGCGGAAGAATCGTTCGGCCCCGTGAAGGGCATCGTGCGAGTCGACGGCGAGGCTGCGGCAATCCGCTGCGCGAACGACAACGCGTTCGGGCTGTCGTCGGCCGTGTTCAGCCGCGACGTCGCGCGTGCGCTGCGCGTCGCGGCACGCATCGAATCGGGCATCTGCCACGTGAACGGCCCGACCGTGCACGACGAGGCGCAGATGCCGTTCGGCGGCGTGAAGGACAGCGGCTTCGGCCATTTTGGCGGCAAGGCCGGCATCGCGGCGTTCACGGATCTGCGCTGGATCACCGTGCAGACCGCGCCGCGCCACTATCCGTTCTGACGAGGCCACCGACGATGAGAATCGCAATTCTGGGCGCGGGCGCGATGGGCTCGCTGTTCGGCGGTCTACTGGCCGAAAGCGGCGAGGCCGTCACGCTGATCGACGTGAACGACGCGCATCTCGATGCGATCCGTCGCGACGGGCTGCGCATCGACGACGATCGCGGCGAACGCCGCATCCGCGCATTGCAGGCCGTGCGGCCGGAAGCCGCGAATGCGGACGCGGCCGCATCGCCCGATGCATCGTTCGACCTGCTGATCGTTTTCACGAAATCGCTGCATACGCGCGCGGCACTCGACGGCGTGCGCGCGCTGCTGACGTCGCATACGCACGTGCTGACATTGCAGAACGGGCTCGGCAACGTCGAGACGCTGAATGCGTTCGTGCCGCTCGATCGAATCCTGGTCGGCGTGACGACATGGCCGGCCGATGCCGCGGGGCCCGCGCACGTTCGCTCGCACGGCGCGGGCACGATCCGCATGATGACGGCCGACGGCCACGCACACCCGTTCGCGACGGCCGTGGCCGATGCGCTGTCGCGCGCGGGGCTCGCATGCACGCTCGACGCCGACGTGTGGGCCGCGATCTGGGAGAAGGTCGCGTTCAACGCTGCGCTCAACACGCTGTGCGCGGCGACCGGTTGCACGGTCGACCAGCTCGGCAACCATCACGACGGGCCGCGGCTCGCGCTCGCGATCGCAGCCGAGACGGCCGCCGTCGCCCTCGCGAACGGAATCGCCGTCGACGGTGAACGCATCGCGCGCAACGTCGAACACGCAATCGGCGAGCATCGCGGCCATCGCCCGTCGATGCTGCAGGACGTGCTCGCGGGCCGCCGCACGGAAATCGACGCGATCAACGGCAAGGTCGTCGCGGCCGCGCGCGAAGCGGGCGTCGCGGTGCCGCATACCGAGACGCTGCTCGCGCTAGTCCGGCTGATCGACGCACGGGTGAACTGAACATCGGGCCGGCGGCGCGGCTTGTGCCGCACGACGATACGAGCCGTCGCGCGCAGGCGATGGCGCCGGATCGAGACGGGTTGAAAAGACACCGGCGCTGACGCATTGACGCCGGCCGACCGCGCAGTACGAGATCCGGGCACGCGTCGACGCGCCAGCCCGGACAACAGGAGACGCCATGAAAGCCATCGAATGCCGTTGTCTTGCCGCGCGCCGTTCGCGCACGTTGCCGCCGACGCGCGGTACACGGGAGGTCGCATGAGCACGCGCGACGGATTGCCGCCGCCGTCGGTCGACATCGGCACGACGCTCGACGACGGGCCGTTCACGACGATGCAGCGCTGCGTGGTGCTGCTCGCCGCGCTCGCGATCGTGCTCGACGGCTTCGACGGCCAGTTGATCGGTTTCGCGATTCCGGTGCTGATCCGCGAATGGGGTATCACGCGCGGTGCGTTCGCGCCGGCCGTCGCGGCCGGGCTGATCGGGATGGGCATCGGCAGCGCGTGCGCGGGGATCGTCGCGGACCGCTTCGGCCGCCGCCAGGCCGTGATCGGCAGCGTGTTCCTGTTCGGCGTCGCGACCTGCGCGATCGGCTTCGCGCCCGACGTCGCGGCGATCGCGATGCTGCGCTTCTGCGCGGGGCTCGGAATCGGCGGCGCGCTGCCGACCGCCACGACGATGACGGCCGAATACACGCCCGCGCGGCGCCGCACGATGATGGTGACCGCGACGATCGTCTGCGTGCCGCTCGGCGGGATGCTGGCCGGCCTGTTCGCGCACGAGGTGCTGCCGCGCTACGGCTGGCGCGGGCTGTTTTTCGCGGGCGGCGCGCTGCCGCTTGTGCTCGGCTTCGTGCTCGTGCGTGCGCTGCCCGAATCGCCGCGCTATCTCGCGCGGCGTCCCGCGCGCTGGCCGGAACTCGGCGCGCTGCTCGCGCGGATGCAGCGGCCGGTCGCGCCGGGCACCGTGTTCACCGATACGAAAGACGCACGCGCACCCGGTGGCCGCGGCGGCTTCGGCGCGCTGTTCGCGAGCGGCCAGGCGCGCGACACGATCGCGCTGTGGTGCGCGTTCTTCATGTGTCTGCTTGCTGTCTACGCGGCGTTCAGCTGGCTGCCGACGATGCTGGCCGCGAGCGGGCTGAGCGTGTCGGTCGCGGGCGCGGGGCTCACCGCGTACAACCTCGGCGGCGTGATCGGCGCGCTGCTGTGCGCATGGGCGATCGCGCATGCCGGGTCGCGCTGGCCGCTCGCGCTGTGCAGCATCGGCGGCGCGGCGAGCGCGGTGTGGCTGATGGGAGTCGATGCGAGCCGCCACACGAACTGGCTGATCGTCGGGCTCGGCCTGCACGGGCTGTTCGTCAACGCGGTGCAGTCGACGATGTATGCGCTTTGTGCGTACATCTACCCGACGGCGGTGCGCGCGACGGGCACCGCGAGCGCGCTCGCGTTCGGCCGGCTCGGCGCGATTCTCAGCGCATTCGCGGGCGCGATCGTGATCACGGCGGGCGGTGCGGGTGCGTACCTGACGATGCTGGCCGCGGCGATGGGCGTCGTGTGCATCGCGCTGCTCGCGGTGCGGCGGCACATTCCGCGGCTGTCGCGCGCGCAGTCGGTGCCGCGCGACGGGGAGGAACTGGCCCGCACGTCGTCGTGACGTGCGGGCGCATCGCGTGCATCGTGTGCGTTAGAGCGTGGTGCGCACGTGCCAGAGCTCGGGGAACAGCACGACGTCGAGCATCTTGCGCAGATACGGCGCGCCGCTGGTGCCGCCCGTGCCCTGCTTGAAGCCGATGATGCGCTCGACGGTCGTCACGTGACGGAAGCGCCACTGGCGGAACGCGTCCTCGAGATCGACCAGTTCCTCGGCCATCTCGTACAGCTCCCAGTGCTGCTGCGGGTGTCGGTACACCTCGAGCCACGCGGCTTCGACCGTCTCGTCGTGACGCGTCGGCTGCGTCCAGTCGCGCTCGAGCCGCTCCGGTGCGATCGGGAACCCGCGCCGCGCGAGCAGGCGCACGACCTCGTCGTAGAACGACGGCGCTTCGAGCGTCGCGCGCACCTGTTCGAGGATGTCGGGCCGGTGCGCATGCGGCTGCAGCATCTGCACGTTCTTGTTGCCGAGCAGGAATTCGAGCTGGCGATACTGGTAGGACTGGAAGCCCGACGACTGCCCGAGATACGGCCGCATCGCCGAATATTCGGACGGCGTCATCGTCGACAGCACGTTCCACGCCTGCACGAGCTGCTCGAGGATGCGCGACACGCGCGCGAGCATCTTGAATGCGGGCGGCAACGCATCGGAGCGCACCGCGTCGAGTGCGCCGCGCAGCTCGAACAGCGCGAGCTTCATCCACAGCTCGCTCGTCTGATGCTGGATGATGAACAGCATCTCGTTGTGATCGGGCGACAGTGGGTGCTGCGCGTCGAGGATCGAATTCAGCGACAGGTAGTCGCCGTAGCTCATCGACTTCGAGAAATCGAGCTGCGCGTTGTGCCAGCCGGCTTGGCCCGAGGCATCGCCCGGCACGTGCGGCGCTTCGTGTGCCGCTTGCGCCGAATGTACCGGTTGCGCGGCGCGTGCGCCCGAGAACGGGCAGCCCGCCGGCGCTTCGTCGCCGGGTGGCTGCATATGACCAGAATTCACGACTTTCTCCAGGATTGAATGACGGGGGCGCGGCGCGTTATCCGCACGTCACTGCGGCGCGCGCCGGGCAAAACCGGTCAGGTCACCGCGCCGCGTTCGGCGAACTCGGGCGCCTTCCACGCGTCGGTGGCCAGGATGTCGCGCAGTGTCTCGACGGCATCCCACATGTCGACGAAGCGCACATAGAGCGGCGTGAAGCCGAAACGCAGCACGTACGGCTCGCGGTAGTCGCCGATCACGCCGCGCGCGATCAGCGCCTGCATCACTTCGTAGCCGTGCGGATGCTCGAAGCTCGCCTGCGAGCCGCGCTGGTGATGCGAGCGCGGCGTGACGAGCTTCAGCGACAGGCCCGCGCAGCGCGCTTCGACGAGCGCGATGAACGCATCGGTCAGCGCGAGCGACTTGCGGCGGATCGCCTGCATGTCGGTCTGCAGGAACACGTCGAGCCCGCATTCGACCATCGACATCGACACGATCGGCTGCGTGCCGCACAGGAAGCGCGCGATGCCCGGATCGGGCGCGAAGCCCGGCTGCATCGCGAACG
>Ga0207695_10001538_pt1 | contig 38080 bp, 30 predicted proteins | sample KBSC54metaG_FD_184354 | JGI IMG/M metagenome (GOLD analysis project Ga0207695, IMG submission 184354) | Corn rhizosphere microbial communities from Kellogg Biological Station, Michigan, USA - KBS C5-4 metaG (SPAdes) (version 2) | ecosystem: Host-associated > Plants > Roots > Rhizosphere > Soil... | reverse complement strand
CGGCCGCCCTGTCCAGCGGGGAGAACGGCGTCGAGCTGGAAGAGTTCGGCAACGTCGGGATCGGCGTCGGCGACAACTCGGCCAGCATCCGCCTGTCGCCCCGCCTGTTCCCGGACGTGTCCCCGGCCATGGGCGGCGTGGTGTCCGAGGCGGGACCGTTCGCGCTGGGTGGCGACTGGCCGGCCCAGTTCCGGGTCACCGCCGACGCCACGCCTGATTCGGCGGCCGCCGTCCTGACCGTCCCGGTGCCCAGCGCCGGCCAGATCACCGCCGTGAACGGCCTGACCCCCAGCGCCCGGGGCACCACCGCCATCGACGGCGACATGAAGCTGGACCTGATCGCGGGCGGCCCGGGCGACAGCGCCGTCGAGGTGCGGCCGCTGGGTTCGACCGCCGCCCTGATCTGTCGGGTCCCGGCCGACGCCAGCAAGGCCAGCGCGCTTTCGTTCGTCGTTTCGCACCAGCTGCTGGGCAACCTGATCGCGGCGACGGGCGCGACGCCAGGCCGTCCGGTGGCCGCATCGCTGGATCTGGTACGCCGGATCAACGGCAGCTACGGCGCCTCCGACAGCCGGCTGGCGGTCGAGGTGCGCGCCTCGACGCTGCTGGAGCTGCACCCTTGAGCAAGGCGCATGTCCGCCGCGACATGCGCAAGCATTCGCGTCGGCCCGTCGAGTTGCCTGTCCTGGTGAGCGACGCGGCCAACAAGGTGAAGGCGGCCATCCGCTTCGAGTCGGCCGACGTCTCGCCCGGCGGCGCTTTCCTTTGCTCGGACCTGCTGTTCGAGGTCGGCGAGATCTTGAACCTGAACATCGAGCTGCCGGGACGTCCGATCCAGGCCCGCGGGCGGGTGGTGCGCGTCTCGCGCGGCAGCACGCCCGACCAGCCGCCCGGGATGGGCATCGAGTTCGTCGACCTTTCCCCGGCAGACCGGGCGGCCGTGCAGGCCGCGCTGGACTAGCCCCTGGAACCAGCACCCGAACCCCGTCACCGACCGAGAAGCCTTCCGAACCCCAGTTCGAAACCCTTGCGACCCTGACCGGAGCCCGATCCGATGGCCGAGACCCTGGATGAGCTGACGTACGACTACGAAGAAGATGGAACGCTGGTCCGCAAGGAGCTGGACCGCGTGGTGCTGACGAAGGGTGGCTGGGCCACCATGATGTTCCTGTTCCAGGAGCTGGACAGGAAGACCGCGAAGTTCCGCGCCCCAAAGATGGCGATCGTCCGCTTCAAGAAGTCGAAGGGGACGTATCGCAAGCAATCCTCGTTCAACATCTCCAGCGAGAAGCAGGCGCGCCAGATCGCCGAGGTGTTCGAGCAGTGGTACCCGAAGATGGCGGAGGCGATGGCCTCCACGGGCGAAGGGGGCGACGATGACGCCCCGCCCGACGACGACGCCGGCGACGACGCCTGAGGATCGACCGGCGGGAGCGGGCGGCCGTGATCGTGGTATTCGTCAACCCGAGATCTCGGGGCAGCCGGCGCGATCCCGGCCTGGTGCCGCGCATGGAGCGCGTGCTGGGCGACACGGGGCGGGTGATCGCCTCCCGTTCGCTGGAGGAGCTCGCCGCAAGCGCCGCGGCCCTGGCCGCCGAACCGCCCCGGGTGATCGCCGTGCACGGGGGCGACGGCACGCTGCACGTGACGCTGACCGCGCTGCTCCACGCCTTCGCCGGGAAGGCCCTGCCCCCCATCGCCATCCTGGGCGGGGGGACCATGAACGTGGTGACCGGGTCGTTGCAGATCCGCGCCCGTCCCCTCGACTACCTGGCGCGGCTGGCGGCGGCGGTCAGGGCCAGCCAGGCGCTGACCACCATCCAGCGGCGCTGCCTGCGCGTGGGCGACCGCTACGGGTTCGTCTTCGGCAACGGCATCCTGGCGAACTTCCTGGTCGAGTACTACGAAGGGAACGCCTACGGGCCCATCCGCGCGGTGCTGCTGATGGTGCGCATCCTGGCCTCGGCAATGGTGCGGGGCACCCTGATGCGCCGGGTGTTCCGGCGCTTCCGCGGCACGGTGGTGGTGGACGACCAGACGCTGGAGTTTCCCGACCTGATGGCCGTGGGCGCCGGCTTCGTCAGGGAGGTGGGATTGGGGTTCAAGCTCTTCGATCGGGCGGACGATGATCCCGATCGCTTTGCCGTCTTGGCCATCCACTCGGGCGCACTGGCCCTGTTCCCCGACCTGTGGGCGGTGCGCAACGGGCGCGGAATCGCCCGCAGCCGCGCCTTCAGCGGCATCGCGCAGCGCCTGGAGATCACCGGCCAGGATCCCGAGATGGCGTACACGATCGACGGCGACATCTACCGGGCGTCCGCTCCCTTGCCCGTCACCGCAGGCCCCCACATCTCCATTGTCGACCCGCGCCGGCTGTGACGGCTTATGGCGACGAAATTGCGACGCCTCGGCGTCGGGACTAGCATAGGCAATCCAGCCATGAGCACGTCGTTCCCTCTCGACGGCATGCGTGTCCGCTTTGCGGGGGACACCAACGTGGGCATGAAGCGCGCCCATAACGAGGACTCGCTGTACCTGCCCGAGACCGAACGGCTGGCCATCGTGGCCGACGGCATGGGCGGTCACGCCTCGGGCGAGGTGGCCAGCAAGCTGGCCGTCGAGACCATCTCGGGCTTCTTCAAGACCACGCAGGACGAGCAGCGGCTGACGTGGCCCTTCAAGATGGACCGCAACCACCGCTACGACGTGAACCGGCTGGTCACCGCCATCAAGCTGGCGAACCTGAAGATCCACGAGCAGGCGCAGCGCGACCCGCGCTGCCACGGCATGGGCACCACGGTCATCTCCGTGCTGTTCCTGGACGACGCGCTGGTGGTGGGGCACGTGGGCGACAGCCGTCTGTACCGCAAGCGCGAGGGTTTGCTCGAGCAGCTGACCGAGGATCACTCGCTGCTGAACGACTACATCAAGATGAAGCACCTGTCCCCGCAGGAGATCGAGGCGTTCCCGCACAAGAACGTCATCGTGCGGGCGCTGGGCATGCGGGACACGGTGCAGGTCGACATCCACGTCGACGCGCCCCGCCTGGGCGACGTCTACATCCTGTGCTCGGACGGCCTGTCGGGCATGGTGACGGACGAGCAGATCGCGGAGATCGCGGGCTCGGGCCAGGATCTGGACGGGATCTGCGAGCAGCTGATCGGCCTGGCCAACCAGAACGGTGGCCTGGACAACGTCACCGTCATCGCCGCGCGCATCGAACCGGCGTGACGACGGCCGGGCGGCAGAGCCGACAGCGGCAGCCACCGCTGGCGCAGGTCGGCCTGTCACCAGACGCGAAGGCTGCGGGTTCGACCGGCGCGAGCGCCGCCCCGACCGAAGCTCCTGTGATACCGTCGAAGAGCGAGGCATCCCCCAGATGACGACGACGGCGAGGACCACGATGACGACGCGAACGATGAGGCGGAGCTTTCCGCTGACACCGCTGACCTTGGCGGCGGTGTGCGCGCTGGCGGCGCGCCCGCACAGCTCCGCGGCGGCCGAGCCGCCCGCCGCCGCCGACGCGGGCGCGGCCCACGTCATCCGCGACAGCAGCGGCTTCGCGCTGCACAAGTCCGACGACGCCACCAAGGCCGAGGCCGCCAAGCGCGCCAAGCTGAAGCCGACGCGCACCGAGGCGGCCGTCCGGTTCACCGTGGTCGACAAGGACAAGGGGCCGATGAAGGGCGTGGTGGTGTCGCTGACCGCGCCCGACGGCACGAAGTACTACACCGACGAGACGGACGACACCGGCTACGCCGAGGTGCTGGTCCCGGTGGGGCAGAAGTACGACCTCGTCTACCTGTCGCTCGCCCAGCGCAACATCGCCACCAACGTCACGGTCACCGACGAGCCGAACCAGAGCATCCGCCTGACCCTGCGCTACAAGGCCCCGCCCGCACCGCCGCCCCTGATCGTGGCGGCGCCGCCCGCCCAGCGCTTCATCCTGATGGGCGTCGAGTTCGACACCGCCAAGGCGACCCTGCGCCACGGCTCCACCGAGCGGCTGGACTACGTGGTCGACTTCATGGCGCACAAGAAGAGCGCGCGCATCGAGATCTCCGGCCACACCGACAACGTCGGCAACAAGAAGGCGAACAAGCTGCTGTCGGAGAAGCGCGCCCAGACCTGCCGCGACTACCTGGTCTCGAAGGGGATCGAGAAGAGCCGCATCACCACCGCCGGCTACGGCGACGAGCGCCCCATCGCCACGAACGACACCGACGCCGGCCGCCAGCAGAACCGCCGCATCGAAGCCACCGAGCTATAGGCGTCGTTGACGCAACGCTGAACAGCAATCACGTCCAAGGGACGCGGAAGATTCGCGTCCCTGCCCGTCTGTCAGGTAGCCATGTCGTCGGCTCAGGCAGCGGCCAAGTTCGCATACAGCGCAGCAATACCCAATCTCCGCGCGCGGACCGTGATCCTCGAACGCGCGCGCAGATGGACCGGCTGTTCGTCGACGACGGACATATTCGTCGTTAACGCGGCGTATCTCGCCGCTCGGTCGTTCGACCAGGCAGTCGGCGCGGCCCACCGTCGCGCCCCGTTCGTGTTGCTGGCCGGTCCCTTCGCCGCGTCGAGCGAGCGCGACGCCGAAGCGCATTTCGGCACGCCCCTGCGCGAGGTCCCAGCCCCCCTGATTGACAACGTACGGAATTCGGCCGAGGACCTGGCACGTCGCCCTGCTCGGCCGGACGATCGGCTGGCACCTCTCCGTTGGCACGTTGAGTCCGATGCGGCGGCCCGCAGCACGACCTGGTACGAAGAGGCGTCGCTGCATGCCGAGACGCAGGGCTACGACCTGCTATCCATCGCGCGCCTGGTCGGGGACAACGGCTCACGTAACATCCTCGATCTCACTGACGGCTCGATGGTCGAGCGGCCACCGTCCGTCCGCATTCTCACTCTCGCCTGCGAGACCAAGGTGGCGGTTCAGGTCACGGTGGCGCTGGGAGGCCCGCAATGAACCGCGCTCCCCAGTGGATGACGCTGCTGGTGGTGTTTGGCGCCGTCCTCGCTCCCGGCGTGGCGCGCCTGGCGACACCCTCCCCCCCTGCGCCCGTCCACAAGGACGACGGGAAACACGCGGCGAAGAAGTCGGCCCGGCGGGAGGGAACGAAGCCCAGAACCACGCACGAACGGCTCCGTGACCTGTTGGCGGAGGTCTCCTGCGGCTACGAGGAGAAGAATGGTGCCGGCGAGACGGGTCGAGCGAGTTCGTGCGATCCGGACAAAGTCCCCACGGTGGGCGTGATAGCGACGGTCCCCGATCCCGGCACCACCTCGCTCGATTCCTATTTCGATCAGGCGCTGGAATCGATCCAGGCCGCCGCGGGCGACGCGCACTACCTGCCCGACCGGTTCGATCTCCCAGCGGCCTGGCAGGGCGGCGGACGCGCGAGGGATCCGACGGTTCGCATCCAAAGCGCGGGGTCGGGTGTGAACGTCAGCGTCGTGACGGACGAGGAGGAGGATCCGCGCAGCGTTCCCGGCATCCTGCTGTTCCGCAGAATCCACGGAGCACCCCCCGCCCACAAGCTATCCCTGCTGGTCGTGTTCCTGGTGGGTGAAACACCGACGACGGGCATTCATCCCGGGGCTATGCATGAGGCACTGCAGGAGGCCGCCTCACTGGGCAAGCAGGCGGCCACTGCTGGTGGGGCCCCCGGCGTTTACGTGCTGGGCCCGTTCTTTTCGGGGTCGTCGTTCTCGCTCCGGACGGCGCTCGCTGGACGCGCTCGGCTCGACGCCAGGAATGGGACCGGCCTCGACGTCACGGTCATATCGGGCTCCGCCGACAGTGAAACGAACGCCGCCATGATAGCGGGCGCCTACCCCGACAAGAACATCCGAGTGACGTTCCAATACGCCACGACTCCCGTCCAGCAGGTCGAGACAGCCCTGTTCGACTACCTGGAGGTCGGCCTAGGCGATCGGAAGGTCGCGATGCTGGTGGAGCGTGGCACCGGTTGGGCCCAGAACCTCCAAACATCCCCTGGGGATGGCAGCGCCGGCCACCGGTCCCTCGGGCACAGCTTTCGCTTCCCGCTGCACGTCGCCCAACTTCGCGCGGCGCGCGAACATGAAGAGGACGGGAAGGCGGAAGCGGAGGCGCTGCGGAATCTCCGCAAGACGATGGAGCTGCACCTGGATCAGGAATACGAAGGTTCGGGAGAGCTCCCCACGACGTCTTCTTTGACACCCTTCAACGTCGAGCTGACGTTGCGGGAGGAACTGGAGACGATCGCGCACGAGCACGACGACATGGTCGTCATCGAAGCGACCGACCCTGCCGACGCCGTGTTCGTGGCCCGTGAAGCGCGGAAGTACTGTCCCGGCGTGCAACTGGTCGTGTTGGCTGCCGAGGAGCTGTACAGCCATCCGGATCTGATGAGTGACCTGAACGGTCTGATCGTCGGATCCACCTACCCGCTATTCGGGGCGCTCGATGGATGGACCGCCGCCTCGGACAATCAGATGCGGGCGGGCTTCGCCAGTCAGGCCGCGAACGGCATCTACAACGCGTTTCTCGGCCTGCTCAGCGCGGCGAAGGTGGCCGACGACACAGGCTCCTGGCCTTACCGGAATCTTCGCAGTCCCTTCCTGCGAGAGCAGGTCGGCCCACAAATCTGGGTATCCATCGTCAACAACGGCGCCATCTGGCCCATCGCCACCACACCACCCAAGCCAACAAGCCGGGCCACTCCAGCGACTCTGCTGACGCCGAACTCCAAGACTGCGGACGTCTTTGGTCCGCCCCGGCACCACGTGGGGCTCGATGCCGGCGCGTTCTATTTTCTGTTCTGCGCGATCGGTTTGGTTCTGGGCATCACCCTGTGCTGGCGCCGAAGCCGCGAGGTCGAGCGCCGACGCGGCACACTGAGCGGCCGGGAGGCTGTCTACCTGGGTGTCCTCGTCGTCGCGTTGCTCCTTCTCTGCAGCTACCTCTTCGGCCTGGCCCGGGCTACCGCGCTGGATCTGTCGCCCATGCTGCGCGCCGTCGCCTCCCTGGCGCTCGTGGCGGCAGCGCTGTCGTTGTTACTCGGAGGGTTTTCTCTGGCCGGGCCGTTCTGGACGGCGTTCACCGAGCCGGCTGTTCCCCCCGAACGGCCCGCTGACGTCCGGATGCTGTCCCATCTGTCGCGCGTCATCCTTATCGCCAAAGCGTTGGCCGCCGCAGGCGCTGTCGGCCTCACTCTGTTGTTCATCGTGCGTATCGCCCTGCCGTCCGAGACGATGACGCGGTGGCATACCGAGAACTTCGCGCTGTTTCGAACCTTGCACCCCCTCAGTGGGGTATCCCCTGGATTTCCCCTCATACTCCTGCTTGCCGCATTCCTTCTGTGGGCCTACGGCGGATACCGGTCGGCACGCGATCATCGGCGCGCTCCGCCCGATCCCCCGTTTCCGCACAAGGAAGACATCGGTACGTACAACTTGGGCGCGCTGGCGTCGCGCCTGACGAACCCGGACAGCGCCCTGCTGGCGGAAGTGACGTTCCTCGCGATCGTCATGGTGCCAGCCTTCTACGTATTCGGTCGCATGACTCGCACGGTGGAAGACATCTGGTTCGACCGAGCGTTCCAGGGACTGGCCATATTGCTGGTAGGGGCGATCGCGACCTCGACCGCTCGTTTGGTGGTGGGGTGGAAGGACCTGGGACGGCTCCTTCGCCGACTGGCCCATCAACCAATGGCGACCGCTTACGGTCGAATCAGCGCCAGCCGCCGGGTCCTCGGCCTGCAGATCGGCGCCGAGGTGACCTTGCCGGAAGAGCTGGAGGAAGCCACCCGCATCGCCAGTCTCGTCGGTGCCGACTGGAAGAGGGGGGTGCCAGTCCTGCCAGTGCCTCCGCCTCCTCACCTGCCCGACCAGGAGATCCTGAGCCTGGCGGCGGCGCGCGTGGTGAAGACCTACGGCGAGGAGACGGCCGGAGAACCAATCGATCCGCGGCGTGGAACGGAGGCCAACCTGTTCCGGATGTCACGCATGGTGTTCTCGGTGTTGGAATACATCTGGTGTCCCACCTTCGAAGGTGGCCCCTGGTCCGCGCCGCGCGACTCTGCCCTGGAACGCCAGCCTGGTGGCGGCGAACCAGGAGAGGGGCGCCGTCGCAACAGCAGCCTCGATCACCTGCGCGAAGCGCTGCCCTCGGGCGCCCGTCGATGCCTCGAGGCCGCGGAAGAGCTGGTGGCGCGTCAGGTGACGGCCATGATCAACCGGGCCCTGGCGCGACTGAGACGCTTGACCACCTTCGCCATCGTGGGGGCGGTGCTGCTGCTGTTCTCGGTCGCGTGTTATCCGTTCCAGCCGAACCGCCTTCTCCTGTTCTTCGCCGCGTTCATCGCCGTCGCGGCCATCGTGCCGGCGATCTGGGTCATCGTGGGCGCCGAGCGCGACGAGATCCTGAGCCGGATCGCCGACACCGAGCCTGGCCGCATCGAACTCGGCGGGGCGTTCCTAAGCCAGATATTCCTGGTCGCGGTCGTGCCTGGTGCCGCATTAGTCTGTGTCATGTTCCCGGCCGCCCGGGGGACGATCTTCGACTGGTTGGCTCCGGTGTTCCGCGCGATTCACTGAACGTTCTACGGCGGTTCACCCCTGCCCGACGGTCACCGCGCCGTCGGGCGTGATGACCGCGTCGCTGGCGTCGGCCGCGACGACGACGTCGGGCCACACCACCACCCGCTCCAGGCGCACGCCGGCGCCGACTGACGCGCGGGCGCCGAGGACGACGCCCGGCCCGACGACGGCGCCCGCGCCCACGTACGCGCCCGCGTCGATGCGCACGGGCGGCTGCAGGCGCGCCGTGGGATCGACGAACGCGGTCGCGTCGATGCCGTCCAGCGGCCCTGGGGCGTACCGCAGCAACCCCGGCTCGCGCAGCAGCGCCAGGTTGCCGGCCAGATAGCGCTCGGGCGTGGAGTGCTCGGCGAAGTAGCCCTCGAGGACGAACGCCCGGATGTTCGCCCCCTCGCGCAGCGCCGGGATGTAGCCGTCGCGGACCGTGTCGCAGAAGACCGGCCGCAGCCTGTCCAGGATGGTCGGGCCGACGATCTGGATGCCGGTGAACATCCGCTCGACGGCGCCGCCGCTGTCCAGCCCCTGGCCCAGGATCGAGACGATGCGGCCCGTCCCGTCGGCGGCGATCGGTCCCCACTCGCGCGCCCGCGGATCGTCGCGCAGCACGAGCGTGGCGTCGGCGCCCGACGCCAGGTGCGCCTCGACGACGGCCCGCAGGTCGATGTCGGCGACCACCTTGCCGTTCATCGCCAGCACGGGTCCGACGCCCAGCAGCGGCCGCGCGTGCGCCAGTCCGCCGCCGGTGCCCAGCAGCTCGACCTCGGGGCTGTACGTCACCGTGGCGCCGAACGCGGCCCCGTCGCCCAGCGCGGCCCGGATCATGTCGCCATGGTGATGCAGGTTGACCACGACGTCGGTCAGCCCGGCCCGCACCAGCGCCGCGAGGCCGAAGCGGATGGGGGGATAGCCGCACACGGGCACCAGCGGCTTGGGCATCCGCGAACCCAGCGCACCGAGGCGCGTCGAACGGCCGGCGGCCAGCAGCATCGCCTTCACGTCAGGTCATCCCCTGCGCGACCGTATCATGGTATTCCTTCTGGCATGAAGATTTGCGTCATCGGTACCGGATACGTTGGCTTGGTGGCGGGGGCGGGGTTCTCCGACATGGGGAACGACGTCACCTGCTGTGACGTGGACAAGTCTAAGATCGACGGCCTGAACCGGGGCGAGCTGCCCATCTACGAGCCGGGCCTGGACAAGCTGGTCGAGACGAACGCCGCCGAGGGTCGCCTGGTGTTCACGACCGACGTGGCCAAGGGCGTGGCGGGCGCGGACATCGTGCTGCTGGCCGTGGGCACGCCGCCCGGCCCCGACGGCTCGGCCGACCTGCAGTACATCTTCAAGGCCGCCGAGGACGTGGCCGACGCGCTGACCGGCTGGGCCGTCATCGTGACGAAGTCGACCGTGCCCGTCGGCACCGGCGACAAGATCGAGGCGCGCATGAAGGCGCGCACCAAGCACGAGTTCGCCGTGGCCTCCAACCCCGAGTTCCTGAAGGAGGGGGACGCGGTCAACGACTTCATGAAGCCGGACCGCGTGATCGTGGGCGCCGAGGACAAGCGCGCCATCGACAGCCTGCGCAGCCTGTACGCGCCGTTCACCCGCACCAGCGATCGAATGCTGGTGATGGATCGCCGGTCGGCCGAGCTGACGAAGTACGCCGCGAACTCGATGCTGGCGACGCGCATCTCGTTCATGAACGACCTGTCGAACCTGTGCGAGATCCTGGGCTGCGACATCGAGCTGGTGCGCAAGGGCATGGGCTCGGACGTGCGCATCGGCCCGAAGTTCCTGTACGCGGGCGCCGGCTTCGGCGGCAGCTGCTTCCCGAAGGATCTGAAGGCCTGCATCACCACCGGCCGCGAGGTCGGGTACGAGCTGAAGATCCTCGACGCCGTCGTCGAGGTGAACGAGAAGCAGAAGAAGCTGCTGGGCCAGAAGGTGCTGAAGCACTTCAACGGCGACCTGAAGGGCAAGAAGATCGCGCTGTGGGGGCTGGCGTTCAAGCCCGGCACCGACGACATCCGCGAGGCCCCGGCGCTGGTGCTGGTCGAGCAGCTGCTGGCGGCCGGCGCCGAGGTGGTGGCCACGGACCCGGTGGCGATGCCGGCGGTGCGCAAGCAGCTGGGCGATCGCATCCGGTACGAAGAGTCGAACTACGACACGGCCGAAGGGGCCGACGCGCTGGTCCTGGTCACCGAGTGGAACGAGTTCCGCCGCCCCAGCTTCGATCGCCTGAAGAAGATCATGCGCCAGCCGGTCATCTTCGACGGCCGCAACATCTGGAACCCGGCCGAGGTTCGCGCAGCCGGCTTCACGTACTCCGGCATCGGCCGCGGCAAGGCCTGAGGCCCAGCCTGGCACGTCCGGCGGCGACCGCCGGGCGTGCGGCTTCGCGTGCCGTTCCGGCGATCAGGCGACGAGCGGCGGTTGCAGCGCGTTCGGACCGGTCGCGCGCGCGGGGCGGTGCGGGGGCGAAGGTTGGTGGCGCGGGTGCGTGGCCTCGTGGCGGCCCGCGACGACGACGACCTTGTTCGGATAGAGGTGCAGCACGCCCGACAGCCCGGCTGATTCGGCCGGCATCGCGTACGACTGGCCTTCGAACAGGACGGTCGAGCGCTGGCCCACGACGACCGGAAACCGCAGGGCCAGCCCCTCCGGCGAGACGCGCAGCGGCCGGAACCGCTGCCGCTCCTCGGCGAGCCGATCGAGAGGCGTGCGATTGCCGGCCTCGGGACAGGGCGTGCTGTTCCATCCAGCGACCCAGTCCGCCAGGTGACGCTCCAGATCCTGTTCGTTGTTGAACTGGCGATCGCGGAAGAAGGCCTGCTTCACCCAGTTCGCCAGGTTGGTCCCCGGACCTCGCTCCGCGCCCCGGCGCGCCCTGATCTCGACGCCCACGCCGATCTCGACCATCGCGTAGGCGAACGCCGAATCCCACTCCAGAACCTGGCCGTCCTGATCGGTCCGCGGCGCGATCGGCTTGGTACGGTCGAACGCCGACAGGAAAGGCACCCCACCCGCCAGTTGCAGGTGGCCGACCAGCGCCCTCAGCAACGTCTCGATCCCCTGATCGGCGATCAAAGACACGCCCGTCCACCGGGAGTACTCCAGGCGCGACACCAGGAAGTTCACGGTGCGGATCGAGCCGTCCTGAAATCGGACGTCGGCCTGACCGATCCCGTGACGGATGACCTCGCCCGGGATCTTCTCTTGAAGACCCAGCGGACGACTTTTTCTGGGGCGCACGGTGGCGATCACCGCATAGAGGGCGCTCTTGCCGCCCTCGTACCCCGCCAGCCTCGCCCGTTTCACGACATCGAGCGACTTCAGATTTGGTTCTTTCAACAGCAGATCGAGGACGAAAGCACGAAAAGGTTGTGCCTTGGACGGTCTGCCTACCCCCCGCTTGGAACGCGGCCCCTGCATAGACTCCATGAGGGCCGATCATACACGCAAAACCCGATGCCTTACCAGAATGAAAATTCGTTCCATCAATTAACCGCGCTGACAGTTACCAATTTTCGACCACCTGCGGTGGTCATTTTATGGAATTCCAATTCGTTTTTCCGACGCGGTACATTCAATGGTGCGCGGATCGACCGGGGTTCGGTCGGCCTTTGGCCGACCTTGGTGTTTGGGCGTGTGTGTCAACCAGCCTTGCGGACTGGCGTGTCCCGGTGGCGCTCGATTGCCAGATCGATCAGGCGCGACACCAGGGCCCCCACCGGCAGGCCGCTGGCCGCCCACATCTTGGGGTAGCCCGAGCCGGCGGTGAACCCCGGAAGCGTGTTCACCTCGTTCACGTAAAGGGCGCCATCCCGCCTGTCCAGGAAGAAGTCGACCCGGGCCAGCCCCGCCAGCTCCAGCGCCCGGAACGTCGCCACGCTCAGCTCCTGCACGCGCTTCACCACCTCGCCGGGAATCTCCGCGGGCACGCGAAAGGTCGCGCCGTCGGGATCGACGTACTTGGCGTCGTAGGAATAGAAGCCGTCACGGTGAGAGAGGACGATCTCACCCGGGACGGACGCCGCCGGCTCGTCATTGCCCAGCACCGCGCACTCGACCTCGCGCGCGTCGATGCCGCGCTCGAGCAGCACCTTGCTGTCGAACTGCAGCGCCAGCGCGAGCGCCGCCTCGAGCTCTTCCGCGCGCGAGACCTTGGTGACGCCCACCGACGAGCCCGCGTTGGCCGGCTTGCAGAACAGCGGGAAGCCCAGCTCCTCGCCGGCGCGCAAGCAGTCCGCCCGGGTGCGCCGGAAGGCGCGTGCGGTGACCAGGCGATACGGCACGACGGCGATGCCCGCGTCCCGCAGCAGGCGCTTGGCCACGTCCTTGTCCATGCCGATGGCCGAGCCCAGCACGGACGCGCCCACGTAGGCGACGCCGGCCAGCTCGAGCAGGCCCTGCAGCGTGCCGTCCTCGCCGTACGTGCCGTGCAGCGCGGGAAAGACGACGTCGCCGGGCTTCAGCACGGCGGCGTCGGTCAGCGGAGCGGCGGGGTCCAGATGCACGGCGCGCGGATCCCCGACGGCGGCGTCCAGCGTGGCCTGCGATTCCAGGTGCCAGCGCCCCTGCTTGTCGATGCCGATCAAGAACGGCGAGAAGCGATCGCGATCCAGCGCGGCGACGATGTTGCGCGCCGACAGCAGCGAGATCTCGTGCTCGGCCGATCGTCCGCCGAACAGGATCACGACCCGCGTCCTGGAATCACCGTCTCGAGCAGCAGCTTGCGCCATCAGGGAAGTTCACGCGACGCCCGCGACCGCGTCAAGAATCACCCCGCGGCGCAGCCCAGCTGCGGGGGCCCGGGCGGCGGCGCCGGCGGCACGGCCTCCAGCCCGCCCGGCACCGGCGTCACCGCGGGCGGAGCTTGCCAAGGACGGCGGCCCGTTCCATCGTCGCGCCATGACCGCAGCCGCCGCGCCAGCACCCTCGCTGAAGCAGCCCAAGGGCCTGTACCTGCTGTTCAACGTCGAGATGTGGGAGCGCTTCTCGTTCTACGGGATGCGCGCCTTTCTGTTCCTGTTTCTCGTCAGCACGGCGGGCGGCTTCGGCTGGAGCAAGGAGAAGGCGGGGCTGCTGTACGCGCTCTACACCGGCTCGGTCTACCTGACGCCGCTGCTGGGCGGATTCCTCGCCGATCGATTCCTGGGCACGCACCGGTCGGTGGTGATCGGCAGCGTGCTGATCGCGGCCGGGCACTTCTGCCTGGCCGTGGCGTCGATGCCGACCTTCTACACGGGACTGGCGCTGATCATCCTGGGCACGGGCTTCCACAAGTCGAACATCTCGACCATGGTGGGGCAGCTGTACAGCGAGGGCGATCGCCGCCGCGACGCCGCGTTCACCATCTTCTACATGGGCATCAACACCGGTGCCTTCCTGGGCCAAATCATCTGCGGCTACCTGGCCAAGAACCCGCGCTTCGGCTGGCACTGGGGCTTCGGCGCGGCCGGCGTGGGCATGGTGATCGGCACGGCCATCTACCTCCTCAACAAGCGGCGGCTGCTGGGCACGATCGGCGACATGCCCGCGGCCCGCCTCAGCCGGGCGGAGGTCGACGGTGCCCTGGCGAACGCGTGGCGGGATCCGCGCGACGACGCGCCGCCGACGCTGTCGCGCGAGCAGAAGCAGCGCATCGCCGCCATCGCCATCCTGGGCTTCTTCAACATCTTCTTCTGGAGCGCGTTCGAGCAAGCCGGCACCTCGATGAACCTGTTCGCGGAGGAGCGCACGCGCCGGACCTTCGGCGGATGGCAGATGCCGGCCCCCTGGTTCCAGTCGGTGAACGCGCTGGCGATCATGCTGTTCGCGCCGGTGTTCGCGGGCCTGTGGACCCGGCTGGCGGCGCGCGGCCGCGAGCCCAGCACGCCGAAGAAGTTCGTGCTGGCGCTGATCCTGGTGGCGGCGGGCTTCGCGGTGATGGTGGGCGGCGCCCTCAACTCCGAGCGGGGCGGGCTGGTCAGCCCGCTGTGGCTCACGGCCGCCTACGTGCTGCACACCTGGGGCGAGCTTTGCCTGTCGCCCGTCGGACTGTCGATGGTGACGAAGCTGGCCCCGCCGAAGCTCGGCTCGTTGATGATGGGGTTGTGGTTCTTCTCGTTCTTCGTCTCCGACCTGGTGGCGGGCCTGGTGGCGGGGCATGTCGAGAAGATCGCCAAGGGCCAGGTGTTCCACCTGCTGGGCGGGCAGGCCGACTTCTTCCTGATCTTCGTCATCGTTCCGCTGGCAGGCGCGATCGCGCTGTCCCTGCTGTCGAAGACGATCGTGCGGCTGATGGCCGGCGCGGTGGCCTGACGGCGATCCCGCCGGGCCGCCCCCTGGGCTCGACGCTTTTTCGGGAACCGGACGTCCGCCCGGTTGTCAGGCACCGAGGGTGCGGGGACAGATGGCAGGCGGACGACGAATCGCGGTGTTCTACGGCGTGCTGTTCGGCGTGACCCACGCCGTCACGACCGTGTACCGGCTACGCGGCGGATCGTGGCATTCGCTCGACACGTTCGTGGTGGCGAACGGGATCATGTTGATCCCGGGACTGACGGCGCTCGCCTTTGCGCGCTGGCTCTCTCCCCAGCCTCGGCGCACCTCCCTGGGGCTTTTCCTGCGACCCAACCGCTGGTGGCTGGTGGCGTGGCTCGCCGCGCCGGCCCTGATGCTGCTGACGCTGGGGATCAGCCTGCTGTGGCCGGGCACTTCGTTCGACCCGACGATGAGCGGCCTCGGTCCGCGGCTGGGCTTCTCCGCGGCCGACGGCGCGCGTCTGGCGGCGAGCGTGCGGGCCGTGCCGGGGCCGCCGCTGGCCGGCTTCCTGCTTCAGGGAATGCTCCTCGGACCGACGGTCGGACTCCTCGGCGGTCTGGGTGAAGAGCTGGCGTGGCGGGGACTCCTGCATCACCAGCTGATCTCGCGCGGGTTCTGGCGCTGCACGCTGATCACCGGCCTGCTGTGGGCGGGGTGGCACCTGCCGCTCACGCTGCAAGGCTACGGATATCCGCAGCACCCCGTCCTGGGCACCGTGGTGTTCATCGGGTATGTGCTGGCCTTCGCGCCCTTGATGACCTTCGTGCGCCTGCGCGGCCGGTCGGTGCTGGCGCCCGCGATCTTGCACGGAACCGCGGACATGACGGTGCTGCTGACGCTGGCGCTGGTTCGCGGCGGCAACGACCTGACGGTCGGCTGGGGCAGCTTGTCGTGCGTGCTCGCGCTGGTGCTCACCGACCTGGCGATCGCGGCGGCGCGGCCTCAGTGGCCAGCGGCCGCGGCGCCCGAGACCTCGAGGTCGCCGCGCAGCGGGATCGTCCCCACCACCTGATCCACCATGGACTGGATGTCCTTGGGGTCCTCGGCGTCGGCGTCGAACTGGTGGCGCACCTGCCACAGCACGCGACCGTCAGCGGCGTTCACCAGCGTCATGTTCAGGTAAAGCTCGTCGTCGCCGAACCAGCTGTCCTCGTACTGGACCTGGCCCTCGTGGGTGTAGGTGGGCCCTTCCAGCGGGATGAAGACGCCCACGCCCACGCCCACGCTGGGGCCGCCGCCGTAGTAGCGCGGCGGGGGCCCGCCGGCGAAGCGCGAGCCTCGTCCCACCGGCACCGGCCCGCGCGCGATCGGGGGCGGTCCGCCACGCATCCCGCCGCCCACCGGGGCGCCGCCGCGCATGGTGGGACCGGCCACGGGTCGTCCCGGGCCGCGCGCGATCGGCGCCGAGTTGCCGTGGCCGTTGCTCTTCGTCGTGGCCAGCACGATCAGCACGACGACCAGCGCGATGAACACCGCGCCCAGGATGGCGGCCGCCCGCTTGCCGTTCGAGGTGGTGACGCCCTTCAGGTTCACGTACAGCAGCGAGTCCGATTGCGTGGCCCAGCCGATCTTCGCGGCCAGCTCGGGCGCGATGATCTGGGGCGCCGGCAGCGGCCCCTGCTGCCCGCCCACGGGCCCGTTCGCGAACTGCAGGATCGCGTCGGCCATCCCCGTCAGCTCGTCCCCGCTGACCAGCGGCTGTCCGTCGGGGCCGAACACCCCGTCCCAGCGCGCCGACAGGTTCAGATCGTAGCCGCGCCGGCGAAACGCCTCGGACGACAGGCGCACGATCTGGTCGATCACCTGGCGGCGCAGCGCCTCGGACTTCGCCGGATCGTTGTCACCGACCTGGTCCAGCACCATGAACACGTCGGGCGGCAACAGGGCGATGCGGATGGGTGTGTAGGTCCGGGCGGCGAAGGCGGGCTCGATGGCGGGACGCGGCGCCGAGGCGCAGCCGGCCGTCCAGGCCACCACGCCCAGCACGATCGCGAGCACGGACTGGCGGAATCGGGCGACGAACACGGACGAAAACTAGCACGGCCGTCCTCGCCAGCGCGCTTCCGTGGGCCGCCGGTCGCGGTGATATGCTGGGTGGACTCGGTCATGACGAAGCTGCTGCAGACGGCGTCGCGGTTTCTCGGCCTGCGGGTGGCCTTGCTGCTGCCCCTGGCGGCGACGTGGGTCGGTCCGTCCCTCTCGCGCGCTGAAGGGGGCCACCGCGCCACGCCGGCGCCCCAGATCCAGATCGACAAGTCCAAGGTCGATCTGGCCAACCACCGCCTGGAGATGCGGCTGTCGCAGCCGCCCGCCGACGTGGAGATCGTCGTGACCGCCGACAGCGGCGAGGAGCTGGCCAGCGACCGGCACGACTTCACCGGCCGCCCCGCGGGGAGCCCCTTGATCGTCACCTGGACGCCCAGCAGCGACGCGCCGGCGGCGCGCATCGAGCTGCGCGCGCACGATACGGCCGGCGGCTTCGCCGGCATGGCCATCGTCTCGTGGTCGGTCTCGATCCCGCACGAGGAGGTGGTGTTCAAGACCGATTCCGCCGAGATCATGGAGTCCGAGCGGCCCAAGCTGGAGGCGAGCCTGCAGCAGATCAGCGCCGCCGTCGCCAAGCACAAGGACGAGTTCGGTCACCCCACGCTGTTCATCGCCGGCCACACCGACACCGTGGGCGGCAACGCCTACAACCTGAAGCTGTCCCAGGCGCGCGCGCAGTCGATCGCCCGCTGGTTCAAGGGGCACGGCCTGCGCATCGCCGTCGCCTACGAGGGGTTCGGCGAGTCGGCGCTGGCGGTGAAGACGGCCGACAACGTCGACGAGCCGCGCAACCGCCGCGTCGACTACATCCTGTCCGTCGAGGACCCGGCCCTGCGCGCCACCGGCTTCCACCCGTCGTGGAAGCGCGCGAACTAGCCGCGCGCCGCCGTCACAGCTTCGGGATGCGCAGCGTCTTGCTGATCATCAGGCCGCCCGACAGCGCGAACAGCAGCACCAGCGGGTGGAACCCCCACGGCCCCAGCTGAAGCGCGCCGCCCCAGATGGCCGGTCCCACGCGGCCGCGCAGCGCCGCCACCGTCAACATGCCCACCAGGGCGATGCTGGTGGGGATGGGCGTCCCCTCGAAGTACTTCACCTTCTCGCCACCGTCGGCCAGCGCCTCGGCCGTGACGTTGAAGCGCGCCAGGCGCGAGACGCCGCAGGCGACGAAGCCCATCAGCACCAGCTGGTCCCACCCGCCGTCCAGGCCCGCGCCGTACGCCATGGCGGCCGGCGCCGCGCCGAACGAGATCACGTCCGACAGCGAATCCAGCTCGCGCCCCATCACCGAGTGCGTCTGCCGGAACCGCGCCACGCGCCCGTCGAGGAAATCGAACACGAACGCCAGCGCGATCGCGGCCGCCGCGCCCGCCAGGTAGCGCGGGTTGCTGGTCCGCAGCGACGCCATCACCGTGAAGATCGCCGCCATACCGCTGGCCGCGTTCGCCAGCGTGAAGAAGTCCGCCAGGTGAAACTCGCGGACCATCGAAAAATGGCGCGGCATTCCCGCCCTTATAGCAGCGGCGCGCAGCCGGGAGCACGCGCCGATTTCGTGACGCCAGACGGTCTTCCGCCCGGGGCCGCGGCGATCAGCGGCGTCGTGAAGCGCGGGGGGCACGGGCGCGCGCTGGGGCCGGCCCTCCCCGCCGCAGCGTCGCCAGCAAGATCGAAGCGAGGAGCGCCAGCACCGACAGCAGGCCCGTGCCCGCGCCGCCGCCCGAGACGTCACACCCGCCCGACCCGGAGCCGCTGACCGCGGACGTGGCATCGGTGCCACCGTCTCGCGCGCCGGCCGTGTCGGGCGACTGCGCGTCGGTCTTGGCGTCGGCGGAGGCCTTGGCGTCCGACGAGCCCGCGTCGCTGGACGTCGTTCCCGCGTCGACGCCGCCGTCCGAGCCCGGCGCGTTCACGACGATCGACGTCGTGGTCGACTTGCCGGAGGCGTCGCTGGCGGTCACGGTGATCGTCTGCTGCCCGCGGATCTGCGTCAGGGTCCAGTGGTAGGGCGGCGACGTCGACGACGTCTGCAGCCCCATGGGCGACACCTTTACGCTGACGGTCTTCACCGCGCAGTCGTCGGTGGCGCGCACGGTGACGTCGAACGTCCCCGACACGCGCGCGTTGTTCGCGGGCGAAAGGATCGACACGTACGGCGCCACGCTGTCGGGGTCGCACCCGAACGGCGTCGGCTTCACGCCCCCCGGCCAGGGCCCCAGCGCCGACAGCATCCGCTGGTACGAGTTCTGCGTGGACCAGCCGCAGCGATCGCCGTCGATCTGGTTCGTCGTGTTCTCGAACCCGTCGCAGTTGGGGCAGATGGTCGGATCCATCACGTCGTGCGTGCTCTTGGTGTGCTCGAGGCCGACCAGGTGCGCCTGCTCCTGCGCGATGATGATGGCGGTGTCCTTGGCGTTCTGGCCGCCCATGAACGTGTAGGCGACGCCGCCGTTCAGATCCTTACAGTAAAAGGGCGCGATCCCGGCCGTGTTCGCGCTGGCCTGGCACCAGGCGCCGCCGCCGCTGCTGACGACCTCCGTGTAGAAGGGCCCCGAAGTCGGCTTGGTCAGCGTGAAGACGACGTTGAAGTCCGCGTACCACTTGTCCAGGTACGCCTGGATCTGCTTCTGGCAGTCCTTCAGGTTGCTGGCGAACTGGCAGGCGAACTTGGGGGGCGTCCCCTGGCAGGCGTTCGGGTTGATGCTGGGCGAGGGGGACCCGTCGGCGTAGTCCAGGTAGACGACGCTGGGCGCCGACACGTTGGCCGTCACCCCGGCGTCGGCCGCGGTGGCCGCCGACGTTCGCGGCTGGACGTCGCCGACGGCGGACGTGGGTGGCTGGACCAGGTCGTCGCCCATGTCGGCGGCGTGCGCCGCGGCGGTGGTGCCCAGCGTGAACAGGGCCGCGCCAAAGACGCCAAAGACCGCCCGTCCCAGTCGATGTCGGTGTAGCATCGGTCGACCTATCCCCCTCGTCAGGTCCGCGAAGACCCTTGACGATGCGCCGCAACGAAGACCAGGATTGCCACCCATGGCCGACGCCGAAACGTTCATCCGCGACTTCCACACCAAGAACCAGGCGTCCCTGGAACGGCACCTCGTCACCCTGCGCGCGGCCATCGCGAAGGAATCGCTGGAGGTGCTGGACTTCGTTCGCCTGGCCATGAAGGACGCCATCGAGGCGGCCGAGGTGGCGGCGCTGTGGTTCGTCGACTGCGACGACCTGCCCATGAAGATCCGCTTCGCGGAGACCTGCGGCGCCGCGGCCGGCCACCATCGCCTGCTGGCGGCCCGGCTGGCCAGCCTGGGGGCCGAGCCGTTCGATCCCCGCCAGGGCGGCTACTCGCGCTTCTTCGGCTTCCTGCGCAGCCTGCAGACGCCGGAGGAGCGGGCCTCGGCGGGCGAGGTCACGCTGCGCACGTTCCAGACGGGCAAGCTGGCGCTGTTCGCCGAGCTGGCGGCCGCGCACGGCGACACCGAAACGGCCGAGCTGCTGGGCACGCGGATCAGCGCCGACGAGCAGGGCGTGATGGACGCCGGGTGGAAGGACCTGATCGCACATTCACCCACCGAGGAGTGCCAGGCCCGCGCCCGACGGGCCGCCTTCCGCATCGTCGAGCTGGCCGCCGAGGTGGTCGAGCCGCTGCACCTGCGCAAGTCGCTGCCCAAGCGGCGCACCCTGCCCGCCGCCAGCTGACGCCCAAGGGCCGCGAGGAGTTTCCCGGGGTTTCCCGGCGTTCGCCTAGCGTCGGTTGACGCGCTTGATATAGTTCCCGGTGGGCATGCCACAGGAGGGACAGGTCGAACTTCCCTCGCAATTCGGCCGCTACACGCTCATCGAGCGGCTGGCGTCGGGCGGTATGGCCGAGGTGTTCCGGGCCAAGATCGTCTCGTCGCACGGGTTCGAGAAGGTCATCGTCATCAAGCGCATCCTGCCCCACCTGGCGGCGGATCCGTCCTTCGTCTCGATGTTCATCGAGGAGGCGAAGCTGATGGCCCAGCTGACCCACCCGAAGATCGTGCAGGCGCTGGACTTCGGCGACGTCGGCGGCCAGTACTTCATCGCGCTGGAGTACATCGACGGCGCGGACGCGCTGGCGCTGCTGCGGGCGGCGGCCCAGAAGCGGGTGCGGGTGCCGCTGAACCTGGTGGTGTTCGTCGTGGCGGAGATCCTGGACGCGCTGGACTACGCGCACACCGCCCTGGACATGGGGGGCCGGCCCATTCGCCTGGTCCACCGCGACATCTCGCCGTCCAACATCTTCATCGCGCGCCACGGCGAGGTGAAGCTGGGCGACTTCGGCATCGCGCACGCCGACGACCGCGGCGCCGAGACGCAGGCCGGCACGCTGAAGGGCAAGTACGGCTACATGTCGCCCGAGCAGGTGGTGGGCGGCGCGCTGGACGGCCGGTCGGATCTGTTCGCCGTCGGCATCGTGCTGGCCGAGGCGTTCATGGGCCGCCGGCTGTTCACCGCGCAGAACGATCTGGACGTGCTGCTGATGGTGCGCGACGCGCGCATCGAGCGGCTGGATCGCTACGGCCACGACATCCCGCCCGAGCTGTCCGCCATCGTCCGCAAGGCGCTGCGCCGGGATCCCGCCCAGCGCTACCAGACGGCCGCCGAGTTCCGCGATCAGCTGGCCGACTATCTGTTCTCGCAGGGGGTGCGCGTGGGGCCCGCCGACCTGCGCGCGTTCATGGCCGATCTGGTCGACTCGTCGCCCGAGGCGCTGGCCCGCGTGCAGCAGCGCGGACGACGGCTGTCGGCGCCGCTGTCGAAGGCGGTGCCGGCGCCGGCGGTGACCTACAACGTCGCGGGCAGCGGCGCCGGGCCGGCCCCCCGGGCGGCGGCCCCCGCCGAGGCGCCGCGCTCCACCGGACGCGGCGACGGCCTGCCGGCGGCGATGCCCCCCGCCGGCGAGCCCGAGAGCTGGAGCGGCGCCATCCTGCATTCCTCGGGGCGGGGCACGGGCTGGACGCCCGCCGCGCCGTCCCCCGCGTTCGGGCCCGGCGGCGGTTCCGGCCCCACGCCGACCTACAACGACCCGCGCACCGACGTGGGCCGGTTCATCTCGGCGGCCCCCGATCGCCCGCCCGACCTGGCCGGCGACCTGGGCGCCATCTCGCCGCTGCGCCTGCTGGCCGACGTCACCGTGGCGGGCGAGACGGGCCTGCTGCGCTTCGAGCGCGACCGCGAGGTGAAGGAGGTGTTCCTGCAGGCGGGCGCGCCCGAGTCGGTGAACTCCAGCGTGCCCGGCGATCGCTTCGGCGCCTACCTGGTCGGGCGGGGCGTGCTGCGCCAGGCCGAGCTGGAGATGGCGCTGGGCATGCTGCCTCACTTCTCGGGGAAGCTGGGCGACACCCTGGTGGGCCTGGGGCTGATGCGCCCGCTCGACGTGTTCCGGCAGCTGTCGCAGCAGGTGCGGGACCGCGTCATCGACGTGTTCCGCTGGTCGCGCGGCAGCTTCGCGTTCTATCGCGGCGTGCAGAACGAGCAGGAGAGCTTCCCGCTGGACCTGGACGCCTTCGAGATCCTGGGCGCGGGCGTGCTGACGGTGCCGCTGGAGGACCTGGAGGCGCGGTTCTCGGCGCTGCTGGACAGCAAGCCCAGGCGCTCGGACCGCCGCCGCATCGATCCCGACGCCTTCCGCCTGGGGCCGACCCCGCGCGAGGTGCTGGGCCTGCTGGAGGGCGAACGGACCATGCGGTCATGGATGGCGCAGTTCACGGCCCCCGACGAGCTGGCGACCTTCCTGCGCTCCCTGTACCTGCTGGTGGAGACCGATCTCGCCGAGATGGACTGACCGCGGCCGACCAGGCCCTTCCCTTGGCGACCGAATCACGACAGGATTGCCGCGCCTTTCGGGGTTGTCGTTCACCGGCGGCGGGTCGAAGGCGCCCGCGCCGGCACGGGTAGCGGAAATCACTGCGTTCGTGGGGGGCATTGCTTGGTCCATACATTGCTGCGGTCGTCCTCGTGGTTCCGCGTCCTGTTCCCCGCAATCCTGGCGGCATCGATGGGCGTCGCCGGCTGCTTCACCAGCCCCATCAACCGGGCGCCGATGGTGACCGTGAGCGCTGACGCCATCGTGTTCCACGGACAGTCCGTGACGTTCACGGCGCACGGCTACGATCCCGACCAGGACCAGCTGACCTGGACGTGGGCCCTGACTCAGGCCATGTCGGCGGCGGTGTCACCGAACCCCTGCCCCGATCGGAACAATCCGATGATGCCCTGGCCCATGGCGACGCCGTCGAACACCTCGTCGCCGACCAGCTACCAGGTCGCCGCCAGCCTGACCGTTTCCTCGTGGTGCGTGTGGGTGTTCGCCACCGATCCGTACGGCGCCGTGGGGGTCGACATTCAACCGCTGATTCCCTCCAACAACCCGCCCCAGCCCGTGCTGCGCGTGGTCAGCCCCGACCCCGCGGACAGCTACCCCGCGTACACGCACTTCCAGATCGCCGCCGACCAGTCGGCCGATCCCGACGGCGATCCGCTGACCTACACGCTGGCGCTGGACCAGGCGCCGCTGGGCTCGACGGCGATGCTAGTGCCTTGCACGGATCCGGCCATCGCCACGGATCCTCGCTTCCGGTGTCTGGACGTCGCCCTGTCGGGCCAGTACGTCGTCTCGCTGCACGCCAGCGACGGCCTGGCGAACCCCGGCACGTCGATGACGCTGAACGTGCTGCCCGATCAGCCGCCTTGCATCGCGATGACGACGCCGATGTACGGCGCGACGTTGTTGAAGGACGATCCGCTCGCGCCCAATCCGATCATCGTGAACATGGTCGTCGACGACGGCGATCCCTACCCGAACAGTTTGAACCCTCTCCAGACGGTGATGTTCAACTGGTTCAAGGGCAAGAACGACAGCGGCCGCCTGCAGTACGTCGACAACGGGGGCTTCTCGCTGCTGAACCTGGTGGCCACGGACTATCAACCGGGCGACGTGGCGAACGTGCGGCTGGAGGTCCACGATCGGAACGCGGCCGCGATCGACGCCATCCTGCTGGGTTGCGGCGACGAGCCGTTTTGCCCGATTGCGCCGGGCTCGACCTGCTTCGTGCGGGTCAGCTGGCGCATCGAAATGGACCTGTGAACGTGTCGCCGTCCAGGCGCTGGGTTGCGACCGGCGCCGCTCTGCTGACCGCCGTGCTGATGCTGGCCCTGGGGTGCGGCGGCAGCGGCTCGGGGAGCTACTCGTCGGGCACGGGCGGCGCGGGGATGGGCGGTCACGCCGGCGGCGCTGGCGGTAGACCTGCGCAGGGTAGCGGCGGCGCCGGCGGGGCATCGGCGGCCGGCGGCCGCGGCGGAACCAGCAGCGCCACCGGGGGCCGCGGCGGGTCGACCGGCATGGGGGGCGGCACCGGCACGGCCGGCATGAGCGGCGGCGTCGGCGGGCACGGCGGCGCGGCGCCCGGCTGCTTTCTTAGCATCCAGGCGGTCGCCCCCACCACGTTCTCCCTCGAGGCTGGCCCCGGCGTGACGATGCGCGTGCAGGGCCGGGCGTCCGGGACGACGGCCCCGCTGACCTGGTCGTGGACGGTGACCTACGCCGACGGGAACGGGACGCGGGTGGGCACCACGCCGGTCGATCTCGACGGAGCCGCCCCCGGAACGGTCGTCGAGTTCCCGGTGGCGAACCCCGGCCTGTACCAGATCGCCGCCAGCGTGACGGGCGACGCCCGCTGCTCCTTCGCCACGCAGGTGCTGACGGCCGTCGAGTCCACCGGGCTGTCGTTCACCTTCCGGACGACCACCGCGCAGTACCCGGTGCAGGAGACCGTGGTGAAGTCCGCCGAGGTGGGCCCGGTGTTGCCCATAACGCAGGGTCAACCGGTCGCCGTCGAGCCGGTGGACGTCACCTTTGGGCTGCTGTTGCCCAGCTACGTCCGGATCACCAGCCCCAGCACGTCTTTCGCGATCGAGGGGGACACGACGCGCACACCGCTCGCGGCCCTGCTGCTGCCCCACCTGAGCTACGACGTGCTGATCGTGCCCGAGGGCCCCTACGCGCCGCTGATGCTGTCGCTGAACCCCACCGGCGGCGGTTGGCGGCCGACCGTCGACCCTGGCATCGACGTGCTCGCCTGGATGCTGGCGGCCGACGGCAGCCCCGTCGCGAACGCGCGGATGCTGCTGAAACGTGGGACCGTGCCTTCGACGCTGGGAACCAGCGACGCCTCGGGGCAGTTGACGGTGCAGGCGCGCGCCGGAAGCCTGACAGCGACGATGGTGCCGCCGGACGGCTCCGGACTGCCGGTGGCGACGACGCGGGACCCCGTCGATCTGGCGATGATGGGCGTTCCGCAGTTGACCATGCGCTGGGACGACCTGCCTGCGGGCACGCTGGCCGTGCAGGTGATGCGTCCCGACGGGCTCACCCCGATCGGCAATGCCCAGGTCTGGCTGTATTCGGCGCTTCCGCGCACGCGGGCGGGACTGCTGAGCGTGGGGGACGCGCTGGCGCTGGAGGCGGCGTCGTCGGTGTCGGCCAGCGTGACGACGGGCGACGACGGCCGCGCGACCTTCCCGCCCTATCCTGCCGGCCCGTACGTGCTGACGGTCGTGCCGCCCGACAGCGCCGCCCCGGCGGCGGTGACCACCGTGTCGGCCATCGTGCCGGCGGGCGCGACCGTGCAGACCGTCACGCTGTCCAGCAAGGTCACGCTGACGGGGAAGCTGCTGCCCGCCAGCGCGGGCGCCCTGATCAGGGCCGTCGATGCGGGCTCGCCGCCCACCGACTACGATCCCGGCACCCCGTCCACCGGCCGGGCCGCGTCGACGCAGGCCACGAGCGACGGCACCTTCTCGCTGTCCGTGGATCCGAACCGCGACTACCAGCTGATCCTCCAGCCGGTCGCGAACAGCTCGGGCAGCCTGGGACGGGCGGTCGTGAAGGTGTCCTCCGGCGCGGCGGCGATGAGCCTGGGCACGCTCACGCTTCCCGCGGGTCAGCTGTATCAGGGGACGGTGATGCTGATCGACAGCACGACGCCGCGAACCATCCCCAACGCCTTCATCCAGGTGTACTGCGTATCGTCGTCCGTGGGCTGTGTCGATCCCGCGGTGTCCCTGGCCGAGGCGACGAGCCGGGGGGATGGCAGCTTCAGCCTGGTCCTGCCGCAAGGCGCGGCCACGGTGGCGCCGGGGCTGCTCGCAAAGTGACGCGCGCGCGACCGGCGCGCCACCCACAGGGCGGCGAGCCCCTTTCCTTGGCGACGAAATCGCGACAGGATTGCCGCGTCTCGAGGGAGCGCGGTGCTGCGACGGCAGGCGCCCGCGCGGATCGGTCTGATCGCGAGGACACAGGCTTGGCCCATACATTGCTGTTTCCGTACTGGTGCGTGGCGCGACTAACGCGACGTTTACTTTCGCGCCAGCGAGTCGCAGCGCCGCGCGCGGTGGTGTCGGCGCTGGCGTGCGCGACGCTGGCCGCCGCTTCCGGCTGCTTCACCAATCCAATCAACAGGGCGCCGGTGGTCACGCAGATTAGTCAGGCGGGCGGTTCGACGCCGAAGGGTCGCGACGCGACCTTCACCGCGATCGGCTCCGATCCCGATCAGGACCAGCTCACCTGGACCTGGATCGCCACGCACGGTGATTGCCCGGACTACCGGGATCCGGCGACCTGGCCACACGACACGATGGGCGGCGAACCGGGCACGCCGACCACGTTCGTGGTCAGGGACCAGGCGTACACCGCATCGGCGAAATACTGCGTGTGGGCGTTCGCGACGGATCGCTACGGCGCGGTGGGCGCCGCCAATCTGCCGGTCGCTCCCGCTGACAATGCCCCCGTCGTGTCGCTGTTGATGGTCGTCGATCCGGGCGCGCAGGAACCGCCACCCGGGCCGCTGTACCCCGCTTACTCCAGGTTCCAGTTCACGGCCGACGCGACAGACATCGACGGCGATCAGCTGACCTACAGCTGGAGCCTGAGCCAGCAACCGATCGGGTCGACGGCCACGTTGGTCCCGTGCGCCAGCGATTCCAGCTCCGACGACGACACGCGCCGCTGCTTCACCGCCGACCTGCCCGGCACCTACAGCGTCTCGCTGTCGGTCAGCGATGGAACGCTGCCCGCGCAGGCGACCTCCGGCCCGCTGATGGTGCTGGCTGACGCGCCCCCATGCATCGAGACCACCGAACCAGCGTTCGCGCTGGACCCCACCACGAACGCGAAGGCCCTGACCACGCAGGGCTACTATGCGGATCAGAAGATCAAGGTCGATTCCGTGTACGACGACGGGAACCCGTTTCCGCCCCCGCCGGGCAAGGACCGGCCGCGTTTCACCTGGTACACGGGGACGAACGACACCGGCCTGCACTACCTCGACAACGTGAATTACCAGGACCTGTCGCTGTCACGAAGCGACTACTTGATCGGCGACTACGTGAACGCGCGCCTCGAGGTCCATGATTCCAACGTCGGCGTCATCGACGCGATCCTGGCCGCCTGCGGCAACGCGGATTTCTGCGCCACCCCGGTGATCCCGGCCGGCCGCACCAGCTGCTGGGTGCGGGTCAGCTGGCGGATCCATCTGACCCTCACCGACCCATCGTCGCAGGCGCAGCCACAGCCATGAGCTTCGCGGCGCGCACGGGTCACTCGCGGCCATTCTGGCTGGCCGGCTTCGCGCTGCTGGCGCTGTATGGCTGCGCGTCGTCCGATGTCGGCAGCGGCGGAATCGACGGTGGTCAGACCGACGCGAGCGCCGGCAGCGGCGGCTCGTCGAGCGCTGGCTCGGGCGGCTATGGGTACCCCGGTTCGGGGGGAGCGCTGGGCAGCGGAGGTTCCACCGGCTCCGGTGGAGCATCGTCGGGCACGGGTTCGGGAGGGAGGAGCGGTTCGGGGGGATCGAGCGCCGGCTCCGGCGGTCTGAATGGGACCGGAGGCTCCTCCGGCGGCAATGGTGGGTCCGGGACCGGGACGCCGCACTGCCTGACGTCGATCGAGATCGTCTCTCCCACGGGAAGCATCGAGGCGGGCGCCGATGCGACGGTGCGCGTACAGGCGTTCGCGAACGAGTTCCCGGCCATGAAGCTGGTCTGGACGTGGGAGATCTCGGACTATCAGGGCAAAGCGTTGACACCGACCAATCCCGACGGCAACCAGGCGATCGCGCAGTTTCCGGTGACGATGAGGGGCAGCTATCAAGTGAAGGCCACGCCCAGCGGCGATCCCCTGTGCCTGTTCGCGAACCGCACCGTCGACGTCGTCGATCCTCCGGGGCCCGCCTTCAATTTTCGGGTGTCGGGCAGCGGCTATCCCACCCAGGACAGGACCGTGAAGTTGTCGGACGGCTCCAGCCGCAGCGTGCCGCTGGAGCCCGGACAGCCGGTCACCGTCAAACCGATCGATCCGTTGAACGGCGCCCTGCTGGACAGCTTCGTGCGCATCAGCACCCCGAACCAGTCGTTCGCGTTCGAGGGCACCACCACCATCAGGCCCGTGATGACCAGCCTGCTGGCGACGCAGAATTACAGCCTGCTGATCGCTCCGACCGAGTCCGCGACCGGCAGTGGCGGCGCGGGGGGAACGGCCAGCGGCGGCGTGTTCGCGCCCTACGTGCAGCTGTCGATGCCCAGCAGCTGGTCCCCGCAAGGCTTCCCGATCGATCAGGGCACGCTGGTGGCCGGTCGCACGTTGACTGCCGGCGGCGCGCCCATCCAGAACGCGCGGATGCAGCTGCGCAGCGCCACCGGCACGCCGTCCACCATCGGCTACAGCGACGCCGGCGGCGCGCTGACCATGTGGGCGCGCGACGGCAGCATGTCGGCCATGGTCATCCCCCCCGACGGCTCGGGCCTGCCGGTCGCCACCGCCGGCGGCGCGCTGACCCTGGGCAACGGAGCCTCACCTTCGTTGACCATGCAGTGGGCCGCCATGGCGCAAAGCACGCTGACCATCCAGGTGCAGGGCTCCGACGGCAAGTCGCCCGTCGAGAACGCGAAGGTCCGCCTGGCTTCGGCGGGCATGCCCTACAGCGCCGGTACGCTGACCGTTCAATCGCCGGGGAGCGACGACGTGACCTTGCCGACCACCGCCTCCGTGACGGCCAGCGTGCAGACCGCCGGCGATGGTCACGTGACGTTCCCCCCTTTCCCACCGGGCCTCTACACGCTGACGATCATTCCCCCGGCGGCGGCCGCCCCCGCCGCCGTGACGACCGTGCCGGTCACGCTGACGGCGGGGACAGTGACGCAGACGATCGCGCTGGCCCGGAAGGTCCCGCTGACCGGGACGCTGACGGCGAAGATGGTCCCCACCAGCGGGCAGGTGACGGCCATCGACATCGGGAACGCCTGCACGGCGGGCATGGGCTGTCCGGTGAGCACGACAGCCAGCAGCACCAGCGCAGCGACCGGCTCCGTGTTCACGGGGCAGGCGGACAGCAACGGCGTGTTCTCGCTCGCCGTCGATCCCGATCGGACCTACGAGCTGGTCATCCAGCCGTCCGGCGGCAGCGGGTCAACGCCGGGGCGGGCGGTGGTGCCCAGCTTCCACCTGTGCTCGACCGCCACCGCGCCGTGCACCGCCGTCAACCCGACGGGCTCGGTGGGAACGATCGCCCTGCCGGGGGGACTGCAGTACCACGGCCTGCTGACCGACATCGGCAGCGGCGCGACGGTGGGCGGCGCGTCCATCCAGGTCTTCTGTTCGCTGGCATCGTCGACGTGCGATCCGGGCGTGTCGCTGGCCGAGGCGACGTCCAGCGGTGACGGCACGTTCAGCGTCATCCTGCCCGTCGTCGCGCAGACGGCGGCGACGCTCAGCAAGTGACCGGCAAGGTCAGGTGCCGCTGGTACATGCGCTCGCGATGCGCGCGCACCGCCGGCGGGATCAGGGCCTTCACGTCGTCGTCGATCGTCTCGCAAGCGTGGCGGAACACGGGCAGCGTGGGGCATAGCTCCTCGGGCAGGGGCTGCAGGACGCCCATCGTCGCGGCCGCGTAGATGTCGGCGGCGCTCAAGCGATCGCCGATCAGATAGTCGCGGCCGCCCGCGAGGCGGTCCGCCAGCGCCCCCAGCACGGCCGCGATGCGCGCCCGCGCCCCGGCGATCTGCTCGGGCACGTAGCCGTACTTCGCCGCCAGATAGGACGCGGCGCGCGTGGGGAAGCCGCGCGCCCCGTCGGTGGTCAGGCCGGCGTGAATCATCAGCAGGCGCGTCGACCAGCCCAGCCCGCCCGGCCCCAGCAGCTCGTGCGCCAGGCCGAACATCGCCACGCGATCATCCTCATCGAGGGGAATCAGCGACGGCGACGGCGCCAGGCGTTCAGCCAGCGCCAGGATGTCGGCCCAGTTCCCCAGCGGCGGGTCGTCGTCGAACATCGCCACGGGCGCGTTGTGGTGGCCCGTCCAGGCGCGCGACTCGGCGTCGCCGATGCGCTGGCGCACGCCCAGGTAATCGATGCCCTTCACGTCGAAGCAACCCTTCGCCGCCTCGGACCAGGGGCTGGGGATGTTGCCGGCCAGCACCAGCCGCAGGCCGCGCGCCGCCCGCGCCTCCTCGACACTCACGAATTTCAGCATGCCGCCGCCACCAGCAAGGGCGATACCACGCCGCGGGCGCGCGCACACCCGCGAAGTTTCGCGGGCGCGCGGGTGGCGAGGGCGCTTCACCGCATAGGCGCGGTGGCGGTGGCGGCGCGTGCGCTTCGCAGGGATCGCGCGCGCCGCTTGGCCGCGAGGGTCGTGGGCTTCGCAGTGATCGCGCGCGCCGGGCGCCGGCGAGGGGCCGGTGTATCCTGCGCGCGTGCCGCCGCCTGCCACCGTCGATCCCCTCTCGCCTGCGGAGGCGCCCGTGGTGCGCGACCCGGTGATGAAGCTGGAGGGGTTCGCGGCCGTCGTGTTCGGGGCCTGCGTGCTGGGCCTGTCGGCCATCTTCGTGAAGCTCGCGACGGCGGGCGGCGCCACATCGACGACGGTCGGGTTCTACCGGATGCTGTTCGCCCTGCCCGGCGTGTATCTACTGGCGCGCCGGCGGGGCGGTCTGGGCGCCCGCGGCGGGCGGCCGTGGGGCTTGCTCGCCGGGTCCGCGCTGTTCCTGGATCTGTGGCTGTGGCACGCTGCCATGCACGAGACGACCGCCGCAAACGCCACGCTGCTGGTTTCGGGCCTGGCCCCCGTGTGGGTGGCGCTGTTCGCCGTCAGCGTGCTGCACCTGCGCTACGACGCGCTGGCCTGGCTGGGACAGGCGCTGGGCATCGGCGGCGCGCTGATCCTGGCGCTGGCCAAGGGCGCGCGCGGCGGGACCGGCCGCGGCGAGTTGCTGGCCATCATCGCCAGCGTCTGCTACGCCGCGTTCACGCTGGCCCTGAAGCGCGCCCGCCGCACCCTGCAGGCCGAGCAGGCGCTGTTCTGGATGACGGCCGGCTGCTGGCTGTGCTTTCTGCCGGTGGTGCTGGCGACGGGCGCGCCGCTGTCCGGCTACACGGCCCAGGCGTGGTGGTCGCTGCTGGGCCTGGGTGTGATCGTGCACATCGTCGGCTGGTGGTCCGCCAGCTGGGGCCTGGGCCACACCAGCGCCGCCCTGGGCGCCATCGCCCTGCAAGGCCAGCAGGTGGCGACGCTGTTCCTGGCCTCGTGGCTGCTGGCGGAGCCGATCAAGCCGCTCGGCTTGCTGGGCGCGGCGCTGATCGTCGGCGGGATCGTGCTGGTCGCGCGCAACCGCGACAGCTAGGGCGCCTGCGTCTCTGGCCGGACCCTCTCCCTTACCCTCTCCGAGGGCAAACGGTTGGCTTGGTGCGAGGGCTGTCTGGCAGGCGGCCTAGATCGGCTGTCAGATCGGCTGTAGTGGCGGCGGGCTTGGCCCGACGACACGCATCGCGGGGCGCTGAGGGACCCTCCCAGGGTCCCTTTCTAGATCGGCTCTTGCTGGGTCATGCAGTGGAGCGTGCCCAGGCCCCAGACCAGGTCGACGGCGTGGATGCCGACGACCTTTCGGGTGGGGAAGAGGTCGGCGAGGATGCCCAGGGCGCGGCGGTCGGCGGGGTCGTTGAAGGTGGGGACCAGGACGGCGGCGTTGGCGATGTAGAAGTTCGCGTAGCTGGCGGGCAGGCGGATGCCGTCGAGCATGACGGGCGCGGGCATGGGTAGGCGCACCACCTCGATGCGGGCGCCGTCGGCGGTCGTGACCTGCTCGAGGCGCTCGCGGTTCTCGGCCAGCGCGCGGAAGTTCGCGTCGCCGGGGTTCGTCTCGGAGGCGAGCACGACGGTGTGCGGACCCACGAAGCGCGCCAGATCGTCGACGTGGCCGTGGGTGTCGTCGCCCGCGATGCCGTCGCCCAGCCACAGCACCTTGCGGATGCCCAGGTAGTCGGCCAGCGCGACGTCCAGCTCCTCGCGCGTCAGCTCGGGGTTGCGGGCCTGGATGGGGCTCAGCAGGCACTCCTCCGTCGTCATCAGCGTGCCGGAGCCGTCGACGTCGATGCTGCCGCCTTCCAGCACCACCTGGCGCGCGGGCTCGCCCGCCATCGCCACGAAGCGCTCCCGGCCCAGCCGCGCCGCCAGCCGCGCCGGGACGGCGTCGTCGCGGCGGTGGTTCGGATACTTCGCCCAGCCGTTGAACTTCCAGTCGGTGGCCGCCACGGCGCCGTCGCGATCGCGCTTCACGAACAGGGGACAGGTGTCACGCGTCCAGCTGCGATCGGTGGGGATGCGGAAGAAGTCGACCTGCCCCATGTCGACGCCCACGCGCGCAAGCAGCGCGCGCGCCCGCTTCTCGGCGGTGGCGTCGTCGACCAGGATGCGCACGCGCTCGCCGGGCGTCAGGTGGCGCACCACCTCGCCGTAGACCCACGGGATGGGCGCCAGCTTGCCCGGCCAGTCCTTCGGCTCGTGCGGCCAGCCCAGGATGGTGGCCGCGTGCGGCTCCCACTCGGCCGGCATGCGGTAGCCCAGCTCGGCCGGCGTGCGCTCGACTCGCTTCGCCGACGGACCGTGGCCCTTGGCCGGGGACGCGGTCCCCTGACCGCGCGCGCCGCGCTTCGTCGCCTGGCGCTTCGTCTTCATTCGTCGAGGTAACGCTTGGTGATGCCGCCGTACGCGTCGACGCGGCGGTCGCGCAGGAACGGCCAGTGCCGGCGCACGGTCTCCTGGTGCTTGCGATCGACGGTGACGATCAGCGTCTCCTCCTCGGTGCGCGAGGCCTCGGCCAGCACGACGCCGAAGGGATCGGAGATGAACGTGCCGCCCCAGAACTCGATGCCGCCGTCGGCGGGACCCTCGTGACCGACGCGGTTCACCGCCGCCACGTACACGCCGTTCGAGATGGCGTGCGCGCGCTGCATGGTGCGCCAGGCGTCGGCCTGGGCCGCCCCGAACTCCGCCTTCTCGGACGGGTGCCAGCCGATCGCGGTCGGGTACGTCAGGACGTCGGCGCCGGCCAGCGCCGTCAGGCGCGCCCCCTCGGGGTACCACTGATCCCAGCACACCAGCGTCCCGATGCGGCCCACGCGCGTGTCGAAGGCGCGGAAGCCCAGGTCACCGGGCGTGAAGTAGAACTTCTCGTAGTACAGGGGATCGTCCGGGATGTGCATCTTGCGGAAGATGCCCCCGATGTTCCCGTCGGCGTCGATGATGGCCGCCGTGTTGTGGTACAGGCCCGCGGCGCGCCGCTCGAACAGCGACGCCACGATGACGACCTTCAGCTCGCGCGCCACGGCGGTCAGCGCCTCGGTGCTGGGGCCGGGGATCGGCTCGGCCAGGTCGAAGTTCGCGTGCGTCTCGGTCTGGCAGAAGTACTGGCTGCGGAACAGCTCGGGCAGCACGATCATCTGGGCGCCCCGCCCCGCCGCCTCGCGGACCTTCTCCAGCGCGCGGCGCAGGTTCACCTCGGGCTCGGGCGCGCAGCGCATCTGCACCGCCGCCAGCTTGAACGTCGTGGGCTGAGCCTTCCCGGTCATGCGGTCCCTCTAATGGATCCGCGCCGGTCATGCAACCAACGATATTCGGAAAATCATCCGGCGGCGGCGTGGCTGGCCCATCCAGCAGGCAGGCGCTTCGACCACATGACCTTCCGCGATCCGGTAACCGGCGCGAACACGGAATACAGCGTCTCGCATCGTCTGGATGCCGAGCGGCGCGCCCTGCACATCACGCTGCACTACCGGCCCATTCCCACGCGCGGGAAGCGCGCTGGCCGGGGCCACCGCATCAGCCTATGCCATCGACGGCTTCACCCCGACGAGGTCGCCGCCCTGGTGCGGAGGGCCGGGCTGAAGATCGTGCACGTCACCTCGGGCGCGGGAACGACGGAGGGCCGCGGCAGGTCCCGGCGCGACGACGCCGTGCTATCACGAGGCAGCATGAAACCGCACGTCGTCTGTCACATGATGATCTCGCTCGACGGTCGCATTCATCCCAGCCGCTGGACCGAGAGCCCCGACGGCGATCGCAAGGCCTGGACGACCGTGTACGAGGACGTGCACGGTAAGCTGGCCGGCGACGCCTGGCTGGTGGGACGCGTGACGATGGCCGAGATGTCGAAGGGAACGCCGCACCCGCCGGCGAACCCGGGAGGCGTCACGCGGCCCCATCACTTCGCGCGGCGTGACGCGGGGTCGTTCGCGATCGCGTTCGATCGCGATGGCAAGCTGCACTTCAGGCAGGCGGACATCGGCGGCGATCACGTCGTGGTGCTGCTGGGCCCGGGGGTGTCCGACGCGCACCTGGCCGAGCTGGCCGGCGACGGTATCTCTTACGTCGTGGCGCCCGACGACGCGATGGACGCGAGGCCCCTGCTGGAGTTGCTGGGGCGTGAGCTGGGCATCAAACGCCTGCTGGTCGAGGGCGGGGGCAACGTCAACGGTTCGCTGCTGCAGGCCGGCGTCGTCGACGAGCTGAGCCTGCTGATCGCGCCCGCGCTCGACGGCGCTCGCGGCATCACCGGCCTGGTGGAGGTCCCCGCCGCGACGGGACTGAAGGGCAAATTGCGGCTGCACCTGGCATCCAGCGCGGCCCTCGCTCACGGCGTCGTGCACCTTCGCTACATGGTCGAACCGACCTGAGCGAACGCGGTCGTCAGGCGATCAGGCAACCGATGATGTTGCGGATCATTCGGTCGCCGGCGGCGCGCGCCTCGGCGGCCAGGCGGTCGCTCTCGGCGATCACCGCCGCCGGTCCGTCGGGCCCGCGCGCCGCGCGCACGAAGTCCGCGTCCTCGACGGCCCAGCGCCGGGCGATGTCGCCGTTCGCCTCGACGTGGAACTGCAGACCGAAGGCCCGCGGCCCGATGCGGAACGCCTGATTCGGGCACAGCGCCGTCGACGCGAGGAGCTCCGCGCCGGCCGGCAGGTCGAACGTGTCGCCGTGCCAGTGCAAGACCGTCTGCTGCGCGCCCAGCCCCGCCAGGGCGGGGTCGTGGGGCGCCAGCAGCTTCACCGGCCCCCACCCCACCTCGCGCACCGGCACGTCGCTGCCGCGGTCGTCGCGCCTGACGTTCGGGTAGACGCGCGCGCCGGCCGCGTGGGCGAGCAGCTGCGCCCCCAGACACACCCCCAGAATGCCCCGCCCCTCCGCCAGCGCGCGCTTCAGCAGCGCCGCCTCCTGGTTCAGGAACGGGTACCGCGGATCGTCCCGGTCTCCGACGCCCATGCCGCCGCCCATGACGACCAGCAGCTGGTCGGCGGACAGCGCCGCCGGCACCGGCGCGCCGCCGAACACCTCCCGCACCTCGACGTCGATGCCCCGCTCGCGGAGCAGGTCCGCGATCCGCTCGGGGCCCTCCATGGCCACGTGTTGAAGAACGACCGCTCGCATCCCCCGGTTCTAGATCGGCGTTCGTGACGCGGGGGTAAACTTTTCCGCGGGATTGGCCGCGCGACCCTGGCCGGCCGGGCCAGCAGCGGCCCACCTGAATCCTAAGTGACAAGGAGGCGGGCCTCGCGACAAGACCGGACATGAAGTCTGCGCTTCGCGGCAATCCGACAAAGGCCAATCTCGCGGCGGTCCTGGCGTTCTCCGCGCTTTCGCTCGCGGCGGCGGCGGCCCTGGCCGACAACCCGATCGTGCAGACCAGCTACACGGCGGATCCGGCCCCCATGGTGTACGACGGCCGGCTGTATCTCTACACGTCGCACGACGAGGACGTGACCGTGAACAACTTCTTCACGATGAACGACTGGCGGCTGTACTCGACGATCGACATGGTGAACTGGACCGATCACGGCTCGCCGGCCGGCTACAAGACGTTCAGCTGGGGCACGGGGGACGCCTGGGCGCCCATGGGCGTCGCCCGCAACGGCAAGTTCTATCTGTACGTGCCCATCAACAACTCGACGGGATCGAAGATCGGCGTGGCCGTGGCCGACAGTCCCATCGGCCCGTTCAAGGACGCCCTGGGCAAGGCGTTGATCTCGACGGGATCCGGCAACATCGATCCGACGGTGTTCATCGACGATGACATGCAGGCCTATCTGTACTGGGGGAACCCGAACCTCTACTACGTGAAGCTGAACACGGACATGATCTCGTTCCCCGGCAGCCCCACGCAGGTGAACCTGACCACCGCGGGCTTCGGCACGCGGTCGAACAGCGATCGCGCCACCGCCTACGAGGAGGGCCCCTGGTTCTACAAGCGCGGCTCGCTGTACTACATCGTCTACCCCGCCGACGGCACGCCCGAGAAGATCAGCTACACGACCAGCAGCGGCGCGCTAGGCCCCTGGATGTACCGGGGCGACATCATGGCGAAGGAGTCGGGCTCGACGGGCAGCTTCACCAATCACCCCGGCGTCATCGACTACAAGGGCCACTCGTACTTTTTCTATCACAACGCCGCGCTGCCCGGCGGCGGCGGCTACAAGCGCTCGGTGTGCATCGAGGAGTTCACGTACGGCTCTGACGGCACCATCCCCATGATCAGCATGACCACCGCCGGGCCCAAGGCCGTCGAGAACCTGAATCCCTTCGTGCAGCAGGAGGCAGAGACCATCGCGTTCTCGGCCGGGCTGAAGACGGAGGTGTGCAGCGAGGGCGGCATGGACGTCACGATGATCAGCAACGGCGACTACATCAAGGTGAAGTCCGTCGACTTCGGCCCCGGCATCGTGTCGTTCGACGCGCGCGTCGCCTCGGCGGGCAGCGGCGGCACGATCGAGCTGCACCTCGACAGCCAGACGGGCACGATGCTGGGCACCTGCGCCGTCCCGGGCACGGGCGGCGCGCAGACCTGGATGACGAAGACCTGCCCCGTCAGTGGCGCGACCGGCGTTCACGATCTGTTCTTCAAGTTCACCGGCGGCAGCGGCACGTCGCTGTTCAACTTCAACTGGTGGAAGTTCACGTCGACGGACGGCAGCACCGGGGCGGGCGGCGCCGGCGCGACTGGCGGCGCAGGGGGCGGCAGCAGCGGAGCGGCGGGGCGGTCTGGCAGCGGGGGCGCAGGCTCCGGCGGCGTGGCCGGGACCAGCGGCAGCGGCGGGGCGGCGGCAGGCACGGGCGGGTCGGCCGGACGGCCCGGGGGAAGCGGCGGCGTCACCGGCTCGGGGGGCGGCACGCCGCCGGCCACGGGAGGGACCAGCGGCGGCACGGGAGGCGGTACCGGTGGCAGGACCACCGGCAGCGGTGGCTCGAACGCCATCTCCACCGGCGGCGCCAGCTCCAGCGGCGGCGTGTCGGGTGGCTCGGGTGGAAGCTCGTCCGGCTCGGGCGGGTCCGCAAGCGGGGGCAGCCCGGGCGGCGGCGAAGCGAACGGCGGGTCGAGCGGCTGCAGTTGCCGGACCGGCGGCGGCGGCGACAGCCAGCCGTTCGCCATGCTGCTGCTGACCGGGGTGCTGCTGCGGCTCCGCCGCCGGCGCGGGACGGCCAGAGCGCAGCGCTGAGGACGTCCGGCTAGACCCAATGCCGTTCACTTAGAGGCCGGCAACGTCGCGGGAGGGCAGCCGAACCCCGGTGTGTGAAACGCCAGGAGGCGAGGGACGCCAAGACGCTGGAGGAGCCGGCCAAGGAGCTCGATGAGCGTGTCTCCGAGTTGCTTGCCGTTGCCAGCGAGGTCCATCGGATTCTTGGAGTCGGTCTACGAGCACGCTCTGTGCGTGGTGCTCGGATTGAGAAAGGTCCAATGTCGGCGGCAGGTTCCAGAAGGCCGTCGAGGCGCTGGCACCGATTCACTGGGTCCAGGTCCGGTCGTA